>WYEB01000125.1_pt1 | contig 32342 bp, 32 predicted proteins | sample 6343061 | NCBI WGS metagenome assembly WYEB01 (sample SAMN13812332, study PRJNA600296) | hot springs metagenome | biome: ENVO:00000051; feature: ENVO:00002007; isolation source: sediment sample from Evening Primrose shelf | place: USA: Yellowstone National Park, Evening Primrose Hot Spring ... | reverse complement strand
AGCTCAAAAAGGCATAACAGTAAATATAAAACCGGTCGTATTAATAGGGAAAAATGCGTCTTTGCATGCTGTTCTCCTTTGTTGAAGTTACATATGAAAAGCTCAGCGCGTTACATTAGCAAAGAAAAAACAGTAACTAACAACGTGTTAAAGTAAGGGAAATTTCCAAGCATCACATATTCTAGATGAGGGATGATTAGGCGCTTAGGTTTTCAATGAAATGAAACATGTTATATTTTTGGGCTTTACTTTGGCAAGTTGTAATTGTGTATATAAAAAAGGATCATTAGCACCAAAGCTTATACTATTGTGTAAGTGTTATGCAGTGCATTATAATTGCTCTAAACGTTGCATTAGCTTAAGGCATTAAAACAGTAACTGTTGCCGGTAGCCCGGAAGAGCTTGGTGCGCTTAATGAAATTAAGGCGCTTTAATTGTTCCTATTGTAATTTCTAAAAAGGTGTAGCTTCAGTTTTGTTTATTATGAAGGATAACTTTCAGTATGGAACGAAGAGGAAACGCCAAGTATTCCGCACGTAAGCGTATCGATGAACCGGGAAGCCCTGTCCGTAAGGTCAGGGTACCCATGTGAGCTGCTTATTAATTTATCGGCAATGCTTTTTCTGTATGATAGCGTTTCAATAGTAACTATAATGCTTTTTAGAACGATGCCATTTAGCATTTTTAGTCATGGCTTATAGAGTGAGCTAGTGTATCTCTGTCATTTCATGAGGGATATATCACTTACCCATTCGGGGCAATCCCCAGTGTCAAAGCATCAGACCTTGTTAAAGGGTCAGCCCGCAATTAGTTTATCAAGCATCCTCAACCAAGCTATTTAGTCATGACCCATTAACTTTGATATGGCCTGTGCTCTTTAAGCATACAGTAAATTATCCTAAGCATCTTTGCAGACGCAGCAACTATTGCTTTAGCGCTTCCCTTTTTCTTCTTTAGCTTAGAGTAGAAGTTGCCGACTGTTCCGTTAGGCTCTTTCCTTATGTTTGCCCACTTAATCTGAGTATCCACCTTAAGTAACTGCTTCTTAGTAATATGTCCATGGTACACTTTATTTCCTGATGAGCGGGTTGATGGAGCTATTGCATATTAAACCAAATGCCCTGAGTCTGGAAACCTGTTTATGTCCCCTATTTCGCTGATTATGAAAAGCGCAGAGTAGAAAGATATTCCTGGAATGCTCATCAAAAGCTTTGCATCTTCATTGTCATTTGCAATCTCCTTTATCTTGTTTGATATTTCATCTATTTCTTTGTTCAACACTTCAAGGACGTTGAGGTAACCGTTTATCTTGTAATCGTTCAGCTCCCTTAAAGTTTTAATGAATTCCTTTGTGAAAGGAGATGCATTGATCTTTATGTTGTACATCAGCAAATGAGCGTGTATTCTGTTCTTTATTATTGACCTAACTCTTACAAGGCTTGCCCTGTGCTATCTTAGCTGCATCAATTCCATAGGAGGTATGCTCTATGATATATCCTCCCCTTAGCAGGTTTGCAAGGGTAAGAGAATCTACCTTATCTGTCTTTACCTTTGATTCAGCTATAGCTTTAATGGGTTTGATAAGGTAACGTTGTGCCTTTCAGACAATATCCTATATGCCCAGTACCATGTTGAAGAGCTCTCTATTACTATGTACGATCCAATTGGTATTGAATCTAAAAAGTTTTTTAGGCTATCTGGTTCAGACTTTATTTTTACTTCATTTAGTACATTGCTATTCTCATCCATTACAGTTGCATTTATAGTTGCCTTATGAAGATCCAATCCAACATACATATGTTTTATGTCAACTGATTTCCTAATATCCTTAATCCTGCTCACATATTACTAGTTCACCTAGCTTAACTGCATAAGATAGCGGTTCAAAATGTTTTAAAATTCAACAACAATTTTATGAAAAACGTTTTTCAAATCCTTTTTTGTTAAAAATTTTCAAACAACGCTTAATTATGAGTTTTAATAAAATATTACTTAATGAGTCCTTCAATAGGTTTTAAAAAGTACGAGCTTCCTCCTCTTCCTTATAAAATCGATGCTCTTGAGCCATACATAAGTTCATCGATAATAGACGTGCATTATAACGGTCATCATAAAGGTTATGTAAACGGCTTTAACAACACTTTGGACAAACTCGAAAAAGTATTGAAAGGAGAAGTAACTGGATACGACATACAGGGCATAATAAGAAATCTGACGTTCAACGCCAACGGTCACAAGCTCCATACGATATACTGGTACAACATGGCCCCTCCTGGTAAAGGTGGCGGCAAGCCAGGCGGAAAGCTTGCAGATCTGATAGATAACCAATTTGGAGGTTTTGACAAGTTCAAGGCTGTTTTCTCAGAGGTCCAAAAGTCTTTACCAGGAACTGGATGGACTGCCCTTTACTATGACACTGAAGCTAAAAACCTTCTTTTCATAACAATAGAAAACCACTTTATGAACCATTACGCAGAGCTCCCCATAGTCCTTATAGTTGACGAATTTGAGCACGCTTACTATTTGCAGTACAAGAACAACAGGAACGCATACCTTGATGCCTGGTGGAACCTGGTAAACTGGGACGACGCTGAAAAGAGGCTCCAGAAGTTCCTTTAAAATAAAAATATCATAAAAAATATTTTATTTTTAGATTTAATAAGATTAAGATTCCTATTCGTAGTATTCGTAGAAATGTTCAAACAGTTAATTATCATCGATAAGTTTATATGAAGATATTTAATTGTATGTACTGTCATGCCTACAGTTTACGATGTTCCAGCTGATGATCTGATTCTTGAATTGAAAGATTACCTTAAAAAATCTGGCATTATAGAGCCTAGGCCATATTTTTATTATGCTAAAACAGGTTCACATGCTGAAAGGCCGCCTTCTGATGCAGACTGGTTTTATTATAGGGCAGCAAGCATTCTCAGGAAGCTTTACCTTTATGGTCCTCTGAGCATAAGTGACCTTACAAAAATTTACGGAGGTAGAAAAGCTGTCGGTTACAGCCTAGCGCACTCAAGGAGAAGCGGCTCTAGTCATATAAGGCACATTATAAAGGATCTTGAAAAAGCAGGGCTGGTCACAAAGACCAGCAGGGGAAGAACGCTTACTGAAAAAGGTAAATCAACCCTTGACAAAATAGCCACTAAGCTTTTTGAGAATTTTAAAAAGGAGAACCCTGTAGTAGAAAAACTGGGCCTGGGGTGAAGCAACTTGTCATTCCCTTATCAGGGAGCTTCAGATAATGAAAAGAAGAAAGAAATCGAAGCGCTAAAAGAAAGATACCTCAGGATTTACCTTACCCCTGAAGCTCGGTACAGGCTTAACAACCTCAAGCTCGTTGGAAATCAAACGGCAATCCTACTTGAAGATCAGATATTTCAGCTAGCTCTTCAGGGAAAGCTTGATCACCAGATATCAGACGAAGAGTTAAAGGAATTACTTATAAAGCTCCAAAACAGTAAAAAAGAAATCAGGATAAGGTGGTAAAAGTTTGGGAAGTAGAAAAGACGCATCAGAAAAAAGGTTTTACATGGCAAAGCTAAGAGAGAACTCTCCCGTTCCAGCATGGGTCATATTAAAGACAAACAGAAAAGTAAGGTTTAATTTTAAGAGAAGGGACTGGAGACATAGGAAGCTTAGGTGATGTTAATGGCTGAAGATGTTGTCTTGACAGTTCCTTTAAAAAAGATCTTCTACCTACCGCGGTACAAACGAAGCAAAAAAGCAGTTAGGATGTTAAAGTCAGAGCTAAAAAGAAAGTTAAAAGTTGATCAGATCAAAATCTCAAAAGAGTTGAACGAGCTTCTGTGGAGCCACGGTGACAGTTTAAAAATAAGGAAAATAAAGGTCCTGGCTAAAATAGATAAAGAAAACTCAGTAGCTGTTCTCGACGTTCCGGGTAAAAAAGAAGAAACAGAAGAAGCTAAACAACAATAACCTTTTAATACTCTGTTTTTATTAACTTTCTATTGAGTTGCTAGAAGATCTTTTTTATCCTAGAACGATTGCTGTGGTTGGAGCTTCAAGAAACAAAGAGAAAATAGGAAACATAATTTTCAGGAACATACAATCCACTTTTAAAGGTAAAGTTTATCCAGTGAACAACAAAGCTGAAAACGTTGAAGGAGTTCAAGCTTACAAAGCAGTTTCCGAAATCCCTGACAAGGTGGACATGGCAGTGATAAGCGTCCCGAGAGAGGTTGTTCTTGAAGTTATGGAAGACCTTGGAAAAGCTGGAACAAAAGCCGCAATAGTAATAACTTCAGGTTTCAAAGAAACAGGGGAAGAAGGAGCAAAGCTTGAAGAACAGCTCAAGAGCGTAGCTGCAAAGCACGGAATAAGGTTTCTTGGGCCAAACACCATGGGCATAGTTACTCCGAATTTTAATGCAACTTTCACTTACGTTGACGTCAAGCCTGGCAACCTTGCGCTCGTAGCTCAGTCCGGCGGTATGGGAGCGTACATGCTTAACTGGGCGCAGCTCACAAAGACGGGACTCAGCTATTTTATAGGTCTCGGTAACCAGGCAGACATAAAGGATGTGGATGTCTTTGAGTTCCTTGCTGAAGACCCAGAGACCAGGGCAATATTTTCATACATAGAAGGGATTTCAGACGGGAACAGGTTTCTCGAAATAATGCCTGAGATAACCAAGAAAAAATTGGTCGTTTTTCTGAAAGGTGGAGCAAGTTCTGCAGGAGCTCAGGCCGTAAGAACGCACACTGGAAGCCTTGCGGGCTCTTACGAGCTTTTTAAAGCTGCCGTTGAAACTGTAGGCGGAATATTCGTAGAAAACCTAACTGATATGCTTAACCTGGCGAAGCTCATTTCGTCAAACGAACCCATAAAAGAAAACATACTTATAGTAACAAACTCAGGGGGTCACGGCGTTTTGACAGTAGATGAGGTTGATAGACAGAATTTAAGCCTCATAAAGCTTACCCCAAACGTTATTCAGAACCTTTCAATAGTTTTACCTTCTTTCGTTTCTCCAAAGAACCCTCTTGACCTGGGCGGTGATGCCACGGTAGAGAGGTACATAACCGCGCTCAAGATGGTTCAAGGCCTTGACTGCACAAAACTCGTAATAGTGCAATCCCTTGCTACTGTAAGCTGCCTTGAAGTCGCTAAAGCGCTTCAGAACTTTAAGGGAAGGGGTGTGGTTGGTGTCGTAATGGGCATGGCAGAAGATGCAGCTCTCAGGATACTCGACTCCGCGAACATCCCTGCATTCAACTTTCCAGAAGATGCTATAAGGGCTATAAGGTACTACGTCAAGAGGAGGGAGCCAACGAGGAAGATAAGGGTTGCAGCTCCAATAGAGGAAGCAGTAAACCTGATAAACGGAAAGAAGGTTCTCAGTGATTATGAAGCGTTTAAAGTACTCGAAATTTACGGTATAAAAGTTCCTTCATGGGCAGTCGTCAGCACCATTGAGGAGGCAAAGAAAGAAGCTGAAAGGATAGGCTTCCCGCTTGTAGTTAAGGTGTCATCTGACCAGCCAATACACAAAACTGAAATGGGCGGCGTTTTCCTAAACGTTGAAAGGGAAGACCTTGAAAACGTATTTAACAGCGTAAAAAAGCTTTCCGACAGAGTCCTTCTTCAGAAACAGCTTCCTGGCGTTGAAGTTTTTGTTGGGGCCATTAAGGATCCAACTTTTGGTCCAGCTGTAATGGTTGGGCTCGGCGGCATATATGTAGAAGTTATAAGAAGCGTGAGTTACGGCCTTTCCCCTATATCTGAGGATGAAGCCATGAGAATGCTTCAAGAAAGCAAGGTTTACGCTACCCTGACTGCAAGAAAGAGAAACTACAACGTGAACTCTGTTATAAGGACGATAACAAGGGTTTCAAGGATGATCGTTGACCTTGACGTCAAGGAAATGGACATAAACCCGCTGATAGTAAACAATAATGGGGCCTTTGCAGTGGACGTAAGGATGATTATAGAGTAAAAAGTTTAATAGGCCGTTTTTATCAATTTTTTATATGATGAAAGTTTATTCTGAGGCTTTTGAAAACGGGAAAAGAATAGACAAAAAGTACACTTGCGATGGCCAGGACATTTCTCCACCAATAGCGTGGGACCCTGTAAGTGGAGCTTCAGCTTACGCACTCATAGTTGAAGATCCTGATGCCCCGATGGGAACTTTTGTCCACTGGGTGATCTATAACATAAAAGGAAACGGGCTTCCCGAAGGAGTTGATCCAACCTCAAAGTTAGGAATTCAAGGCGTTAACGATTTTGGAAGAACCGGTTACGGCGGCCCATGTCCTCCAAAGGGACACGGCGTTCATAGGTACTTTTTCAGGGTTTACGCTTTAAAAAGTGAGCTTCCCGTTCAGAAAAAAGTAACTGCACAGGTACTGAGAAATATGATGCAGGGACAGATCATCGACCAGGGAGAAATTTACTGCGTTTACTCAAGGTAGCTGGAATCCCATTTCCGATAAAACAAACACAGAGCCAAAAACAACGCTGTTTGTAGAATACCTATAAGGGTTTGAAACTTTTTTCGGTAAGTCTTAACCACAAATTTCCAAATTTAATCATTACATAAGCTAACGCAAGGCTTTCTGATGCTTGTTTGTACTAATTAGTTTGCTGCAATGTTACGCTCGTATTTGCCTTTTTGTGAACTATGGCATTAGCTATTAGTTATCTTTGTTTTTAATTCATATACACATGGTAGCTAACTATATTGCGTTCCAACTTTTGCCCTGCACACAGCTTCTAAAAATTTATTATAAGGCATCGTGGCCCTGTATGAAATATAAAAAACCATAGTCATTAATAATAATTTATATTAAGATATTAAGCAAAAGCATAACAACCTTCTAAATTCATCTTACTTCTTCCAGTTCCTTTGCACGACCTGTTTCTATGGTATTTGTTCAACACTATAGCCTCTACTTGCTCTAGCTAGCCACAATCTAAAAGAGAGCATAAGTCAACTCCAATGTTGTTATGTTACAGCTTTTTATGTAAAAATTTATAGTCAAAACCATAATCGCCAAAAACATTATATATTAATAAATTATCACCAATAAGGGAAGGATAAAATGTCCCAGAAACCTCATTTGAACTTAGTTGTTGTAGGACATGTAGATAACGGAAAGTCTACTACCATGGGCCATTTTCTGTTTAACCTGGGAGTGGTCGACCCTAGGGAAATAGAAGAATATGCTAAAGAATCAGAAAAGCTTGGTGTCGGAGAAACGTTCAAGTACGCGTGGGTTCTCGACAGGCTTAAGGAAGAAAGGGAAAGGGGTGTAACTATTGACCTGGCTTTCCAGAAGTTTGAGACCAAAAAATACTTCTTCACCCTGATCGATGCTCCAGGCCATAGGGACTTCGTCAAGAATATGATCACTGGTGCGAGCCAGGCTGACGCTGCAGTGCTGGTAGTTTCAGCGAAAGAAGGAGAAGCAGAGACAGCGCTTGCAGAAGGAGGTCAGGCGAGGGAACACGCTTTCCTTCTAAAGACTTTGGGCGTTAACCAGCTAATAGTTCTTATAAACAAGATGGATATAACTCAGCCACCTTATAGCAAAGAAAGGTTTGAACAGGTTAAGAAACAAGTTCTAGATCTTCTGAAACTTGTCGGCTACAAGGTGGACACTATATCAGTAATACCTGTATCAGGCTGGAACGGCGACAACCTTACAGAGAAGTCTGACAAGATGCCATGGTATAATGGACCAACATTACTAGAAGCGCTTGACATGCTTCAGGTACCTCCAAAGCCGATTAACAAACCGCTTAGAATTCCTATTCAGGACGTTTACAGCATAACAGGAGTAGGAACAGTGCCGGTAGGCAGAGTTGTAACTGGTGTGCTTAAGGTTGGCGACCAAATAATAATAATGCCTCCAGGGCTAAAAGGTGAAGTTAAATCGATCGAAACGCATCACACCCCGATCGAGAAGGCCGAGCCCGGTGATAACATAGGGTTTAACGTAAGGGGCATCGCAAAGCAGGACTTAAGGAGAGGAATGGTGGTTGGACATCCAGACAGTCCTCCAACAGTAGCAAAGGAGTTCATAGCTCAGATATTCGTGGTTTATCACCCGACTGCAATAGCAGCAGGGTACACTCCAGTGCTTCACGCTCACACTGTTCAGCAAGCAACAACCATCGTTGAGATAATTCAGAAGATTGACCCGAGAACAGGCCAAGTTGTTGAAGATCATCCAAAGAGCATAAAGACTGGTGACGCTGCTCTGGTAAGGCTCAAGCCTCTACAGCCAATATGCATAGAAGTTTACAAGGACTTCCCTGAATTGGGTAGGTTCGCTCTTAGGGACTCAGGAAGGACTATTGCTGCTGGAATAGTAAAGGAAATCACGCAAAAAGGCTAATTTATCAATTTCTTTTTCGTTTTCTTCATTAAAGCTTTGTTCTATTTCTTCATACACATATTGAAAATTTGTTATTATTGAGCTTATAAGCTTTTTAGCTCTTTCGAGGTTCTCCTTTTTTGGATTTTCAAGAAGCTTTATGGCTTGAGTGCACTGGTTCATCAGGCTTCCTATATGTTCTTCAACAACTTCGTTTGCAAAGGGCAGAGTTGTCCTCAGAGCTTCTTTATACTCCTGTATAAGGACGACCAATCCTTTTATTTCTTCTTCAGACATCTTTTATCATCAACCATCTCAATGTTTAAAAAGCTTATTTTAATATTTTAGCCCGCCTTCTCTATATATCCTTATTCCTGGAGGCGTAATTACTATCCTGTCCTCTCCAAGCCTGGCTATGTCACCCCCAATGCTCATTACAAATTTGTAAAGCTCTTCAACGCTTTTCGAAAGTTCATCGAGCGACTTTTTAACTAACGGCGTGAAGCGTATTATAACTATGTTGCCAGCCTGCACATCGTCCTTGACCCTCTTTACTTCTTCATAGCTTTTGATAGGATAAGCCTTTAAATATATTGTCTTTTCGCTTTCCTTTTGCATTATCAAACATACATTACTAGGATAATAATAAACGCTTTTCGGTTTTATTATAAAAATACCCTTTTTCTTACTCTTTAAAACATTTCTAAAATATTTTTGACAAAATGATTTATGCTTAACTTAAAGACACTTTTTTTACAAAGCGTTTAAGATATAGCAAAATATAAATATTATGAGAAAAAACAAAACTCATGGGAGATGAAATTGTTGACAGGGCTGTCGAGCAAGTAAGAGGCCTTATGGACAATCCCGCGACCCTCAGCAAAAAAGAGGATTCTTCGCTCGTCGGCATGATATCATCTTTTGAAAAGATGATTAATAACCCTGTTATCAGAAGGATACTAAAATATTCCACCGCATACTGTGAGAAAGACGGCGGAAACAGGCTTGAGGTAGCTCTTGAGTTACTTATAGGAAAGAGAAAAAATGCCTGCTATAAGTGCAGGATCACGGAAAAAGCCCTTTCTTACGTTTTCAAAAAGGCTTCAGAATCTTTCGGGTTTACTCAGGAACAGTTAAACAGTGTCCTGAGCAATGCTTACTGGAGAAAAGGCGTCGCGAGCACAGTAAAGGGGATAGCGCTTTTCGGCGTCAGAAGGCCTTTTGTGCCTGGAGCTCCCTATCAAGTTGTCTGGAACATAACCAAAGCATGTAACTTTAACTGTCTTCACTGTTACGAGAACGCTGGAAGGAAGGCTGATGATGAAGCAACTCCCGAAATGGTCATACAGGGGATAGAAAAGCTTGCTAAGGCAGGGGTTGCATCAATAGCGTTCTCGGGGGGCGAGCCAACACTTTTACCTCACATGATAGATTACGTTAGAAAGGCAAACGAGTTGGGCATGTACGTTGCAATGGCAACCAACGGCTGGGTCTTCGCAAACAGGAACGTCGTCAAAAAATATAGGGAAGCAGGGCTTCAGTTTGTCCAAATAAGCCTTGATGGCGTAGACCCTGAAGTACACGATTCGTTCAGAAGAGTAAAGGGCTCATGGCAGAGGGCTGTACAGGCTATAAAGAACTGTAAGGAAGAAGGCATGTTTGTGGAAATTTCCATGACAGTTACAAAGTACAACATAAATGATGTAAAGAAGATGATGGATTTTGCGAGGCAGCTTAACGCAAACTGGCTTATGATTTACAACTTTGTGCCTACAGGGAGAGGGAGAGAAATAGTTGCAGAAGATCTTGAACCGCATCAGAGGTACGAGCTTTTAAAGATGCTTTACGAAAGCACCGGTAAAGGAGGCACAGAATACCTTTCTACTGCTCCACAATATGCAATGGTAGCCCAGGTTGTTGAAGCCCAGAAACACCTTGGCAAGAACATAGTTCCTACCCACTTTTACAACCCACAATATTCAAACCCAAAGCTGAAGAACCTTGCAGATTTCATAGGAGGCTGCGGTGCTGGGAGGTTTTACATAAGCATTGAACCCAACGGCGATATCTATCCTTGTGTCTTCTTTCCTCACGAGGATGAAGTTAAAATAGGAAACCTGTTCAGGGATGATTTTGAAGAGCTCTGGGTCAAGTCTCCGTTGCTTGAAAAGCTCAGGAACAAGGACATCCTTGAGGGGTATTGTGGTTCCTGTCCTTACAGGTACACGTGCGGCGGGTGCAGGGCAAGAGCCTACAATTACTATCATGATGTTCTGGCTCCTGACCCAGGGTGCATACTTAACCAGAAAGAATGGGAGAAGCTCAAGATGGAGCTTACCCTAAAAGAAGGCGCAGAAGAACTGCCTTCAGGGGGGTTGGCCATCAGGCTTCAGTGAGCTTCCAAAAACCTTATATATACAACATTTACACGTTGTCAAGACTGTTTTTTTATTTTTATCATTTTTGTGTGGTATTTTATTAAATTTTTGAGCTTTATGACTTCATTAAATAAAACATTTAAGCAATAATGCGCTTAAAAAAATATTGTTAGAAAAAGCTTAAAAGTTATACTGTATTGCTAATTAAAGATGAGTTTAAACCAACAGACGCAAGTTTCCACGCGCGCTAAAAAATCATTTGAGGTTTTGGTGATAAGGGACAGATGCAAAGAATGCAACCTTTGCATAGAGCTCTGTCCCCCTAAGATACTCGAAAGGGATTCTTCATATAACAGGTTCGGTTATAGGCCCACACGGGTCACTGATAATTCTAAGTGTATTGGTTGCAAGATCTGTGAGTATGCCTGCCCCGATTTTGCCATATTTGTAAAGGAAGTGAAACAATGATGGGAATAGGCAAAGTGTTGTACGTTACCGGAAACGAAGCTGTTGTTGAGGGAGCTATAGCGGCCGGATGCAGGTTCTACGCTGGTTATCCCATAACGCCTTCTTCAGAGATAGCAGAAGAGATGTCAAAGAGGCTTCCGGCTATTGGCGGAATCTACGTGCAGGGCGAAGATGAGCTGGCATCGATAAACATGATAATTGGCGCGTCGATGGCAGGCGCAAAGGCGATGACGGCCACTTCTGGTCCTGGTTACAGCCTTATGCAGGAAGGGCTCGGTCTTGCCATCGCAACAGAAACGCCAATAGTCATAGTCGATGTGATGAGGGCAGGTCCAAGCACAGGTATAGCTTCAAAGGCCTGGCAAGGGGACATAATGCAGGCCAGGTTTGGTTCCCACTCAGATTATGAGATCATATCACTTTACCCATCAAGCGTTCAGGAAGCTTTTGACCTTACTGTTGAAGCTTTTAACCTTTCTGAAACCTACATGACCCCAGTAATTTTGCTGAGCGATGGGGTGCTTGCCAGGATGAGAGAAAGGCTTTATGTAAAGGATCAGAACGAGCTCAACATAGTAAACAGGAAAAAGCCCACTGAGAGCCCCGAAAGCTACATGCCTTACAAAAGGGGCGAGGATTACATACCGATAATAGCAAACTTTGGCGAAGGGTACTTTGTGCTCAAGGACAGCCTTACTCACGACGAAAGGGGTTATTACTACGAAAGGCCTGACGTTCAGGCGAAGTTTGTATTAGGGGTCACAGAAAAGATAAGGAGGAACGCCAACAAGATCTACAGGTGGGAAGAAGCTTACACTGATGACGCAGAAGTTCTTTTTGTTGCTTCTGGCGTTATAGGAAGGATAGCATCCGTTATGGTAAGGGAAGCGCGTGCAGAAGGTAAGAAATGGGGCATATTCAGGCCAATAAGCATATGGCCTTTCCCCGAAGATGCCCTAAGGAGGGCTGCCAGAAACGCTTCAAAGGTTATAACAATAGAGATGAGCGTTGGCAAGCTGATATACCCTGTAAAGTGGTCTCTGAGGGATGGCCAGGATGTCTCTGTGCTCCCGTGGCTCAGCTACGAGCCCCCATCTCCCGATGACCTTTTAAACCTTCTTGAGGTGAAGGCATGATGGAGTTAAAGCTTCAGCACCCTCTTGAAAAGTACATAAGAAGCGAAAAGATGCCCACGATCTGGTGTCCGGGGTGCGGCATAGGTACCATAGTCCAGTCTTTTCTCAAAGCAGTTGATGAACTTGGCCTTGACCCTAAAGATCTTGTGATGGTAAGCGGTATTGGTTGCACGGGAAGGGTTCCGCACTACCTGAGGTTTGACGGGGCTCATGTGCTCCACGGAAGGGCAATACCTGTTGCTCTCGGCATAAAGCTTGCAAACCCGAAGCTTAAGGTCGTCGTATGGGGAGGAGACGGCGATATAGCTTCAATAGGCGGAAACCATCTGATACACGCAGCTAGGAGAAATGCCGACCTTACAGTTATAATGGTAAACAACTTTATTTACGGGCTCACAGGAGGTCAGGTTGCTCCGACAACTCCGAAGGAAACAGTAACGTACACTTCCCCTTACAACCCGGACAGCAAGCCTTTTGACATGGTAAAGCTGGTTGCGGCCGCAGGGGCAACGTACGTTGCCAGGTGGTCAACAGCTTACCCTGTCCTTTTAAAAGAGAGCATAAAGAAAGCTCTTAACCATAAGGGCTTTTCCTTTATAGAGGTAATATCCCAGTGTCCAGAAATATTTGGCAGGATAAACGGCTTCAGAGAGCCCTACGATCTTTACCTAAAGATCAAGAAAATAGGACAGATAAGGAGGGGCATTAGCCCCTTCGACGCAAAGTACGACTGGAACGAAGAGATAAGCCTGGGCGAGTTCGTCAACAGAGAAGAACCTACCTACCTAGAACAGCTTGAAGAAATAAAGAAGAAGGCAATGGGTGAAAAAGTATGAAGCACGAAATAATAATCGGAGGAAGAGGAGGACAGGGCATACAGCTCATGGGATATATCCTTGGTTATTCTCTTGTAAAGTACAAGAACATGTACGTCGTTCAGACTGAAGAATACGGCGCTTCTACCAGGGGCGGAGAATCTTACACTGAGCTGATTACGTCTGACAGCGAAAGCGACGTTGCTGCTGTAAAGGTAAGGGCTGCTGACATTGGTATCTTCATGTTCCAGGGGGCATGGGATGCCCTATCAACCAAGGTTAGCGACAACGCAATCATAATATACGATGGATCTCTTGTAAACCCTGACAAAGGAAAGAAGTTCGACATAAGGGCTGGAGATCTTTCCAGGGACGTTTTTAAAACCCACATAGTTGCAAACATGATAATGCTCGGTTCCCTGTCTGCCATAACAGGAATAGTTTCTCTGGATGAGCTTAAGAGCGCTGTAAAAGATATCGTTAACCCACGCTTTGTAGAACTTAACATAAAAGCCCTAGAGTTTGGTCATCAGGAAGGGCTCAAGCTTCACGCAAGCTCCCTAAAGGCTGAACGTTCTGAAAGCGATAAGCTATAATAAAGTAATATTTTTATTTATTCATGTTCTAATTGATGCTGCAGCCCGGTCGTCTAGGGGCCAAGGATACCGGGCTCTGGATCGCCCCTGGACGGGTCGAGGAGATACCCGGTGACGGCGGTTCGAATCCGCCCCGGGCTAATATTTTCATAAAAATTTCAGGTTTTTATTACAAGTTCTATAAATTTTTTTAGTAATATTATTAAGGTATGGCATAACTATAAATCAGAAACATGCTTGAGGTAAACAGTTTAAAAGTTTCAACCGGTGGCAAGCTCATACTTAACGGGGTAAGCTTGTCATTTGAAAATGGCAAAGTTTACGCTGTTATGGGACCCAACGGTTCAGGGAAAACAACACTCGCTTACTCAATAATGGGTCATCCAGATTACAAGGTTGAAGAAGGGCGCATAATACTTGATGGCGAAGATATAACACCACTTCAACCTCACGAGAGGGCAAAGAAAGGAATATTCCTCGGTTTTCAGAACCCTGTTGAAATTCAAGGGCTTCCTGTACTTTCATTTCTAAAGGCAGCTTACACTTCTATAAAGGGCCAGAACATATCAACATATGTTTTTAACAAGCTGCTAAAGAGCAAGATAGATGAGATAGGCTTCGGTAGCGAGCTTGTGAGCAGGAACGTAAACGAGGGGCTTTCCGGCGGTGAAAGAAAGAAGCTTGAGGTCATACAGATGTACATACTAGAACCCAGGTACGCAATACTTGATGAAATAGATTCTGGGCTTGACGTTGACTCTCTGGAAAGCGTTGCAAGGGCAATAAAGAACTACTACAACAAGTACAGCTCTTCACTTGTGCTAGTTACCCATTACGCAAGGATCCTCAAGTACATAACCCCTGACAGTGTAATAGTTATGAGCGGTGGCAGGGTTGTCGCAGAAGGAGGACCTGAGCTTGCTGAGAAGATAGACAAGGAAGGTTACGGATGGCTGCAGGTTGAAGGAAGCTAAAAAAGCAGTAGAAAACTTGCTGAAAGAAGTTTACAGGGACCCACTTTCCCCTCTTGCAGAGAAACAGGCTCTTCTTGCAAGAAGGATAACAATGAAGTTTAACATAAAACAGCCTTACGAGCTTAAGCTTCTTTTCTGCAAAAAGTGTAAGTCTTACTCTCCTCCTGTATTTAAAAAGACAATAAGGGTCAGAAAAGGAAAGCTGGTTTTTACCTGCATGGTCTGCGGTTCAAAGTACAGGCTTATCTTTAAACCAAAAGGTAAAGCAAACGTTTAATTTATCGAAAACAAAGGTATCAGGTGGTGGCATTTGTGGATAGATTCTCACAACCATCATTATTTAAGCTCGCTCAACATTCTTGATTCCCTTCACCGTTCAGGCCTTGAAGCAGTTGTTGAAGCCAGCTGGATTCCAGTACGTCCGAGTTCTTGGGAAACTCTTGAAGACGTTTATAGATGGATCGTTGAAGCTGAAGCCCAGAGGCTATCAAGGATAGGCTTAAAGCTCATTCCTGCTTTAGGGGTGCATCCAAGGTGCATACCCCCGCGCATAAACATGGGAAGGCTTGAATCGTGGCTTCAGGACGAAAGGGTTAAAGCTCTTGGAGAAGTTGGGCTTGAGAGCGGTTCAGAAGAAGAGAAAGAAGCTTTTGTTTCCCAGTTAAAGGTTGCAAAAAAGCTGGACAAACCAGCCATAGTTCACACTCCCAGAACAAATAAGCTTCAGGTTGCCTCGCTTGAGCTGAAGCTGATAAGGGAATCGGGTTTCCCTGAAGAGATGGTCGTCATAGACCACTTTAACGCTGAGCTTCTTTCGGGACTGGAAAAAGGTTCTTACATGATAGGACTTTCGTTACAACCAGGAAAGCTTTCTGTAAACGAAGCGCTTAAAATTGTTGCAACGCTTGACAGCAAAAGGGTCCTGATAAACTCAGATTCCAGTACAGAACCGAGCGAGCCCTTATGGGGATTAGAATTTTTAAAGGAGCTGGAAACGAAAGATAAGCAGCTTGCGAGAACGCTTGGAACTGAAAATGCTGCAAGATTTTACAAGGCTTAACCCGATACCAAGATCCTTTTACATGAGAGAAACTGTGGACGTAGCGAGGGACCTGCTTGGATCTTTTCTTGTAAGGACTTTTGGTCAGAGAAAAGCAGTTTTGAGGATAACAGAGGTTGAAGCTTATAGGGGCACAGACGATCCAGCAAGCCACGCATACAGGGGTAACAGGGGTAGGGCATCTATAATGTTCGGAGAAACAGGAATCGCATACGTCTACCTTTCATACGGTATAAACTATTGCCTTAACGTTACAGCAAGGTCAGCAAGCCAGGATGCTGGAGCAGTTCTTATAAGGGCCGCAGAGCCAATTTTCGGCCTTGACCTGCTCGGGAGGGAAGGTTCTCAGTGCAAGGTTGCAAGCGGCCCCGGTAACCTTACAAGAGCCCTTAAGGTTGACATGAGCTTTAACGGACTTGACCTTACGCTAAATGGCCCGCTTTACATATCGCGTGGCTACCTTAAGCAATACGAAAACATATCTTCAGGCCCAAGGATAGGCATAAGCAGGGGAAGAGAAAAACAGTGGAGGTTCTTCATAAGCGGAAACTGTTCAGTATCAAAAAGATAAAAAACTTATGTTTTTATATACCGTTTTCAGATAAACCTTAATGGAACAATTAAACCTTATAATGATCGCAAAGGGGCTCAGGACTTTTGTATTCGGTATGGTCAGCGTCATGACCCCTATATACCTTGCAATTCTTGGCTATTCTCCAGTGCTTGTTGGCTCAGCACTCTTCGTAATAGTTTCAGGTAATGTCTTTTCTAACGTGCTCCTAACTTGGTACGGTAACGTCTTTAAGAGGAAGAACTTTTTGCTTGTATTCAGCGCGCTCATGTCCATTTCTGGGTTCCTTCTTTTCTTTTCATCAAACCTTTTGTTGATCTTTCCTGCACTCTTTATAGGGAACATAAGCACAACTGGCACGGAAGCGGGACCATTTCAATCAATAGAAACGGGTGTTCTGCCGTCGCTTGCAGGACAGGCAAAGAGCAACAGGTCTTTTGGGACATACAACCTTATAGGGTATGCGATGTCATCTATAGGCGCACTTGCATCTTCCTTTCCTTCTTACTTCAAGCTTTCGCCTTTTGCTTTCAGGTCAGTCTACTTGCTTTATGCCCTTGTTGGCCTGGTTTTATTTCTTATATACTTCAATTTAAAGAACATAGAGGCCACAATCAGGAAGAAGGGACTTCAACATTTGAGGGAAACGGCAAAAAAAGGACGTAACGAAGCTGTCGTTCCTTTTCTCCCTTGACGCTTTTGGCGGGGGCTTTGTAACTCAGTCTATACTTTCTTACTGGTTCTTTTACACTTATCACGTCTCACTGAAAAACCTTGGCTTTATCTTTATGTTCGTCAACATAATAACTGCAATTTCAATATACGGGGCTTCTTTAATAGCTGAAAGAATAGGCAACCTTCACACGATGGTAATAACTCACCTTCTTTCGAACGTTTTTCTGATAATTATACCATTTGCGGGAAACGTGGCAGGAAGCCTTGCCTTCCTCTTCCTCAGGCAGAGCGTATCACAAATGCACGTCCCGACGAGGCAGGCTTTCATGGCTCAGATATTTGATGAGAACGAAAGGGTAACAGCTAACGCTATAACCAACACTTTCAGGAGCCTGAGCTCTTTGCCCGGTTCGCCTGTTGTAGGGCTTGCTCTTGCTGAAGGATTGCTGTATGTTCCCTTCGCTGTAGGCGGAGGCAGCAAACTTATCTATGACGTTTCAGTATACTTTTCTTACAGAAAAAGAGTAAAGTAAAAGTTTTATTTTTCAGAAGCAACAATTATCAAAGTAAAGTTAATAAGTTAGGATTTAGCAAATAATGGTCGCGCAATCCCGGGCGTCATCGCTAAGGTGGGCGTTCCGCCCGAACGATGAAGCGGTGATCTCCAAATGCGCGAACATTGATGAGGATCCAACTGATAAGTTGGAGCTGATGCTGGCCACAAGAAGCAAATGATTCCATACCGGTACTTGAATCCGGTTGATCCTGCCGGACCCGACCGGTATCGGGGTGGGGCTAAGCCATGCAAGTCGTACGTCCCCCAGCCACGCGGGGGGCGTGGCGCACGGCTCAGTAGTACGCAGCTAACCTACCCTAAGGAGGGGGATAATCCCGGGAAACTGGGGCTAATCCTCCATAGACCTAGGGTACTGGAAGGTCCCTAGGTCGAAAGGGGTGGACTGGCATGCCAGTCCACCTGCCTTAGGATGGGGCTGCGTCCGATCAGGTAGTTGGTGGGGTAAAGGCCCACCAAGCCTATGACCGGTGCGGGCTCTGAGAGGAGGAGCCCGGAGATGGACCCTGAGACAAGGGTCCAGGCCCTACGGGGCGCAGCAGGCGCGAAACCTTCGCAATGCCCGAAAGGGTGACGAGGCTACCCCGAGTGTCGTCCGCTGAGGACGACTTTTGTCGGGTCTAAAAAGCCCGACGAATAAGGGGAGGGCAAGTCTGGTGTCAGCCGCCGCGGTAATACCAGCTCCCCGACTGGTCGGGACGATTATTGGGTCTAAAGCGTCCGTAGCCGGCCCTGTGTGTGGTCCGTTAAATCCAGCGGCTCAACCGCTGGGCTGCGGATCATACTACAGGGCTAGGGGGCGGGAGAGGCCGGAGGTACTCCGCGGGTAGGGGCAAAATCCGCTGATCCGCGGAAGACCAACAGTGGCGAAGGCGTCCGGCCAGAACGCGCCCGACGGTGAGGGACGAAAGCCAGGGGAGCGAACCGGATTAGATACCCGGGTAGTCCTGGCCGTAAACGATGCCCGCTAGGTCTTGGCGAAGCTTAGGGCTTCGCCAGGGCCGCAGGGAAGCCGTTAAGCGGGCCACCTGGGGAGTACGGCCGCAAGGCTGAAACTTAAAGGAATTGGCGGGGGAGCACCACAAGGGGTGAAGCCTGCGGTTTAATTGGAGTCAACGCCCGGAACCTTACCAGGGGTGACGGCAGGATGAAGGTCAGGCTAAAGACCTTACCTGACAAGCCGAGAGGAGGTGCATGGCCGTCGCCAGCTCGTGCTGTGAAGTGTCCTGTTAAGTCAGGCAACGAGCGAGACCCTCACCGCCAGTTGCTTCTTTGTGCCGAAAGGTACAAAGAGGAAACTGGCGGGACCGCCGCCGATAAGGCGGAGGAAGGAGGGGGCTACGGCAGGTCAGTATGCCCCGAAACCCCTGGGCCACACGCGGGCTGCAATGGTGGGGACAATGGGATCCGATCCCGAAAGGGGGAGGTAATCCCGAAACCCCACCTCAGTTGGGATCGAGGGCTGCAACCCGCCCTCGTGAACCTGGAATCCCTAGTAATCGCGGGTCACCATCCCGCGGTGAATACGTCCCCGCTCCTTGCACACACCGCCCGTCGCTCCACCCGAGTGGGCCCCCGGCGAGGTGGCATCCATAGTGATGTCATCGAACCGGGGGTCCGCGAGGGGGGAGAAGTCGTAACAAGGTGGCCGTACCGGAAGGTGCGGCCGGATCACCTCCATGTAAGTAACCGGTATGGAATCAGCTTAATCTTGTGGCCAGCATCAGCTCTTTATGCAATCTGCGGGTAATTCCGCAGATGAAGGGTTAAGCGGGTTATTCTCGCGATGATACCGTGCACAGGCTTTGACGAAAGTCAGCTGTATCCAGGGACGGAAGACGCCACCTGGGGGATGGCTCGGCTCGAGGGGCGAAGAAGGGCGTGGCAAGCTGCGATAAGCCCCGGGGAGGCGCACGCAGCCGTCGATCCGGGGATGCCCGAATGGGGTAACCCGCCAGACCTTAAAGGTCTGGCAGACACGTCGTCAGACGTGTCGGCGAACCCTCTGAAAGGAAACATCTGAGTAAGAGGAGGAAAAGAAATCAATACGAGATGCCCTGAGTAGCGGAGAGCGAAAAGGGCACAGCCCAAACCGAACCCTCACAGCGATGAGCTGTGAAGGGATGTGGGGTTTTGTCCTAGCAGTGGGCGGAGCCCGGTCCAGCCGACGTGCCTAGTCGAAGTGGCCTGGAAAGGCCCGCCATAGAGGGTGATAGCCCCGTAGACGAAAGGCACGGGCGGACTGAGCTAGGACAGAGTACCCGGCCTTGGCAGTGGTTGGGGAAGATGGGGGAAAGCGGCCTCCAAGGCTAAATACCCCTCGAGACCGATAGCGGACAAGTACCGTGAGGGAAAGCTGAAAAGCACCCCGGAAGGGGGGTGAAAAGAGCCTGAAACCAGGTGGCTATAAGCGTGCAGTGCCTGAAAGGAACCTTCCCGACGCGCTGTGGCCGCAAGGCTGCGGTGCGTTGGCAGGGTTCCAGGGTACTGCGATCCGTCTAGAAACACGGGCCAGGGAGTTCATCCCAATGGCGAGTTTAAGGGTTTTTAAGCCCGAAGGCGAAGGGAAACCGAAACTCCGCAGCCCCGAAAGGGGCGAGGGAGGGGGTGTTATAAGCGCCCTATAGCCATTGGGATGAGACTAGAAACCGAGCGATCTTGCCCTGGGCAGGGCGAAGCCGGGGGAAACCCCGGTGGAGGCCCGCAAGGGTCCTGACGTGCAGTTCGGTCCCCTGACCTGGGGCAAGGGGCCAAAAACCAATCTAGCTCGGTGATAGCTAGTTCCCGCCGAAGCTGATCCCAGTCAGGCCCCGGCAGATGCTGCCAGCGCGGTAGAGCACCGATGGGGTGACAAGGGACCGAAAGGTCCCATCACCCTTTCGAACTCCGAACGTGCTGGCGCAGGAGAAGCCGGGAGACGGGTTTGTGGGGGTAAGCCCCACAACCGAGAGGGGGACAACCCAGACCGGCGTTAAGGCCCCTAAGTACAGGCTAAGTGCCAAACCAAAGGGCGTCTCCCTGCGTAGACAGCAGGGGGGTAGGCTCAGAAGCAGCCATCCCCTAAGGAGTGCGTAACAGCTCACCTGCCGAGCGGGGAGGCCCCGAAAATGGACGGGGCTAAGCCTGTCGCCGATACGCCGGATCACCTCTGTTAAAGAGGTGTATGGTAGGCGGGCGTAGAGGCCGCGCAGAAGCAGGGCCGTGAGGTCCTGTGGAGCGGCCTCTAGTGCAGATCCTGGCGGTAGTAACAGCAAAGCCGGGTGAGAATCCCGGCCGCCGGAAGGCCAAGGTTTTCTTGGCAACGCGTCGTCGGCCAAGAGTTAGCCGGTCCTAAGGACCATCCCGCAAGGGATAGGTCCGAATGGGAAACCGGTTAATATTCCGGTGCCTCCAGCCCTACCCGTAAGGGGATGCTCAATCCTCTTGCCTCTAGATAGGGGAAGCAGAGCTGTCGCTCTGTCTAACTCTCCGAGCACGGGGGAGTGTCGTAATGACGAGAACCCGTGCGAGGGAGGAATGGCCCGCCGTATGGTGGGTTTCCCCGATTCTAGGGGACAGTGAAAGGAGGATTGAGCTAAAGGCTGGAGACCGTACCAAGAACCGACACTGGTGGCCTGGGTGAGAAGCCTAAGGCGTGTCGGGGATACAGCAGGCGAGGGAACTCGGCAAATTGGCCCCGTAACTTCGGGAGAAGGGGTGCCTGCGATCCTGGCGAAGAGCTGGGATCGCAGGTCGCAGTGACAAGGGGGTCCCGACTGTTTACTAAAAACATAGGTGGCCGCTAGTCCGTAAGGATTTGTACGGCCGCTGAATCCTGGCCAGTGGCGGTACCTAAAACCCGGGTACAACCGGGCTAAGGGCCGCTAAACGCCGGGGGTAACTCTGACCCTCTTAAGGTAGCCAAATGCCTTGTCGGGTAAGTTCCGACGTGCATGAATGGATCAACGAGGGCCCCACTGTCCCCGCCTGCTACCCGGTGAACCCACGTAAGGTGGACGAACAGTCCACCTACCCCCATCGGGGAGAGAAGTCCCTGTGGAGCTTTACTGCAGCCTGCAGTTGCGATGTGGGCGCGGCTACAGAGAGTAGCTGGGAGCCAATGAAGCCTGGCCTTTGGGTCAGGTCGAGGCGCAAGTGTAACACCAGCTAGTCGTGCCTACGTCGCTAACCAGGATAGAACCTGGGACACCTGCAGGTGGGCAGTTCGGCTGGGGCGGCACCCCCTCGAAAAGGTATCGAGGGGGCCCTAAGGTCGGCTCAGGTGGGTCAGGAACCCACCGTAGAGGGCAAGGCCAAAAGCCGGCCTGACTGGACCCCTAAAAGCGTCGGGTCCAGAGGGGAAACCCGGGCCTAGCGAACCATCGTGTCCCCACCGTTGGGGGCCGGTGACGACAGAAAAGTTACCCCAGGGGTAACAGGCTCGTCGCGGGCGAGAGTTCCCATCGACCCCGCGGTTTGGTACCTCGATGTCGGCTCTTCCCATCCTGGCCCTGCAGCAGGGGCCAAGGGCGGGGCTGCTCGCCCATTAAAGGGGAACGTGAGCTGGGTTTAGACCGTCGCGAGACAGGTCGGACTCTACCTGATGGGGGTGCGCGCTGACTGAGGGGAACTTGCCCTTAGTACGAGAGGAACGGGGCAAGGCGGCCTCTGGTGTACCGGTCCTCCGACAGGGGGAGCCGGGTAGCTAAGCCGCTGAGGATAACCCCTGAAAGCATCTAAGGGGGAAGCCTCTCCCGAAAATAGTCAGCGTTCCCGATCCTCTTCTACCCGTAAGGGTGGAGGAGGAAAGGGTGAAGGGCTGCCGTAAAAGACGGCGTTGATAGGACGGGGGTGTACGCGGGAAGACCCTTCGGGGTCGACCCGTTCAGCCCACCGTCACTAAAAGCCCGAAACGTCTCTGGATGCAGCTGGCCGTCAAAAAAAGCCTGTGCACGGTTTTTGCGTTTTAGCAAAATTTATATTCAGAGTTATTTAAAATGATAAAAAGGGCCGGTGGTGTAGCCCGGTTAGCATGTCGCCCTTACACGGCGAAGGTCCCAGGTTCAAATCCTGGCCGGCCCACTGATCTTTTTTATGCAAAAATTTTTTAAAATAAAAATAAGCTCAAAAAATTACTTTACTGCGTAGCCCCCTTTTACGAGCTTCTTGAGGTCTAGTATTTCATCTATCTCTTTGTCGCTGTAACCGAGCTCTTTTAGCGCTTCTCTTATGGACATCCCCTTTGCGAGCTGTTTTCCTATCTTTGAAGCTTTATCATAACCTATCTTTGGTGATATCACTGTTATGAGCGATGGGCTGCTTTCAGCGTACCTTTTCATCTTTTCTTCGTTTGGAACTATGTTTTCGATGACAACCTTCGCCATCTTCGTGAGCGCTTCGCTCAGTAAGTCTATTTCTGTAACAACGTCGTAGCCTGTTAACGGGATCCCCATGCTGAGCTCAAACTCCCCAAGCATCCCTGCAAGCTGCACCGCATGATCGAGCCCCATGACCTGAACAGAAGCCTGAAGGCAAGATTCTACAGTTATCGGGTTCGTCTTCCCCGGCATTATGCTACTCCCAGCAACTTCTTCCTGGCTTGGTATGTCTATCTCGTTGAGCCCGGTAAAAGGTCCTGAGAACATAAGCCTGAGATCCTGTGAAAGCCTGTAAAGGTCAAGGGCAGTGCCCCTGAGCACTCCGCTCAGGTTGACCATGTCTGTGAGCAGCCTCATCCTCATAAAGTTGCTATCTGCCGGTTTAAACTCAAGCCCTGTTACTTCGTTTATCTTTCTTATGACAGTCTGCTGGAAACCTTGCGGAGAGTTTATGCCGGTTCCCACAGCTGTTCCCCCAAGAGGCAGGAACCTCACGTCTTCAATAGCCTGTGTAACCATCTTCATATCCCTTTCAAAAGCCTTTGCATATGCCTCCATTTCCTGTCCCAGAGTGACAGGAAGCGCGTCCCTAAGGTGCGTCCTACCTGACTTCACTATATCGTAAGTTTTTGATGAAATCGTTTGCAGAGAGTTTATTATTGTCTGAAGAGAAGGAAGAAGCTTCATAACGGTTTCTTTAACTGCAGCTATCCTTATGGCTGTCGGCATGACGTCGTTAGAAGACTGTGACATGTTAACGTGGTCGTTTGGATGAACCTTTCTGTTCAAAATCTCGCTTGCCCTCCTTGCAAGCACTTCGTTCACGTTCATGTTTATTCCAGTTCCAGAACCTGTCTGAAAGACATCGACCACAATGTCTTCAGCGTGTATGCCTTCCATGAGCTCAGTAGCGGCCCTCTGTATGGCTTCTGCAGTTTCCTTATCGAGAACCCCGAGCTCTTGGTTTGCCCTTGCAGCCGCAAGCTTAACGACAGCTATAGCCCACACAATCGGTTGGGGGAACTTTGTTCCTGTGTTCAGGAAAACCTTTTTTGAATTTTCAGTATAGCTCATCATAAATGTATTTTCTTTTTTGATATAAACGCTTATCGGAAAGCTGAAAAGAAAACTATTAAAGCTTATATAAATACCAATTAATAGCTTCTTAGATTAGAAATGAGCGAAAAACCAGAAGTTTATCTTTTTGATGAAGCCGCAAAGCTGAACTTGACAAAGTTTGAGCTTGGAGGAAAAGGTTACGGACTTGTTGAAATGACAAAGATAGGTCTCCCTGTCCCGCCTGGCATAGTCATAACGACAAGGATGTGTAATGAATACTTTAAGAAGGGCAGGCAGCTCTGGCCAGAGCTGAAAGAAGCAATCGTGGAAAAAGTTCACAAGCTCGAAGAAAAAACAGGTAAGAGGTTCAACGACGACCAGAACCCGTTGTTAGTTTCCGTAAGGTCAGGCGCACCTTACTCTATGCCTGGCATGATGGACACAGTGCTCAACCTAGGTATAAACGACAAGGTTGTTAAGGTACTCGCGAGGAAGACGCAGGACGAAAGGTTCGCTTACGATACCTACAGGAGGTTCATACAGATGTTCGGAAAGATAGTCATGAAGGTACCCGGAGAGCTGTTTGATAAAGAGCTCGAAAAGCTTAAGGAAGAGCTGGGCGTGAAGCAGGACGTTGATGTTACAGCGCAAGGCTGGAAAGAACTCGTTGAAAGGTTCAAGAAGATAGTAAAGCAAAACACAGGCAAAGACCTTCCTCAGGACCCTTGGGAACAGCTCTTTATGGCTGTGAGCGCAGTTTTTGACTCATGGTGGAACCAGAGGGCTATAGAGTACAGAAAGATATACAAGATCCCTGATGATCTCGGGACAGCTGTAAACATAGTCATGATGGTCTTTGGCAACCTAGATGATAGGTCGGGAACAGGGGTTGCGTTTACAAGGGACCCGAGCACTGGTGAGAAGAAGCTTTACGGCGAAGTGCTATTAAAAGCTCAGGGCGAAGACGTAGTTGCTGGTATAAGGACGCCGCTTCCGGTTGAAAAGTTAAAGGAGATAATGCCTGAAGTTTATCAACAGCTTCTTGACGTTGCAAATAAGCTTGAAGCTTACTTTAAAGACGTTCAGGACATCGAGTTCACAATAGAAAGCGGGAAGCTTTACATGCTTCAGACAAGGAACGCGAAGAGGACAGCAATCGCTGCAGTAAGGATAGCAATAGACATGGTAAACGAGGGGCTCATAACTAAAGAAGAGGCTGTTCTCAGGATAGAGCCTGGACAGTTCCTGACTCTGTTCTACAAGCAGATAGACCCGAACAACAAGGTTAAGCCTGTTGCCAAAGGTCTGCCAGCTTCCCCAGGAGCCGCAGTAGGCAAAGTTGTTTTTACAAAAGAAGATGCTCAAGAGTGGAAGAAGAGAGGAGAGAGGGTAATACTCGTAAGACCAGAAACAACGCCTGAAGACATAGCCGGAATAGCTGCAGCTGACGGAGTGCTCACAAGCAGGGGAGGCATGACAAGCCACGCTGCTGTAGTTACCAGAGGGATGGGCAAACCGTGCATAGTGGGCGCAGAATCCATAAAGATAGACCTTGAAAAGAAAACATTCTACGTTGACAGCACAGCTGTAAAGGAAGGGGACATCATAACGATAGATGGGACTACAGGAAACGTTTATGTTGGCGAGCTCAAGCTGGTAGAGCCTCAAATAAGTAAAGAAGTTGCAACGATACTTCAGTGGGCTGACAGCTTCAGAAGGCTAAGGGTCAGGGCAAACGCTGACACTCCTGAAATGGCAGCCAAGGCCAGGGAGAACATGGCAGAAGGCATTGGGCTTGCGAGGACAGAAAGGATGTTCAACGCCCCTGACAGGCTTGAGCTAGTTCAGAAGATGATACTTGCTGAAACGCCAGAAGAAAGAAAGAAGTACCTAGACATGATAAAACCATTGCAGAAGAAAGACTTTAAGGAGTTATTTAAGATAATGAAGGGCTTGCCAGTTACTATAAGGTTGCTTGACTTGCCTCTGCACGAATTCCTTCCAAAGCTTGAAGAGATACTGCCCGAGGTAGTTGAGCTCAGGATTACAGGGAAGAACCCACAACTGCTCAAGGAAAAGGAAAAAGTGCTCAAGAGGGTCATGGAGCTTAAGGAGTACAACCCGATGATGGGACAGAGAGGTGTGAGGCTTGCGCTTCAGTACCCAGAAATATACGAGATGCAGGTATCAGCAATATTCGAAGCTGCAGTTGAAGTTTATAAGGAGGAAGGCGAAGCTCCGATAGTTGAAATTATGGTTTCTCAGGTAGCAGAAGCAGAGGAGCTCAGGAGGGCTCGCGAAATCATAAACAGGGTTGCTGAAGAAGTTATGTCAAAGGCCGGGGTAAAGTTAAAGTACAAAGTAGGAACAATGATCGAGACCCCAAGAGCAGCTCTGACAGCTTCAAAGATAGCAAAGTACGCTGACTTCTTCTCTTTCGGAACAAACGACCTAACTCAGGCTACCTTCGCTTTCAGCAGGGACGACGTAGAAGCCAAGTTCATACCGTTCTACTTAGAGAACAAGATACTTCCGTCAGACCCGTTTGCAACGCTTGACGGAGACGGCGTTGCAAGGCTTGTTTCCATAGGCTCAAAAGAAGGAAAAGAATCAAACCCTGAGCTTGAAGTTGGAATCTGCGGTGAGCACGGAGGAGACCCAGACTCGATAGAAAAGTTCAACGAGATGGACGTCGACTACGTCAGCGCATCTCCTTACAGGATACCGATCGCAAGGCTTGCTGCAGCTCAGGCTGAGCTGAAAAAGAAATTCAAAGCTTCTACCACAGCCTAAACCTTTTACCGCTTTTTTCTCTTTCACACGCTTTTTTTAACATTTCAGCTCTTCTTTTATCCTTTTCATAAAGAATTTGGTAGTACTTTTCGAAATCCTGGTCGTCCTTCATGCAAAGAGCTGAAACCAGGTTGTAAAGAGCTTCGTAAAAGTCCGAATCAAGCTCGTAAGCCTTTCGGAAATAATCTGCAGCTTTCTCATAGTTTTTGTCCATAAAGTAAGTAACGCCCAGGTCATACCAGGCCTTTTTATCATCAGGCTTTACCTGTGTAGCTTTCTCAAAGTAACCCTTGGCATTCTCTCTATCGCCCTTTAAAGCGTAAACAACCCCAATGTTGACAAGCACGTTTGCGTCTTCTGGGTCTATCTTAAGCGCTTCGTTAAGCTTTTCAATAGCCTTATCGTACTTTCCCATGAGCGCGTAATCCTTTCCCATAAAATAGTATATTTCTTTTTTATCTCCACCCATATCAAAGCTTTTTTCCAGGTACTTTAGAGAATCCTTTGGCTTGTTTTTATAATAGTATGATTTTCCTGCAAGAAGGTAAGCATCAGCATCCACTTGAGCCTTTTTCTCCATCTGCTTTACAGCTTTTATAACCTCATCGTGCTTGTTTTCTTCGTAAAGCTTCCTTACATCTTCCATGCAATTCTATTAAACCAAGCTGTAAATAAACCTGTTCATAATAAAATGGTGGGGCTGGCCGGATTTGAACCGGCGATCACCAGCGCCCAAGGCTGGCAGCCTAGACCAGGCTAGCCGACAGCCCCTTTTAACGTTTACAACATGACTTTCGGTTCATGTTTGTGCATTCTTTTGAGCACATCACCCAGCGTTGCCAGCTTTACCGTTAAACCTTAATCGGCAAAAAAATCTTTACTTAATTTTGCTTATAAACGTTTCGTTAGGCACTCAATAAAAGTTCGTTCAAGCTAATATCTCAAGAATTCCCTTTGATAAAGCTTCTGCAGAACTTACCCTCGTAGTCTGGTTTGGAACAGTGTCAGAGCTGTAAACTTCTGTTATGCCTTCTTTATAAAGCCTGTAAAGGGCGTCGTTTACAAAAAGCCCGTGCGCGCACGCTACTCCTGTAAGCTTTCCTCCCATTTCTTTTATCGTCTTTGAAGCTTCAATGATCGTGCTCCCAGTGCTTATTATGTCATCCACTATGAAGACTTTTTTGCCCTCAAGGTTAAGCTCCCCAGAAACTGTAACTTCTGTGTCGCCAAACCTCTTCTTCTTCAGAGCACCGTAGTTACTTAGACCTGCGCTTTCTGCAGCTATCTTTGCCCATTGCAATGCTTCAGAGTCAGGCCCCACTATGAATGTATCCTTTTCTATAAGCCCCGCTTTAAGTCCATAGTCAACAAGGTAAGGCATTACAGAAACGTCTACCCACTTTCCTTTAAATATAGATGCAAAGTCAAGAACCCTGTGCCTGTGAACGTCTACAGTTATAAGGTTATCAATCCCGGCAGTAGTAAGGAGCTGTGCAACAACAGCAACGCTTATGGGTTCTCCGGGCTTGAACCTTTCATCCTGCCTAGCGTAAGGGAAGTAAGCTGCTGCCAGAGTCACGCTTTTAGCCCCAGCGTCTTTTGCAGCTGAAGCAAGAAGAAGCGACTCCATAAGGTATTCGTCAGGCTTGAAAGCCATAGACTGAACTATTACGACGTTTTTACCATTAACGTCGCCGTCTATCCTCACATATTTTTCGTTATCGGGAAACTTTCTGATCTCTACCTGAGTTAGATCAACTTTAAGCTTCTTTGCTAGGATGTATGATAATGGCATGTTTGAAGAGCCTGAAATAACAGCTATGTCGCTCACGATTTAGTTTTTTAACGTATATTTATTAACGTTATGCTCATGTCTTTATAAAAGCTAAAAGCTTTGCCGTTTACGGCGAAGATAAAAAGTCTTAACAAATAATAAACCTTTTATAAGCTATTCGATGTTTTTTATGCACGAGTTCGTTAACTTATAGCTGAAATACTTGAGCCGGCTCATAAGGGGAACTGGCTTGTTATTTCAAAGTTGCTATCATATCTTGTGTTTCGTAACGAGTAACACAAATAAAGTAAGGTAATCATTAAGACCTCGGGACAACGCCCCTAGGACTGTGGAGAGCTCAGCGTATTTTCGTTTGAAAGCGCTTCCCGAACTACTTCTCTGTATGACTTAAGCAGACCCCATATACCTATTACTCCAACAACTAAGAGCACGAGTATCAGCCCTATGTCAAGCGCGCTCAGGTTAGGCACGGGAACGCCAGTGGATATAGCAAAGCTGTCGAGCGGCGGTATTAAAATTACGAGCATGCCTATGAGCATAAAAGCTATACCCCCGTAGTAGAGCGTCCTTCCAGCGCTTCTTCTTGCTATTACCTTTATCTTATCTTCAGTGAGCTTCTTAAGCCTGAGTATTGAAGCAAATGCAGCTCCGAAAAGCACCTGCATCGTCATTGTTCCGAGCCCGAACATTAGCCCAGGAAGCGGGGCGTATATCAACGAAGGAACTTGGGGGGCAAGTATGAATGTTATGACTGTTGCGTAAGCACCAAACCCGAAACCTGCTATGAGGCCATGTACGATGGTCATCTTGAGAGGAACCTCCTTTTCGTGAACTTCGTGCAGAGGTATCCTTTTTGCTTCATCCGTATGGTGTAATTTGCTTCCGAGAGCCACGTCGATCGGTATATGAATGTACCTTCCCTTAAGTATGTACGACCCAGCTATGGCCATTACGAAGCCAACTATAATGTAGACGGGCCCGTCAAGGTTGTACTTCATGTAAAAGTAAGCGAGCCCAAGGTAACCCAGCGTGGTCAGCAGTGCTCTCTGGAGAGTGAAGCCAAGCGAAAAAAGAAAGCCGGCTTTCATACCTCTTTTGGTGCTGTACGATCCTATTGCGTAGCTGAAAGTTATCGGCCAGGTGTGCTCGTCTGGCGTTGCCCCATGCAGGAGCCCTAGAACGTAAGAAACAATCAGTATCACGGAAAGGCTGAGCCCGCTTGGAGGGCTGAGCAGGAAGCTTATTATGTTCATCGCTCGCTCACCACTATGGGCCTCCCGTGAGGGCAGCGTTCAGGCTTCCCGAGCTTTGTATAAAGCTTTTCAACAGTTTTTCTGTCTAAAAGGTAGTCTATCTTGCTGCACTCTGCGCATGACTCTTCAACGTCTACCCCATTTTTATAGAAGAGCGTCTCGAGCACCCTGTGAGCCTTTATTATTTCCGCAACGACCTCTGAGCCTTTTTGCGTAAGCTTTAACATCCCTTTTTTCATGGCTATAAGACCCTTCTGAGAAAGCCTTACACAATACTCATATGCCGTGGGTTCAGAAACGTTCGTAGCTTCTGCTAGGTCCCTAACCCTTACAGGGAATTCTTTTGTCATCTCAAATATAAGCACAAGGTAATCCCTTTCTTTTTTTGATATCTTTGTATAGCTCATACTAAATTAGGATAATACTAATATTATTAAATATTACCTAAAAATTTACTGAGCGTGTAATTTTTAAAGTTGTTATGAAAACGTTATATTTAGGTAAACCAGAAGGAATTTATGGAAAGCATAGCTATAAAAAACGGAAAGGTCTATTATGATGGTTCACTGGTTGAAGCTAACGTTCTTGTAGAAGAGGGAAAGATAAAGACGATAACGAAGGCAGATGTGAAAGCTGACGTAAACGTTGAAGCGGAGGGGTTTCTTGTTCTCCCGGGAGCGATAGACGTTCACGCGCACATAAGCGATCCGGGATACCTTTACAGGGAAGACTTTGAGAGCGCAAGCAAGGCTGCGCTCATAGGTGGGATGACGACTTTTGTTGAGATGCCCCTTGTCAAGGACATAGACGATGAAGAAAGCTTCAGGGAAAGGAAAGAAATGGGCGAAAGATCTTCATACATAGATTTCGGCATACACGCGGGCTTTATGAGAGAAAAGAACTATACCAGGATAGAGGAGCTTTCAAAGATTGGGCTGAAGACTTTTAAAGTGTTCACGTGCAGGCCTTTCAGAGCTCTTGATGAACACATAATCAGGATGTTAGAAGCTTCAAGAAATACAGGTTCGATGCTTCTCTTTCATGCGGAAGATGAAGCGATACTCGATTACTTGTTTGAAAAGTACGCTGACAGAAGGGACCAACTCTGCGTTCACGAAGCTAGGCCGCCTGAAGCTGAGGCTCTTGCCGTTGAAAAGGTAGCAATGTACACAAAGATCACTGGGGGCAGGGCGCACATAGTGCACTTAAGCAGCAGGCTAGGGGTTGAAGCGATAATCAGGGGAAAGAGGGTTGGAGCTGACATAACGAGCGAAACTTGTCCACACTACCTTGTGTTTACAAAGAAGGATGCAGAAAAGCTAGGCCCTTATCTCAAGATGGCGCCTTCTCTTAAGGAAGAAAGGGACAGGCTTGCTCTCTGGGAAGCGCTGGAGAAAGGATATATTGAAATGGTAACCACAGACCATGCGCCAGGTACAAAGGAAGAAAAAAACGTAGGGTATTCAGACCCTTGGAAGGCATGGGGAGGGATACCGGGGGTTGCGACAATGTTTCCCGTTCTATTTACCTACGGATATTCAAGGGGGCTCATCTCGCTCAGCACGCTCGTTAGGGTCTCAGCTGCGAACCCAGCAAAGAGGTTCGGGATAAAGGGCAAAGGATCAATAGCTGTAGGTAATGATGCAGATATCATCGTTGTTGATCCAAAGAAAGAGATAAAGTTTGATGGCTCAAAAGTCTACAAGGTTGGCTGGTCACCTTATGACGGGATGGTGATGAAAGGGTTCCCAGCGCACGTAATAGCAGGGGGAGAAATTGCTGTTCAGGATTATCAGTTCGTTAAGAAAAGTAAAGGCAGGTTTGTGTATCAGCAGCCATCATAGCTTTCATAAAAAACTTTTTAAAATAAAACTTATATAAGCTGGGGAGAAGTATATATTGAAAGCCGCGGTAGCTCAGCCTGACGTAAGGGCTAAGGAGAGCATCCGGCTGAAGACCGGAGGGTCGCCGGTTCAAATCCGGCCCGCGGCAAACTTTTATCATTTTATATAAATTTTAAATTCAGATTTGTTTTAAAAAAATATTTTTTAAAGTTTTAAAATATTTTTATGAGACATAAACGGTTGGGGACTGGATTGTGTAGCCTGATGTTGTTGTGAACTTAACGTAGTAGTTGCCTGCTGGTAATGCAGTGCTATATGTGACAGTAATTGTTGCTTCACTATTTGGTGCAATCGTTCCCTGAGTTGTTGCGCCACTTACAGATACAGATGCAGGTCCCGCCAATTGTCCATTTTCAGCATTTATTACAAGAGCGTTGGTTTCAAAAGTTACGCCAGTCGTTCCTGCGTTCACTACTGTAAAGCTAAAAGTATACCCACTACTATTTGGATTTGGACTTGCTGAGCTTGCAATGAACTGTACGTTCGGTGGTGGCTGGTTTGTAGTTCCAGAAAGCGTCCCCAAGTACCCAGATACAAAGCTGTAAAGGAATATTCCGGCAATTACAGTTATGACTATGAG
>WYEB01000123.1_pt1 | contig 32544 bp, 32 predicted proteins | sample 6343061 | NCBI WGS metagenome assembly WYEB01 (sample SAMN13812332, study PRJNA600296) | hot springs metagenome | biome: ENVO:00000051; feature: ENVO:00002007; isolation source: sediment sample from Evening Primrose shelf | place: USA: Yellowstone National Park, Evening Primrose Hot Spring ... | reverse complement strand
AGGTGAAGAGCTTGGAGGCTTTGACGCGGCTCTACAGCTTCCTTGCCGAGGCCGGCGCGGACAGATCCACTGCGTTGTTGGCGGTGGGCGGCGGGGCGCTTCTAGACTTGGCCACCTTCGCGGCGGGGACCTACATGCGCGGGATAAGGCTTGTGCAGGTGCCGACGACTCTTCTGGCCATGGTGGACGCGGCGTTGGGGGGGAAGGGCGCCGTGGACTGGGGCCCCGTCAAAAACCTAGTGGGCGTCTTCTACCAGCCCTCCGCCGTCTTCTGCGACCTCGCGTGGCTCGACACCCTGCCGGACAGAGTCTACCGCTCCGCCTTTGCCGAGGTGGTGAAGTACGGCGTGGCGCTGGACGAGGAGTTCTACCGCTGGACGGCAGAAAACGCCGACGCACTGCTGAGGCGGGAGGGGGGAGCCGTCGAGGAGGCTGTCTACAAGTCGCTTAGACTCAAGGCGCAGGTGGTGGAGATGGACGAGTTCGAGGAGAGGGGGGTCAGAAACGTGCTCAACGTAGGCCACACCGTGGGGCACGCCCTGGAGAGGGTCCTAGGCCTCCTCCACGGCGAGGCCGTCTCCATCGGCATGGCGGCCGAGCTCCGTCTGGCGCAGGAGCTGGGCTACCTCGCCGAGAGCCACGTCAAGGAGGCGGAAGACACATTGGCAAAGTTTAAACTCCCCGTAAGGGCTGAGGCGACCCGGGAACAGCTGGAAAAAGCCGCGGCCCTCGTCAAGTTCGACAAGAAGAGGAGAGGCGGCTACATATACATGCCGGTGGTGGTGAGGCTGGGCAAGTGGGTCTTGGAGAAGGTGAAGGTAGAGGACGCCGCCAAGGCCTTGACCTACGCGGTGCATGTTCTGCATTAGCCCCGGGAGGTTCGAAGGCAGGTTCGACGCCCCGCCCTCCAAGCCTTATTCACAACGCCTACTGCTGGCGGCGGCCCTGGCGGAGGGCGAGACGGTCATCAGAGGCGTCGAGTGGAGCGACGACTTCGTGGCCATGTACAGGGCTGTGCAACCCCTGGCCAGGGTAACGGCCGAGGGCCGGGACGTCTATGTAAAGCGGCGGGAGCCCGACTTCTACCGGGCCTTCAACGTGGGAGAGAGCGGCTTCACCCTCCGCACAGCCGTGGCGGTCTACGCCGGGGTGCCGGGCGCCACCGCCGTCTTCTACGGAGGCACCCTCCGGGGGAGGCCTATAGACGAGCTGGTGGCCGTCCTCAACGAGTTGACAAAAGTGGAGAAGGCGCCGGGGGCCGTCTTCATAGAGGGGAGGCGGCTGGAGCCCTTTGAGGTGGAGATACGCGCAGACGTCTCTTCTCAGTACATCTCCGGCCTTATGTACCTCGCCGCCGTGACGGGGGACGGCGTCGTGAGGTCGGTAGGCGCCAGGAAGTCTTGGAGCTTCGTGGAGGCCACGGCAGAGGTCTTGAGGACGTTCGGCGCAGAGGTGAGGCTGGGAGAGGCCGTGGAGGTCAGAGGCGGGTTGAGAAGCCCCAGCGAGGTGGAGGTGCCGGGGGACTTCAGCCTCGCCGCCTTCCTCATGGTGGCCGCCGCGGCCACCGGCGGCCGCGTGGAGATACGCGGCCGCATCGCCGACGTGGATAAGCCGGCGCTGGAGATACTCCGCAAGATGGGGGCAGACGTAGTCGAAAAAGAGAGCGCCGTGGAGGTGGGCGGGGCGTTTGCGAGAGGCGTCGACGTGAGTCTCGGCGGCAACCCAGACCTAGTCATGCCGGTGGCTCTGGCGGCGGCCATGTCCGGGGAGGAAACCGTAATTAGAGACGTGGAACACCTCCGCCACAAGGAGAGCGACAGGATATCCACCGTGTTGGATGTGCTACAGAGGATGGGCGTGTCGGCTTGGTACAGAGACGGCGCGCTCCACATAAGAGGGCCTCCCAGCAGGAGAAACGTCGTCTTTTCATCGCATGGAGACCACAGAATAGGTCTGATGGCCCTCGCCGCCGCCAAGGCCGTGGGGGGCTGTATAGACGAGGTGGCGCCTATTGCCAAGTCTTGGCCCACGGCGCTTTTGTATATTAACCGCTAAAAACTAAACGCCATGAGGATCGTCGTCACGGGCGGCGCCGGCTTTATAGGAAGCCACCTGGTGGATAGGCTGGTGGCCGAGGGGCATGAGGTGGTTGTGGTGGACAACCTCTCCTCTGGGAGGAGGGAGTACGTAAACAAGGCGGCGGAGCTCTGCATACGCGACCTCAAGGACCCGGACTGGGGGGTCGGCATACGCGGTGACGTAGTGTTTCACTTCGCCGCGAACCCCGAGGTGAGGCTGTCGGCCACGGAGCCTGTTGTTCACTTCAACGAAAACGTGTTGGCCACCTTCCACGTCCTCGAGTGGGCTAGGCAGACCGGCGTAAGGACTGTGGTGTTTGCCTCCTCCTCCACGGTGTACGGCGACGCGGAGGTCATCCCCACGCCGGAGGAGGAGCCGTATAGGCCGATCTCGGTCTACGGCGCCGCGAAGGCCGCCGGGGAGGTCATGTGCGGCACCTACGCCAGGCTCTACGGCCTGCGGTGCCTGGCGGTGAGGTACGCAAACGTCGTAGGCCCCCGGCTGAGGCACGGCGTAATTTACGACTTCATAATGAAGCTCAAGAAGAACCCAAACGTGCTGGAGGTTTTGGGAGACGGCACCCAGAGGAAGAGCTACCTCTACGTGACAGACGCCGTAGACGCCACCATATCTGCGTGGAGGAAGCTAGAGGAGCTGCAGCTCCCCTTCCTAGCCATCAACGTGGGGAATGTGGACGCGGTAAGCGTGTTGGAGATTGCTCAGATTGTGGCGGATGTGTTGAAGCTCAAGCCCGAGATTAGGCTGGTGCCCGCGACGCCGGACGGCAGGGGGTGGCCCGGCGACGTGAAGTACATGACCCTCTCCATAGCCAAGTTGACGAAGATGACAGGCTGGAGGCCCACCATGTCCAGCGCAGAGGCCGTGAGGAGGACCGCAGAGGACTTGGCCAGGGAGCTATGGGGGCCGACACGGCCCTAGCGGCCGGTCTCCTCGCCGCAGTGATAATCTACACCTGGCTCAGAAGGAGAAAAGTCAACTGCAAGGTTTGAGATAGGAGTGCGACGAGGGCGCGGGACCGCCCTCGCCGGCCATCTCCCGGTTGACCAGCTTCTCCTCGTTGTCGAGCTTCTCGCAGAGCCCGGCGGCAAGCCCTCGGCAAACGGCCACCAAATGCAGTTTAAGACGCCAATAACATAAAAATCTATAGAACACCAAGAGAAAACAGTTTAAGGAGACGGGGAGAAGGGGGTTGACAAAAATGTTGGTTTAGAGACAGCGGTGCTCAACGCGTCCAGCTCTCTCTACGGCCCTTCGCCTGGCGGCCTCGTCTCTCAGCGCTAGGGCCCAGCCCTTGAGTTGCCACGCAACCTCCCCGCGGCGCCCGCGGTAGCCCCCTTGTTACCCTCAGGGATCTCCACGGCTCTGATTTTAGCAACCTCTTACGTAGGAATATACAGGAAAAAGGGCTTGGACGTAAGGAGGTTCTTGTGACTGGAGATATCTCCTCATGGGCGCCTGAATATTTTAAGAAGGTATTGTTTATAATTGTAAAGATAAACCCAAGAGAGTTGTTGGTTATAACAAATAAAAAGACGCCAAAGATCTTATAAACTGATGATAAAGTGGAGAAGGAGAGAGCCCCGTTTACCCGAGGCCGATTACGCCTTGAGACTGGCCGTGATGGCCGCCGAGGCTGAGGTGGATGAGGAGACGGCTGACCGGTTGCTCTACGCGGCGTCTTCCGCCGTGCTACGGGCGGAGCGCCCGGAGGACGTGATGCCAATCTTGGCGGCGCTGAGGCCTCTGGGCGAGAAGGCACCACACAGATACGTCCTTCTGCTGACCTACGCCTCGGCAATGGCGGCGCTGGATCAAGAAACGGCGCAGTATGTCTACGACGCGTTGCGGCAGTTCAAGAGCCGCCTCCTTGAGACGGGGCGTAATTGGTCTCTGGTGGAGGCCGTCGTTGCGTATGCAAATCTGTTGAAGAAATACGCGATCCCCGCCGACAGCTGGGAGGACGCAGTGGCGGACATGTGCCAGTTATACGCCGCTATAGCGGCGCCGAGCCGCGGCTCCCTGGCGCAACGCCTGCTCGGCGCCATAGCTAAGGCGCATGTGATTACTGTAGCGCTGAGTAGCAACGCCTTGGCGCCGCTTGTGCAAAGACGCTGCAGCTTAGGCGACCTCGTAAGGGAGGCCGAGGCGGTGAGGGACGCGCTAGACATCAGGCCAGGCGAGCTGAGGAAAATTGAGAAGGACGACGCGGATTTCGCCGAGCTGGTAGCGGCGTGGGGCGCCGGTGCCGAGAAGTCGCTTAAGGCGCTGAGGGCAATGCTCACAGCCGAGCTGGCCCGCCACAAGCTCTTCCGCGCCGGGGAGCCGGAGGATGCGGCGAAGGAGTTCGAAAAGGCGGCGGAGATGTACAGGGGGCTGGAGTGGGGGAGCTATATCGCCGCCCGTAGCTGGGCTGTTAGAGCCCGTGTCTTAGCCGCGGGGAGCTGGGGTGAGCTCTTGGAGAGAGCCGAGGGCTTCCAGAAGTTGTGCAGAGAGACGGAGCCCCCCAAGCCAGCCGCCGTGTACTTAGCGCCAGCAACGTACGCGCTCGGCGACTGTTTGGTCTACTTGGCGGCCTCCGGCGACGAGAAGAAGGCAGAGAAGTTGTTGAAGGAACGGCGACAGTTGCTGGAGTACGTCCCATGGGTCTCTGTGACTGCTCGGCTTATGCTTAGGCTTTTCGGCGTGGGGGAGGGGGCAAGCCGGGAGGAAGTCGTGGGCGCGTCTGTGCCAGACGCCGATCAAGAGCTCGTCGAGAGACTAAAGTCGGAAATAGAGAGCAAGGCGCCGGAGGCACGCCCCCTGCTGGACAGGGCGGACGGCAAGACACTTGCGGAGGTTCTGGCGCCTGGAGACTTTCGAGCACAACTCGCTCTCATGTTGTTAGCGGCTGTGGAGGGCAGGGCCGACGCGGTTAGGCTTCATGGCCTGTGGGGCTCTGTGGCGTATGGAGAGCCCCTGCTCCGGCAACTCTTCCGCGCCGTCTACGAGAACTGCGGCGACTTAAACAGCGAGGGGTGCAGGATGGCTCTGTTGAAGCTGTACTACTCCTAGCGGCGCCTTCTGCAACTTCCTCAGGCCGCGGGTCTTAAATCTGCCTGTGTCTCGCCGTCGGCGGTGTGGCCAACTCTCCAGCACCGGCGTCTTTACTCCCGCAACAATCTCTCCCTCGCAATCCTCGCCTTCGACTGTGCATCTGTCCAGCTCGTGGAAGAGCTTTCTGCCTCTTCCCGACGACTTATAGGCATCTCTCTTCTCTCCGCTCAAGGGTTAGGCCTGGACGGTGTGCGCGTAGGGGCTCCGCATGCGTTCAGCGCAAGGGGTGCCGAGCCGCCTCTCGCCTTCGGCGCCCTCAACGCCTTAACCACATCGCCAAGACGTAGAACGCGGAGATGGCCCCTCCCAACCAGTATCTCCACAGGTGAGTCTCAGCAGAGAGCCTCCGCTGAAGCTATAATGGACGCGTACTTTTCCACGGCAACTCCAGAGAGCCGGGGAGGAGGGCGGTGACGTATATAGAAAGGCCGAAGAGGTCATGGAGAGGGGCGAGGCGGCAGGCTCCCTGAGACACACGGACGTAAGAAGGCCGAGGTAGAGGTAGGGGGCATGAGACATGTAGTGGACGTCCTCGGCGGAAGGGCCCAGCTTGAGAGAAGCGGCGAGAAGTTGATGAGGATTAAGATAGCCGGCGAGGCGGACGGCGTAAGGCGCGAGTACGAGATCACCTTCAGCAGGCGCGGAGCCGGCAACGCCGCCGTGGGCCGCGCCGTGGCGAGGGCCGATGCCCCCGGCGGCAGAGAGGCCGATGCAGAGAGGCTCTCAGCACTGATTAAGGCCCCAACGGGCGAGGAACAGAGGGTGTACGGATGAAAGACGGCATGATAGTGATACATGCTACGAGGAGCACCTAGACGGCTTCGAGCGCTACGCCGAACTCGCAGACGCCATAACGCGGTGGCTAGAGGAGACGGGCCGGTGAGCACCGCCTATGGGCCTGGAGCCGAAGGGAGCACTGCGCTTACTTCATGGCTCACGAATAGGCGGGGTGGAGGACCACAGCCCGAGGTGTTGCCCCATCTTCATGCCGCCGGCTGGCGGGCGTACCGACCTGGGTCTCTCCACCACAGAAGAAGAACATATGCCCTAATCAGCAAGAGACCTCCGGCTTATAACTATTCCTCACCTCGCCCTCAATAATCCTCTCGCCGCCGTGGTCGTCTACACCTGGCTCAGAAGGAGAAAGGTCAACTGCCGAACTTAACCACGCGCCTCCCCAGGTGGGATGCCTTAGGCGTCTCCTCTAGGAGCTTGGGGAGCTCCGAGAAGCTGTGGACTGTGTATATGGGCTTCACGGCGCCTCTCGCCAACAGCTGAAGCGCCTCCTCTAGGTCCTTCCTGTTTCCCTGTATCACAGGCAGGATCTCGACCTCCTTCAGTATCAAGAGGCCGAGGGCGACGGGAGTGGGTTGGGGGTCTACGTTGCCGATAAGCGCAATCCGCGACCCCCAGTTAAGCGACCTGATGGTCTGCTCCAAGGTGGGCCCGCCGACGGCCTCCACCGCCCCGTCTGCGCCGCCCAGCTTCTTGACCTCTTCCGAAAAAGACTTGCTGGTCACCACGTGGTCGGCGTATTTAGAGACGGCCTCAGCCTTGGCGGGGCTTGTGACGGCTATCACCTCGGCCCCGTAGGCCTTGGCTATCTGCACGGCGTGTATCCCCACGCCGCCGCCCGCGCCGGTGACCAGCACCCGCATGCCCGGCTTTACGTCTATCTTCCTCACGCCCCGCACCACCGTGGATAGGACGCAAGCCGCAAAAGACGCCGCCTCGAAAGACACGCCAGGCGGGATCTTAACCAGCGACTTGGGGTCGGCCGAGATGTACTCTGCGAAGGCCCCCGGCAGATCTTCGCCGTAGATCTTCCTACTGCGGCATAGATACTCCCTACCAGACCTGCAGCACTCACACTCGCCGCAGTACTCATACATCATCCCAGCCACTGCGTCGCCCGGCTTGAGGCCGGAGACCCCCTCTCCCACCTCTTCTACGACCCCCGCGAACTCGTGGCCAGGCGTAGCCGGCAACTTAACCCTCTGGAAGCCTTGCCAAGCCAAGTAGTCGCGGTAGCAGACGCCAGCCGCGGCAACCCGCACCACCACTCTGCCGGGCGCCGGCCTGGGCCTCTCCACCTCAGAAAGAACAGGCGGCTCTCTAAACTTGTGAAGAACGTACGCCTTCATCACACTAAAGAAGCCCCCGGCTTATAACTATTCCTCAGCCTCTACAGCCCGCACGCCTATGCCTAACAGACGCCTCATTACTCTATCTATCAGCCGCACATAAGCCCCCTTGTGGCCTATAAAGGCGCCGAACTCGCTCCTCTTCACCTGCACCAGAAGCTCAGGCCCCGCGAAGTCGGCGTCTGCTATGTGCTTCGAGATCCAGCCCACCGGGTGCACAGCCCTGATCCACTGCTTGAAGTCCAGCGTCATCTCGAGGAGCCTCAGCCTGGCCCCCACCTCGTTCTCGATGGTCTTGATCCTCTCGCCGCCCCGCCCCACCACCCTGCCCAGCTGGCCCTCCTTAACCACCAAGAGGGCGTCAGGCACGTTCTCCCCCCTAATGCCCAGGGAGTCCTTGTCGGCCCTGAACTCCACGGCCGTGATGATGTCCGCGTCTGGGGCGAAGATACGCGCTGTCTCGTATATGTAGCGCTCCGTCTCGGAAAGTTGCCTCTTCCTCATCCTCAGCTCCAAAGCCAGCTTGATGCCCCTCCGAGCGCCGGGCCTCACGATGTCCTTCACGCCCAGGTCCACCACCTCCGCCTTCTCCTCCCCCAGCAGAGCCTCCCTGAGGAGCGTAGCGCCGTCTTTTTCCGCGTCAGCGGGCCTCTGGAAGATGGGGTCGCCGGCCACCATCAACCTGCTACCCCTCCCCAGCCTGATGAGCATCTCAGCGGCGCTCTCCGGGCGGACGTTCTGCGCGTCGTCTAGAAAAATGACGCTCTCGTCGAAGGTCCTCCCCCTTAGATACGACACATCCGTCACAATGACCTTCTCCTCCCGCAACAGCTTCTCCACGTAGGCGCGGTCGGCGTAGGGGCCCAAGATGTCCTCAAGATAGGTGGAGGCGATCTTGTAGTACATCTCCCCCAGCCTCTCAGGCGTCAACACCTCGCCCGTGGCCACGTCCACTATGGGCCTCGCGATGATGAACCTCCTCGCCCTACCGCTCTCCACAGCCCAGATGCCGTATGCAATGCTAAGAAGCGACTTCCCGGTGCCGGTGGGCCCGAAGAGCCCAACCAGCTCGTTCTCGGGGTCCTTCAACACGTTGACAGCCCTCTCCTGCCCAACAGTCATGGGCTTCAGCTTGTCGAACATGGCTACGCCACATATAATTGCTTATAAACATTATACCTAAACACAGCCATGCAGGCGCCAAAGGTGGCCGTGGCGGCGCTGGCGGTAAAAGACGGGAAGATCCTCTTGGTGAAGAGAAAGTACCCACCCAGCGCGGGCAAGTGGAGCCTCCCCGGAGGCCACGTCGAGCTGGGGGAGAGGCTCGAGGAGGCCGTGTTGAGGGAGCTGGAGGAGGAGACGGGGGTAGACGGAGTTGTGAAGGGCTTCCTCGCCCCCGTGGAGTACATAGAGCAAGACGGCGGACAGGTGAGGTACCACTTCGTCATCTTGGTCTACCTCGTGGAGGCGGCAGGCGAGCCCCGCGCCGGGGACGACGCCGCCGAAGCCGCCTTCGTGCCGCTGGAAGAGGCGCTGAAGATGGACCTCACAAAAACCACCCGACAAGTTTTGCAACAGCTACCGCCTCAGCGCTGAAATCCTGACAAACGCCTCCTCCACAGCCCTACCTATCTGCGCCTCGGCGGGGGACAGCTCCAAAAGAGCCTTTATGGTGACGCCGCCCGGCGTCGCAACGTACTGCGCCAGCTTCTCCAAGCCGAACTTGTCGTCAAGCGCCGGGAGCGAGGCCATGAGAGATAGCACTATCTCCCTCGCCAGGTCCCAGGGAATCCCGATGTTGACGCCCGCCCTAATCAGCGCAAGCGCTAGCTCTGCGACGATGGCGGGGCCCGAGCCGAGCAGAACCGTCAGGGGGTCTATAAGCCTCTCCTCCACCCAAAACGTCGGCGCCACGCGGACGAGGACCGAGTTGACAAACTCGTCGTACTGCCCCGCTACCGCTATGGCCGTGAGCTCCACGTTAGTCATGGCCTTGTAGGGCCGCGAGGAGAGGCGGCGCAGAGACTCAAGCGAGGCGCCTGCCACGAAGGAGACCAGCGGCTTATCCACGCTGAACTCCAGCTCAGGAAGGTTGACGGGCTTCACCGCCAGGATCAACACGTCGCTGTTCTCCACCACAGCCCCGTTGTCTGTATACGCCTCAAGCCCCAGCGAGAGGAGCCTCTGCCGGGACCTCTCCGATTTGACCGAGGCGAGAACCCTCACGCCGTTGCCCCGCAACCTAAGCGCAATCTGACTACCGAGCTTACCTGCGCCGATAACGCCCACCGTCAACTGGGGGACGCATGTATTGAGGAAAAAGACTTATTTAAATAGTTAAATGCAGTTCTATGTACTTCGCCGTCATCGGCGCACACGTCCGCGGCAAGTCCGCAAGCCCGGCCATGCATAAGGCCTCCTTCAAAGCCCTGGGCATCGACGCGGAGTACATAGCCCTAGACGTGCCCCGGGAGGAGCTCCCATGCTTCCTGCAGCTGGCCAGGCTCAACCTCAGAGGCTTCAACGTCACCATACCTCACAAGGAGGAGGTCATGAAGCACCTCGACGCCGTTGCGGCAGACGCCAGAGCCGTGGGCGCGGTGAACACAGTCCTCGTCGAGAGGAACCTCCTGGTGGGCTACAACACAGACGCCCACGCCGTGTACCACCTCGCCGGGCCCCACATGGCAGGCGCAGAGGTGCTCATCCTCGGCGCAGGCGGAGCCGCCCGCGCCGCTGCCTTCGCCGCCGTGAAGGCGGAGGCCAAGGCCGTTTACATATACAACAGAACCCGCGAAAGAGCAGAGGCCCTCGCCAGGGAGTTCGCCGAGAAGTTCGGCCGGCGGGTGGAGACCGTCGGCGCGCCAGTTAAGGCGGACGTGGTGATAAACGCCACGCCGGTGCACGACGCCGTGTTGGCAGACCTAAAGGGGGCGTCGCTCTACGTCGACTTCGTCTACATACCCACCCCCCGCACGGCGATGGTGCAAGAGGCGGAGAGACTGGGCGTGAAGGTCATAGACGGCGTAGACCTCCTCGTGGAGCAGGGCGCGCAGGCGGAGAAGATCTGGCTAGGCGTGGAGCCGGACAGAGAGGTGATGCGCAGAGCCGTCCTCCAGTTCTTGGGAAAAACATGAACACCTTCGGCAGAGAGTTCCGCATAACCACCTTCGGCGAATCCCACGGAAGGGCCATAGGCGTGGTGATAGACGGCGTCCCCGCCGGCCTCGAGCTCAGAGAGGAGGACGTGAGGAGAGAGCTGGACAGACGCATGTTCTGCCACATCCCCGTCCTAAACCCGCGTTGCGAGCCTGAGGAGTTCGAAATACTGTCAGGCGTAAAAGACGGCTACACCCAAGGCACCCCCATAGCCATAGTGATATGGAACAGAAAGGTCATCTCCAGCTACTACGACGAGCTCTGGATGAAGCCCCGGCCGGGACACGCCGACTTCACCTACTACCTCAAATACGGCAGACACTACGACCACAGGGGGGGAGGCAGAGCCTCCGGCAGGACCACAGCCGCGCTGGTGGCGGCCGGGGCTGTGGCCAAGAAGCTTATTGCGCACCTCGGCGTAGAGGTCGTGGGGCACGTGGTGGAGCTCGGCGGCGTGGAGGTGGGAAAGCCCTACACCGTGGAGGACATCAAAAACAGCTGGCGCAAACCCCTGCCTGTAGTCGACGACGAGGCCCTCGCAAAGATGCTGGAGAAGATCAGAGAAGCCGTCCTCGAAGGCGACAGCATAGGCGGCGCCGCCGAGGTCTGGGCCGTGGGCGTGCCGCCGGGCCTCGGCGAGCCCCACTTCGGCAAGATAAAAGGCGACCTAGCCGCAGCCGCCTTCTCCATACCCAGCGCAGTGGCCATGGACTGGGGCGCCGGGAGGAGCTTGGCGAAGATGCGGGGAAGCCAAGCCAACGACCCCATAACGATAAGAGACGGAAAGCCGAGCCTAGCCACGAACAAAATAGGCGGAACCCTCGGCGGAATCACCACAGGCGACCCCCTCTACTTCCGAGTCTGGTTCAAACCAACCCCCTCCGTCAGGAGACCCCAACAGACAGTAGACCTACAACAGATGACCCCCACCACCATACAGTTCAAGGGCAGATACGACGTCACCACCGTCCCCAAGGCGCTGGTAGCCCTAGAAGCCATGACGGCAATCACGCTAGCCGACCACGCCCTACGCGCAGGACTCATCAGAAGAGACAAGCCACTCCCGTAGCTTCAACAATACACCCCTGCAACGGAATCGCCAACAATCCACGCCGCAACCCCCTGGACCACTGCGCTTAAGCGCGCGGAGCCCCGCAACGCGTATTAGGCGGGCAACCAGCCGTGTCTAGTCCTCACAAGGCCCCTTCTCCGGACGTATTCCTCCACCTTTTTCCTCACCTCCTCCAGCTTCCCCCGGTCCCCACATATGGGCTTCGCATCCACCACGGCGTCCAGCACCACCATAGACCACTCCAAGACCTAGTCAAGCTTGTCCAACGGCAACCAGACCACCTGGCCGACCCCTCTGTGTTCCACCTTGTAGCCGCCGCTTTCCACCACAGCCAGGAGGTCCCAGTCGCTCAGCGGCGTGTAGTCCCCCCTAGCCCTAGAGCCGAAGAGAGCCACCACAAGCGCCCTCCCGCAGAGCTCCTCTATAAGCCTACGCGCCTCCTCCTACCTGGCCCTCGCCACTTCACGCAAGGCCGCCAGCCACCTCTCGAACATACCTCCACACAGCGTCCATACACTTCACCGCCTCCTCCGCCTCCCACAACCTGCTTCGCTGAGGCGCGCGTCTGGGCACCTGGCTTGTATGTAATGCGTCTCCAAGGCCTCGGCACACCTCATCACGCCCTCAGGCACAGGCCTCCCCAGCGCCAGATACGCCAACAGCTCCGACACGGCGTGCGTCAACGGCCGGGACCCAGTCGGCTTAATCAACACGCCCTTTAGCAGAAACTCGGCGGCTTGTTGCGCGAAAAATGCGGCCGAGTCGTATCTACCGCTTCTCAAATCCTCCTCAGCGTACTCTCTAAACCTCAACGCCTTTCTAATCCAGACCTCATAACTCACAAATCTACGAGACGACAAAGTAATATCTTTTACAGTCGTAGACACGGCGACGTGGCAACCAACGCCTTGCCCCCGGCGCCGGAGCCGGCACCGAAGCGGGGCCGGACAAATCATCGCCAGCGTAATACTCTCCTTCTGTCCCTGACCTTGGATACGCGCTGTAGCATAACGAAAACAAAGACCAACTACGCAACGAGCCGACATGCCGCAGACGACCCACGCCGTGGAGACAGCCGCGTCCACCTGCCGGAAACGTCAGGGAGGGACACCGCCTCGGGCTGAAAAAGATATTACTCTCCCACCCCGCCTATTTGTGGCTAATCCCAGATTAGCGGCTTACATCTTGGCCACGGCGCTGGCGGCTGCCCTAGCCGCCGTAGAGCCCCCGCCCGACATGGTGGCGGTGCTCGTAGAGGTGGACTTGGAAATCCCACCCCTCGCATATTACGACGGGCGGGAGTTCAGGCCCGTGCACGTGGCTTACGTGGGGGAGTGGGACATGGCGTATTGGGTCGAGGCCAACGCCCCAGTCCGCATACCCACGTGGAGTTTCAAAAAAGCCGTGATATACCTCCCGCGGGAGGCGCTGAATGCAAAGACGCCCCCAGACGCCAGAGGCGGAGTCCTACGCATCTACCTCAACCAGACAGTAGTTGAACTCGTCGAGGCGCCGACTGACGTAGTGGCCACATACAGCTACCTCAAACCAGACGAGGCCAAGGCCCCCAAAGCCAGAGCCGAATGGATAAGACCGCCCACCAGAAAACCACTAGATAAAGACCTAGATAGAGGAGGAGAAGACCGCCGGTCCTCCTCATACCAGACATCTACCCAGTCCACACCGGTGGTCTCCCCCAGCGGTGCTTTTATCTACCGGCAGTACACCGGCTGGATACGTGCAGAGGACGAAGTCTGCCTCAACGTGTTGATGCCGGATTCTTCTGCCTACGTCATACCGAACAATCCTACTGTGGCTTCTGTGGGTTACAACGCGACGTATGTGTGGAGGACTGCGTGGTATGTCTATACAGACAGCTACGGCCGCGGCGTCGTCGTGGGGCGGGGGGTTGTGAAGGTGTGGGCCGTAGATCCGGCAACCTTAGACAAGAAGATGTTGCTAGGGCAGTGGGCCGTAGATTTGAGAAATGGATACGTCACATACACAACCTCCATCCCTCTCAGCTGGCCCGACCAGTTTATCGGGATGGAGCTGTGTTTCGTGCCGTATTACAGCGGGACCTACGTCGTAGGCGCCAACGCAACCCTAGGATTTAGAAAAAACGCAATACCCGCCGCAAGCGGCACCTACTTCCTAGGCACCGCGCCAGTGGACAGGTCACAAAACACCGGCGGAGTTGTCTCTTACTCCATCTTAAGTCCGCCTGTGAGGAATCTGGTATTCGGCCCGTTTTCTTTAGCAGACGGCTACTACGGCGAGATGCTTAACCTAGACATGACTGTGTACGTGCCTTGGAGCACGCCTCCATGCCCCACCTTGACAGTCGCGACCTACGTGGGAGAGTTCGGCCACATCCGTCTAGACTCCGCCTCCTTCTCCGCCTCTAGCTACAAAAACGACGCATGTATATACGAGGTACAGAGGTCAGCGACGTTAAGCCCAGACGCAGTGGGGCTTTGGTACGACGAGGCCAGAGCCAGAGATAAGGCTGTCGCGATAAAAGTCTCCTTCAGCCTCCCGGCCTCCGAAGTGAGAATGTACAGAGCCGATATATCCGGCCGCAGATTCGCCGAAAACTACATAGACAAAAATGTAGCACAATGGCAACTACTTATTTTAAGAGGTTTCTTCTCTCTGACGCCGAGATACTGCAGTTTTGCTAGGTTGCCCCAGGTGAACTATACAGTGGCGTTGACAAACATAAGGACATACAGCGCGGTGGTGGCCGATTTCCTCGCCGTGGAGTCTCCGAGTGATTACGTAATTAAAGGAGTGAGGTTTAGAGTGAAGCCTATCGGGGATTCCCCAGGGCCTGTTAATGTGTATGTCAAGGGGGATAGATTTAAGGAGCTTCGGCCGCCGCCTGTCAATATTTATATCAAGTGGGATAAATCTGTCGAGGAGGGTGAGGGGCTTCGGTGGTTGCCTGTCAACGCGCGTGTTAGGTGGGGTATATTTGAGGAGCCTTGGTGGACGGCGTGGGCCTTCAAGCTGTCTCAAGTCTTGAAGGCAGTGCTGGACTTTTTCGGCTTAATGTCCGGCCCGGTGGGTTGGTTTATCGATAGGGTGTTTGATCTGCGGGACTTGTTGTATCCAGCCATGACGATGACAATCACCACGGAGTACGTGGATGTCTACTGGCGCTCCGGCATATTCGACAAGTTTTACCAAGTGGCATTTGAGACAGGCGGCTCTATAAGAGACAGAGTCATAGAGATTGTCGACGTCAGAGTAGGGACTGACTCTACACACTTATGCATGCGGTCGCCCATCACCTCGCCGATGCCCGCGGTAGATCCCAACGCGTTCTTTGATATGCAATATCTGCGGCATTGGGTCTTTGGCATGAGGGTGACAGTCGGCGTCCCGTTTGCGGATAGGTGATTTCGGCATTGTGAATATGAGGGTGGGTTTTTCTTTGTCTTTTCTTTTCCTCGTCTTGTCTCCTGTCGTTTTTTCTTTTCCGTATTTTGTGTATGGGTTTTTTGTGGGTTTGGATTTGTGGTGGGGGTTTAGGTTGTGGGTTGGGCTTATGGGTTTTGGGTATTATGTGTTTTTGTTGTTGCAGGTCGCCTACTACGCATGTAGGCTTCCGTTTGTCTACGTGGCGGCGGGGAGCGTGGTGTTTTTGTTGTTCTTCTTCTCAATGGCGGCGCCTGGGCTTGTGGTGTTGGCGTTGGCTGGGTTTTTCGCCGCCGTGGTCTTGGCTTTGCTCTTTGGGGTGCGGAGCGGCGTCTTCCACTACAGCTGGCTTGTGGCGGTTGTGTGGATCTTCCTGTGGAACTTAGTGGGCGGCCTTCTGTCCATGCCCGCGCGGCTGGTCTTCGGGGCAGGCGAGATGTGGCTCTGGTGGGAACAGCCCCCCGCACATCCCGTATACGCCCTGGCAGTAGGAGCCGCCGGAGCCGCAGCCACGTTGATACTCGGCAGATCAAAATCACTGGTCAAACGTATATGCCAAGCCGCCCCGCCGCGCCACAAGTAGGGTGGACGGGCGCAGGGCGGAGGAGGCAGGTTCCCGCCGAGGTGGCGGCTGACCGCGTGGCCGGAGTATACGCAGTTGTCGTTGACGCCTGCGTCGTCGGGTTCCCCCCTCCATACAAAACGACGTGGCGAGAAGCGGCGTGGAGACCGCCGACGGAGCGTGGTTGAGAGGCCACGTCTCGAGGCTGTGCGCCTCACATATCAGGGCTGGCCGAGGTCTCCTTAGGCAAGATGCGTGCATCGCTGTACGCGCGATGCCGCGGCTTCCGACTGGAGACTCGTGAGGAGAACAATAAGCTTGGGAGCTCCTCACGAGGTTGCCAACGGCGTCTCTCTCCCCGACGCGGCCGCAACAGGTGGCGTATCCCGTGCGGAGAACAGTAGGCGCCTGAGAGGAAGTTGTCCACCGCCAGCTGGCGTGGAGGTAGTACAGCCGGTTGAAGTAAAAGCGAGAACTGCCGATAAGCGCCCGTTTATATTCATACAGCCAGCGGTGTACAGCCACAGCGCGTCGGGCTCGTTGTGAATATAGGCTCTGTGTCGTCCAGCTATTCCCTGAGCTTAAGCCGCGTCTAGAAATACGGGGCTACTATGGTGCCGGTCGCCTTGCAGAAGGCGTAGATGACCCTATCCACGCCCAGCGCCTCGACCTCCGGCACCTCTTCCCCCTCCACTTTTATAAAATCTAGCCTTCTCTTAGCGATTTCGCAAGGCGCCGCCAGCCGCTGGGGTAGGGAGCTGCAGTCGGCTGTCGACACGAGGTGTTTAACGCCGGCCGCCAGCCTCCGGGCGGAGGGCGGGAGCTTTTCGACAGGAGTTATGAGGATTAGGTCAAGTACGTGTTCTAGAAAGGCGCCGCTCCGCAGAGCCTCTCTCGTAGCCTTCTCGAGAAATGTAGGATCCCCCGTCTCGACGTATTTTACAATCAAGTCATACATACAAGTCTGTAAAAGGTTTCAAATTTATCTCTAACCCCCAGCTCCGAAGCGACCCTCCTGGCCCTTTCCCAATCGACTCTGTCTTTTACCAGCCTAAACCTAGCCACGTCTACGTCTCTAGGGCCGTCTGGCCTAGTGGCTTGGAGCACCGCGTATGCCTCTAGGCTAAGCGTCCAGTACTCGACGCAGTCGCGCTTCACTAAGACCACCTCGTTAAAAAGAGGCGTTTCTGAAATCTTGCCTAGGTGAGTTCTCGACATAACCTCTACAGAGACAACGCCCACCTCTACCGGGACGAAGAAATGGAAAACTACGTTGTCGCCTTTTCTAAAGACTTCGTACCTCTCCTCGCCGAGGCCAAGCGCCTCTGCAATTATGCGGGATAGAAACATCGGGTTGAATGCCTCTATGAATATATCTATGTCTTTTGAGGGAAACGCTAGGCCGAGAGTTACGTAGAAAACTTGAGAACCTCCAACTACTGCGTTGTGGTGCCTAGCCAAGGCGGGGTAGACCTTTTTCAACACTTCAACCCAGACCGGAACCACTAATATGCCCACCACTTTTAAACATAAATGCGCAGAATGTCTTCTGCATCCCTTGGACCGTTGCCGCGTATCGATAACAGTCAGAAGTGGGGCAAAAGTCTGTTTTTAAAAGCATGTGTGCGCGGAGGCAGGCGCTTTGTGCGCGGCGTACAGCGCCACCATATCGCGTTGAACGCCGTGTAATCGCCGGTTTTATTCAAGACGCGTCCCACGTAGCGTCTCGCCATTTTCCCCGCAACGAGCTCCACCAGATCGTCCGTACACGCCAGTAGCAACGGCCGCTCACGGTGGCTGACAACGAGACCCTCCGGCGGGTCACCGCATTGCACTCAGACAACACCCCACGGCTCGGGGAAACGTCGCATCTATCATATATTCAACGACACAGCTAACGCCAGGCCTCCGGCAGGCCCGCGGGGAGTGCGGCCGGGGCCTCTTTCTCGGCTGGTGAATTTAAGAGACATCAGCGGCTCTGCGCTGTGGGCGAAGGCGGCGTCACGTCGTTGCTACCTTGAGAAGTAGCCCGAGGACTCTCGCGGCTTCCCCTATTACCTCGAAATCGCTGTCTCTCGTAGCCAGCTCCTCGCCGCGGTTTATCGCCACGGCCGCCACTAGGAGGTCGGAAAACGCCTGAGGCTTGCCTAGGCCTATTAGCGCCAGCTGTAATCTATGCGCCACTATGTAGTCCTCATAGACGGGGAAAACCACGCCTCCCGAGAAGTGTCTGTAGTAGATAATTTTGGGATATTCCACTAATGTCACTGCGGTTATGTCCTCAGTAATTGGCTTGCGGGCCCTTACCCTCTCAATTACAGCACTCGTATCTAGTATCACAGCGACAGCCTCTCCCTCTCCCGCGCCTTGAGGGCCTCCACGTCTGCCGCGTCTAAATCCTCGACTAGATCCTCAGGCCTTACGCCGAGCCTCCTCCTAAGCTCCTCCACCGGAACCCTCCCCTCCAGCCTCTTAACGAACATATCCACAAATCTCCTAAACTCATCCTCATCCACCCACGAGGGGATGCTAACCGTCACAGTTTTGCCCATAGCCAAACCTACTTGCCAAATTTAAAAATTTGATAAAATAGCGCATTTAAAACCTCCGCCCTCGTCAAAAGAGCCGCGGGTCTAGACGCTCGGCAGACTGCCCACCGCCGACGCGGACGATTTGCCAACTCACGGCGCCCTTCTGGGCTGGAAGGAATATCTCGACGCTTCGTCGGGTAGGGCTTCCCCGGCGAAGCCGACGCGGCGCCTCCCACCGCGACCCGATCGCGGCTAGCCACCCGCGGGCGATGGGGCGGTTATTCTGTTTCTAGGAGGGTCCTTCGACGCAACTTCAACTAGCCGAGGGGCATCCGGCGCCTCGTGTGGGAGATTTTGGCACGTGCCAGCCTCCTGCTGAAGTCTTTTTATCCAGAGTTTAGAGCGGCGTGCAGATTCAAGCCCTACGTCTCAACACGTCTCGTTGACTTTTGGATCAGAAATCCGGCGGAGCGGCGAAGCCTTGGCTAGTTATGAGGCGCTTTAAAGAGGGCGTGGTTGAGGCGGCTATGCGGCGCCTATTGAGCGGGAAAGGTTTTAATCTTTCTCCGCGGCTGTAGACGTGCTCTCTCTTTCAAAGCCTTGGGTGGATTTAGAGAAGTACCGACGGGATCGCCTAAAGGAGGCTTTATACGAGGCAGAGCTCGCAGAGGAGTTTTTAAAAAACGGCGTTATTCGAAACGCCGCAGGCAAGGCGTTTCAAGCAGTCAAGGCCTACCTGGCGGCCGTGGCCGCGGCGCAGAGAGATAAGGTAGCCGCTGCCTTCCCGGGCAGGCGCAGGCTGAGCCCCACTAAAGTCGTAGAGAGGGGGGATTGGATTATCGCCGTGATGCCGACGTCTAGAATGAGAGAGGTGGCGGCCATAGTCGGCGACAGAGAGCTACGGCTAATGGTCGAGCTGGCCTTGAACCTCCACGAGTTTCAATACAACGGCCTAGACGGAGACGCAGAGGTGTCTAGATACGCCAGCGAGGAAATGGTAAAGAGAGACGTAGAAGAGGTAGTGGCCTACATCAAAAGAGCGGCGTCTAGTCTGCACTCTTAACGCGGCCCCCAGGCCCTGCCTCCTCCCACGGCGCGCTGAGCCAATAACCTCTTCAACTCTCCAGCCACAAACCACCGCCGATGACTCCCCACCTCCTCGGCGTGTCCCTCGACTGACACCAGAGCCCTCAAGACACTGCGCAGAAGCAAGCCCCCTTACAGCCCCCCGCCGCGAGAATGAAAACTAGGGATGCCGACTTCGGCGAAGGCCGTGCCGAGCCGGCGGGCCGCCCCCCTCGGCGGATGCTGTGAAGCAGGAGGCCGCGGCCCGTGCCCTCTCCCCCTCTACGACGGGACACGCCTCGGCCCCCCCCCCCGGAAGACTTAGAGCTCCCGCGTCGGCCTCCCCAAGCCCCATGGAATTCTCGACATGTGGGCCAGCCGCCAACTTTGGCCTGAAGGGCGCATCCCCGGCGAGTCTCTCGGAGAGGGGGTCTCGTCAGACGATAACAAAACTGAGAACGTCGAAGAAACTCGCATCGTGTGAGGACTATGAAACCTCATCCAGCGGCACAAGCTCCCTTCGGCTCTCGATAAGCCACACCTTGAGCTCTCTCGCCCTTTGCACTGCCGAAGGCTCTGCGACGAGGGCGTAGAGCACCGGCACGAGCTTGCCGGAGATCTTGTCGGGCCACCTCCGCAACAGCTCCCGCGCCCTCTCGAAGGCCCTCTCCACGTCGCGGCCGCCAGCCCTAACCTTCGCCTCCCCTACCGCAGTGAGCGCGCCCGCGTTGCAGTAGATATCAAACTCGTACTCCGAATCGACACGCAACCTCTCGGCGACGCACCTATGGCCCCTCTGCCCAAGCAGATACTGAACCATGTCCCGCCCACTATCCTCCACGCTGACGGCAATGGCCTCAAACTGCTCCTTAGTCGCCATCTTGTCCTCAATACGCTTGATGTCCTCCTTCGTGGCGAGCTGCTTCAAATCCTCCTTCGTGGCCATGACGTTCTTGACCCCCTGCACCTCCTTTTCCAGCCCCTCCACACGGCTCTTGACATCTCCCACCTCCCTCTCCAGCTTGGCCATCCGCCTCTCCAACCTCCTTAGATCCCGCCTCGTCGCGACGTCCAGCGGCACGGCTATCCTGCCGGCGACCAACGCCGCCAGGCGGGCCACGAACTCCCTGTCGCCTCTAATAGCACCTATAACGGCCTCCTTAAGCGCCCTCGGCGGGAGGGCGGCGACAAGCCTAGCCAATTGATCCTGCGGGAGAGACGCGAAAAGCCGCACTATAAACTCCGGCTCCTCCAGCGCAATCTCCTCTAAAGCTTTTTTCACAGTTTGTTTCTCCATGCTCATGATTCTAAAAACTCTGCGCATAAAATCTTTGTCTCAGGCTTTCTGAGCCACACACGTCGTCGATTCGCCGCACCGCTGGCGCCTCCAGCCGCCCCCCTTCTCGACTGAGTCACCCACTGGAGCCAGCCAGGGGCCTCGGCCCCCAGCGAGAACACCTATCAACGCCCGGCGGCCTTCCTACACTCCGCCTCCGGCCCGCCTGAGACCCTCTGTCAGGCGGTTCAAAATGAGGACGCAGAAAAATCGGCATTTTAAATCGGACACTTGGAACCGGCAAGCCGATTCCTACAGACGTCGACGAAGAAACGGCCCGCTGGACCGCGGCCACACGCCCTACAGGCAGGAGCCGGAGCGCCGCGCCTGCCACGCAGAGAGTGCGCCCCTCCGCTGGTCGGCGCCTCGGCCAGGGGCCCCGGGCCTCCGGAGCCTGAAAATCTCCACAGCCCAGCCGTAGACGAGGCGTCGCCCACCTACGCCATAGCGTGCCGTCTGCCGTTGAAGACTATCTGCGTCTCAGAGCCGCCGCCACATCTCCACCGGGCACAGACATCAACCCCACAGACTTCTGCCGCATTATGGAGACCCCGAATCTCTGCATCTCCGCCGCATCCGCCCCAGGGAGGCCCCCAGCGTGCGCCGCCTAAGCCTCCGGCCGCTCGGCCTTAAGCATGCCAAGAACCTCGGCGACCTCAAGCAACTACTTAAGCCTCTCCAGCACCTCCTTCAATAACAACGCCCTGCTCCGCAGAGCAAGGTCAACGCGTCTTCCATGACGTGAAGTTTTAAGCGTAGACGAAAAATCAAGCTTAAATAAAGAATCGAATTTATAGGTGTGAAAAGGGCAATTAAGAAGTTCTTTTTTGGTTTGGCTCTTTTTGTTCTAGGCTTTCAAGTCTCTACTTTGTTTTCTGCTTTGTTTGTTTTCGACTGGGAGGGGCTTCCGCGCGATGCAGATACCGTGTCTCTGGTGTGGGTTAAAAATAAGGCCGACTACGAGAGGTTAATTGCGGTTTTAGAGGAGCACGGCTACAGCTTCGAGCCTTGGTCCCCCAACACAGTGGCGGGCGACGTTATTGTATACGGCGACGTCAGGCCGCTGGCTCCGCTGATTGCGGAGGCGGGGGGCGGCCGCGTGTATGTGTACACCAAGCGGTTTGAGCCGTCGCCACAGAGCTTCATTCCGCAAATTCCCTCGGGCGGCCCAGTCACCGTGTTCAGCACCAGCGCGGCGTTGCTGGGCGCGCTTCTGTGGGCCGCGGCGCTTGTCGCAGTTGCGTGGTACGTGGCCTCAAGGAGGCTTCTGAGCTTGTTTACCTCGCTCTTAATAGTCCTCGCGCTACCGCTCCTCTACCTCGCGGAGCTCGGCTACCTCGTTGCCGTCGGAGGCTCGGCGTGGGTTGCGCTGATGATAATCGCCTCCGCGCTAGCTCCGCCGACCTTCCTGCTCTTAGGCTTCGCCATAGCCAAGGCAAGGCGGGCCTAGGTTCGGCACGCCCCACAGAGCATTGACATAACGCGCCATGCTCCACACGGATGCTGACGTCCTCCAGCAACTCCTCAGATGTGTTCCCCCAGCGGGAGACGCCCTCGCCTCAACGGTGTGCGCGGCTCAGGCCAGCGCCGCGACCGGATTCAAGCCGCATATGCGGCTAGGACAGGTAGATTCCTCATATACAGAGCTCGACACAATCCAGCGAGGCCCGTGCCGCATTTCGCGGAGGCTACGAGCCTCTCCAGCATCTAAACGCCGCTAGACGATGCGGGCGGCGCCCTCTACGCCGTGGCTGGGAACGGCGGCCTCCCTCCGCCAGTTAAAAGCTCTTCCAACACAACGGCGTAGGCGCTGACCTCGATCCTCTCAAGCGGCCATCTCCTCACGACCTCCAGCCTCCGATCACTGTAACAACGCCCCGTGAGCGGGGAGTAGAAGCCGCAGTCCCTAGGAAGGAACTCGCCGATCACAGGCGGGCCCTCCACCACTCTCACATCTCCTCTATACGGCGCAGTTATTTTGAGGTACCCCACTTCTCCCTTCTCGCCGCCGGTGTGCACAAAGACGCCTTCGTATAAGCCGTCGTCTCCCAGGAAAATCCACTTATCTCTCCAAACCCCCAGGATCAGGTTAAGCGCGTAGTCAACGCCGCGGGAAGACTTCAACAAAAGAAAATCACCCAAGAAAACCCCAAACTCCTCACCCACATGAACACCCCCACCGGGGATGTAGACAGGATCGGCTATGTGCCCCCCGTCGAGGCCGTAGAGCCTAAGAACAGAACGCGTGTAGTAGGCCGGGTACCCTCCGGAAACTCCAAAACCCTCACCGCGCCCGTAGGCGTCAGCCCCACGCCGCCTCTCACCAGCCTAACGGGGCGCCGGCCCTCGGCAACCGCAGAAGGCCACAGATGCCTACATCTAAACGCGCCGGGCGCCTCCCCGATGAGGAAGCCTAGAAACTTCGGCCGCTCCACTAGAGAGCGGAGAGAGACCACAGGCGTGTAGACAACGCCGTCGGCCTCCACGGCGAGACACTCCGCCCTCGCCAGCGGAGCCGCCGCGTAGAGCGGGGGGTCGCCGCCCCAGCTGTGCGCGGCCCAGACCGTGCACTCGGAAACCCCAACGGCAATTCTAGACGGCCTCTCGAAAACCTGCCAGGCCCCCGGCCCCTCCAACGCCGTGGAAAAAACGGCGAATTCCTCCCCCTCCGCCAACAAGCCCTCAAGCGCCCTCTTCATTTAGCCATTTTCGCATCTTCCAACACAGATCCCGCAACCTCGACGCCGCAGTCGACACATCAACCCGCTCAATCGGCCACATGGTCACCGCCCTAAAGATCTCTTCGTCGTCGAGACAGACCCCCCCATAGCTGACGGAGCCTCCTCTGCACAGCGGAAAGCCGGGGGTAGAGGCAGCCGCGAAGCCCAAATACGGCGGCCCCTCTACCTTCCTTACGTCGTCTTGATACGGCCCCACCACCTCCACATAGCCTATCCTCTCCCCGTCTTCTTTCCTACGGAAAACCCCCTCGTATAAGCCGTCTCTACCCATAACCACCCACCTATCCCCCACAACCCCCAAGACGAAGTTCAAGACAAAATCCACACCCCAAGGAGTCTCCATAAGAAGATACTCCCCACCCCTCCTATACACCACAAACCTCTCGCCCACGAGAGCCTCACCGCCAGGTAGGCGCAACGGCTCAAATATCGAATACGCCGATGCGCCATATTTTTCAGACAGAAGACGGAGATAATAAGCCATATATCTAGCATTTCTCCATACATCATTAAAAACTGTCTCATAACAAATCGAGCTAGGATCTAGTCTACGCTCGCCAAGCGGAGGTTTTAATGTATGTCTTAATGTATTGCGGAACTTAGGCGAATAATATGCTATATATGCTGAAGTTAAGATAAACGTACCAGTGTCGCATCTCGATGTTAACACGAAGATGGGGACGCCCTTGCAACCCCTCCACAGCTCGCAATCCGTCACATAGCCTATTCCAACGACCTCTAAGTACTCCGGAGCCGTATAATCGTCATCGACGACGGGGGGAGCTAGTAAGTACATACCGGCCAACATAACGTTTCCAAATCCCCACGCTCGATTTCAAAGTAGTTAGCCGAGTCCTCATAACCTTGGATCTCCCCAGGCCTACATCCAGCCGCCCGGGCAACTTCCGGCGTGCAGAAAACGTGAAAGGCCGAGTCCGTCGGCCCCTCTACCTTCCTTACGTCGTCTTGATACGGCCCCACCACCTCCACATAGCCTATCCTCTCCCCGTCTTCTTTCCTACGGAAAACCCCCTCGTATAAGCCGTCTCTACCCATAACCACCCACCTATCCCCCACAACCCCCAAGACGAAGTTCAAGACAAAATCCACACCCCAAGGAGTCTCCATAAGAAGATACTCCCCACCCCTCCTATACACCACAAACCTCTCGCCGAGGTGGGCGCCTCCGCCGGGAGCTCTAAACTCCAGAAGTATGTGGCCGCCTGAAATGCCGTAAAGCGGGCCTAAAGCGCCGGCGTAAAGCACTGGATACTGCGAAACGTCTTGAACCACTGAGGCGGCCTCGCCGGGCCGCACCGCCTCGCCCCGCCACAGAAGTCTAGCCGGCCTCCACCCCGCGGCCGCCGCAGGGGGCCATAGATGACGCCGCCACCGGGGGGCCTCCGCCTCGACCTCCACAAGTAGAAGGCCGGGGGAGAAGGTAAACCCGTCGTAGGCGTAAGTCGGCGCCAGCACCCTCTCCCTCCCGCCGCACGTCACCTGCACCAAGGGGCAGGGGGTGACGGAAATAGGCGTTAGGTAGTGGACGACGCCGGGGGAGTTCACGTTGGCGGAGCCCACGTGGACGTAGCTCCTACAGCTGGGCAGAGAGAAGTAGACGCGCAACGCCTCCACGGTGCAAGTCGCATCGTTCTCCACAGTGGCTAAAAGCCCCACGGCCCTATCCAGAACCCAGCCCCCCACCCACTGGCGCAGAAGGCTCTCCATAAAGAAGACGTCTACCTCCGCCTCTTGAAGCCACTCGAAAAGCCGCCTGGCGACGGGAACTGCGGCCCTCACGATTTTAAAAACTCTACATATTTAGTGTAGGCCCCGTAGCGGTCGACCACCCTCCTCACCGCCTCGTCAATGCTGTAGAGACGGACCCGCGCCTCCGCCAGCTTAAACCCGTAAAACACCTCATCAGCCACCCTATCCAAAAAGCCCCTATCCTGTAGCTGGTCCAGCGAGACGTCGTACACAAACACCACGGCCCTTCTCGCGTCAGCCGCAACAACGACAAACTTCACCCCGCCTTGACCGAAAATCTTCCTCACTGGAAATATCAACACTTGGCTCGCCATAAAGGAGCTTGAGACCTTCCCCCCGCCCGGCAACCTGCCGCCGTTGTAGACAGAGACCAAGGCGCTCAACAACGCCGAGTTGTCCCTAAGCAGATCTCCCAACACCTTGGCCCTCTCCGCCACATCGCCAAGCCCCAAGTCCGCGGGGCCGCCCACACCCTCCATGTTCTTAACCTCTCCTATCAACAACCTCCCGTCGTCTAGTACGCCCAAAATACGGAAGCCCTCCGAACACAACGGCACAAAGGCCGTTTTTCCAAAAGCGGTATCGGCAATCACCAGGTCCCATCTCTTGTCAAAGACCGCTGGAAGAGCAAACTCGGCGCCCACGGCGGCGGGGTTAACTCCTACGACTTCAGGCATTAACCCCGTCGACAAGTATTTATAAAAAGTTTCAGGATAAGCTTCGACGGCATCAATAAGAGATCGATCAAAGTCCTAGATATACAGCTCGCGGTCTTTATATACCCCTCTATCGCCCCTAAACCCACGCGCGATAGCTAAGGCCGTGAACATGTCGTTGTAGCCAACGACGACGCGCCTCTTGGTATTCATATCCACGACTTAGCTCACGAGATAGCTCGCGGCGCCAGCCTTACACTCCGTCCTTATTCCACAGCCCCCGCCGCCAATCACCGTCCCCGATGACTACAGCCGGCGGCCTCATCACGCCGATAAACCTCAACGATACAACAGCCCAAACACGCAACCCCCACGCCGAACCCCCTCCCACGCCCGCCGCACGCCCCGATACGCGCTACGGCTTGGATCTACGCGGCGTAAATGTTTTAACCTCCTCCTCCGGGGGTGGCGTGGTGGAGGTGGTTGTGGGCGTGGTGAAAAGCGGCGGCAGATACGCCAGGGCGGAGCTCGTGATTAAGGCCGGGGGGCGGCAGGCTAAGTTCAGCGTGGAGATGAGCTACACAGTCAAGATCCAGTTCAACTCCTCCAACCGCGAGGCGGCAGAGGAGGCAGCCGCCGTGCTAAGAGAGGCGGGGGTAGAGGCCGAGCTGAAGAACTACTGGGACAAGTCAGTCAACAGAGAAAAGTGGTACGTAAAAGCCTCCATAGACAAACTAGCCGCCGCCCGGAAGGAGCTCAGAGAAGCCATCGCCCAAGCCATACGCGAAGCCGAAAAGAAAAGACTCGTCGACAGCGAAAGAGCAAAGACCTGGCTCCAGAAACTACAGTAGCAAACCAACTACCGCCGCGCGCCGGAGAAGAGCCTCTTGAAGGCGCGTGCCATCTTGGGGCAGTTCAGCAGATCTGCCGGCGTCTTGCCTTGGTCGTTTCTGGCGTTTGGGTCTGCGCCGTGTTGAATTAGGAGTTGCGCCAGGGCGTAGCGGCAGTTAGCGGCGGCGCGGTGGAGAGGCGTGTTGCCCTCTGCGTCCCGCGCATTGGGGTCGGCGCCGTGTTTGAGGAGTAGATAAGCCACGGCGTATCTCCCCTCCCCCGCCGCAATGTGAAGCGGCGCCTCGCCCCTGGCGTTTACCGCATTGGGATCCGCGCCGTGTTTCAGAAGCGGAAGCAGTACACGTTGCGGATAGTCGCACGCCACTGCGTAGTGGAGGGGGGTGTTGCCCTCCTTGTCCCTAGCGTTTGGGTCAGCGCCGCGCCTAAGTAGAAGACTTATGGTCTTCCTTTGGCAAGACATAGCGGCTGCGTGAAGCGCGGTAAACCCGTCTCCATCTCTCGTGTTGGGATCCACGCCGCGGCTCAGCAGAAACTCCACCACAACCGGATCGGAATACCACCCGTCATGCACAGCATCTGGAGACAGCTCCTCCGGCGGCGGGAGGCCCACCAGCTCAAACGCCGCTCTGCGCACTACTTCGGCTGGGAACCGCCTCCGCAGTATGGAGGCGACTTCGCCGCATCCGGCGTAGGCGGCCACCCTCAAGACAGACTCAACAGAAGAGACATCCGCCTTGAGGGCCCGGGCGACGTACGGCTCGCACCTCCGCCTTACATTAACCGGCGTCTCGAAGCCCAGCCTCTTCAACACGGCGAGACACCACGCCTTCTTCGCCACGGCATCTACATCCCCCGCATGCGGCAGAAGCACCTCCAACACATCTACGGCGCACTGTCTCACCGCCAGGTCAAGCGGCGTCACGCCGCTCTCGTCCCTTGCGTTTGGGTCTGCCCCGCGGCTGAGCAGAAGCTCCGCCGCCGCCTTGTGGTTCCTCGCCGCGGCGTAGTGAAGCGGAGTGCGGCCAAAGACGTCTCTGGCGTTTGGATCTGCTCCGCTGTTGAGAAGCCTCTCCACCTCCGCCGCGCCTCCCCTCAAAGCCGCCAGGTGGAGCGGAGTGAGGCGGAGCGCCTCCGCCAGCTCCTCATCCACCTCGGCGCCGTACTCCAGCAGAAGCTTCACGCGGTACCAGTTTCTGCGGGCGACGGCGTAGTGAAGCGGCGTCTTGCCGTCTTTGTCGCGTATGTTGGGATCTGCGCCGTGGTCAAGTAGGAGTCCCAGGGGTCCATCCAACATGATCGCGTAGTGCAGAGGCGTCCTGCCGTGGCGGTCGCGGACGTTGGGGTCGCCGAATTCAAGAAGCCACAGCTGTTTGTAGTAGTCGTATTTGTGTAGGTTGTGAAGCGGCGTCTCGCAGGCCACGTTGCACATAGACAAGACGCCGCGTTCTGCAAAACGCTTAACGACGCCCCTCAGCTTTAGGATCTCTCTACTTTCCTCAAGTGAAGTCACTACGTCTAAAACCTCTGGATACACGACGGCGCCGTGTTTGAGGAGGAGCAACACGCCGTCAAGACAGGCATTCCGCGCGGCGTAGTAGAGGGGGGTGCGGCCGTCTTTGTCGCGTATGTTGGGATCTGCGCCGTGTTTAAGCAACAGCTCGGCTACCTCCATGTGGCACCGCTCCAAGGCGTAGTGGAGCGGAGTTCTGCCGTCTGCATCCCGCTCGTCGGGGTGTGCGCCTTGTTTCAGAAGCTCCTCAGCGAGGTACACGTCGCCTATAAGCGCCGCCTCTCTAAGCGTCGCCCTGGCGCCGCGGCCGAGGAGGAGGTAGAACAAGTCTTTGTGGAAACTCTCAGCCGCGTGAAACAACGAAGTGCGGCCTTGGTAGTCAACCACGTTTGGGTCCGCGCCGTGGTCAAGCAAGACGGCGGCTAGATCCACAGACTCATGCAAGCCGCTGGCAAGATTGAGGAGAGGCGTGTAGCCGTCTTTGTCGCGTATGTTTGGATCAGCTCCGCGGCTGAGGAGAAGCTTCAACACATCGACATTTGAGCCGTACCACAAAGGCGTCTGCCCCCGTCGGTCAGCCGCGTTTGGATCAGCCCCATAGTTGAGTAAAAGCTCCGCCACCTCCACACAGTCCCCAGCAACCGCGCGGTGGAGGGGCGTGGCGCCGTCTGCGTCTTTGGCGTTTGGGTCTGCGCCGTGGGCGAGAAGCATCTCTGCAATGTTCGGCCTGCAGAGCTCTGCGGCTATGTGAAGCGCGGTGCGGCCCAGCGGATCTCTCACGCCGGGGTCTACGCCCTGCTTCAGAAGCTCCTCCACAGCCGCCGCGTCGTCTGCCGCCGCGGCGCAGAGGAAAGGATGAAGAACCCCCCTCCTACACAGATACTCCACGCCACGGTCACCACAACTCCGCAGAAGAACCCCGGCGGCCGCCGAGACGTCTGGGAAGAGGTCGAGCACGTCGAAGCGGCAACGCCAAGCCGCCGCCGCGGCGGCTTCGGCATCCGGCGCCGCGCCGGCCGCGAGAAGAATACGCACCACCTCCACACAGCCGTCGCGGGCGGCGTAGTAGAGGGGTGTACCGCCTCGGGCATCCTTGGCGTTTGGGTCTGCGCCGTGTTTAAGCAGAAGCTCAGCTAAGTCGGCCCGGCACTGCTCCGCGGCTATGTGGAGAGGCGTCTTTTTATCCGCGTCCCTTGCGTTTGGATCTGCGCCGTATCTGAGGAGGACAGTCGCAACATCAACCACGCCGTATTTTACGGCATCGTGCAGAGCCGTGTCGCCGGCGGAGTCCCTAACGTTGGGGTCAGCGCCGTGTTTAAGCAGAAGTTCCGCCACAGCTCTACAGCCGCCCGAAACAGCCTTGTAGAGAGGCACGCCTCTTTTTACGTCTGCTCCATGTCTAAGGAGGAGCTCGGCGACCTCGACGCAACAAAACTCAGCGGCATAGTACAGAGGCGTCTTGCCTTGGTTGTCTCTGGCGTTTGGGTCTGCTCCGCGGCTGAGCAGAAGCTCCGCCAGCTCCGGCCTGCAGAGCTTGGCGGCGTCGTGGAGAGACGCCTCGCCGGGATCCTCAACGTCGAGATCCGCGCCAGCCCCCAGCCGCTCCTCCACATCCTTCATATCACCTGCCGCAACAACGTCGAGGGGGAGTGCCGCAAGACGGCTTGCCGGCGGCGATCCGCACAGCCCTCCACGTTGAGGAAGGCAACAGAGCCCTCCGCGCCGCGGTCGTTGAAACCCGCCACACTGCCCTAAGACGCTTCGGCATTAAAAACTTTGTCGATACACGCCAGAGGGAGCTCGCCGCCTACGACGTTCAGATCTGTTTTAAGCATAACCCACATACAAAGCCCATCCACGACAGGACAGAAAAAGAGGCCGTCCCCACCTGCTCCCCGCGCCGCAACTGACACAACTCTATCTGCCCACCGCACTTAAGACGCTATCTACATAGCTCCTCCAAAGCGCAGACACGTCGTCGCCGGAATCCACAACCGTATCCTCAAAATTTGGCGTTTCGGTTGCGGCTGCCACCGCCTTTATGGCTAGAGCCACACCCTCAGCCCCTCTGCCTCTTCGCAGAACTCTGCCACCCCCATCTCGCAGAGCCGCCTGCAGTCTCTCTCATGTAGCTCGCCGCCGAAGGGCGGCCTCAGCTTGGGCTGTATGGTGAAGTTCCACTCCACGTCTGCTAGGGGCCACCTCAGCAGAATCTGCGGATCCACAGGCGCCTCGTAGATCCACACGCCGCTTGCCCCAAGCCTCCTCGCCGTCTCCTCCGCCTTCTCCAGAGCCTTCTTAACCCACTTCACCTCCTTCACCACGGGGTACCGCGGCGCATACGGCGGCCCCCGCACGTCAAACACAGAGCCCGAATACCCCTTCAGCACCACCACCTCGTCGCCCCTCCTCTCGGCCTCGTAGAGGCCGTCCTCCCCAAACAAAACCCACCTCCCGGAGTCCAGCTTCCCAAACACGAAATCCCACGCCAGAAACTCGTCGCCGCCCCTCCCCACAAGCCTCAAGTAGTCGCCCTCCCTCTCCACAATCTTAAAAACCTCCCCCACCAAGACAGAGCCTTCGAAACCTCCGTCGCAGAACCACTTTAAGGACGCCTCGTCGTAGATGTTGCCGCGCCCTCCCTTCCGCCTCATGGCGAGGATGTTTAGAAAAGGCCCGAGGCCGTAGGCCATGTCCACCACGTATTCAGACAGCGAAATATCCGTAGGCCCCTCCAGCACCTCGCCGGTGACGAGGTTTATTTCGAAGTCTACATCAACCCACGACTTCTCCCAATCTGCCCTCGCCACCAGCCTGCTCCACACGCCGCCTGGCAGAGGCGGCGCGGGGAAATCCGCCACAGACCCCTCAAAGCTGCCCACAAGCCACCACGCCCCCACGGTCTTGGTTAAGTCAACTTCAAAGACGCTGCCGGTGTCTACAAACGCTAGAAGCACATCTCTTACACAGCCGAAGACCCCTGCCCACTGATACCGCCCCCACTCCCTATAGCAGAAGTTGACACGCCCACGCCTAACAGCTAAAATCTCGCCCTCGTTAGCCTCTAGAAAAGGCTCGGTGACAGCCCAAAAACACTTCACAACCCAACCCACCACACAGCTAAAAAAGTTTACTCCAGAAGAGAGACGTGGCGGCTCACCTGCTTATACTCCTTAACCACGTCGTCGACGACGTTTTTAACTGCAGATATGTACTCGCCGCCGGAGCCCTCCTTCAGCTCAAAAAACTTGTAATACGCCTCCTCAGCCACCCGCCTCAAGAACCCCCTGTCCAGCAGCTGCGCAAGCGGCACCTCGTAGATAAACACCGCCGCAAACTCGCGATCAGCAAGCACCAACACGAACTTCGTCTCCTTCCGGTAGTCAGGAATAAGCACAACAGGCTCCGCAGAAAAAGAGCTAGAAACCCTCCCACCCCCAGAAAGCCGACCTCCATTAAACACAGAAACCAAAGCGCCGACCAACGCGGCGCCCTCTTCCGCCGATATTCTCCGGTTATCCAGATAGACGTCCCCCCTTAAGAGTGCGTACAGCATCTCCACACGATCCGCCATCTCTTCAAGTTTTAACTCGCTTGGACCATGCACACTCTTCATATTCTTCACCTCACCTATTACAAGACTGCCATCATTCGAAATCCCTAAAATATCAAAACGAAGCGCCTTCGTCTCGAGAGAAATAAATAATGTTCGAGCACCAAAATCACTTTGATATACACCGCTCTCCTCCGTTAAAAGATACTTTGTACCAGATTTTACCACAGGTAGCGTCACTTCGGCACCAAGCGCCCAAGGCTTTAGATTTAACGGCTCCAGTCTAGGTAAGACGGCGGTAGACACATATTTATATATTGTTTCCTCATATCCAACTACATTAAAAAGACCCGGATTTAAATTATATCTCATAACAAACGTAGATCCAACCCTATATAAACTACCATCGACACCACGGGCAAAAGAAAGTGCAGTAAACATGTCATTATAACCCAACACAACTACCCTGTCACCAACATTAGCAACACTAATAATAAACGTAGAGCGGCTTGATTTACCCACCGTTAGACTCACCTTCACATCACCGCTTTTATGCACTACACATTCTCTGTCCCTGTCGAGTGTAAGTGTTTCGGTGTGGGGCTTTATTTTATTGCTTTCAATGCGTCCGCGCATTTGTTTTATACTACCTTCATAGTCGACCCCTATTATACGTTTATTTATCCATATAGCATCTATGTTCTTAAATATGTTTTTCACTACATTTAGCTTATCTCTAGTAATTACAGGTACAGGACGCTCGTAGTCAAGCGCGGAGTGTCCGGCTAGCTGTAGGTAGCCTTTGTAGGCTTTGTTGTTTAGGACTTTGTCTATGTCGAGGAATGTGGAGAACACGCCGACGAGCTGATTCGCCAGGACCTCCTTGGCGTAGGCGTCAAACGCCCCGAGGGCCCCGTCGACGAAGCAGTGGGCGTACTCGCCGTATTTAGAAGCCTCGTCGTAGATGCCCCGCACCA
>WYEB01000121.1_pt1 | contig 32877 bp, 37 predicted proteins | sample 6343061 | NCBI WGS metagenome assembly WYEB01 (sample SAMN13812332, study PRJNA600296) | hot springs metagenome | biome: ENVO:00000051; feature: ENVO:00002007; isolation source: sediment sample from Evening Primrose shelf | place: USA: Yellowstone National Park, Evening Primrose Hot Spring ... | reverse complement strand
TTAGAAAAATATCTATTGTAGATGCACCTGGACATGAAAGTTTATTAATGGTAATGTTAACGGGTGCTGCAATTGTTGATGCTGCTATATTAGTTATTGCTGCTAATGAACCAGTACCACAGCCACAAACATTAGAACATTTAGTAGCATTTAAATATTTAGGAAATAAACCATTAATAATTGTACAAAATAAAATTGATCTTGTAACAAAAGAAGAAGCAATGAAAAATTATCAAGAAATATTAAATTTACTGGATAAATTAAATATTGATAAAAGTAAAGTAAAAATAATTCCAATATCTGCAATAAATAATGTAAATATAAATTATTTATTAGAAGAATTAGTTAATTTACCAAAACCTGAAAAAGATGAAAATTCAGATCCAATATTTTTAATATCAAGATCTTTTGATGTAAACAAACCAGGTACAGATATAGAAAAATTGGTTGGAGGTGTTTTGGGAGGAAGTTTATTAAAAGGTAAATTAAAATTAAATAATGAGATAGAAATAAGACCAGGATTATTTATTAATAATAAATGGATTCCTATAAAAACAAAAATAGTTTCACTAAAACAGGGTAATTATGACGTAGAAGAGATATTACCAAGGGGAACCGCTGGAATTGGAACAAGTCTAGATCCTTCAGTTACAAAAGATGATACATTAGCAGGTCAAATTGCAGGATATACAAATAAGTTACCTCCACAATATGATGAAATAAAGGTAAAATATGAAGTAATAAAAGAACTATTCAATGAAAATGAAAAAATTCAAAAGGGAGAAACAATAATTGTAGGATTATATAATATAATTTCTGATGGAATTATAAAAAACATAGAAAAAGGAAATATAATTACTATAAAATTAAATAAACCAGTTCTAGGATATAAAGATGATAAAGTAATAATATTAAGAAACATTAATAAAAGATGGAAAATATTTGCAATTGGTAAATTATTATGAAATATAAAATATTAATTGATACAAACATATTTTTTATTCCATTTTATGAAAATTTTGATGTAATAAATGAATTAAAAGATTTTTTAATGAAAAATAATATTGAATATGAAGGATTCTATACATTAAGAAAAAATATTATTGAAATTGAAAATAAAATAAATAGTTCAAAATCTGAAAAATGGAAAAAGATATATAATTTAGTATTAGAATATATAAAAAAGAATAATATAAATATTATAGAGACAAAAGAAAATTATGAAAAAACAGATAGACTTATAATAAAAACAGCATTATCTGATAAATTTATTGTATGTACATTAGATAAAAATTTAAGGATGATATTAAAGAAATTACATATACCAGTAATTTTTTATTCAAATAGGAGATTACATATAATATGGTAACAAATGCGGGACCTGAATTTTATGCTGCCAAAGAAAAATATGAAAATGCTAAAACTCCAGAAGAAAAATTAAAATATTTATATGAAATGCTAAAAACTGCTCCAAAACATAAAGGATCTGAACATTTAATTGCATGGATAAATAAAAAAATATCAGAATATGAAAAAATGATTGAAGAAAATAAATATAAAAAGGGAGGAAGTGGTATAAAATTAATAGAAAAATCTGGTGATATTTTAATAAGTATATTGGGAGTGGAAAATTCAGGAAAAAGCTATTTTTTAAGGAAATTTACAAATGCAAATGTTGAAGTAAGTGAAATACCTTTTTCTACAATAAACCCAGCAATTGGTACTATATTTTATAATTGTATATATTATCAATTTGTTGAAATTCCATCTACATTTGAAAGAAAATTTAGATCAATTTTATCATTATCCGATTATTATATATTAATATTAGATGAAAAAAGAGATATAAAAGAGCAATTGGAAAGAATAAATAAATTTTCTGAAGGAATAATTGAATTCAATACAATTCCAAATAATAAATATAAAATAATATATAATAAATTTGATGATTTTAAAGATATAAATTTACAAGAAATATTAGAAAATATAATTAAAGATTTAGATTTAATAAGAGTAAAACCAATAGATTCAGATCATTGCGTAATATTAAATAAGGATTCTACTATAAAGGATTTTATTGAAAAAATAAATAAAAAGTGGATAGATAAATTTAGATATGCAAAAATAATTAGAGGAAATAAAATTATAAGAGCTGGATTAAATTATAAATTAGAGGATAAAGATATTGTCGAATTAAAATTAAAAATATAATTATTTATTCTTTTCAAGCTTTTCCTTTAATTCTATTATATCTTTTCTAGTATATTCTATTAATATTGCAATTACAGATAACCATAATACTCCTAACCATGTAAATAAAGCTGCTATAACCATAGCAGCTGAACCTTGTAATGCAACTGGTAATTCTATGCTCTTAAACATTAAAAGATATCCTAATATCATATTAATAAAAAATCCTACCAACAATATTATCTCTAACAAGTTTGGTGTTTTGTAATCAAAGCTAACCATTATTAATTTTTAAATTAAATACTTATATATATTTCTATGAAAAGTTTGGATAAAAAATTGAGAAAAAATCTAATTGAAATATTAAAAAACAATTATAAAATAGAATGTGAAAAATTAAAAAATGAAAACATTTTTCTAGATGAAGAAAATAATATTTACATATATAATAATATCCCAATAGCATTTATAAAAGATAAAACAATATATCCAACAATATTTTTGATAAATGAATGTGAAACAGATATGAATTATATTAAAGTAAATATTGGAGCAAAAGAAAAAATATTAAATGGTGCAGATGTATTTAGACCTGGAATAATTGAATTTTCAGATTTCAAAAAGGATGAAATAATATTAATAATATCTGAGGATAACAAATTATTAGCAATTGGAAGAGCATTATATGATAGTAATGATGCAATTAAAATGGAAAAGGGGAAAATAGCAGAAAATATACATTATTATAGAGATAAGATAACAAAATATTATTTAAATAAAATTAAAAATTGATTTCTGCTTTAATAAATTACTATATTTTCTTAACTTATATACTGAAACATTATATTTATTCATAAATTTATTATTTAAATATCCTATTAATTCATTATAATTATCAAATTTTTCTATCAAATTATTTAACATATATTTAGTTCCTTCTCTAACAACCCAAACACCCAAAGGAACTTTATATTCTTTTGTTACAAATCTAAATACAACTAAATTTCCAACCATTTTATAATTCCTCATAAATTCTGCAAAAGATAATTTCAAAGCACTATAACCTCCAGATTCATCATCTCTACCAATTATACTATATTTAGAATTTAAATTATATACAGAACCTGGTATTAATGTTTCAATCAATTCACAATTTCCATTACCTGGAAAAAATACTCCATAAAAATCATTTCCATATAAAGAATAATAGAATAAATAATATTTATCATTAATTTTAGAATAATCTTTTATTTCTTCCTTTATTTTTTTCTCTAAAATTTCATGAACTGCAGTTATTGCCCATTTACTTGGAACTAATTTTTTATTTATCTTATATCCAAAAAAACCCATTGAAAATAATCTTGATAAATAATAATCAGACATTCCAGATTTATATAAATAATATATAGAATCCTCAGCCTTCATTTCTTCTATTTTATATATTTCGTTTGGTATTTTTGGATTTTCATTTATCCTTATTTTATCTATTATTCCAGAATATCCATATAAGCCTATTATCTTTGAAATTTTCATATTTTCACTTATTTTATTAAAATGTATTTCTAGATTAATTGATTTAACAGATAACATTGAATCTAAAATTTCATTATATAATTTATCATTTTTTCTTGGTAAATTTGCATCTACAATTTTCTTTGCATTTATTAAACTTATCCTGCTCTTTATAATTTCTTTAACATCTATATTATTCTTTGCCCAATATATAGGATTATCATATAATTCTATATTTTCATTATAAGATGTTAAAACACCTAAAGATAATTTTGGATAATTAATTGAACTAATTAAATTTGATGGAGGAGTATATCCATTTATATCCTTTTTAAATATTATGGATTTTCCATATAACTTCTTATATCTTTCTGCAAGTTTCTTTGCATTTATAACATCTATCATTAGATTTTTATTTATTTTTTAAATTATAAGTTTGATGGATATAATAAATATACCAACAAAATATAAATTAAAAGAAATTAAAAATTTGGATGAACTAAAAAAATATTTACCAAAAAAATTTGCTCTAATATCTTTAACACAATATTCTGAATATGCTAAAAAAATATATGAAATATTAAAAGAAAATTATGAAATAACATTAAAAGAAGGATTATATGGAATAAATGTTTTAGGATGCTATTCAGAACCTGCAAATATAAATGATATAGATACAGTATTATTGATTGGAAACGGAAAATTCCATGCAGAAAATATTATAAGAAAACTAAAGAAAAAAGTAATTGTATATGATCCTATATATGGAGAAATAAAGATTTATGAACCAGATTATAATTTCGATAAAATTTTAGAATTTTTATTAAATAAATTAAAGAATTCAAAAAATATTGGAATAATATTATCAATAAAACCTGGACAATATTATTATTTAGAAACATTAAAAGTTAAAGATATATTAGAAAAATCTGGAAAAAATGTATATTTATTTATTGGAGATACAATAGATAATTTACAATTATTGAATTTTCCATATATAGATTTCTGGATTTTTTCTGCATGTCCAAGATTGATTGATGATATAATAGATAATAATATAAATGGAATAACAATAGATATTCTAATAAAAAATTTAGATAAAGTAATTAATATTTAATATTCCTTGTATAAACATATATAATCCTATTGTAGATAAAGTAGAAAATATAAAGAACATTAATATATTAATTATATAATATTTATATAGATAATAATAAAATCCCAATTTATCTCCACTATTTTCTATACTATTAATTGCATATACAATTACAAAAGCTATTGCTACATTAAATATTCCAATTATAATTATCATTGAAACGGGGGATACAAGAGAATTTAAATTGAATATACTAAATATAATATTTGGTAATGAATTTACATATTGAGAAACATTGGAATTTGATAATGTTAAATTAGATATCTGATGAAATTGAAAAGACAATTTATATAAAACTTCTATAACCATTACACTAACTGCACTTACTATTCCTAGAATAACTGGAGCTAAAATTCTCAATAGAGATTTTAATTGAGATAGATCTTCTGCTACAAGGTCTTTAATTCTCTCTTTTACTTTTGATATTAATAAAAAATATTTTGCAATTATACCTGTTATAATAGAAGCTTCTGTAGGGGATTGACTACTGGCTTCATATGCTAGTTCCATTGTAGCTCTCAATTGTGATGAAGGAATTTTAGATAGGGCTCCATATCTAATATCAAATATTGAATCATAAAATGATAAACCTGCTCTCAGATTTTGATATACTCTTGATATAAAATCTCCTATTGGACTACCTTTATATTTTGAGTAAATATATATCATTGCTTTTTCAATTGGATAACCTTCATTTAATGCAGAACTTAAAGATAATAAAAAAGATGGTAAATCTGCCTCTATTCTTTCTAAATTTTTATATAAATCTTTATAATGAGAATAATATGTAAAGGCAATTAATGAAATAGACAGACCCATCAAAAATACTAAGAATTCTGACAATAATATTCCTGAGATATCAAATTTATATAAATATTGATATATTACAAAAAAGATTATAAAAAATAATAATATACTTACAGAAATTCCACTAGCTATTGATATTAATTTATTTGTTAAATCTTTTCTCTTTAAATAATAAAACAAATATATATCATCATTTGAAAAAATACTAATTATTTTTGAAGAAATTGTATAATTAATTGAATAAAATGCTATAAATGGTATTAAAATATCAAACAATATAAATAAAACAAGAGGGCTAAATATATTTCCTAAAAATATTGATGCGAGAGGAAAAATTGTTAATAACATAACTGGTAAAGTTATACCTAATGTAGATACAAGATTTATTGTAGATCTTATTTCTCTAGAAAATTCATATAGTTCATTTACTAATTCTTCTAAAGCCTCCTCTATAGATTTATCTATTTGAAAATTCCTTCTATCCCTATCTGGTTCATATAGAGCGCTCAAAATAAGCATAACACCAAGATAGAAGAATTTTGAATTCTTTTCCCAGAATCTTGAATATTCTACTAAAGCTTCAGATGCAGAAACATATTTTCTATTATATATATCCCTTAACAATCTTAATAAATCTAATTTTAATGGTAAATTAATATTTTTTGCAGCAAATAACATAGCTTGCTCTACATTTGGATTTTGTCTTAATTTAATAGCTAATAATAATAATAGACTTATTAATTGAGACTTCTTCTTTGTATTTAAATTATTATACAGAATAATATAATAATAATCAGTTAATAGGTAGGATAGTAAACCAAGAGAAATAAATAATAGAAAGTATAATGGAGATATTATTATTGAAGGAATTATCCCTATAAAAATAAATAATATTAGAAAAAATATTGAAGATGACTCTATTTGATCAATATTTACATCTAAAGAAAGTTCCTCATTTATTTTTTCAAAATTCTTTCTTTTATTTTCATTTGCCTTAATCTTTATTATATTTCCAAATATTTTAACAATCTTTTCATAATATTTTATTTTATTACCAAAATAGAAGTATTTATATAATTTTAATTTACTTTCTAAATTTTGAATATCTAATCTATTTAACTCAATTTCTGATATATCCATTTTTTCATATTATCCAATATATAATCTTTTACAATTTCATTATATTCTTTAATGCTTTTATCTATATATTGATAAAATACTTCATTATATGAAGAAACAAAATCTGCTTCTAGAATATCTTTCCTATTTTTTTCTCTTGCTATATCTACTAACAATTTTTTTGATAAACCTATTGTTTCTATCATATTCCATACCCTTTCCCATGATTTTGACAAATATTTTATCCTAGATGCAACGGATTTCAATATGTCAGAATCTCCATTTATTAATTCTAATGTTGGTTCTAAACTATCTTTTTCAGCATCATAAACCATTAAATCAACAAAACCCCTTTCTCTTAATGGATCCTGCTCCCATAACTTTCTTACTTCAGTTATCCTTAATACTCTTCTATATCTTTTTAATCCAGAAGGTTCTTTAATTGGATTTGCAATTACTATTATATCTGTAGCCTTGAATGATGTTTTAGGAACTCCCAGATCATTTACAACTCTATCATATACACCATAAGGACTTTCTGCATGTAAAGTACCCATTACTGCATTTGCTACAGCACCAACTCTCATAGCTTCATACAATGTTAAAGCTTCCTTAGATCTAACTTCCCCAACAATTATAGCACTATCCCCCATTCTTAAAGATACTCTTAAACCCTCCTCAGCAGATAATTCAGCAGATTTTAATGAAAATGGACTTCTAACTTTCATAGGAACTATATTATATCCTACTGATCTGAAGAATTCTGTTGGTATTTCTAAAGTATCCTCTACAGTTACTATCCTAACTTTCTTAGGTATCTCTAACATTAATGCTGTTAATAATGATGTTTTACCACTTCCTCTTGTACCAGCAATTAAAATTGTCCTCCCATTTGCAACTAAAAATGATAATAAACCTGCAGCTTGATAGTTTAGCATTTTATTATCTATAAATAAAGGTAAGGTCCATGGTTTGCTTCTATGTCTTCTAATTATATACGATAATCCAAAAGGAGATAAAGGTGGTGATAATGCTGCAACTCTTAATAATATATTATTTCCAATTACTAGATCTGTATCTAAAACAGGATTTGCTTCATCAAAAGGTCTTCCAGATATTAATCTTAATTTTGTAGCCCAAGATTCTACTTCTCTTCTAGTTGGAGTTACATTTGTAATACACATTTCATATTTAGAATGCTGCAAATATATTGGAGTTATACCTGCCGGTGGATTTATATACAAATCTTCTAAATTTTCATCCAATACTATTTTTTCTATTATTCCAAAACCAATTGTATACCTAATGATTATACTCTTAATTAATTCTAACCTATTTTTATCTATATTTATATTATATATAGACATTAATTTCGTTATTATATTATTTAGTATATTATTATATATTTCTCTCAATCTTTCTACATCCAAATAATCTTCCTTTCTAGGTTCATACTCTTGTAAAATTTCTATTGCTTTATGAGATAAGAATGTTTCTTCAGAGAATATTTTATATTCTTCAGGAAATATATAATATCTAAAAATTGTTTCTTCAGGATTTTTTAATATAAAAACCTCTGTATTTTTATCCAATCTATAAGAATCTACAATATTATAACTTTCAGAAATTTTATTTATATATTTTGTATCTATAAATTTTGGTTTTATATCTCCTAATAATAATCTTCTATATACTTCTCTATTTCCAATTTGATATCCAATCAAAAATGGCTTAATATACTTATATAAAGGTAATGTCTCAAATTTTATTAGAAAATTATCTATTAATGATATTAAGTTTGATATTTGATTTTCTAAATCTTTATTATTTTTTAATAATGACATTAATTTCCTTTTCATTCTTCTTATAAATATATATGTACCAATTGGGTCTTTCAAATATCTTTTATCCAAATAATCTATTATAGTTTTTATTTCTGAATATAGGGGATTTCCAGATAATAAATATCTATAATATTCTGATATATTATTTTTAATAGAAAGATATACATCAAGAAAACTATTCAATATTTTTATAGTATCTTCATAATACTCTATATTTTCATCTTGCTCAATTATTATTGTATTTACAAATGGATCTATAGACAATATATTTAATATATATTCCATTATATTTGGATCATCTTCAATTGTAGCAATATTACTATAATTTTTAGCATTTACATATAATACTCTTTCTTTTCCATTCATTTTAATTTCATATTGCAAATTATTTAGCATATAAAGATTAATATATATTAAAATATAATAGTTTTACTATGAATGATCCAGAGACACTTAGAAGATTAAAATATTTAGAAGAAAAAATCTCAATGTTTAATAATATATTACAGACTATGGATGTAACTACCAGGAGTTCTTTAGATGATTTTAAATTAGAGATAGAAAATATTAAAAAAGAAATAAATGATATAAAACAAGAAATAAATGATATAGAAATGAAAATAAAAGCAATAACAGATGAATTATCTAATTTTGCTACTATAGATCAATTAAAAATTATAAATTCTATTTTAGATTACATAAATCCATTTGATTTTGTTACTAAGAAAGAATTGGATAAATTAGTAAAAGAAAAAATTATGGAATATTTTGATAACTCATATAATCAGAAGAGTTAAATTTATAATATTCAATATTTTTATTAAGAATTATGAGAAGCTTACTTGGGTTATTTAGTAAGAAGGATAATAAAAATCAGAATAACCAAGAGAATTTAGATAATCTATTTCAGGACTTTAATAATCCAATGCCACAAAATAACGAACCATTCAATCAATTTCAGCAAAGTAATAATATTAATCCTATGACAAATAATTATCAGAATTATCCTTTTGGCCAAATGAACCAACAAATGCCATTACAGCAAAATCCTGCAAACCAATTTAGTCAATCATGGAATTTATCTCCACAACCAAACCCAACTCCAAACCAATTTCCACCACAACAAATTCAAAGTCAACCAGAACCTGGACAGGGAAGTTTTACAATAGATGAAAAAATTGAACAATACGTAAATAATACAGTAAATGATATATTAAAAGATAAATTAAGTGAAATAAATGATGAATTATCACAAATAAAAATATGGAAAGAAAAAGTAGAATATCTTATTAATAAGATGCAAGAACAAATTGATAAATTAGATAATAAAATAACTGAAATAAATAATTTAGCAACTAGGAAATTAGAGGAATATGATAAGGGAATGCAAGAAGCAACAACAGAAATACAAGCACTACATAGATTAATAAGAACTATGATACCTGCTATATCCGAATCTACAAAAGAATTAAGAGAAACAGTAGAAGAATTAAAATCTTTAAGAGATTCTATTAGAAAACCTTAAATTTTTTAATCCTTTTTAATAAATTTTATTAATGGACAGAAAGGAAACTATAATAGTAGGAATTATACTATTAATACTATTAGCAGCTGGATTTACAATTGCTCCCCTATTATATCCAATAAATAACAACAAAAACTTAAATCAGAATGAATTATATCAAATATCTCAAATTGCTCAATATTGTCAGGCTCTATGTATATATGCAAAGTACAATTTATCTATAAATAACTTAAGTAATACATGCCTAGTATCAAAAAATTCTATATTATATCAATCCTGGATCTCTTATCCAAATACATATAATTGGGGATGTGAAGTATCTAATAATAATTTTAATTTATGCAACAATAGTAATTATATAGTATTAGATGAAAATTGTTCAATAATTAATATATATTATCAAAATAATCAGTTAAATATAACATGAAGTATATTGATTCTCATTGTCATTTATATAAATTCAATGAAATAGAAATTAAAAGAATAATAAAAAATAAAGATATAATAATATTATCAGTTTCTGAAGATTTAGAATCATCATTAAAAAATTTAGTTTTATCTCAACTAAATGAAAATGTAATACCTGCTATAGGAATTCATCCTTGGAATATAGAAAAGATAAATGAAAACACATTTAAAATAATAGAAGATATAATAAAAGATAATAAAATAAAAATAATTGGAGAAATTGGATTAGATAAAAAATTTAAGCCAGAAACATATGAAAAACAGAAAGAAATTTTTGAAAAATTTCTAAATTTAGCAAAGGAATATGATTTAAATCTAAATCTTCATACTCCAAATGCTTCAAATGATGTATTTGATCTTTTGATAAAGTATGATATTAAAAAAGCATATTTTCATTGGTATAGCGGAGATGAAAAATTATTAGAAGAAATAATTGACAAAGGATATTTTATAGGGATAAATGCTGCAACAATAGTAAATGAAAAATATAAAAAATATATAGAAATTGCAAATATAAAAAATATAATAACTGAATCTGATGGTCCATACAATTATAAAGGTATTATACTTCACCCAGATATGCTAAAGGATCTTTATAAGCTAATTTCAGATATAAGAAAAATAGATTTAGAAGAACTATCAAATATTATACAAAACAATTTTGCTAGGTTTATATATTAACGTATTGTTAATATCCCTTAACGTTAAGTTAACGTTTATAAATTTTGAGAGAGATATTCATTAACGTTATATTAAATATGATTAACATGATGTTAATCAACAATGTTTATAAATGTCAAAAAACCTTATAGGTATTATGAGCTACCTGCTCAACGAAAACTACTTAAAAATATTAGAATATATAGCGGATAAGAAGGAATTTACAGAAAGAGAAATAAAGAGGCAATTAAAGATAAAGGAAGAAGAAATTAGGAAACTATTATATATATTGGAAGAAAACAATATAGTATATCCAATAAGCATAATAAATAATAACGGAAAATTTGATTTTAGATGGGGGAATAAAATACAAGATAAAGAAAAATTATTTAGCTTATTAATTAATAAGGAAATTGATAGAATTAATGAAGAAATTAAAAATACTCCAAAAACATTATACTATTGTAATGAATGCGGAAGTGCATACAACTTTGATGAAGCATATGAAAATGATTTTATATGCAAAGAATGCGGGTCATTATTGACTGAAAAGGAAAATTTCAGAATAATTGAATTAGAAAATATTGTACATAACTTACAGATATTACTAGATAAATATTCTTCAAAAATTACAAAGAAAGAAAAAGCATCGAAAGCAAGAGGTAAAAAATAATTTTTTATTTTTTATTTAAATCTATATTTAATGATATTTAAAGTTAAGATATATGACTTAACTGAAATATTTAAAGAAACAAAATCAAAGCTAGTTAAATCAAATGTAGATAATGGAGCTAAAGTTTATGGAATAAAACTTGATAAAATGAAAGGAATGATTGGATTTGAAATATTACCAAATAGAAGAATAGGAACTGAATTTGCCGATATTGCAAAAAAATTTGGATTAAAAGGAATATTACATTCAGATGAATTACCAAACTATGGAATATCTGAAGAAGAAGTAAATAATGTTAAAAGAATGTTAAATTGTTCGGATGAAGATGCATTTATATTATTGATATCAAAAGATTATGAGGTAGCTAAAAAAGTTTTTAACTTAATAATAAATAGAATAAATGAATCAATTAAAAGGGTACCAAAAGATACTAGACAGGCAAACGAAGATGGAACCACATCTTTTTTAAGACCACAACCAGGTTCTGAAAGGATGTATCCAGAGACAGATCATCCTTATATATATATTAATAAAGATATTATTGAAAATAATGAATACAATATAATAAGATATAATATAAGTTATGGAGATATGAAAGAAATATTTGATATATACTATTTAAAAAAATTTGACAAAGATTTATATATTAAATTATTAAATGAAGATAAAACAATATTAAATTCTATTGATCCTGAATTTGTTAAACAAATGTTAAAATCTCTCGGATATAATGAAAAACAAATTGAAAATATAATATGGAGTGAATATATAAATGATATAATAAAAATATCTTTTGATATAGATCCAAATATTGTATATTATTTATTTTTTCAAATGATTGGAGATACTGAAAGTTTATTTAAGGAAAAAATAGAAAAATTTGATTTAGATTTTATATATAAGATAAAAGATTATTTAAAAGATAAAAAAATTGTAAAAAATGCAATTCCAATAATATATTATCATTATATTAAATATAATAAGAATATTGGAGATATAATAAGAGAAAATAATTTATATAAAAGGAATATAGAAGAATTAAAGAGAGAAATTGAAGAATATATAAAATCTTTAAATACTAATGATAAAAAAGTTATTTTTTCAAATGTATTTAGTAAATTTAAATATGTAGCAGATAGCGAAGATATTAAAAAAGTATTGGAAGAAATATTAAACATATAAAATTTTTATATACTAAATCTTTATGGAAGATTGTATATTTTGTAAGATAATAAATAAAGAAATACCTTCATATATATTATATGAAGATGAATATTCTATAGCATTTTTAGATATAAATCCATTAAACAAAGGACACACATTATTTGTACCAAAAAAGCATTTTGATAGAATATCAAATATTGATGATGAATATATAAAGAATTTTTATAGAAGTTTTACAAAGTTCTTAAAATTATTTGAAGAAAAAATATCAAAAGACTATAATATAATAGTAAATAATGGAAAAAATGCTGGACAAGCAGTATTTCATGCACATATACATATAGTACCTCAATATAATGAAAATGGATATAAAAATATATTTAATTGGAATACTCATAAATTATCAAAAGAAGAGGCTGAAGAAATAATAAAAAAATTTAATTCTTAGGCTTCTTTATATTCAATAATTCCATCATTTACTATTTTAAATTTTATAGATATTCCTTCTGGTAAATATCTATGCTTCCTTAATATTGCTTCTCTAATACCATTATCTAAAATTCTTAATTCAACTAAGCATTTTGACCAATATTTTATTAAATCCCCTCCAACAATTCCAATTGTATCTTTATTATCAAATAAAGAATATACCTGGTTTATAACTAGAACTGGTATATTATATTTCCTAGAAATCTCTGAAAATATTTGTAATTGCTTTGCAAGTTCTATATTTACTTCATTTACATTACTATCACCCCTTTCTAATCTATATAACATTGATATAGAATCAACAACAATTAATCCTATATCATTAGAATTCTTTTTTATATAATCATATGTTAAATATATTGCCTTTTTTTGTTCAGAAAAATTTACTGGTTTATATAATAATATATTCTTCATTACATTTTCAAAATCTTCCTTTGCGATTTGTTTTAATCTTTCAAGAGAAAAACCACCCTCAGTATCAATGTATATTACTTTTTTTCCCAATCTAGAAATATTATAAGAACTTATTATTGCAATATTTGTTTTTCCAGATGCAGAAGGACCATAAAATGATGTAATAATATCTGTCTCAATACCTCCGTCCAACAATTTATCTATTGGATATACTCCAGTAGAAATTTTACTCATATAAAAATTTTTCTATTATTTTTTAAAAATATAACTAATATTTAAATTCAATTTCTTTTTCTCCTATCTTTATATATAAATACTTTACTTTCTTTCTAATACTATTTTTATAATTATTTATTATAAATTCTAATGCTTTATATATATCATTTATTTTTCTCTTTGTAACTGCATATATTTTTCCATTTCTAATTATCAATTCTTCATTCTTATGCTTTTCATAAAATTTATTATAATCTTTTTCTTCCCATAACAATGGACCTTCTTTTATTTCATATTCTGGTAATTTATCTGGATAATATAATATATAACCATATAGATAATTTTCATCGAAAAAATAATAATAATTAAAAATTTTGAATCCAATATTATTTATCCACTTTTTAATATTGTTAAATAATGATAAAGCTTTACTATTTTTTATATCTTTATTATTTGAATTCCCCTCAATTTTTAAATATATCATATTTACATTATATTTTTCAGCCAATCTTTTTATTTCATCGTAATTCATATATATTTTATTAAAAAAGAATTCTTCTTTATCTTCAGATAATAAAAATAATCTAGAATAATATATAAATTCTGAAAATTTTTGCAAGGAAACTGAAGCTGCAACATTTCTATATTTATCAGTTGGATCAATTATTATTATTGGAGATTTTATTTTATCTTTTGATAAGTTTTTCTTTATTTCATCATAATTTTTATAATATTTTTCCAAATCTATTATTACTTTTGGTCTCCAATTTGATATATTTTTTATTGAATTTTCAAAAGACCCATAATTTATTAATATTAGTTCTATTGCATATCCAGAAAATCCCCTAACATAAGACTCTGCTCCATAAACATTTATATTCTTTGTAAATAATTTTAGTAATCTAACTTCATCCTTCATTTTTTCATTTAATTTACTTAATACATATTTAACATGAAATGGAGAAAGATCTGTAGTATTTTTTGCTTCCTTTATATCATTTATTTTTAATATTGGAACCAATTCAAATATTAAACCTTTATAACTTACTTTAAAATAATCTCTAGAACCTTTTATCCTTATATAATCTAAATTCTCTTTCTTTAATACATTTTCAACAATATTAGATATATTTTTATCATCTTTAAATAATAAGAAAGTATCTACATCAAAATCATTTTTTATCCAAGTATCTTTTGCAAATGAGCCTCCTAAAAATGGTTCTAAATTATTTGATCTTAATATATCAAAAAATTCATTTATTATATTGTATACTTTCCTTTTTTCTTCTTCAGATGGTTTTATTTTAGATAATATTTTATTATAATCTATCATATTTTAAATCTTAATATTGCACCTATTTTAAAATTTGAAAATTGTTCCCCTTCAGGATGATTTTTTGATATTATTTCAACTTTAGCATTTGTTTGCTCAATTAATTGAAGTAATTCTTTAATTTTATCTTTATAATCTTCAGATATTAATATTGTATCTACTGCACCAATTTCTAATGCTTTCTTTACATCATCAAATCCATAAACTACTAAACCAGTACCTTTTCCAAGATGTTCAAAAAATAATTTTGCCAATTCTATTTCCCTTACATATTCTGTTTTTTCCAATATATCTTTTGCCCTTTCTAATAATTCTTTTAATCCATATTCATTTGAATATGCTGTATCATATACACCTAAAATCTTTTGTTTAAATTGATATGGTAGATAATCTCCATTAACAAATTGCTCTTTAAGCAATCCTGGTCCTCCAACCAATATACCAACCAATTTATCTAAATCTCTTTCAAAATAGTTTCTAATTTCATCCGCTAAATATTTTAACCATAAATGAACATCTTGTTCTATTAGTCTTTGAAATCTTACAGAAGATTGCCCTCCAGCTCTTATTTTACCAGGAACCCATGATTGTTTATTTTCCAATACTATTAGTTGATTACCTTTTAATACTCCTATAGAAGCTTCTCCTCTATCCAAAACAATTAATCCATATATTTGTTTTGGTGATATTAATTCTTTTAACGGATCTAATACAAATCTGGAATCACATCTATATAATCTAATATTCAATTTGTCTGGAGGTTCTATTGCCCATAATCTTATATCAACATCTCCAGGTCTATTTGAGATATTTCCACAAAATACTACTAAACCTTTATCAGGAAGTTTTTTCATTCCTTTCAAATAGTTTATAATTTTTGCTAAAGCATCCATTACGTGTTGTCTAGTATTTTTATCCTTAATATTTTGTGCAGTTGAATATTCATAGCTTAAATGATCTAAAACCTTAGTTAAATCGTATCCTGACGGTATATAGTATGAAATCAGTTCCGTAGCTCTACCATTATATTTACTTAATTCTTCCATTAACATTTGTAATTCAAGTTCTTTAACATCCATTATATAGAAAATTAAGAATAATTTTTAAATACCAATGTATTCTCTTACATATTTTATATCATAATTTAAATTCAATTTTTTAGATATATTTAATATATTATTTAAATCCCTATTAAGAAATTCTTCAGAATATGGAGAATCAACTGGTATTGATTGAGATACATCTATTATATATGGAACATTATTAAATATAATTATATTGTATTCTGAAAAATCACCATGAATTAATTTGGCCTTATTATATATTTTTTTATATTGATCTAATATATCAAAAAATAATTCTTCCTTATTTTCAATTGAATCATAAAGATCATGTAATAATAACGGACCTTTTTCATAACCTATATATTCCATTACCAATATATTTCCTTTATATAAATATGGAATTGGAACTCTTACTAAATTTTTATACATTTTCCTTAAATTCATATATTCTTTTTTTACCCATGTATATATTATCCCAATCTTTGTTCTTGGAAATTTATATATTCTAGGATCAGCTTTTAAATAATTTACCTGCTCTTTATAACTTATTGACATTATTTTATATATCTTTATTGCAAATTTTCCAGATCTTAAAACAATTGCTTCCTTACCTTCAGATATTAATGTCAGATCATCTTCTATATAATGATCTTTATACAATTTATCTAAATAGTATAATGTATTTTTATCAAATACTTTTCCATATACTTTCCATATTTCCTTATATTTCATATTAATATATCTATAAAACTAGCTCTTAAGCCTGGTAGAAGTCCTAAATAAAATAACATTATATATATTACATTTCCTAGATCTTCATTTAAATAATATTTTGTATAAAGTGAAATAAATAATGTTAAAAATAATTTTAATCCATAAAATAATAAAGGATTACTATATTGAAAAATAAGAATATTTAATAACTGATGTTCTGATTGTAAATTAAAATAATATATTGAAATAATTGAAAAAATAATCTCATATATTTCACCAAATATTGACAAATAAAATAATTTTTCTCTATATGATAAATAAATTAAAAGAGAGAATAATAGAATAAATATTAAAAATGATAATAAATTTATTGGTCTTCCAAAAATAAAAAATGGAATCTCTAATATTAAAATTGCCAATAATATATATAAATAATATTTTCTATACTTATATAAAAATAAAACAGGTAAAAAAGATATTAAAATCCATAATTCTAATAAAGGTGTAAATAATAAATATGTTTTTATTGTATAACCAAGATCTATATTTACTCTTGGAATAATAAATATTAGTGTTAAAATAATTAGATCTAATAAAAAATATTTATCTATAATTACTTTTTTATTTTTTACAAAGAGATAATAAAAAAGAATAAAACCAATAACAAATAATAATCCATATAAAAATGTATTATATATATTGTATTGATATTTATATCCTATTACTGGATATATAAAATATTGATAAAAAATTTGATATAAATTCATTAACGCCTATAATATTGAAAATATTGAAGTAAATTGTTTAATAGAGCAATTATATTATCTAACTTTGTTGCAATTGTATCCAATTTTGTATTTAATATTTGTATTGCATTATAATCAACCTGATTTGTATATTGATTACTATATCCGTAATTCTGAGGAAAATTTGGCAAATATGCTTGGGGATTTAATTGTCCTGGAACCTGATTTTGTTGAAATGTATTTTGGTTTTGAACTGGCGGTGGTAATGGAGGTGGTGGTAAAGGTTCATTTGGATATGGGGCTGGAGGAAAATTTCCTTGTCCTCCTGGTGGATAATTCATAAAATCTCTTTGTTGATCTATATCATAATTTTCATCATCTCTTTTTCCAAAAATATTCTTTATAAAATCTAATACCATATAATATTATAAAATTCCTTTATATATAAAATTATTCTTCCTCCTCTTCCAAACCCCTCTCCATAAATTCTTCATAAGATATAGGTAATTCCCCTTTTTTGGATAATAATCCTCTATTTCTTAAATATTCTCTAGCAATAATATAATATAATAAAGCTAAAGATTTTGCTCCTCTATTATTTGCTGGTATAGCAATATCAATATAACTTAAAGAATTGTTTGTATCAACAAAAGCAATTGTAATTTTTCCGGTTCTATATGCATCCAATAATGCATTTCTATCAAGTATTGGATCTGTTATTATAACAACATCTACATCCTTAAATATATCTAAAGCTGGATTTGTTAATAATCCTGGAGGATACCTCTTTGGATAAACATTTATTCCTGTATATTTATTTAGCATTTGCAATGGTTTTCTTGCAGTTTCTCTTCTTCCAACCGCTAATATTTGATATGGTTCATATTTTGATAATAATTTTGTTGATAATCTCAATCTTTCATCTAATTTTATTACATCTATAATTGCCAATCCATCGGATCTTACTCTAGCAATAAACTTTTTTGTTTGTTTATTTTTTATTTTTGTGCCTATATGAACACCTGCCTTTATATATTCTTCTAAACTAACCAACCAAATATTTTCTTGTGCCATCTTATATTGCTTTCTTTCTTCCAGTTCTTCTTGAGCCATATTTACCATACTTTATTGGATATCCATATTTAGGTAATGGAGTCATTCCACCTTTATTTCTCTTATGTTTACCTCCCAATGGATGATCTGCAGCATTTCTTGCAGTTGGTTTACTAATTGGCCAATTTCTATGATGAGCTTTTTTGAAATAATATTTATTTCCAGCTTTAACAAATGGTTTATCTGTTCTTCCACCTCCAGCAACTGTTCCCAATATAGCTCTAGAATATAAATTAACTATTTTTGTTTTTCCAGATGGTAATTTTAATATCGCATATTTATCTGTTTTTTGAACTAATATACATGATGTACCAGATGTTCTTGCGATTTTTCCCCCATCACCTGGAGAAATTTCTACCATACAAACATTTGATCCATCCGGAATAATCTTTAATGGTAAAATATTTCCATTTTCTACTGGAGCATTTACACCTGCATAAATTTCTTTTCCAACATATAAACCTTCAACAGCAGGAACCAAAATTGTTTCTCCAGTTTCAAATTTTATCTTAGCAATTGGAGCATAATGAACTTTATCCTTTATTATATCTATGACAATACCTTTTACCTTATCTTTTATTTCTTTTTCATCTAAAGGTCTAAAAGAAAATTCTCCTATTGAATAAAAATCTGGAACTTTATATATATTCTTTCCCTTACCTAACCTCTGTTGTAATATTGTATTTCCACCCATTTTATATTAATCCCAATTTAGATAATATATCTTGGGCCTTATATTCCTTTTCTAATGTAACATATGCCTTTTTTCTACCTTTATAATCTATCAATGTATTTACTTTTTTTACTTTAACATTAAATAATTTTTCAACAGCTTCCTTTATATCTTTCTTTGTAGAAGATCTATTTACAATAAAAATAACCTTATTATATTTATCAAGTAAATACATATCTTTTTCTGTTAATTCAGCATAAAGTATAACATCTTTTATATCCATCTTATAATTTCATATATATAAGTTTCTTAAATCTTCTATAGCCTTTTCACTCCATATAATAAATCTACCAATTTTACCACCAGGAGCCAATTTTTCTATATTTAATTGATCTACTTTTGAAAACTCTACACCATCAATAGAAACCTTTGGTAATTCAGAATCCGAAGATAATACAAATAAAATTCCCCTATATTTTTTTATTCTTCTATTTCTCATTTTTCCTTTTCCAGCTCTTTGTTTTTTATTTTCTTTTACATATTCAATAAATTTTTCTATTTTTAATTTATCAAATAACTCTCTATATTCTTTTGCCTTCTTTAATTCTTCTAGATTAGATATAATAATCGGTAGACCAAAACTATTAATTGCCTCATTTAAATAAGTAAAAGATTTTGTATATCTATTTTTTATATAATCCAAATTTGAAGACGCAGAAATTGCAGATAATATTGCTAATCTTTTTTCTTTCTTGTTTATTTTTTTATACCAATTTTTTTCAGGTTTTGGTGGATGTGCTCTTCTTCCTTTTACAGCACTTGGTATTACCCTAGCTATCCATCTGAAATCACCAGCAATTTTTGCAAATACTGATCTAGGAACCCTTGATATACCCCTTTTATATGATGATCTATATGTATATCTCCTCTTCGATGTCCATGCAGAAGCCTCCATACCTGCATATTTATATGAGCCATATGGTACCCTATGACTCAACATATATGCTCTAAATACCTTATATACTATATCTTCCCTTATTTCGAATTTAAAGTGTTCTGGTAACTCTATTTCTTTTATTTTATTACCTTCCTTATCATAAACAGATATCATATTTTCCATGGCTATATTTTATATATAAAACATATTTAAATCTTTATAATAACTCACATTAACTATTAAGATATGTATGAACTTATTAATGATATTATAAAAAAGAGCCTTAGAAAGATTACTATAATATTCAGTATAATAATTGCATTGATAATTATAATAGGAAAATATTTACCAGCATTAAGAATATATTATCCTCTTTTATATTTATCAGCTATTGTTTTTTCATTAGAATTTATATTTCTAGAATATTATAAAACAAAGAAATCTTTAGATAAATCTTTATTATATTATATAGCATATTTATATTCTCTTTCATTTTCTACAAGTAATACTAAAAGATTATTAGAAATTGCAATTGAAGAAAAAACAGAATTTAAGGATATAAATTATTATATGTCAAAAATTCTTTTTTTAACAAACAAATATAATTATACAATTCCAGAGGCTATAAGATATATCCTACCATATATTCCAAATAGTAATTTTAAGAGTTTTTTAGAAAGATTTGCAACTTCAATTGATATTGGTGAAGAAGTTCCAGAATTTTTATATAAAGAATATGAAACACAATTAGCAATATATGAAGCAAATTATGAAAAAGGTTTAGAAAATATAAGATTATTAGATGAATTTGTAATATCATTATTATCTTCTTTAGGATTTGCATTTTCTTTAATATTATTTATACCATTCTTAGTAAGTACAAATATTGTATTTTTGCTAGCAGATTTCTTTATAATATTCATTGTAGTTAATTTACTTATATATTATGTATCAAAATATTACATTCCAGATGATGGATTATGGTCTAATTCAAAAGAAAAGCCAAAAGAATATGTAACAATAAGATATTTATTTTATCTTTTATCATTTTTATCTTATATATTATTTTTAGCGTTATTTTTAGTATTAAAATTGCAATTATTAGAAGCATTTGCAATAGCAGCAACACCTTTGGCATATATAAGTTATAGGATGATATTATTAGAGAGAGCATTAAAAATAAAAGAAAATCATTTCCCAGCATTCTTTAGTAGTATAATAGAATATTCAGAAATATTCGGAAGTAATCAAACAAAAATATTGGATAATGTTATTATACATGATTTTGGTTTATTAAATGATGATATTAATAGATTGAGAAAAAGAGCAAATATAACAAAAAATTATTCTGAATCTTGGAGATATTTTATAGTTGAATTGGGTAGTTCAATTGCAGAAAAAATAATAAAGGTATTTGAAAAAGTTTTATCATATAATGGAGACACAAAGAAAGCAGGAGATATGTTATATAATATATTAATAAAGATAATTGAACTTAGGTCTAGGAAATCTCAATTTATATCCAATTTAAGAGGTATTATATATGGAACATATATTGCATTTATAGCAATTCTATTTATAATTGCTCAAATATTATATTTATTAAATCAAATGTTTCAAGGTGTATCCACAGCACTTGGTACTGCAGTAGCTCAAATAGGTATAAATATATATACATTTTCAATGCCTCTATATATATTGCAAGATTACATATTTGTAATATCTATTATTGAAGCTTTTATATTAGCTGGAACATTAAAAAATATAGACGGGGGATCTAAACTTGGAATGTTCTTAGATGCAGCAGTTATGATATGGTTAAGTGCATTATTAAATATTGGAGTATACTATTTATTTACTCATGTATTTTCTGGTCTATCTTTAGTAAAAATATAACTTATTTTTCTTTCTTTTGGTATAAAATCTTTTAATATATTATTTTTAATATAAACACTACATAAAATATCATTATTATCTTTTGCAATATAAAAACCATTTTCATAATTTTTCTCCAATTTTATATTTTCATTAGATTTATAAAAGAGATTTTCCTTTTTTATTTCAATACTTTTATTAGAATTTATTCCAAAGATTTGTGCACCTTCTATACTAAATCTATATCTATTATTTTTTTCTATTTTAATTACATATAAACCATAATTTTTTATATATTTTTCATCTAAAAAATCCGGAAAATTCTTATTAAACATATATATTTTATCTTTATTAATAAAAAATCTATATTTCTTTATTATTGACCTATCTATATTTATATTATAGTATTCTTCTATTTTCTTAAATATCTCTTCTATATTCTTTTTATTTAATTCCTTCATAATTTTTCTACGGCTCCTTTTATATACGATATTTCATTTTCATTAAATCCTAATATTTCTGCATATTTTCTTCCTATTTTTTCATTTTCTTTCATTAAAACTATTAATGTATTTATATATACTTCCCTAATTCTCTTTTTTGATGTATGAACTTTCTTTTGTAAATTTTTTGATAATTCTTCAATTTTTTCTCTTATTTCTTTATTTTGTGATAACCTTCTTACATATTGTGGCATCCTATATTTTGTAAATTTATTATATCTTTTTTCCTTTGCCAATGCAACACCAGCATACATTAATGTTGTAAAATATTTTAATAGATCCCAATACTGTCTTCTATAAATTCTTCCATAAAATACGATTGCCAATGATAACCAATTATAAGCTTCATATATTTCTTTTATATTTTCATATTCATTTGATATATTTTCTTCAACCCATGCTTTAATTTCTTCAGGATCCATATCTACATCTGCAAATGGTAATGTAGCACCAGTTATTGTATTTGCTTTAAACATTTGACCCAATGCCCTAAATATCGTAATTTCTCTTTCTCTATAACCCAAAACTTCCAAATCTTTTAATGTAATATGATTACTCATTGTTGCCAATGCCTGTAAATCATTTATTGCACTTCTTAAATCACCAGAAGATCTTTCTGCAAGTGCAGATAATGCATTATCATCAATTGTTATTTTTTCATTTGCACAAATTCTTTTTAATTGCCTTATTATATCTGTATTTGATAATTTTTTGAATTCAACCATATCGCATAAATCTCTTAATTTCCTAAATTTTGGATCCCATGGATCGTTTGCAGTCAATATTACTGGCCATTTTGATTCTTCTATTATCTTTGCCAATGCTCCAACTCCACCTCTATCTTGAAATCCAGCTAATCCATCAACTTCATCAACCAATATTATCCTTCCTTTTTTAAAAAATGGTTTTCCCTTTATTGCTTCTCCCAATTTTTCATGTATAACCCTTGCATTTCTATTATCTGAAGCATTTAATTCTACAACTTCATAATTTAAATCATTTGCAATTGCATATATTGATGATGTTTTTCCAACACCTGGAGGTCCATATATTAATAATGCCTTTTTATTTACATTTGGATATTTTTCAATAAAAGATTTTATTTTTCCAATAGCATCTGATTGATTAATTATTTCATTAATATGTTTAGGTGCATATTTTTTTATCCATGGTTCAACCATTATTTATATTTTTAATTTAGGATATTAAAATATATAGTCTAAGATTGATATAATTACTATCTAATAATAGATGATAACTATAGATTTAAAATTTTCTAATAATTTGTTTCATTATGATAAGCATGTATTTTCATCAAAATCAAAACAAATCTAAGATAGAAGAAAGAATAGAATGGATAAAAAACATAGATAAAAAAGGTCCTTATTTTGATCTTGAATTAGAAAGATATCCAATAATATTAGAAGATTTATACAAACTTGCATCAGAAAAAACTAAAGAGGTTTTACCATTATTAGAAGAATTAATAGAATACACAGGTCCATATGGATTTTATACCAACTTATTAGAAGCTATTAGAGACTACATTAGAGATTATATACCTCCTATAGAATACCACTATAGATGGGAAAAATTGAAAATACCAAATTATAAAGAGAAAGAACATAACCTAAAAGAAAGTTTAAAATACCTAGCAAATGTATTAAAAGCTTTTGGAGATTATATTGGGAATAATATACATTATATTGGAAAGTATGTTTGGAATAATATATACAATAAAACTAAAATATATCTTATAACGTCCTCTTACAGAGAGAAAATTCAGAACTTAAAAAAAGGTTTAGAATACTTATTGAACTTGGAGATACGCACAGAACTACACGAGAGATATCTGCAAATACTTCGTGGAGAATTTGATTCATATCTACAACAAATACATAAACAAGTAGATCTTACCAACAAGGAGTTAGATCAGAAAACTATAAGAACATATGCACAAAAGAAAGCAGCATCTGACTATGTTCAGTCTAATGTAAAATTTTTATTAAGTAATCCTGATGTATATATACAACACGTGAAAGCAAGTAATAAGGAGAAATAATTATACAGTAAGTAAAGAACTTGCGCAAAATGAGCATCGCTTGTACTTTTTTATCTTGATTTAACACTCCAATATTTTTTAAATTATTTATTTATATAATATTACTAATATAGTTACTATTTGATGATAGATAGTAACGATATATTTAAAAATTTTCTAATAAATAATTAATTATGGTAGGTGAAGATCTATCAGAATTAGAAAAAATGTTGAAAAGAGCCCAAATAGATGAAGAATATAGAATTGATAATAAAAATTATTTAGAAGAAACAAAAAGGTTATATGACGAAATATCAAAAAAAGCACCACAAGCCGAAACAACATTAGAAATATTATTAAGAAGAATAAATAGCTGTGACCTATGCGAGAAAGGAAAAGAATCAGATATATTTAAAGCTAGTATAATAAGAGCTTTTAGAGAATATGTTGAAGAAATAGATCCTACAAGATCAGATTATAAACAAAAAGTAGAGAATTTAGATAATAGTATGTTATACTTATCAACTAGATTAGTATTTTATGCAACATATATAACCTTCTTAGAAAAATTGCAAAAGAATCTACATAATTATAATTCATTAGAGGAGATATATAGAGAGACATTTGAAGACATTAAAGCAGCTATAAGATTTCTAATTGAAGATCCTAAAAGACATAGAGAATGGTTTGAAGAATATATGAAAGTTAACAAATTATTAAATGAATTATTATATAAAAGATAGGGAGTTCTTATATAAAAATATAAATAAAAATATTTTTTATTTAATTTTTATTTAATGACTAAATAAAGAGAAAAGTCCACTTAATATACCACCACTTTCAATTATTTTACATGGTAAAACTGCTTCATATTGATTACCATTTACAATATAATATACCCTCACATATACATTTCCTATAATAATATTATTATTTACACTACACGCATTCATGGATCCATAATTTATATTTCCCAGATTACATGAGGAATTTTCATAAAAATTATATACTGTTACATTTTCCAAATTTTGTTTTGCAGTAATTATAATAAGAGATGTCCCATTTGCATATTGACAATTATATGTAAAATATTCTAAATATGGAGGTAAATATGATGTTACATAATATGTATATATTGCATATAGTACAACTAATATAAAAGCTGCTATACCAACCCAGATTACAAATTTAGGTATCTTTGATATATCCATAAAATTATTTTTAATCTACATATATATAAACATAGATATATTTATTCCTCCTATCTTCAATCTTCATATTTTTTATAATCTCTTCATATTTTTTATCATCTACATCAAATAGATCTGGATATTTATTCAATATATAATCCAATATTAATCTTTTTATCATAATATCATCATTCTTATTCAAATTTTCAACATTATATTCGTCAAAAATACCTTCTATTATATATTTTGGAATCTTAAATTCATACTCAATATTATATTGCATGTAAAATCTTACTATTTTCCAAAATATAAATGATTGCTTTATATTCTTGAATTTCAAAAATGATTATCGAAAATTATTTTCTATTTTGTAAACCTCTAAGCCCTATATATGCTAACAAAGCACCTAATTGTATTATTGGATCTGAACCTTCTAATAATCTATATTCTATTTCTCCGGCATAATATATTATATCTAATTTTTCTTTTTCAGGTATATTCATAGAATAAACTTCCTTTGATAGATATTTAATTATATCTTCTCCTGCAAGACCATATTTTAACATTAAATCAATTAATTTTTCCCTAGCTTCAACAAATTTTCCTTCATATGCTAATTTTAATACTTCCTGTAATTCTTGTGGTTTTGCTACAGAAGCAACTTCATATATTAATTCTGGAGTTATATCTTTAGAATATAAAGCTGCAGCCTGTAATATATTTATTGATTTTCTCATATCTCCTTCTGAAATATAGTATATTGCTTCCAATGCATCATCAGTTATATTTAAATTTTCTTTTTCAGCTATTGATCTTAATAAATCAAATACATCTTTTTTATCTAATTGTTTAAATCTAAATACAACAGTCCTAGATTGAATTGGTTCTATAATTTTTGATGAATAATTACATGCCAATATGAATCTTGTTACTGAAGAATATTCTTCCATTATTCTTCTTAAAGCTTGTTGTGCATCTCTTGTCATTGCATCTGCTTCATCCAAAAATACAATTTTAAATGGAACATCTCCAATTGGTCTTGTTCTAGCAAATTCCTTTACCTTTTCTCTTATAACATCTATTCCTCTATTATCTGAAGCATTTAGTTGTAATACATTTTGTTCCCATTTATCACCATACAATTCTCTAGCAAGTGCCAATGCAGCAGTTGTTTTTCCAACACCAGCAGGTCCTGCAAATAATAAATGGGGCATATTTTTATTTTCCACAAATGCTTTCAATCTTTTTACTATCTCATCCTGTCCTTTTATATCATCCAATTTTTTTGGTCTATATTTTTCAGTCCATATTTCGTTCTCTGGCATAAATTAATAATTTAAATTAAAACTTAAATAAATATTATTATGGACTTTGAATATGTAAAACATAATGATCTAATAATATATTATAAGATTTATGATCTTGAATGTTATCCTCCAAAGGAAGATTCCTTTTTATTAAATGACCATATAAAAGAGTTTGCTAGAGGTAAAAAAGTATTAGATATTGGATGTGGATCTGGAATTCAAGGTTTAGAGGCATATAAATATACAAAAGATGTATCTTTTTCAGATATATCTGAAGAATGTTTAAAATTATCTAAAATAAACTTTTATATAAATTATATAGATAATAATGTTGATCTAGATTATTTATATAAAAATATAGAAAAAATAAATTTACCAGTAAAATTTTATTTATCCGATTTATTTAATAATATAAATGAAAAATTCGATCTGATATTATTTAATCCTCCATATTTACCAGAAGTAAGTTATGAAGGAATAAAAGTCAAAAGATGGGTTTCTGGAGGAAAATTTGGATACGAAACAATCGATAAATTTTTATATCAAAGCATAACCAGATTAAATAATTTTGGAGAAATATTGATAATAATGTCTTCAATAACTAATCCTCAATATATATTAAATAAATATTCAAAATTTTATGATTATAGAATAATAGATAGCATACATATTTTCTTTGAGGATATATTTTTAATATATTTAAAGAAAAAGTTCTAGTTATGATAGTTGACGATCATGCACATCTATTTTTATATAATAATGTAGATGAAAAAATAAAAGAAAATGTTGAAAGAAATGTAAAATATATAATTGAAAATTCTTTAGATATTGAAAGTATAAATAAAGTAATTGAAGAATCTAAAAAATATGATATAATATATTATGCTTTAGGATTATACCCTGAAGAGATTGAAAAAATGAATGATAACGATATAGAAAAAATATTAGAATTTATTGAAGAAAACAAGGATAAAAAATTTTTAGCAATTGGAGAAATTGGATTAGATTTCTCTAATGTAGATGAAGATAAAATTAAAAAACAAAAAATATATTTTGAAAAATTTCTAGAATTAGCTGATAGATTAAAGAAACCTGTAATAATTCATAGTAGAAAAGCTGAAAAGGAAGTATTGGATATATTAACAAGTTATAATAATAAAAAAGTATTGCATACATTTTGGAAACCTTCCTTAGTAGATAAAGCAATTGAAATAAATTGCTATTTATCAATACCAACAATTGTTTATAGAGATCCTGGATTTCAAAAAATTGTAAAGAATGTACCATTAGAATTTATTTTAACTGAAACAGATTCCCCATATTTGGATCCAATAGAAAAAGGTAAAGCAGTAAATAATTCATGGAAGATAATATATTCATTAGAAAAGATATCTGAAATAAAAAATATAGATATGAAAGAATTGGAGGAAATAATATTTAATAACTTTGTTAAAGTATATAATATAAATAATGATGAATAAATATAGGCTGAAAAATGATGTAGAACCCGGAAACTGATAAAATGAAAATTATATCCTGGAATGTTAATGGATTAAAATCAATAATTCAAAAAGGTTTGATTGATTTTATTAAAAAATATAATGCAGATTTTTATTTATTTCAAGAAATAAAAACAAAAGAAATACCATTAACATTTCAATTACTTGGATATAATGTATATTCATTCCCTGCAGAAAGAAAAGGATATAGTGGAGTATTAACATTAGCAAAAATAAAACCAAATAATATAAAATATGGGATTGGAATTGAGAAATTTGATATTGAAGGAAGGGTTATAACAATGGAATATGATAAATTTTATTTAATAAACGTATATTTTCCGAATGCTGGAGTTGGAACATTGAAAAGGTTGGATTTTAAATTAGAATTTGATAAAGAATTTGAAAAATATGTATTATCTTTAAATAAACCATGTATAGTTTGCGGAGATTTTAATGTAGCACATAAAGATATTGATATATATGATCCAATAAATTTGAAAGGCTATGCAGGATTTACAGATGAGGAAAGACAATGGTTTGATCATTTTTTATCTTTTGGATTTATTGATACATTTAGGTATATAAAAGGAAATATAAGAAAATATAGTTGGTTTTCATATTCAATTATTGCAAGAAAGAAAAATGAAGGATGGAGACTTGACTATTGTGTAGTAAGTAAAGAATTAAAAGATAAAATAGTTAATGCAGATATATTAGATAATATATATGGATCAGATCATGTTCCAATACTATTAGAAATAAATATATAAAAATGAAAATCATTTTTTATCTATGGGTATAACTCTGTTATCTGAAAAACCAAAAATTGAGATAAAGAGTGAAGAATTAAGAAAAATAATAAAATACGATAACGATGGTCTACCAATATTTCCAGCATTTATTAATGGAGAATGGTATTATGGAAATCAAGAATATATAACTATTAATACTCCAATAGATTTATCTCCTGTTGCAAAAGTCCCAAGAGTTCAATATGAAATTGTAGAGAAAGAAGTTGATAGATTATATAATGAAAGATTTAATGCAAGAAATTATCCAGGATATTTAAGGGTTGAAAAATTATTAAAAACTTCAGAATTATTAGAAAAATATTCGGAAGACTTTGTAAATTTATTAATTATAAATGCTGGAAAAACAAAAAAGCAGGCTTTGGGAGAAATAGAATCTACAATTAATAGAATAAAAAATATTGAAATTGATTATAGAAAAATTGTTGGAGATTATTTACCAGGTGAATTTAGTAAAGATTACTTAGAATCTGAAGGAATTATAAAAAGAGAACCTTTAGGATTAGTTTTAGCAATAGCTCCATTTAACTATCCATTATTTGATTCTGTAAATAAAATAATATTTTCACTATTACCTGGAAATGCATTAATTATTAAACCTCCATCCTTAGATCCATTACCAGTAATATTATATATTAGATTATTAGAATTAACAGGTTTTCCAATGAAATACATATCATTAATAACAGTACCTGGAAAAGATATGAATAAAATAACACCAAATAAAAAGATATCTTCAATAATATTTACTGGATCCACAGAAACTGGAGAAGAAATAATAAAGAATTCTGGAATTAAACAATATTTAATGGAATTGGGTGGAGGAGCTCCTGCATTTGTATTAAATGATGTTGATATAGATTATGCAGCAAAGAGACTTTCATCTGGTATTATATCATATTCTGGACAAAGGTGTGATTCTATAAAAATAATATTTGTAGAAAAAGAAATATATGATAAATTTAAAGAAAAATTAATAGAAGAAATTTCAAAAGTAAAAATAGGAGATCCTAGAGACGATAATACAACATTTGGACCAATCGCAGATCCTAAGACTGTAGATGAATTTATATATTCTTTAGAAGATGCAAAACAAAAGGGAGGAAAAATATTATATGGAGGAAATAGATTAGATAAAACATATATTGAACCTACCTTAATAGAAGTTGATAAAGAAAATGTAGATAAATTATATTTATTTAATAAGGAAGTATTCTTGTCTGTAGCATTATTAGTAAAAATAGATAATATAGATGAAGGATTAAAAATTATAGAAAAAAGAAGATATGGATTGGATGCAGCAATATTTGGAAATGATATAAAAAAAATTAGAAAAATAGCAGAATATTTGGAAGTTGGGGCTGTATATATTAATGATATGCCAAGGCATGGAATTGGATATTATCCTTATGGTGGTAGGAAAGATTCTGGAATTGGTAAAGAAGGGTTGGGATATGGAATTGAATTTACTACAACATATAAATCAATAGTATATAATTATAAGGATAAAGGTATTTGGAATTATAAAATATAATTTTTTATAATTAATTTTAGATCAGTTTCCAACAAAATTATTTTTATAAATACTAAAAATCATATAAATTAAATCTATGTAAAAGGATAGAAAAATAAAAAGATTAGTAAGATAGAAAATATTAAAATTTATTATAGAAGATTAGTTAGCAATTATTTATCTGTGAATTTGGACAATTTGTATATATCAAAAGGTTTATATTATTGATATTAAATACTCTATAATGCCAGGTTTTCGCCACCATCACTTTGGCCCAAGATACATACGTAGTGATATGGCTGAACTAATACTAAATTACTTACCACAGGGTGGAGTAACTGCTGATCTTGGTTGCGGATCGGGTAGGTTTTGTCAAGTACTTTTAAATAAAGCTGGCAAAGTTTACTGTGTAGATATAGATGAATATACCATCAATATGGCAAAGGAGATTATTAAGGATGAAAGAGCGGTATTTCTCAATGAAGATGCTTCATCAACATCGATACCTACTAGCTCTGTAGATTTAGTAATAATGGTTAACGCATTCCATGATATGGAGAATAAGGATAAAGTGGCTCTAGAGGTGGGTAGGATTCTTAAACACGATGGTCTAGCTTTAATTATAGAGTCTAAACCAGGTTTAACAATGCATGGACCACCGCCATGGTTAAGAATGAGCCCCGATGATGTAATTAAGTACTTCAATAATCCTCAATTTAAAGTAGAAGGTATAAAGGATTTAGGAGATTTTAACGCTATAGTAATTAAAAAGCTTTGATCTTTTTATCTATAAGAATACATTTAATCAATTTATGAGATATTAATAAATCGTCTATATCTATCCATATAAAGAATCAAAAGATCAAAAGAATAAAAAATAGTTTTTAAGTACAATTTACATAAATAATCTATAATGAAAAAGGTAGGTGATGTCGAATTAAGATTGGCAAAGGGTCCTGTTCCACATTATAAAGAATTAAAAGAATTAGAAAGAAGTATAGTAAAAGTAATTATTGAAGAATTTGGAACAGAAGAATTAATAAAAAGATATTCAAATCCACTATGGTTTAATTCTTTAGCCTGTTTACTTGGATTTGAATGGAATTATTCTGGAATGACTACTGTAACACTAAAAGCATTGAAAGAAATATCTATAGAAGATAATTTACCAATAATTGTTTTAGGAGGAAAGGGAAAAAATTCAAAAATAACTGAAGAAGTAGAAAATAGAGATATAAAAGACAAATTAAAGGATAAGATAAAAGATATATCAATAACTTCTGCAAAAGTTGATAATTATTTAATTCAAGATGGATATAA
>WYEB01000116.1_pt1 | contig 33527 bp, 31 predicted proteins | sample 6343061 | NCBI WGS metagenome assembly WYEB01 (sample SAMN13812332, study PRJNA600296) | hot springs metagenome | biome: ENVO:00000051; feature: ENVO:00002007; isolation source: sediment sample from Evening Primrose shelf | place: USA: Yellowstone National Park, Evening Primrose Hot Spring ... | reverse complement strand
CTGAGCTTTCCTGAGAGCTCAGTGGCCATTGCTCGATGAGAGCTTTAACTCGACCAATCATCCCGGCGCAACGGGCGAGGTACTACTGGCCGCTGAGGCCATAGGAGCCATGCTGATACAGATGGACCAGATACAGCTGTACCCATTCGCTGAGCCTAACACAGGAGTTCTGGACAGGCCGGCTGTAATTCCGTTCACAAGCCCAGCATATGCTATATACGTTGATAAGAAGGGAAGAAGATTCGTTAACGAGCTAGCGCCCAGAGATGTGTGCGCCAACGTGCAAATATTTGTTGTTAAGGAGAAGCCTACCTTCACGATATTCGATGATGCTATGTGGCCCAAGTTCACCACAGCTGATGTAATGAAGGAGGGGCTTGAGAGAGGGAGAATAATTAAGGGGAACACGCTTGAGGAGCTAGCGATGAAAGCTGGCATCGACCCAGCTGGTCTAGTGGAGACCGTGAAAAGGTACAACTCCTTCGTTGAGAAGGGAGTAGATGAGGACTTCGGCAAGCCGAAGATGCTGGCTAAGATAGAGACGCCGCCATTCTACGCTATACCTCAGTGGCCAGCAGTGCATCACACAATGGGAGGAATAAGAATAAACACAAGAGCACAGGTGCTAGATGTTAATGGAAACCCAATACCGAAGCTCTACGCTGCTGGAGAAGCAACGGGAGGAGTACATGGAGGAACAAGGCTTGGAAGTTGCGCAGTAACAGACTGCATAGTCTTCGGCAGAACGGCAGGAAGAGAAGCAGCCAAGGAGCCCCTAGACTAAAATTAAACTAATTTTTTTAACTAATTATGACTGCTTCCGAAACAAATAGTTCTTCAAGGCCTGCATAGTTTTTTATTCGAAATTAATTAAGTAGCTAATTATGAATAAGTCCCAGCTTAATAGTAAACATGGGGTCTTTGAGCTAATGATTTTGACTTTTTACTTCACGAAGGATGAATCAACGTTTAATCCACGTAGCTTAAAAAGCGTTATAGGCCAGAGAGGCGTCACGCAAAAAATCTATGTTGTCTCAGCTTCTCCAATAAATTTGAAGAAATATGGATTTGGTCTCCAAAACATTGTTGTCCCGACAAGGCAGTCCTGGCCTGTGCCCGTCAGGGTTGGCTTTTCCTTTAACGTTGCTCTTAGATTATCTGAAGAGAACTTGGTAAACTATGACTACTTGTTCAAGGTTGATGGCGATGCTGTTCTTCCAAGCGATTACTTATCAAGCCTTCTATCTCTAAAGCCTCTTGTCGCTGGCTATGGGCCAGCAATGCTTATATCATCAAAATTCTTCAGAGCCGTGCTGGGAGGGGTTTACCCAATGAACTACTGTGACGACGGGTTCATCATAGCTGCTGCCATAGCTAGAGGCATATGGCCTGTTCTGCATCACAAAGATATAGATGTGCCTGACGCCCCCACGCTGCCTCAGAGAGAGTACATCTACGGTGAGGAGTACTACAAGTGGGGGATTCCCCTCCCGCTGATATTGATTCACTCGCTCACAAGAATATACCTCAGGGCAAGCGGCAAGATGAAGAAAACACAGAGGAAGGAGCTCAAAGCATACATGTGGAACTTAGTAGGCTATATACATGCATCTATAAATAAAGAGAAGAAGTACGGATTCCACAGAGACTACGGTAAAATGAGGATCCTACACTTATACCACACCCTACTCTCACAACTAAAATAACGGTGTTGAGAAACGACATTAATTTACGTGATAACTACAAACTATAACTCAAAACCATACCTACCAATAGCAAAACTCAGCCTTTACAGCGTCTTTAAGGCAGTAATGGAAATTAACAAGCAAGACGAGTACAGAATACTCCTAGTAGATAGCTCCTCAACGGATGGATCATTCGAAGAACTCTGCGAACTAGGAGAAAAACTATCCATGGAGACAAAGATACCGTTCGAAACAATACAGTTGAGAAAAGACCTAGGGAACTCCTTCGCATACGCATACGGCTTCCTCTACTCGCGTAACAAGGGAGCAGACTACATTATCTACATGGACAATGACTTCATAATAACAAACCCGAAAACACTACTAGAAATGCAAAAACTAGCTGAAAAACTATCAAGAGCAAATATAAAATACTACGCGGTAGCATCAATGTTCGTACTAGATAATAGAGAAAGAGGCTTGAGAATAGCGAGATCCAATATTGACCCTCGTAGCGCTGTTGAATCCATGCAAACAGACATAGAAATCAACCCAAGCGGGAAGATCCTTGCAACAAATATAGCATATGTTGATATCCTGGGTAGGATAATCCACCCCTTTGATTGCAATTTACTAGAGTGCAAAAACAATGCGGAAATAAAAAAAGAGTTCATTTTGTCATCATTTGTCCCAAGCACTTTCTCACTGCATCCCTCACAAGTAGCTCCGATATTTCCACTACTATATATATGGGGCGATGACCAGATAACGGCCATTAACCATACACTTAGAGGCTACTACTCATTCATAGTCCCAGGAGTTCTGGGCATTCACTACATCGAATCCACCAGGAAAAGGTCTTCACCAAGGAAGGCATATTACTCCCTTAGAAACCTCGTATTAAGCAACTTTTTAATTGGTAGAAACAAATACTTGTTCTACACGGTTACCTCGTTATACAAGCTATTTATATGGGCGCCACTAAGCCTCGTTGAATTAAAGAAGTATATTAAGATGAAGTACTATGCTCTGGGCGGATATGCACCACCTAGCGTTACTATGCACGCTGTAGCGGGGTTTATTCACGGCCTACTAATACGTAAAAAAGTAGAGAGGTCTATTGATAAATGGTTCAGAAAATACCTTGGCGAACCACCTAGAAAGGATTTCCTAGATTATTTCACTTATAAAGGAATAGATAACGCGAATATAGCGAGGCTACTACTATACATTATCACGGGAAAACAAGAGCTTCTAGTGGGAAACAAAAAGTCATTGTCCTCGAAACACGGTGTATACAAGAGTTAAATAGTGAAAAGCTCCTTGCTAGTAATTCAGATCCTCCAGCAACTTATTTCTATTCTTTCTAAACCAGTCAAGCATGTATTCTGCTTGTGGATAATAGGATAAATGCCCTGCGAAAGAGTCTAGTATTAGAAACCTTCCATGCAGCGTGGTATCCACGTAGAAGTTTATTGAGTCCTCGTCACCCTAAGGAATAAATGATCTTGTGAGGTATAACGAATTAGCATCCCTATTTGCTCCATGTTTGAATTTTGGTCTTGGTGCTAGATATCCATTGAAATTCAGCAGAAAATCTCTTTGAAACAATATGCACCCGATGGAAAACCTTATGGGTATTACTTCTATTGACTCCTTGTTCTTTTCCTCGAAAACCTGGGCAACCTGGTTTAGTGGTAGTGATTTCTCCCAGACATATTTTGCGGTTGCAGGCTCTCGCCAAATCATCTGCTTAGTGGGTTCCCTTAAAACTACGGGTTCTTCAAAGAGTCTTTTATATTCTTCGAGTAAGTTAAGAGTCTTTAGAAAATAATAGTATGATACCGTGTTCACGTTGAGTACGGGTGCTACAAACCCTATATCAACTCCATTATCCTTTAGTTCTTGGAATGCTTGAAGCATATTCTTAAAAGTATTCTTGGTCACGAATACATCATCATCTATTTTTATAACGAGGTTTGAACGTGCGTATTTTGCAAGAAAATAATTTTGTGCCGTGACGTAGTTGTTTGGATAGCTCTCAAAATAGCTAAATCCATAATTCCTAGCTATATTTATTGCTAATTCTCTATGGAATCCACCAGCATTAACTAATACCACGTCTATACCTCCACTGTATTCATAAATCCTTCTAAGTGAAACACTCCATAAATCGGGGTATTTCCCTATGAGAACCATTATTATAGAATTACTTCCCTGCATGTTGTCAATGAAGTATTCTTTTTTCACGTAGAAATTATAACTTCTCTGTGCTTTAATGAAAATATTTCTAATAATCATCATTTCAAAATCTCGAAGTGTTGCCTCTCTCTTGATAAGTGATTTAATCCAATTAGTTAAACTCATGGTTTCTTACCCGTGGATTTGATTTAGCTCTAACATGACGTCTTTCAACACCATGTCCATGTTTAAATACTTCCACTTACCCCATCTGCCAATGGTTATAATATTGTACTTTTTTAACTCCATTATCACTTTCTCCCGAGTTTTTGTCAAGCTAACTCTATGAATCGGGTAGCCGTATTCTTGTAGCCATGTTTTCACGAATAGTACTTCGCCTGGTTTTATTACATCTATCTTCTCTAGGTCTTCGAGCGTCCTACTGGTGTATTTTTCTATGTCTTCGCTTGTTACCTTGGTGTGCCCTGGTATTGTTGTCTCTGTTATTAATAGTGATTTTCCAGTTGGTGCATTATAGGGACTGTAGTTGGACATCCATATGTATCTGTGGAATACTGTGTCCTCGCCCGGTGTATAAATCCAGTGTTGATTAGGTGCCTGCTTATTTAATGCTACTGCAACCACAAGTACTTTATTATAATCAAAGTCTCTTGTATCTAATTCAATGTATTGTTCTTTAAGAATGCTTATAAGCTCGGGAAGCGGAACTGTATTAATTATTCTCTTCGTTTTAATCTGCTTATCTTTAACCTTGATAACGAATTCTCCGTTTATTTGTTTAATCTTCTCTATTCGCGTGCTCGTTACAAAAACTCCTCCATTCTTGATTGTTTCCTCATAAACAGAGTTAAATAAAGCCTGAATACCTCCTCTAAGCGGGTAGTAAAACTTAGCCTGCTCAGAGTATCCCATAGTTGGTAAACCGACAGCTGATTTAACTATTTCGCGCCAATCAGGGAAAGGTAGCCTGCCAGGAGTGTAGACCCAATCAACGTCTATTTCTTCTAGCGGTCTTTTCCACAGCTTCTCGTTATAGGGAACCAAGTACTTATCAGCAATCCACTTGCCAAAAAAGCCGTAGATCCATTCCTTGAGGTTTCTAGGAACCCAGTTCTCATCCAGCGAGAGCAAAGCTTCGATGAAGTTAATTAAAGCATCAGCTCTCTCCTCGCGTGACAAGACATATAAGCCGTTCTCAAACGGGTATGGAACAAGAGTTTTGTTTAGCGAGACATAGGTATATCTATTATGAGAAATATAATTTCCCTTTAGAAAATCATTTAGCAATTTGTCCAGTATAGCTTTATCCCTTGAAAAAATGATGTGTGAGCCGCCAGTATCAATAGTAAATCCATTAATAAGCTCTGTTTTGAGAAGACCGCCAGGCCTAGCGTCTTTCTCAATGCATATAACCGAGTGACCAGACATCGACAGAATGTAGGAAGCATTTATGCCGGCCCACCCACAGCCTAGCACAGCTACATCGTAGTACATACAGAGCACCCGGCTACAATTTATGATAGTTGCAATCATAAAATCATGGTAGACGTAGTATAATGCTAATATAGATAATTTTTCTTTATTGATAGCATTGTCATTGAAAAACTCACACCTGTTGTTACTAATCTTCGTTGATTCATCTTATAATACATATTGCTTAATTTGCTATTGGTTTTTTGTGAATTTCCTAGATACTTCTCCGGTAAATAGTTTATCCTTCCCGATGGGTCATTATGCGTGCCAGTTTATTGGTAGAGTATTCGATATACTTGCATATGTGTGGCCTCACCAGCTACCACATTGGGCCTAGTTATAGCGTGTTTTAGGATATACTTCGTAAAGACAGTGATCGGCTTTGGCAACGTGCCGCCAGGCTCTCCTTAATGCCCGAGCTAGGTGGCTGTGAAACATGAAAATGTGGTAAAGTTGCTGGATAAAACGAGGAGCTGAACAGTTGGCCTTTTCATCACGATAGGCAAAGTTTTCCTCATTATCAAATTTTTTAATGGTTTCTTGAATCTAACTTCTTGTTATTTGTCGCTAATGCCTCGCTGCTGGCTAGCTGTTTTTTCATCCTTGTTACACAGAAGGGTATTGCTAGGGCCATTATTAGTGATTGTAGCTTGAAGGAGCTTCTCAGTGCTTCTGTGAGCTGCTGTACCTCGACGCTTAGTTGCTGTGTGCTCGCTGCTTCTCCGAGCATCACTAGCCTTGTAGCTATTTCTCTTGGGACGTGGTGTGTGAGGGTGAGCATCGCTAGGTTTAGGCTGAGCATGAATCCTATGTTGAAGCTAAGCGCTCTGAGCGATGATGCCACGCCTCTCCTGTGTGGTGGGACGCTCGTCATGATTGAGCTTGTGTTGGGAGAAACAAAGAGCCCTGCGCCCACGCCGAACACCACCTCCCCCGCCAAGAGCTTGCTTATCGATGGGATCCCAGTCATGATGAAAGCGCCTATGGATGCCAGTGATAGCCCAGCGACGGTTACCGGGGCGAAGCCAAGGATGTCGGATAGCCACCCCCCAGCGACGCCGAGCACCAGGAACGAGAGCTCGAATGGAACTAGTAGTAGGCCCGTAGCGCTGGCGCTGAAGCCCTCGGCCACCTGGAGGTAAATAGATATAAGTGTCAGGGTGGCCCCGAAGCCAATTGCGTAGAGAAGCTGCGCTATTATGCCGCCGGTGAACTGCCACACCCTGAACAAGCCTAGGTCGAGCGCAGGGCTGCTGGCCCTGAGCTCCCACGCAACGAAGAACGCGAGGAGAGCAATCGATGTCGCTAGCAGAATGGTTGATGCCTGCCCGTAGCCATAGCCGGTAAGCGTTAATGAGACGAGAAGAGTGGTTATGGATGACGTGAAGAGAGCGAAGCCCATCAGGTCTACTCGCTGCTTCTCAGACGGCCTGTAGGACTCCCTGAGCCTCCCAGCGCTCCAGTAGAGAGCCAGAAATCCTATGGGGACCTGAGATAGGAATATCCACCTCCAGCCCAAAGCATCAATTATGAGCCCGCTTAGTGTTAGGCCTATTATTCCGCCAGCTCTCCAAGCGACCTGCGTGAGCCCGAGCCACCTGCCAAGAGTTCCTCTGGGAGCGTTGTCCGTGAGTATCGTTACTGAGAGGCTCATTAGGAATGCCCCGCCAACACCCTGAGCAAACCTGCTGAAGGCGAGGATATATGGGCCGCTGCTCATCCCAGATGCAAATGCGCTCAGAGTGAAGACCAGTAGCCCAATGTTGAAGAGCCTGACTCTTCCATAGATATCCGCTAGCCTGCCAACGACTAGCTGAACAAAGGTTGAGCCAAGCATGAAGCCCTGAATAATCCACACAAGGCCCCACACATCAGCGTTTAAATCCCTGGCAATGTTGGGCATACCGACGACAGCCAGCCTAGCGTTGTAGCCGCTAATGAAGTTCGCGAGAACAGCTATGGAGACAACCGTGAGAATGCCCCCCGCGAGGGAGGATCCCCCCACCGAGGTAGACCCGGTGTTCTCGTCATGGATTCCAGCCATTTCCTTAGCGCCTCCAGCCACAAAACATCCAGTAATCAACATGACTCTATGAATGGCTTGCTTTTTATCAATAATAATCAATAATAAAGCAAAGGCAACGAGAAGCTAATAAGCAAAACCCAGGAAAACAACAAGCGAGCCAAGAGAAAAACTGTACATGCAACAATTAAACCATAATGAGGGCTCCAAACAAGTCCTAGCTGGATTCACCCACACAATATTAACTAGTAGTCTGCAAGCCGAGCAACCATTAGTTTCACGAGCAAGACCAGGTCTCTTAGACCCTGGAGAATGAATTCAAAGCTAATCTGACCTCCTCCCCGCCCTAAAGGGCGAGGCTTTCGGTGTAATCCTTATATTAGGTTTACATTTAATAGCTATAATGGTAGTGAGAGTGGGCTATATCACTGTTTCAGCTAAGATTCCTAGGAGGCTGAAGGAGCTGCTTGACAAGTATGGAATAAAGCCGGGCCCGTCATTAGGAGAGCTCTTGAGGAGGAGGTTAAGAGGCGCGTGTTATCCGAGCTCGAGGAGGAGGCCAGAGTGCTGTCTGAGAGGCTTTCCCACATAAGCGATGAGGAGGTAGCCTCCATAATACGTGAGGACCGGGAAAAGAGATAGAAACGCAATGTATCTCTTCGATGCTGGCGCCATCTTCAACCTAGTTAAAAAAGGTTACCTAAAGCCACTCGCAGTGGAGGCGACGTTGGATTTAGCGATTTACGAGGCTCTTAATGCTGTCTGGAAGGAGTACTACTTGTCAAGACGCCTCGATGAGGAGACAGCGAAAAAGCTGCTCAGCGTTATGGGGAGGATCTTTGATGTTATCGCAATAGCTAATATAAGGAGCGAGGAAAAAGATGTCTTCGAGCTAGCAGTCAAGGAGGGCTTAACAATATATGATGCCGCGTACCTCCACTACGCGCTCAGAAACAAGCTCTTGCTAGTAACGGACGACGTAAAGCTAAGGGAAAAGCAAAGCAATACCTAGAAACCATGTCAACGAGGGAGTTAATGCAAAAAATAGAAATATTACATGAATCCCCAGAAAATTCAGACGCATCTACTTGTGGGTTTGAGAGAGCTATGGGCTGTGCAAACACTGTAGAAGGCAACTTCTGGTCTAGATGGTATAGAGGTGTTTTAAAGCTGTATTTTTAAATAATTACAATAGTTTACCTGATAATTCTTGGCGTATCCTTTTGAGAATCTGCGTCTATTAAGGCTCGCAAGGAGATCGTTGAGTTAGCTGACAAAATGTAAATATAGGCTCGCAAAGAGCAGGAATCACGCGTTCAATGTATTGGTCGAGAAAGGTCTTTCCGAGGTCAAGAAGGAGGTTGAGTACTCCCTAGTTGCGCGAGATGTGATGAAGCCCTCTTTTCATCGGAAATCGCTTTTCTCTATTTAATAGAAACGAGAGATCCTTCCCCTCCTTAACCCATTTCGCCCCCTCAACAAGTGCAGCGCTATCTGTCATCGACCACGCGGGAATATGGATATATATAAGCGAGTAATGGAGGATCCTCCCCCGCTTTGTTGTGGCTACACCTCAACCTGCATGGTTAAGTCAAGCAATTTAGTGGGCGCAGCCTTGATATTTTCATGGGCAAATAGCTCTGTGCATTTTCAGTAGCTCATAGTTACGCATTGTTGATTACACCCACGCGCACCCGGTGCTCACTAAACACACGCCTTATCAGATGCTCCATGATTAATTATGAGAGGAAGAAGCCTCTTTCTCAGTTTTTTATCCAATTACGCGCAACTCCTCTATGTGCAAATACGCGCAACTTTACTCACGAATCGAAAAGCAGGGAACTGGCGCTAGCCACAGCAAAAATTCCATGTGCAAATACATAATAGCAAATTCAGGTGCACATAGAAACTCTGAGTCTCATCCCCCGGCATACATGATTTATTTACAATGCTAGCAATCCCAACCCACGTGTCCCGCTCTTTAAACTGTTCTAGCACATGGGGCGGTACCTCATATATGAGCGTCCCTGCCCGCCAGCTTTTCCACCACTCGTTCCTCCTTCCCTGTCTTTTCACTCTATTGCTAGTGTTCCAAGGCCATTCACTACCTTTGCCTTCCCCTCCTTTATGAGTTGTATCGACTGCCTCAGAGCAGTTTCCGGTTGCAACGAGTAAATATTCGGAACCCTAGCCAACCAGCATAATACTTCATCATCATACCAGCCACAATCACAAATGAATCATAGCTTCAAGCATGTGTAGGCGTGATCATGAGAACACATACGCGTAGCAACGCCTCGACTAATACACACGGCAGTACTGTGCTGATAACCCTAAATCTCTAGAAGCGCCATGTGAAAAAGCAAGTTTAGAGAGTTTTGGAGAAGAAAAGATCTATGAGTTCTTTGTGCAGGGTTAAGCTATGTGTAAAGGAGGTAAAGAGGAACTGCACTATGAACTATGATCCAGGAACTGCTTCACCGTAGAGAGGCTCTACATATCTGATGCTGGGAAGGACGCATGCCTACACGCGCTAAGCTCGATGCTGACACTATCATCGCCATTCTTTAAAGGAGTATTTGCAATAGCTCTCAACTTAGGGAGAATGATATAAATTATATTTAATGCTTCCACCCGGAAATACTCTGCATGTTTGGAGGATTGAGAATAGAAAGAACTAGCTTAAACTTCTAGCCTTTTTATATTGTTTTGAGCTTGTTGCTTGTGTAGAATCTATGAGCTTTCTCATATGTTATCTCGCCTGTCATATCGATTACTAATGCATTATCGTATACGTCTGGCGGGATTAGCTTGTATTCATTGTAGCCCAGTGTTACTATTACTGCATCGACTTCTTTCAGCTTCTCCGTGGTCTCAAGGGCTATGACTCCGCTTAGAATGGCTTTGGCTTTTTCAACGGCTTCCCTGTTCACATCGTGTATATACACTATCGCGTTCTTGGACAGCAACTTCTCGCATAGTTTTATAGAAGGGGAGTCCTTGATATCTGGTGAGCCAGGCTTATATGACACGCCGAGCACCACTATTTTTCTCCCTTGCAATCCACTTAGCTCGCTGTCCAAGTGCTCGGTAACCTTTTCTATTACCAGCTCGTTGTAGTCGTGTATGCGCTTAACAAAGTCTAAGCCTGTTTTCTCCAGCATGAATCTTCCGAAGGCTAGGATGTCTTTTATTAAGCATGGGCCTCCATACGGCATCCCGGGCAGTATGTGGCTTCTACCTATCCTAGGGTCTAGTCCAACAATACTCATCACTCTCCACGCATCACAGTTATCTATTTGCCTGCATATTAGTCCGATCAAGTTGCCGTAAACCGTCTTCATTGCTAGGAAGACGTTGGACGCATACTTTACTAGCTCGGCCTCTTCGAGAGACACAGTATATATCGGTGGCTCATAGCCAACCCTTCGGTAGAAATCCCTGAATAAACCAGCTATGTAACCGGTTGACCTCTCATCAACTCCTCCCACGACGACTCTGAATGGTCTAAGCACATCCTCTAGAGCCCTGTCAGCCCTAAGGAACTCTGGGCTATGGGCGAAGCCTAATCTGTCTGGTATTGGTAGGCCTAGTTCATGTCTAGCGTATTCGGCCAGAGCTCTCGTGGTCCCAGGTAGCACGGTGGACTTTAACACTATGATCCTGTAGTCGAAGTGTGTATCCCGCCAGACCTTGGCCAGGCTCTCCAATGCGGATACTACTTGCGACAAATCCTGCGAGCCATCATGCTTAGTGGGAGTGTTGACTGTTATGAACACCACATCAGCATCTCCGAGGACCTCGTAGCTCGTTGACACTTTTAGTGAGCCGTCTTGAACGACCTTTAGCAACACCTCTCCACTGAAACCATTAACTAGACCGTTCTTTATACTCTTAACCCTCTCGCCATCTATATCGACACCAACAACCCTGAATCCATACATGGAAAAACCAAGTGCATAAGCCAAGCCCACATAACCCAGCCCCACTACTCCAATAACCGGTTCACGCCTGCTCACAGCACAAGCACCCTTTCTCCCTTGGATAAGCATAAACAATGAAGTTACTTCTAGATCTCGGCTCCACAACTATAAAACCATAACCCAAATCTTTAAGCATTTTGAGGGCATGGATCTCGTCCTCCTCATCAAGAGTTCTGTGAACCTCAAACAAAATAAATGGTCTATACTTCTCAATACTTCTTCTAGCACCTCTCAAAACCCTTAACCCAAACCCCTCAACATCGACCTTCATAACAAGGTTCTCAACATCTCTAATACCTAGAGACTCCAAGATAGAGTCTATAGTTACAACCTCAACATCGATATTGAGCAACCTTAACTTGTTCCTCAAATACTTTGTTAAAGAACTTTCAGAAGGGCTAGAAGATATCGAGAACCTCGCATAACCAAGAACATCACCTGCAGCCTTATCAACAACCATAACCCTATCTCCAACTCCATGAAAAGCAATGTTATACCTCAAAAGAATTAAATTAATGGGATTAGGCTCAAAAGTAATAACCTCCCAACAATGCTTAGCAACCAAAACTGTGTAGAAACCAACATAAGCCCCAACATCAACATAAACACCGCGTCCCAACACCCTCAATAAACACCTGAGCAAACTTGAGGGTTTTTCCTCATATCTCCAAGCATATATGTAATGCCTTGAACCATGTACTAGCATAGCATCTACATCACGATTAAGAACTAAAAACACATTCCAGGGCTTAAACTCGTAATATTTATGCATTAAAACCCTTCTAATGAAACGGGTAAAGAATTTCTTCACAGGTCTTATAAATAGGATAGAGCGCAGGTAATACATTAAGCCTTCGAGCAGGTATTTTTTATACCCCTCTATCATGACTAATCACACTCTCAAAGAACTTGATTAGCTTCTCCACCTCTCTCTGCGGATTAATTCTTTCGTAACTATGTACAATAATCTCTTCTCTATCGAAATCTCTCTCTAAGACTTTCATAACTTTCTCAGCAAGATCATTGACATCATTAGCTTTGAAAATGTAGCCTGTAGCACCATCAACAATAGTCTCGGGCAAACCACCAGCAGAACTAACAACAGCTGGTACACCAAGCCTATTAGCTTCAACAGGTATCCTACCAAATGGCTCGGGCCAAATAGAAGGCATAACAACAGCTCTAGCCCTATACATAAGCCTGTAGTACTTATCTGAAGAAAGTCTACCAAAGGAAGCAACATTTCTCAAACTCATCTTTTTAGCTAACTTCTCAACCCAAGAACCCCTACACCCAATCATATAAAGCTTCAGATCCCTAAACTCTCTAGAAACCTCTCGCCAAGCCTCCAACAATATGTGAGGACCTTTAACAGGGTTAGATCCAGAAGCATACAGAACATAGTCGCCGTAAGGTTCATGAGAACTTGGTTTAATGTTTTTCAGAGGCTCTATGGCAAGGTTGTATATCACCTCTAACGGTTTCTCTTTAAAATTATAGAGATATTGAGTGTGTAGTTCATAGAGGATTCTGGAAATAGCTATAAAACCATCAGTACTATTAAAAGATTCCGTTATGATTTTTCTCCATTTCGCATAATATAGTGAGGTCCAAACAATGCCTGGACCCAAAGATATTAATCCATGGGGCAGAGTCTTTGCGCCTAGTGTAATTAAGTGTGTTTCAGATCCAAACTTGCATTTGACAACCTTTGAAATTGTGCAAGAATCATTACATACCTCTTTTAAGGAGTAGGCAAGATGCATAAAAGGGCATAGAAATTCATATGAATGAAGATGTGCTACTATGGGAAGCGTTTTGATTCGCTTAATCCTTGACGCTAATGCGAATTCTCCTGTAGCGATCCATGCGATATCAGCCCACTCAACAAGCTTTTCAACTGTTCGATCAGTTTTCATGATTAGGAGTGCCCCAACGCTTTTGCAGGGAAGGCGATATGTTAGTGCTGGTACTTTTGTCAAGAATCTTTCCTGATAGCATGTAAGAATTCTTAGCTCTGCACGATCAGCCAAAGATTCTATGAATTCATTCGTGCTTATCTGTGCTCCACTAGGCCATATCCCATTATTTATAACGAGAATACGCATAATGATTGCCTCCGCACAATCTGTAATCTTTGCTCAAGAATCAAGATGATAGGATATATTTAATGAGCAGTGCTTTAACATGATCCCAACTTCTACGTGTAACGAGGAAATCCCGTAGTTTCTTAGCGTAATAAAGTTTCCAATAGTCGAGGTGCTGTATATAATCGCTTAGCATATCTATGAATCTTCGTGGTGAGGAAGCCCACAGGATCTCATCTTCATAATCCTGCCTCTCCACATATCTTGGATGCGTCAACTTAGCTACGGGGGTACCAAGTAGTGCAGCCTCTATTGAACTCAACCTTAGTTCCTCATCAATACAGCTCTCTATGTACAGATCTGCTAGGGCTAAGAGCCTAAGAAACTCGCGTCTTTGTAAAGGTTTCATAAACCTAATCTTAAAGTTAGAATACTCCTCTAGCTTCTCCCCCACTCTTGGATTAATTATTAATAACTGTATCCTCCTACCCATAATCTTTCTACTCACACCCTTCATTAACCTTATAACGTGATAGGGTTTTAGAAGCCTTGGCGACAATGCAAATGATGTGTATACAAGCACCTTGACTTCACTGTGATTACTACTATCATTTACCAAGCTTTCATATAGCTTCGCATAAGTGCTAATTTCCTCAGGGAACACAAATTGAGGTAGGACAATATAGTTTTTCACGATTTTATTTGCTTCACAAGTCGTGATACTATGGCATACAAAAAGATCTATGCTTTTAGTTGCTGTACCAGCATTCCATAGGAAAATGTTGTAGAGAAACCCCATTTTTCCACGCAACGATATCTGCGCGCTTCTTAAAGCATTGAGAGTTTCGTGAAATAGAAATCCATGTACGAATAGAACAGTTTTGTTATTTCCTTTTGTAAGCTTTATAAATGTGGCACTTAGCTGAGGGATAGAGCCCATGTAGATAATTGTGTCAAAATTCCTTAGCTGTGAAGCATGCTTTAGATTTAGAAGAGTATTTATAGCAAGGCTTTTACCATATAAGAACGTCTTTACATTTAACTTTTCTCTTTTAAAACCGTAAACAAGCTTATCTGTAATGGTTTTAACGCCTGCTATACCTCCAGGTATTACCATAGCAATGCTTTTCATACTTTTCATCGCCTTATGTAAAGTAGTATTACAAAGTTATTGCTATTATATACAAGGCTTCTATGCATCATTTCATAATCAATGGCTTTTGACATAGTAGGAGAATAAGCCTCAGGCATATGAAGAGCACGCACTCTAAGTATGAATGAACCGTTAAAGTTCCTTAGGTATTCAGGTGTTACAAGGAGATCAAATGAACCTGCGTAGATAAACGTGCACGAATAGTTATAGTCATAAAATCCTCTATATCTCGATTGAGACCATAAGTATGCCGCATACCTCAAGTAACTCCCGGCTCTCCAATCAATTAAAAAGTTGTTGCAACAAAGTGTAGGTGCTAGGTTTCTCAATTCCTGTGCTTCACTATATGTGATGAGACCTGATATGGACCATGGTGGGTACGGATTCGCTGTATATGGATTCTCAGGCATTAGTGGTCCTGCAAATCCGAATGACAGTATTGCTAGAAGTAGCAGTGCATAGGCGTAGCTAGCGCCTAGTTTTCCTCTCCTGGTTAGGGCTTCGAATGCTTGTGGCGATAGTATTGCTAGTAATGTTGTTGAGCCTAGTCCTAGGTATCTAGGCAGGTCAAGTGCGGGGAATGCCACAGCACCTACATACGCTACTGCTAATCCAGCTAAAGAGATGAACACAAGCAAGCGTAGAAGAACGTCATTTTCTTCAAGCATTCTTACCAGACCTAGTGTTACGAGGATAGCTATGGGTATAACTCCTAGGATTGAGGTTATAGGGGCTTGGGCTTGAATAGGGGGTGTCGCAATCAATATTCTTTCACCACTTAGAAAAGCCGCAACTGCTTCAAAAACGTTTGTTACAGCCCCCTTTAAAACCATTAAAATCACCGTGTAAGTAACATAAACGCTAAATATTACGAAGAATAGTTTTAGTTTTATACTGAGTCGCTGAAGGAAGGTATGTGTCGAGGCTTTAGCGTTGAGCATCTCCATGAATAAGAATAGAACTGCAAATATGCCTAAGGTCCATAGAGCCACGCCTCCATGTCCGAATACTAAAGCTAGAGTTAAGATCATCACAATTATTATGTGAAGCTTTAGGAATAGTAGTGGTAACACTATTAGAAGAGCGTATGTCTGAGGTATGAACCAGACAGACCAGACAAAAATCAAAGGTGTGGTTAGCGCTAGCAAGTTTGCTACTCGATGATGCTCCGTATTCAGCTTCTTAGTCAGTAAATAAATCCATAGGGTAAGCAAAAGAATGTAGAGAACTCCCAAAACATTGCTAGACCAAATAGTATCCATATCGGTTACAATGCTATGCACAGCATATAGCAGTGAAACTAATGGAAACGGATACGCAGTATGAAACACCGTTAAATCTCTCAATCCTCCTCTTTCAACTATTTGCAAAGCTTGAATAGCATCACGCCAAGTATCATTACCAAAGCTAGGCATGTAAATGCTGTAGAGAACAGCTATAATCATTACCATTGTAGCGGTCCCAAATACAGCTATGTCAAGATCCCTCTTTGACAATGTTAGTATGATAAAGATTGTTATGAGCGATAGAACCGAATATATACTTAGATGCTTATATAGATAAACATCTACGCCTGTGAGAATAAACACTATACTCGGCAATGCATGCACGATCCAACTTAGGTTGAAGTTTGGAGTTGCGACTTTTTGTTGAATAGACTTAAGCAGTATAATTATTGATATGACCAATAGTAGAGCGGTAATGGATGCAACTAAGAATTGATTAACGGTTAGAGCGCCCCTATGATAATAATAACTTAGAAATGTGTAACCCGAAACAATAGTTATGACTATGAATATCCTTAGTGAGTGTCGGAACACCACACCATATCACATTATTTAGACCTTATGCATTAATTTAAGAACTCCTTGAATACTTCAACTATCTTCCTCTCTATGTTCTCTTTGTTGAATAATTCTACAATGCGATTCTTACATTCCATAGCAAGACCTAAAATGCTTTCCTTGGATTGCAGTGTGAAGATCTTTAATTTTTCAATAAGGTCACCAATGCTTCCTGGTTTAAACAAGAACTTCTTTACGGGGCAATCACCAATAATTTCTGGTACACTACCAACACTAGAAGCTATAGGTATTGTACCCAAAGCCATCGCTTCAACAACCGCGTATGGTAAAGGCTCCTCCACACTCGAGGGAAACACGAGGCCCCACGCCTTCTCATAGAGTTTGAGGACTTCATCATGGCTTACTCTGCCCAATACCGATACTTCTAAGCCCGGATATCTACTTCTTAATTCATTCAAGGTTTTCAAGTTATCGTCGCCATATTCTCCTGCAAGAATAATCCGTGCCTTGACCTTCTGTTTACCTAACTCCTTCACAGCCTTTAAGAGCGTGTGGAACCCCTTCACATAGCTGTCTCCACCAACATACAGAAATGTGGGTGTATCATCAAGTTTTTTCCTTGGCTCTGCGTTAACTATTTCCGGTGGTAGCGGGTTGTACACAACCTCTATCTTGTCTCTGAGCTCTGGTGCTTGATCAGCTATTATCTCCGCTTGTCTCTTGGAAACACAGATAATTTTATCTGCTTGAGAAATTTGCTTTCTCGCTAATTTTGACAACCACCATAGAAGACTTGCTCCTATACAATGCTTGTGACTCTTCATGCACTCCAACCTGATATTGTCTAAGGTAATGCGACGCTTATGCTCTTCGTAGGGTGCTAGTACTGTTGCTGTGTATGATATTGGGATGTAGTCATGCAGGTGAACCACAACTTTCTTGCCCAGCTTCTTCGCATACGATATAATGGGAAAAGCAAAGCGTGGTATGTATACAACATCGCTTTTACGTATTAATTTTTGGAATCTTTGAGTGTGAACAAGTCTCAAGGTTTTTAGCCACAATATAGGCTTTTCTCGCTTTGAAAGCAGAGGTTCGTAAACATATCTAACGCTTGGTAATTCAGAGGGGTTCTTTGTACCAATAACAACGGTAACATCAAATCTCTTCCTCAATATATCGAGAATAAGATGAGTAGCCAGCTCTCCACCACTACCATCAGGCCAATAACGTTCTGTAACTACAAGAACTAACGACATGGTATACGTACCTTGATTTTGTGCTGCCTCATAAGCGCTTCATGATACCAACCTAAGCATTAAAGGTTGAATGCCTCTCTTATGATACTATGGACTTCTTCATTATCCCCATCTCTCTAACATTTGTACCATTGGTTCCCAAGCCTTTGTTGCAACAACTACTATCAATTATCTTAGGCTTGGCCTTAGTTTCACTGCGGGGTATGCCAGGAATCTTAAGATGTTCAGCTTTGTAGGCTTCTTTAAAACAATCCTCACTAAGTCCTTAGAGCTTGACATCCCTAAATACTCCTGCGGATCAGCATCAATAAACGTTAAGTCGTTTACTATAGAGTAATAAGCCTTTATCACCTCGAATCCTGCTTCTCTAAGTAGTGATGCCACTTCCCTCATTGTGTACTCCCTCACGTGGTAATGGTATATGGGTTGAATGCCCAATAATAGTCTTAGCCTTCTGAATAGAGATGCCATGTTCGGTGTTGTAACTACTAACACTCCTTCATGCTTCAAAGCCCTGTTTATCCTGCTCAGGACTAGGGGCACGTAGTAGTAGTGTAGATGCTCCAAGACCTCTGTAAACACGGCGCAGTCAGCGTTGTCAACGCCCAGCTCATCTCTCTCAAGATCGCACCTGACAACATTAGCATTACAAGCCTCAGCGATTTTCATATAGGGCTCTGGATCAACATCGAAAGCAATGATGTTGTAACCCATCTTCCTAAGAGCACAGGAGATTATGAAGAGTTGTGCACCGAGATCCAAGATTGTTGAGCCCTGTCCACAGTACTCCTCAACAAGCTTTAGAACCTCTAACCTCCTACCAAACTCAAGGTAATAGCTATGAACAGCCCTTGAATTACCAAACCTCTCAACAACCTCTTTAACACTTAGTAAAGCCTTTCTAGCATTCATAGCAATTCATTAATAATGCTAATGTACCTCTTCGCTATCTCTATATAGTCAAACTGTTTAACGAATTCAAGACCATTCCTAGATAGCTTTAGCCACAGCTCTTCATCTGTTAACAGCTTCTCCAAGGCATTTGCATAGTCCTCGGGGTTAAAGCTGTTAACCCTAATACCATTGAAGTTATTGATAACAACCTCTTCTGGCACAGCGTTTGAGACCACTATGGGGGTTCCACAAGCCATGGCTTCCAGAGCTACATAAGAAAAGCCCTCGTATTTTGATGGTAGGATTAATGCTTTTGCATTGCATAGTAATTCCAGCTTCTCTTTTTCGGTTACGCCAAATGCGTATTCAACGGCATCGGTCCTTGGGAGTTGTATAGACGAGCCTATCATAACCAACTTAATATCAAAGCCTTGTTCTCTTAAAATTCTAATGGCCTCTAAGCTAACCTAAGGATTTTTTAACAGGTCTTGTACCGATATGCACAACAATGTTTTCACGTTCATCCAGCCTTCGAGGCTTATATGCATCTAGTTTCAGAGGTATGGGAATGACTTCGCAGAAGAGTTTAAGAGTTGTATATAGTTCTTGTTGCGTCTTTGTACTAACGCAGATAACTTTATCATACATAGCTTTTAAGATGGCCTTACCAAGTAAAGAATAAAACTTATTTAATGCATGTAATGGTCCTAGATCATGTATCACAACTACCTTAGGCTTACACCTAAGAGGTATAATACCATTTACTATAACAGCATCAAATTCGCTTTTCCTAAGCATTGCTGATCCTTCGAGGAACCAGTCAAGAGCTATCCTAGTCCACGGATCACCCTCGCAAGGCTCTTTACGAAGTGTGTGAATGAGTACTGCTGTGTCTAGTCCATGGATATCCTTGAACCACTCCTCTAGCCTCTCCCTGTCAACACCTCTATAGCACCAGCTGAAGACCTCTACCTCGTGGCCAAGCCTCCTCAAGCCCTCCGCTAAGAGGGCGATAAACCTGTTGACGCCGTCGAGATGCGTTATATACTCCCTCCTAGTTATGGCTATTTTCACGATACTGCCACCTTATTGATACAGTTTGTCTAGATATAGCTGGAGTATCTCATTCCACGTTCTTATAGGTGCTTTTTCTGCTATAACCAAATCTTTTACTAGCGGTCTTGCGCGTGCTTCTAAATTCTCCGCTATTTCTATTGATATTATTGCTGGTGTTCCCATGGCTAGTGCTTCTGTTGTGAATATGCTGAATGCTTCGTGTCTGCTTGGGTTTATTGCATATCTCGCTCTCGATAATAGCTCCAAGTATTTTTGTCTTGGTTGTGGCTCTAGGAATTCTACACCACCTCTATACACCTTTCCTGCGTACCTCACCAGTTTTTCTCCGTATGGCCCTTTGCCGATGATAAGCAGCTTTAGGTTTAGCTCTTTGGCGATGTTTACTGCTATCTCTAGCCTCTTGTACTTCTCTACTCTACCAGCATAAACCATGTAGTTGCTACTCTGCCCCTGCCACCTATAACTAAGAACATCTTCATCTACACCGTTCGGTACAACAACTATTTTGCTTCTAGCTTCTGGGTAGTGGCTTGCTAGTATTGATGCCTCCCTCTTGCTAACGGCGTGAACAGCACTAGCCCTCTTCAACAATTCTGCTACTCTCCATCTCCAAAAGATCCACAGAACCCTCCTCACAAAGGTATGACCAGTTCCGTGGTAGTGTGGAGTAACAACAATTCTTGGAGATGTACTGCTATTTGCTAGTGCCAGCCCTGCATAGACTGTGAATATGCTGTGAACGCTATGAACATGAACAACATCCGCCTCTCCAGCCAGCTCCTTTGAAAACTTCTCCAGCTCACCTCTCTTTCTAAGAATATGATAGGCGTTTCCAGGGCTCCAAACAGGCCACCTAACAACTCTAACACTATTAACAACCTCTTCATATGGTCTGTCGGTGTTTGGCTCTCCAGCAACAACCGTTACTTCGTGACCTGCTTTAGCAAGTCTCTCCGAGATTGATTTAACGACATACTCTACGCCTCCTATGTGTGGGTAGTAGGAGGGTGCTATGAACAGTATCCTCATTACATATGTCTTCTAGAGTAACTATGTCTTGGACTCCTTAAGCCTTCCTGTGACTGGCTCTACTTCGAGACCTAGGGTTTCGAGAGTTACTGAACCTATGAGCACGATGTCTACGCCGTCTGATACGAGTATGTGTGAATACGCCTTTCTACCCATTACCTCTACCATGCCTACGCACTCATCAAGCTCTGTAACCCCTTTAACTGTTGTAGCTCTCCTCCTACATATCACAGGTAGCTGAAGTTCTACAGCAATTTTTCTAGGAATTACTGTGAATATGGCTTCAGTACCCACAAGTGCCTTAACAGAGATGCTTCTACTAGTAAACAGATTTCTGATCATAGCATTTATCCACACTTAGCCAATTGCAAAACATCATAGACAAACTTCGCACACTACACCAATATGAGTTTCTTAACATAAACAATTATATTAAAGCTTCAACCATTCATGCATACTACGCATTATTTACTGCTTCTCTATTTGAACCTGTTATTGTACACGTTAAAGCACTAACACGAAAAAAACCCTAAAGCGTCAGGAATATATATCTGTATGAATCTTTTTTAGGTTGGATCTGCATGAGTACAGCTGTACGGGCTAAGCGCCGAAGCGATGTTAAGAAAACCAGCAATAAAAACATTAACATCAAACACAGCCCTATCAATATTACAATAATAAATGTGGAGCAAAATAATGTAGAGAACAGCGCTGATATTGACGAAATCGTTGATCGATACAGTGATAGGATAGTTAAAGAGCTTCAACAACTTGCCCAAAATGATTTGCAAGCTCTTGAAGTATTAAATAAGATTTTACCCTTGATTGAGGAGCTAAGAAAAACAGATAGTAAGGAGGGGAAACTAACAACACTTAAGGAGATTCTAAGCATAGCTTCATCGATATTGCAACTACCCAAACAATTTGCCGATTTGCTACGACACTAAAGATGTTTTTGAGAATAGATAACAATACTTTTCTATTTATCAAGATGTAATCTCTTTCTCCTGTTTCTCCCAAGTAATCTCCTTTGTCCATAGGTTCCTAATGCTTGCTGTGATTAAGCATACTTGTGTTACTACCCATGTTCTATACTGCTTGAGCATGAGTAGTATTGTACCTATTACTAATAGTATTAAAGCTGCTAACGAGCCTATCAACACTTTATAGATTAGGATTATTGTACCTAATACTAATAGCCATGGGTTGAATAAGTGTAACCACATCTCAGCTAGTAGGATCGGCTTGAACTCTCTTGGAGCCTTTGATAGTAAGCTCAGGGTTTTGATGAAGTGTTGTATTAGGTGTTGAGCTCTCCTAATCCTCCACGTGTGGTACCCTCTTCTCGGGACTAGCTCCGTGCAGAGAGCGTTGTCGACTGCTATTGCTCTAAAACCACTAATTGCCGCTAGCGTCGCGGTGTGGCTATCATCAGCACCAATATCCACTGGAAACCCGCCTAGCTTCACTAAGAGGTCTCTACGAAAAGCCGCGAGTTCTCCGTGAAACACTGGTGTCGAGAAATTCTTGCTCTCACCAAGCCTAATGACATTGTAGTAATCTCTATAACTCCTCTCAACACCAATAAAACTCTCCCCAGCAGGAACTTTGAGACACGTAACCGCGCCAATTAGTGGGTCGCTAAACCACGACAAAACACTAGCCAGTGTATCTCTAGACGGCCACGCCGAGTCAACATCCGTAATAACGACTACCTCTCCCGTAGCGACTTCAAGGGCTTTATTTAGAGCGTGAGCCTTACCCCTCCTAACACTCTCCTCAACAAGCTTGACCTCGACTCCTCTGCGACTAGTAATCCACTTTTTAACGGCCCCCGGAGTCCCATCAGTGCTAGCAGAGTCGACAACGATGATCTCCACGAGGTCCTTCGGGTAATCCTGCCTCGCTATGTCATCGAGCTTTGACTCAATAAGCAAGGCCTCGTTGTATGTGGGAATAATTATTGATACTCTCGGCCTGTAGGAGGGATCCCTCCTTATGTCCCAGGGCTTGTTCAGCCACTTCCTCTTCAAGTAAAGATAATACGATAAAGGGAAGCCGAAGTGAACTAAAGCTAAGGCTATGGCCAGGGCTAAAAGCAAATCCATAATGACGGGTTTCTCAGATTATTCTATAAAGTACTGTTTTATGCATTTGCTTTTTTCATTAGCTATAATGGCCCCTCTGCTCCCAGCTTCTCCCTCGCTCTTCTCTCCAGCTCCCTGTACCACCACGGCGTCTCTACCTCCTTTATTGCTCTGCTCGGCTCGTATGGCTTTATGTCAAGCACCGGTGTCCCGTTGAAAAGGTCTAGTCCAGATACCCTCAGCTTGTTTCCCTCCACTGCTAGCAACTTAACTATGCTCAGCGCTAACGGGTTGGGCCTGTGTGGGCTATCAGTGGCGAACACCCCCACCTCCGGTAAATCATCTATCCTCACTCCTAGCCTCGCCAGCTTCCTGTGCCTCACCCTCAGCACTCTTCTCGCCTCCTCCCCGACCTTGTCTAAATAAGCAATAACTATTAGGTGGCTGAAGCCCTCTATCATAGCTAATCCATCAGCGTACTCTGGAAGAATCTCTATGTATCCCTCAACCCCCCCAACAGTGTTTCTTATAAAGTCATCGCTGTAACCGTGCCTAACGAAGCCTATGGGCCTAAGCACGATACCCAATCCAAAAGCACCCGTAAAAAACTGATGTTCATCAGTAATGGTGCCCGTGCTCGTGCTCATTGTGGTGGCCGATGGGCTTCTCCATCTCAGCCAGCTGGTTGTTAACTAGGAGCTCCAAGGCCCTCTCAACGCTCAGTGGCTTACCGTGCTCATCTGGAGCGTAATATATCTTTATCCCCCTAGCTCTCAAGTTCTCGTAAGCCATTCTCCCAATGCCTGATACAATAACGGCGCTCGTTCCCCTCGAAGCGATGAAGTCTATTATCCCAGCTCCCCTCCCGTGCTCATGAGTAGCGTGTGGGTTCATTGTTATCTCGATTATCCTGAACCCCCTCTCATCCACCTCAGCGAACGCTATGAGCGGGGACCTGCCGAAGTGAAGGCTAACGTAAAGCCTCTCGCCAGCCCTAATGCATGGAACAGCCACTATCAATCCAGAAAGCCTCCATGAACAACTAATTGTTTATCAAAGCTATATATGCTTGACAGCCTCTCCCTTCTCGCTAACTATTTCTTCGAGAAGCCTCCTCGCCGTCTCTCTAACAGCTTCTCTAGAGCTCATTCTAGGCGTGAAACCCAGCCCTCTTAGCTTATCTATTTTCAATGCAATCCTCTTGACGTCCCCAGGCCAACCAACGCCGTGGAGAACGGGCCTGTACCTCTTCACAGGCCTATCTATTCCCATCACATCAGCCACTATATCAGCTATCTCATCAACGCTTACGTAGTCTCCCGAGCCAACGTTTAACACATCGTAGTAAGCATTGCTCCTCCTCCACGCAATAAGGGTCGCCTCGACCGCGTCATCAATGTATATGTAGCTCTTCGCCTGCTTCCCATCCCCCAGGACCTCGAGCTCCGCTGGGTTGGATAAAAGCTTGTTTATGAAGTCATAGATAACACCGTGCCTAAGCCTGGGACCAACAACGTTCGCGTATCTTAGGACAACGCTTCTTATCCCATACAGCATTGAATAAGCGTGGATAAGTGCTTCGCAAGCTGCTTTGCTAGCTCCGTAAACGGACACAGGCCTTAAAGGGGCTGACTCATCAACGAGCATGTCCTCGGGCTCCCCGTAAACAGTGCTTGATGAGGCGAATACCAGCTCCCCGACGCCAAGCTTCCTCATTGCCTCGAGAACATTGAACGTAGCTAGTATGTTCTCGTTGAAGTGTACCTCAGGGCTTGTTGAGCTCAGCCTGACCTCGGGGTTAGCGGCGAAGTGGAAGACAACATCAACGTTGCTCGCAGCCCTCATAGCGACGGAGGGGTCCTTGAGGTCCCCAAGCACGAACTCCGCTCTACCTAAATCAATGTGGCGCTTTATGTAATCTATTCTGCCGCTACTAAGGTTATCGACAACCCTTACGCTGAAGCCCTCGCTCACGAGCCTATCAACAAGGTGGCTGCCAATAAACCCGGCTCCACCAGTGACGAGAACCCTCATTACTCGCTAATCCCTCAGCAGCTTATCTTAACTAATCACTGCTTCTATAAAGCAATGGCCTGTTTATGTATGATAAGCCCTCGACAAGCAATGTCTTCAAATCCAAGGCTACTTTTCTAATGCCCATTGCTATTCTTCTGAGCTGTATGAGTAGCCCGTGGAAAACGGCTTTTCCACGGGTAGTGTGAAGCTCAACCTCGACGAGTAGATTACAAATTATCCTCCTGAGGAGAGGGGACCTAATCTCCCCCCAGAGCCTCGCGACGAGCAACAGTGCCCTCCCCTCCATGCTTAGGGCTCTCCAGGCCCCGATTCTCTGGGCCTTCCTAACGTATTTTGCTACTACCTCCCCCGTTATCCTCCTGGGCAACAAAAGCTCAGCTAGCATCTCCCTAGCTTTATCCAGAACTCCTTTATCGGAATCGCTCTCGAGAAGCCTCGCGAGGAGGGGAGGGGTAAAGGACATGTTTAATCAGCGCTAATAATAAAAAAGGTCAGGCTCGGGTTAAATATCTTTGCTTGGAGAAAACATGTGCTAGTCCCCGCCTGGGCCCTCAACTACTGGGAGAAAGCACGATAGCACCTTGGCCAGAGCTAGGTACCTAGGAACATATAGCTCTTTTCTACGCTTATCAACCGCCCTCATTATCTCGCGGGCAACGAGGCCTGGCTCAGCGCCTTTCTTAATTACTCTCCCTCCTCTCTCGTGGAACCTAGTCTTAACTGTTCCTGGGTACACAGCTAACACGTTTATCCCCTTCTCCCCCAGCTCATGCCTCAGGGCCTTGACGGCGTAGTGAAGGCCTATCTTCGATGCCCCGTATAGAGGGAGGGAGCGGAGAAGCACGTGAACGCCCGCGGTAACAACGAAGACTACTGTGGAGCCCCTCTTCATGTATGGGGCAAGCTTCTTTGTTAGCACTATTGGGGCGGCGAAGTTTGTGTTAATCATCGAGTAAACCTCCTCATCGCTGTGCTCGAGAAGCCTCTTGTAAAGGCCGAAGCCAGCGTTGTTCACTAGGAGGTCAACCTCGCCAAGCTTGTTCCTGGCCTCTGATGCGACTATTTCAACTCCCTCAGGGCTCGATAAATCAGCCTTGACTGGGACAAAGCATCCCTCATAAGCGCTTTCCAGCTCACTCAGCTTATCACCGCTTCTCCCAACCCCAAGCACAGTTGCTTTTCTCTCCGCGCACAGAATCCTAGTTAGCTCGAGGCCAATGCCCGATGTAGCCCCCGTGACAACTGCCTTCATGCACGGCTCACCGTACAGCTAACAAGAAATAACGTGTATGCTTATCAATAAATACCTGCTCAGCAACAATCAGGAGCGATAAAAGTCATTATCCATGAAGCAACTGATAATAATGTCTGTCATTACTAATCACGAGGAGAAGAGGTTGGTATCCTACAAAAGAATCGTTGGGGGCCCACTGGCATCAAACACTTACATTGTCTATGAGGGGGATGAGGCATTCATAGTTGATGCTGGTGTTGAGCCGGACAAGGTTCTGGGAGCAATAAGAGAGATGGGGGTTAAGGTCAGGTTCATCGTTCTTACCCACGGTCACTTCGACCACGTCTTCTACGTTTCAAGGCTCATGGATAGCCTGGGCGCAAGGGCATACATTCACCAGGCTGACATCACCGTTATGAGGAGGTCATCCATCTATGGTGAGCAGTTCTACAAAGAGAAGTTCGTTGAGCCGGCGAGCATAGAAAAAGTAAGCGATAACGACAAGCTCACCCTAAGCAATAAGGAGGCAAGGATCATCCACACGCCTGGCCACAGCCCGGGAAGCATATGCATACACATAGAGAACCTGCTCTTCACGGGCGACACCCTTTTCAGGGGCACCATTGGGAGAACGGATTTGCCTGGGGGATCCGAGGAGCTAATGGCCCAATCGCTGAGAAAAATAGCTAAGCTACCGCAAAGCACAAGGGTTCTCCCAGGCCACGGACACGAGTCAACTATTGGGTACGAGCTGTCCAGCAACTATCTGTTCAGAAAAATGATTGGCCTGGAGTAAGAGGGCTTGAAAGGGTAATTAGGTGGGAGGCATTCTTTATTTATTGATGATGAGGTTCTCGGGGAAAGCGAGGAGAACCGATGAAGAAGCGGTTATCCACTGAGCATGCATTAGCTCTGACTTAATTTTTCATTACTTATTTGCTTAGAGCAGTGGCTCCTCGAGGCGCTTCTCCTAACCCTTTCCCTCCCGCTGAGCCACGTGTCCAGCAACACTTGGCCCGTAACATCGCTTGACCTAAGCCCCTTACTGTGCAAGTCCTCCTCCAGGTCGAGCTCTGTGTATATGCCGTAGCTGTTAAGGATCCCTCTAGCCTCATAAAGGCTATCCGTGTTCATGATTTCCCTCACGGGCTCAATGCTATCAGCCACGATCTTCGCTTTGAGAATGAAGGTGAACGTGCTGAGAAGGCTTAGCTTAACCCTCCTGCTCCCATTCCTTATGCTAACTTCCCCCCCTCACCCCCCTGAACGCTAGCAGAGGTATCCTTGATGCCTCGCTCCCAACATAGCTGAGTATTCTCTCAAGCAACGATGCATCCTCGCTGCACATTGCCCTAGCGCCAACGAGGCCTCCCATCCTAGCGAAGAAGTCCACTCTCTCGAGCACATACTCCTGGCTCAGTTCACCATCGCTTCCCGGGGAGTGAACAGCAAGGTAGCCATCAACCAGAGCCAAAGCCCCCAGCGCGACCCAATCCGACAACGGGCTCCACAGGTCATCCTCGCACCCGCTCGCCAAGCTATCGCCGCCGGCATCAACACCTATGACGAAATCCACCCCCTCCCTCTCAGCTATCGCTTTTATAGCTCTGTGAAAGCCCCTGACCCCTCCGTAAAGGTCAATTATGTATATTGGCTCGTTGATTGCAGCTGTTGCCCTAGCTGCCTGGAAGACAACTCTTCTGCCTTGCCTATCAGCGTAGCTACCAGCGTTTATGAGGGCGTAGCCCTCCCCCAGCTCAACGGCGTTCCTAATCTCATCTATTCTTATTGGCCCTGGCAGGTCATCGTATATGTACCTCTCCCACGCGACTGAGCCGAGAACTGCTCTGGCCCCGAGCCTTTCAAGTGCTTTAGCTATCATCACGGCTGATGCTATGTCTCCCCCTCCACCAGCAGCTACCACGAGGGCCTTCTTTCCAGGCGAGGCTATGCAATCCAACTATGAGTCCCGGGAAACAAGATATAGGGATGCTCTGGTTAAAAAATCATGTCTTGAGCAAAGCTCTATCTATATGTTTATGCTTAATTAACTCCCATTAATCCCTTATCCATATGGATTAGTGGTTATCGATGAGCAATAACCAGTAAGAAAAGAAGTGAGCAGCAGTGGAGGCTGTGAGCCTCGACAGCGTGAGGGAGGGGGCAAGAGTAACTGTTCTCCAAATAAACGGTGATGGCTGGGTGAGGAGGCTCTACCAGATGGGAGTTCTTCCCGGCTCAAAGCTCGAGGTCGTTTTTAACAGGGGATTCGGCCCCCTCATAGTCAGGGTAGGGGACACCGAGATATCTATTGGGAGGGGGATCGCAAGGAAAATTCTCGTCAGAGTCGATGAGTCTTGAAGAAGATAACCGTCGCCCTTGTCGGGCAACCGAACGTCGGTAAATCAACCCTGTTCAACATAATTGCACGGGGAAACGCAATTGTATCTAACTGGCCTGGAACAACCGTTGAGATAAACAAAAGCACGGTTGTGCACAACGAATATGAGCTGGAGTTCTTCGATCTCCCCGGCATATATGGTTTAACTGGGGTAACACTTGAGGAGAGGGTTGCGAGGAGCTTTCTCCTCGAGGCCAGGCCAGATGTAGCTGTTGTTCTCGTTGATTCCCTAAACCTCGAGAGAACGCTTATCCTCGCCCTCGAGGTCCTCGAGATAACGGGCAAAGTAGTGATTGCAGTTACGAAGACCGATGTTGCTCACAGCAAAGGAGTACACATAAATTATGAGCTATTGGAGAAGAGGCTCGGAGCACCCGTGGTGCCTGTATCAGCTATCAAGAAGATTGGCCTGGACAGGCTGTTCGAGGCCATACTGAGAATCAGCAATGAGGATAGAAGACCTCTCACCATAAGCTACGGTGAGCTTGAGCCATTCATATCGTCAGTTGAGCAAATAATCAGGGAGGCACGGAATCTTCCCTCATACCCAGCGCGATGGCTTGCCATCAAGTACCTCGAGGGCGACCCGGAGGTTGAGGAAATACTATCCAAAAGCCTAGCTGATAGGTACAAAGAGCTTGAGGAGATAAGGGGGGAGTGCAAGAGGAGGATTGGTGAGGACATAGCTGTTTTCGTCTCCAAGAAGAAGATAAGCTACATACAAGAAAGCATAGTTAAGGGGGCAGTTGTAAGAGCGGTCGTTGAGGAGAAAAGAAAGACATCATCTGTTCTCTACAACCCTGTAGCGGTAGCGACTCTCTCTGTTCTCTTCATCTTCGCGCTGTTCATAGGGGTCTTCATAGTTAACACGGGCTACCCGCTGACAGCAATCCTCGTGAGAGCGGGGCAAAGCGAGTTAGCATCAAAAATAGAGGAGTACACGCTGAGTGGGCTAGTCGAAAAGCTTTTCGATTACATATCAAGCATCGTTTACGGCAGGCTCGGGGAAACAACGCTGGCATTATTCATAACTGAGGGGTTGCTTGGAGGAGTGGCCGCGGTGCTGGTGTTCCTCCCACTAATAGTCATAGTGATGGCCGTGCTAGGAGCCCTGGAGGACAGCGGAATACTGCCGAGGCTCGCTATAGGGACACACGCTATTCTACAAAAAATAGGCCTCTCAGGCCACGCAATCCTGCCTGTAACCCTCTCCCTCGGTTGCAACGTTCCGGGCGTTCTATCAACTAGGGCTGTTCCAAGCGCCGGTGAGAGGCTCAGGCTGATAATGCTCACGCCGTTCATCCCCTGCCAGGCAAGGCTTGTCGTGCTTCTAGCGCTAGCCACGGGGATAGGGGGGATCGCCGGGAGCGTGCTGGTACCATTTGTATACCTGGTATCCTTCGCGGTCTTCGCCACCCTAAGCTACGCCTCATACAAGCTTGCAAGCAAGAAGCGGAGAGAGGAGGTCGAGCTGTTACTGGAGATACCTCCTCTCCACAGGCCATACGCGAGGGTTGTATGGTGGTTCACGTGGCACAACGTCAAGCACTTCCTAGCCAAGGCCGGCACAATCATATTCGCTGTGAGTATTATCTCGTGGGGCCTCCAGCATGTATCAACGAATCTTTCGTTCACAAGCGATATTAATAACAGCATAATTGCTTCTGGCTCACAGAAGCTCTCCTTCCTCCTAAAGCCCCTCGGAATAAGCGGGGAGAGCTCATGGATAACTGCCTACGCATTGATAACAGGGTTCCTGGCAAAGGAGCTCGTTATCTCAGCTTTGATGACAGCTACGGGAGCCTCATCTATCCAGGAAGCTGTTAGTAGCCTAGGATTGACGGTCCCATCGCTCATAGCGCTAGCTTTGTTCATTGCTCTATACGTCCCGTGTCTCCCTACCCTCGCAGCCATTTACATGGAGTCGAGGAAGGCGAGGTACGCTATAATCACAATTGTACTCATGATAGCAACGGCCTACGTTCTTGGAGCATTGGCCTACCTCCTCGCAAACATATTTCTGTAGATTAGCTCAAAAACGGAAGCAAGGAAGAGCTTTACCTTGGAATAATATATAAAATATAAAATAATATATAAAAAAATTATTGATGAGGCGCTTAACAAATAACTTGCGAACAGGGCCCTAAGGTTTTTATCAGCTAGTTTCAAATCTCGTTTTCCACGTGCTGAGCTACGCACCAGGTTTTTCCTCAGCACCTATACCCAGGAACCTCAGCATTATCTCAAGGGTGGCCTCGGGCGTTTCCTCGTGTGGGAGGTGGCCGCAGTTATCCAGTAGCTGTATCGTTAAGTTCTTCAGCAAAGAGCATAGCTGTTCTCCTTCCTCGTGGGGGACAATCTCATCGTGTATACAGTGTATGACCAGCACGGGCACCTCTATGCTGTTCAGGTCTATATCCACTGCTCTCCGGTACTTCATTACCCAGTACAAGCCTTTGTCCCAGTCACGGGCGTTTAGAGGATACTTGTAGCCATCAATGACTTGCTGCGTGAGCTTACCTTTATCGTACCACGCCTTATACAGTATTTTCTCCAGTGACGGCACAGATGCTCTGAGGAAGAGAGGCCCGTATTTATCAGCTAAGGGGAGGCTGAGAAGAAATCTCGGAAGCCCTCCACCCCCACTCCTCCAGGCAGGAGCTATGAGTATAAGCGCCTCTACCCTCTCCGGATGCCTCGATGCAATGTATAGGGCCGTGTAGGCACCCGCTGAGTGACCCACAAAAACAGCCCTCGATATATTCAGCGCATCCATAAGCCCAAGGATAAGCCTTGCCTCGCCATCCACAGTGTAGGGGTTGTAAGGAGCCTTGGAGGGATCCACCCTCTCTGTGAGCCCGAAGCCAGGCCTGTCAAGCGCGATTACTCTGCCATACATGGATAGTGGCTGCACGATCTCTCTCCAGCTGAATATGCTTGCGCCGAAGCCGTGCAGGAGTATAAAGGTCCTGTTACCGGAGCCTGTATCTAGATAGTGGATTTTGAGTCCATCAATCACGATGAAGTTGCTATTTGTATCCAGCTCCTCAACCGGTCTCCCAAGCGGTGGTATGGGCAAGAAGACAATGGCTAAGATAATAGCTAGGATTATCAAAAGCTTCCTGGATTTGACGAGCTGCCCAGCCCTCTCCGCGAGCCCCAACCAAGAAGACCTCGTTACTCATATTGAAGAGCCAGAAGAAATAAACCTGCGAGGAAACAATCCTACAACAAATAAGAGTCTCCCACAGCGGCTTGGAAGCCGGCTTCAAGCTCCTTTTTCTAATGCAAATAATAAGGCCTGCTTAAATTATAGCTTAAATTATAAACTATACAGATAAATAACGCTTTAATCATTAATTCACTTATAGCGATGTTAAAGGAGTGTTCTTAACATGAAAACAAAAATAGTAATGTTGTTTCTCCTAGTATTGCTAGCTGCCACAGTTCTTGTTCCACTCGCTGCCTCGACACAGAGCGCCGGCAACCAAAAAGTCATTGTTGAGCTCGTCTTCAGTAGGGATATAACCAACAGCGATATCAGGAGCATTGAGAAGATTGGTGGCAGGGTCATATACGTGTTCAACGAGGTAAGGGGGCTGGCAGTCCTCATAGACAAGGACAAGGCGAGTAGCCTTTACAGCATGGATGGAGTCGCTCAGGCTGGTTTCGCTTCTGTTAGAGAAGCATTAAGCGAGATGCTTCCAAGCAACTGTGCCTTCCACGGCACTGTTCTGACCTGGAACCTCGATATGATTAATGTTCCAACGGTTCACGAGTTCTATGGCTTAGATGGAAGCGGGGTGTACATAGCTGTTCTGGACACTGGCCTCGAGCCTCAGTGGAAGAGCTACTTCCCCGTAGACAAAATAGATGCTCAGCACGCGGCTGCCTTCCTCGGGGCTATGGCCACTGCTTATCCATTAAACGAGAACTACAACAAGAACGCGTGGGAGGCGGATACCAACGGGCATGGAACACATGTTGTCAGCACCATTATAGGATTCAGTGTCTACGGCTTGTACAGGGTTGATGGAGTAGCGCCGGGAGCAACAATTATTCCTGTAAAGGTCTTATCTAACGCTGGCTGGGGCTTCTCAACCGATGTCGCCGCGGGAATCATCTACGTGGCTAACCTCTTCATAGCTGAGAAGAATAGCAGGGGAAACGTCCTCCCGCCATCAGGCATAGTTAACCCAGTAATCATTAGCATGAGCCTTGGAGGCCCGAATTTATCACCCCTCGAGAAAGCAGCTATCGACTATGCTATTAATGCAGGCGTATTCATAGTGGCCGCGGCTGGAAACGAGGGAGAAGTGGGCATGAGCTACCCTGGAGCGTATGAGCCCGTGATATCAGTTGGAGCCGCTGGGTGGATAGGAGAGTGGAGTAGTACAGCTTGGTGGAGAAGCAGCGATGTCCCGGAGAACCTTGATGGCCAAGTATACGTAACAGACTTCAGTAGCAGGGCTCTTGATGGCCAGGACCTGGATGTCCTCGCCCCTGGAAGCTGGGTTGTTGGGCCATACACGCCTTACGGAGCAGCCCACCCACCAATATGGGCAAACGGAGTACCAGGCCAATACTACTACTTGGGAGGAACAAGCATGGCCACGCCACACGTCAGCGGGGTTCTAGCCCTGGTTCTGCAGAAGGACCTCTTGACAGACAACGAGATTGACCTGAACCAAACACTAGCTGAGAATCTCCTGGAGAGCTCAACGCTGCCAATAACATGGTACAGCGCTACTGTGCGTGAGCCAAGCGGAAGCATAGTTACATACACGTGGGGGCCAAAAGCTACTGGCAGTGGGCTAATACAGGCGGACAAGGTAATCGAGAACTTCCCCGGCTAACTTTCTTATCAAAACCTTTTTTGAACCAACAAGCTTCATCAACTCATCATTCAATTTTCAATAGACTTTAACTTGAGAACCACTCTATCGAAAATCGCGGCTCAATATGTAAGTCAGAAATTATTTGGGCTTCAAGCCTAAAGCTTAATACCTCAAAGCAAATAGTTATGAAGAAGAAGTATCTTTGAATCAGCTAATCTTAATGATGTAACACGAATTGTTCTCCAGCTACGCAGCGATAG
>WYEB01000115.1_pt1 | contig 33684 bp, 39 predicted proteins | sample 6343061 | NCBI WGS metagenome assembly WYEB01 (sample SAMN13812332, study PRJNA600296) | hot springs metagenome | biome: ENVO:00000051; feature: ENVO:00002007; isolation source: sediment sample from Evening Primrose shelf | place: USA: Yellowstone National Park, Evening Primrose Hot Spring ... | reverse complement strand
TCAAGGTCTATCGAGGGGTCCCTCTCAGCCGCCTCGTTAAGCTCCATCAGGTTCATCCCAAGCCTCTTGGCCAGCTCCCTGAACGCCTGCCCCGTGGTGAAGTACCTGAGCCCTAGGTCGTCGGCGAGCCTCCTGGCATACGTTGACTTGCCTGAGCCGGGCTGGCCCGAGATCACTATGATGGGCCCCTTCCCCTGACAGGCCATCACTGCCCCCTGACCGCGTCTGCCCCCTCAAGGATTAATACCCTGAGGTCTACCTTTGTGAGCGATGGTCTATGGGTAAGAGGCCAGGGAAAGGACTTCTAGTAATCCTAGTTGTAGCCCTTGCGGCGCTGATGGTGGCCAGCAACGCCTTTTGGTATGTGGAGTATGTCAACCTTAGGGGCCTGTACTCTAAGGAGCAGCGAGCTCTAACCAACACTACGGCCAGGCTGGCCTACGAGGCTGAGCTCCTGAACGCAAGCGTCAGGATAATAAACGCCTACAAGAACCTGACGGCCCTCATGAACGTCACGCTCAAGGCCTTGGAGGCAGGGAGGCTAGCGGCTGTAACCAACGTGTCACTGGAGGTCAGCAGCTCGACCATAAGGCTGGCGGGGCTTGCCACGAGCCTCATAGCTGAGGCCAACGAGACCACGGACCCGCTGGCGAGGAAGTATATGGCCTCGGGCGCCGTTAACGCAACTACCGTCGCCCTTGAGGATATCAAGACTTTGGCTTTCCTAGGCCAATACATGAACGCCAACTCCACTTACTTCCAGTACCTTGAGGCAGCTCAGGCAAGCCTCAATGATATGAGTAACCTAGCCTCTCAGCTCAACAACCTCTCCGCGACAGTCTCAGCCAGCCGCCTGGCCTCCGACTTCACGCAGGTAGTTTCTAACGTTCTCTCAGCTGAAAGGCTTCTCCTGTATCTTGTCCGTTCTCAGAGTACTTCTTAAATATAGCGTAACAGAGCAGCGTCTCCTCGAAGTTCCTCACTATCCTGGCCAGGTCAAGGACCTTGGCCAACACGTAGGAGAAGGCAGGGCCTGATGCCCTGACCACGTCGCCCAGCTGGTCCTCTATGTCGAGCACCATCTTAAGCTTGTAGTAGGCGTCCTCCTCCTTCTTAACGCTCGGCGGGTCAACCCCTGCCGATGTCGCGACGAGGGAGACCTCAAGGACCTGGAGGAGGAACCTTAGCCGCTCCCTCTCGCTTTCGCTCATGGAGCCTATCAGGGTGAGGACGTCCTTGGCCAGGACGTAATAGGCGTCGTTAGCCAAGGCCATGAGCCCGATGCCAGCCATGAGGAGCCTGCTCAGGTGGTCCTGGGAGAGCCCCATGTGGAAGCCCTTAGAGCCGATCCTCAGGAGCCTGAAGGCCTGGGCCCTGAGGTCCCTGTACACGCCCTCGAGCTCAGCCTCGCTCATATTGTTATTGACAACATGCTCGGAGAGCCTTGATATGGCCACCGCGAGGGACCTGCCATAGTTGGCAAGCGAGGAGGCCACGTCACCTACGGGGTCCTCTATTGATAGCTCTACCTCATAGGGGCTCGACAGGCTGACGCCTATATGTTCCTCGTCGACCGACCTGGCGGCCTCTGAGAGCCTCTCAAGGAGGTCCTGCCTCATGGGCCTGTTAGAGTAAAATGACACCTTGTCGACGCCTGAGAGGTAGGCACAGAACAGGGCCCTGCCCAGGTGCCTGCAGAGGTTTATGTGCCTAAGGGAGAACGACGCTGAGAGGACCCTGTCACTAGCCCCCGGCACCACTACAAGCCTGTCGCCATCTTCGACAACCGTTACGAGGCTTCCGGCCCTGAGGCCATGTAGGCGGGCCCACTCACGGGGAAGAGTTATGATAAGGGATGAGCTGCCGAGCCTCTGGACCTTGCGGGGAAGCGCACGGCCCCCTAGCGGGGCCTCGGATGAGGATTCCACGCGCCTTTCCCTCTTTTAATAAGGAGGGGGTCCTTTAAATCCCTAGCATCCCTTAATAATGGCTATCGCTTAACAACGTACATACATAGCATATACGCAACAGACTCAGAGGACCAATAGGCTTATTAACCCAAGGGCTACAGGACACCTCGCCTGTGAAGCCGTTGAGCGCGGCGGAGGCTCACGACGTCTCCTTTGTGGAGGTGCAGTACGTAGACCTAGCTGGATTTCTTAGGTCCGTGGTCATACCGTTTGAGACCTACAAGAGAGAGTCGCCAGGGATCGTAGCGGCCTTTGACGGCAGCAGTGTCGAGGGCTTTGAGCCCATCAATAGGAGTGACTTAATGCTGGCGCCTGACGTCCAGACCTTCGCGAGGCTTCCTTGGAGACCCGAGAGGGCTAGGGTCCTGTCAAAGATATACTGGCCTGACGGGAGAAGGTATGAGAAGGACCCAAGGTTTATGGCAGAGGAGGTCAGCAGGTTCCTGCTGGACAAGGGCTACAGGCCCCTCGTTGGCGCTGAGGTGGAGTTCTTCCTGTTCAGGTCAGTAAAGGTAGATGTTGACAACCCGCTCAGGGGGCTCGGCTACTATGTGAAGTCCCCCGAGCAGCCCTGGGACTCAGATCTTGTGTCGCTCAGGACCAAGAAGGCGTACCACCTGGCTGAGCCCTCGGACGCGCTTGAGGTGGTCAGGGAGAAGATCCTCAGTTACTTCTCGCAGGTAGGCTACGGCTTCAGCGCGACTCACCACGAGGTGGCAGTCGGCCAGTCGGAGGTCAGCGTGAGGGCTGGCGACCCCCTCCTTGTCTCCGACGAAATAATTACGTTTAAGCAGGTAGCCAGGCAGGCAGCCCTTGAGCACGGCCTGGTGGCGGTGTTCATGCCTAAGCCCATCTACGGCGACAACGGCAGTGGCCTTCACTTCCACCTCAGCCTGTGGGACCCGAAGGCCAACGTGAACCTCTTCGTTGACGAGGAGGGCAGGCTCACCCAGCTGGCCAGGTACTTCATAGGCGGCGTCCTTGAGCACGGAAGGAGCCTCGCGGCGCTGGTAGCTCCGACCGTTAACAGCTACAGGAGGCTCGTGCCGGGCTACGAGGCGCCGGTCTACCTCGTGTGGGGCTACTCAAACAGGAGCGCCGCGGTCAGGGTACCGGCGACGGGCGGCAACAGGGGCCTGGCGAGGGTCGAGTTCAGGAGCCCCGACCCGCTCTGCAACCCCTACCTGGCGATATCGGCCACCCTGCTGGCGGGCTACGACGGCATCGTTAGGAAGATAGACCCAGGCGACCCGTTCGAGGGTAACGTCTACGAGCTCAAGGACGAGGAGAAGCTGCCGACGCTCCCCAAGAGCCTTGATGAGGCCCTTGAGGAGCTGGAGTCTGACAACGAGTACCTCAGGCCTGTCTTCAGCAAGGAATTATTGCAGTCATATTTAGAGGTGAAGAAGGCCGAGGCAGATACGGCGAGGATGTACCCGTCCCCAATAGAGTTTTACATGTACATGAACCTTTAAGCCAGTTTTTAGACAACAAACAACGTCTATCTGTTTTGTTATATCTTTGTCTAAATAAATGAATTAAGCTGGCTCGACGTGAATTATGTTGGTTGGGCAGCTCTGGGCCGCGGCCTCGACGCAGTCCTTTAGGTCGTCTGGGACCTGGCCGCGGTTTATGTCGCTGGGGTCGGTCCTCCACTTCGATATTATTTGGCTCTTACCATCGGTGTCGCTCATCTCAAACACGTCGCCGCACAGGCTGACGCAGACCATGTCAGCTATGCAGTTATCCCTTGGGTCTATGCTCACCTTGAGGGTCATACACGACCCACCTGCGTCAGGCAGGCCCGACCAGTAGAAAAGCGTTGCTCATTAGCCTCCTTAAAAACGCTTACTGGCCCTATGTTTTTGAGCTGAAGGCCAGGCGATATATAATAAGCTCTGCCGGAAGGCTGACAGTGGTGTCGCGCTTGCCCTTAGCTGCCTATGAGGAGGAGATCCTAGGATACAACTTCATAGAGTACGGGGAGCTGGGTAGGCCCAGGCTCCTCGTCCTAGGCCTGCCCGACGCTGGCCTCGTGGGCCCGATAGCCTCAGGCCACCTGGTCAGGTCGCTTGGGATGCAGGACGTTGTGGGCGTCGAGAGCTACGGCTACCTCCCGCCAGCAGCCCTGATCCTCGGGGGCTCCGTGAAGTACCCCCTCCGGATATACGTTAAGGGGGAGCTGGCGGTCCTCGTGACCGAGATAACGCCGGTGGCCACAGGCATAGTGCCCCTCTCAATAGCCATAGTTGAGTTCGCCAGGAAGAGAGGGGTTCAGTACCTGGTCGGGCTGAGCGGCGTCGGTAACCCCATGAGGGCCGAGTCTCAGCCTCAGCTGTACTGGATAGCCACGACGCCTGATGCCGAGAAGCTGGCCTCAGCCCTTGAGGGGGCCGCCAAGAGGTTCCCTGACGGCCTCATAGTGGGGCCCTACGCAACGATCCTGAAGGAGTCCGTGAAGAGGGGCGTCAACACCGTCCTCCTGCTGAGCGACTCCTTCGTGGACATACCTGACCCTGAGGCGGCCGCCGTCGTGATAGATGGCCTGTCAAAGATAGCAGGCCTGAAGGTCGACACGACCCAGCTCCTTCAGGAGGCCGAGACCCTAAGGCTTAGGCTGCAGGGGATGGCGCGGGAGGCCAAGGACGCCCTGGCCAAGATGGGCAAGGGCTATGAGTACAGGGCGCCCCTGATATACAGCTGAGGTGAGGCCCTTGTCCTATGACGACATTTTTGAGAGGATGAGGAGAAGGGCGATGAGAATAGTCAGGGACGTAATGTCCGAGTTCGACGAGATGGAGGCCTGGCTGAGGTCTATGATGGATGAGCTGGAGGAGACCATCAGGCCTGAGAACCTCCTTGATGAGAGACTGAGCGAGCTTAGGAGAGGCGCTCTGAAGCCCCTGGCGTCAATTCACGACGCTGGGTCCGAGCTCGTCATAACCATCGACCTCCCGGGCTCTGACGCCAGAACCATTGACATTAAGGTGTTCCCTAACTCCGTGAGGGTGGAGGCGAGCGTGAGGTCTGAGCTAGTGAGGAGGGCCTTCGGTGAGACCTACTGGGCCAGGAACATAAGTAAGTACGAAGGGGAGTACGCGCTACCTGCCACCGTTGACCCCTCAACAGCCAGGGTTAGCGTCAGGTCTGGCATGGTGGTGATAAGGGTCAGGAAGACTGCCCAGTAGAGCCGCCGTTCTCGCTGTCCTCCACGGCCTCCCTCAGGAGCTCAGCTATGTCCTTGACCTCAAAGCCGAAGTTCCCGGCCTCGGCCCTGAACATAGTGTTACAGTAGGGACAGGCCACGGCGACTATGCCCTTCGGCTCCCCCAGCGCGTTGGCGGCCTCCTGGGCCCTCATAGTGGCTATCCTTGTCCCCCTCTTGACCTCATAGAACATCTGGCCTCCTCCGCCGCCGCAGCAGAAGCTCCTGGACCTGTTGCGAGGCATCTCCTTAAGCCTGAGGCCAGTGGCCTTAATCACCTCGCGGGGCTCCTCATATACTCCGTTCCAGCGGCCCAGGTAGCACGGGTCATGATAGGTGACCACGTACTGTAAGGTCTTTGAGGGCCTGATCTTACCCTCCTTGAGCAACCTGAAGAGGACCACCGAGTGGTGCTCAACGTCAAGTCTGTCAAGGACCTTAGTGAGCTCGGCCGTCTCAGGCCTCTTGGCCAGGTAGTCCCTGTACAGCTTATAGTTGTTCTTGAAGTTGTTGAAGCCGTGAGGACAGCTCACCAGGAGCCTCTTGAACCTGTACTTGCTCAATATTGTGAGGGACTGCTTCATGAGCTCCACGTAGAGGGCTTCATCGCCTACTGACCTTGCTGGCTCACCGCAGCAGGAGTGCTCTGGTATAACAGCCGCCTTGAGCCCAGCCTTCTTCAACAGGTATATCACGGACTCCGCGATGGGCCTCATCCTTGGGTCAAAGGACGTTATGCAGCCCACCCAGTAGAGGTAGTCGTACTCCTCGCCCTCCCTCGCAACTACGTCGTCGCCAAACTTCTTGGCCAGCTCGGCTAGCCACTCGTCCCTGTCAGCTGGGTTAGCGCCAAGCGGGTTGCCAACGGTCTGGACCCTGTAGAGCGCGTCGAGGGCGTCCTTAGGCACATATTCGCTCCCAACGCTCACCATGCCCCTCCTCATGTCTATGATAGTGTCAACGTGATGGATCGTCACGGGGCACTCGTAGAGGCAGGCGCCACACGTCACGCAGCTCCAGACCGCCTCGGGGTTCACCTGAAGCCTGCCCTCGCCCCACGCCTGCTGGTCCCACAGGCCTGACCACATAGCGTCCCTGAGGGTCACTATGACGTCCCTGGGGCTCAGCACCTTGCCTGAGGTGTAGGCGGGGCAGGCGTTGGTACACCTCATGCAGCTCGTGCACGCGTCGAAGTCCATCCTCTGCTTCCATGTCGTGTCAGAGAGCTTCACAACGCCCAGCGGCCTGCCCTTCTCTATCCTCTCATCAATGTCCTCAACGGGCTTAACGCCCTGGGGGAGGGTGCCGCGCCTCTGGAAGGTGACGTTCATGGCTGCTGCATAAATGTGCCAAAGGTTGGTGTACGGTATAATGGCCAGGGTAGCCATTGCAATGCTCATGTGGAACAGCCAGAGCCCCCTGTAGATCTCCTGAAGAGTCGGCAGCGGCACTGTACGAGCCCAGAGGAAGACAAGGTAGCCTATTGGGTCAAACCAGGCCCTCTCCCAGAGGTACCTGTAGGCAACAACAGCTATGCCGTCAACTAGGAAGCCCGTTACGACAATTACTATGAGCAGGGACAGCACCAAGTAGTAGTAGGGGTCCTGCGGGAGGTTGGGCGTAAGCCTCAGCTTCCTCCTCACAATAGCTATTGAGGCCCCGACCAGGACCAGCAGGCCGGCCAGGTTGTTAAGGAGCTTGTAGGCGTAGTAGACGTTGCCCGTCAGGAAGACCGCGACGTGCATGTTTAAGGCCCTAAGTATAGTGGCCAGGAAGAGCCAGCCTATGCCATAGAATATCATGGCGTGCATGACGCCTGGGAACCTCTGCCTCAGGACCTTCCACTGGAGGAGGGCGAACTTCGTGAAGTTGTAGATCGCCTCCTTAACGGAGTAGCCTGGAGGCCAACACATGATCTTCCACTTGGGCCCTCCCCAGGTCCACCTCCTGTAGCCCTCGTAGGCCACATAGAGCAGCCAGAGGAACACTGCAAGGCCTAGCGCGTACACAATGAACTCATAGCTCTGGACCCAGGCGAAGTTGTAGATGCCAACAACGTACCCCAAGGCCAACGCCAGAGACGTAAATGTCTTGCATCAATATTTAAGCCTTGAACTTAAGCCTTGAAAGGGTCCCGACGCCTTTGCTCCTTAGGTAGTCCCCCGAAGATGCTCAGGATAAGATCGCTAGTCTCGCGACAGAGCTTGGGACGCTATAATAGGGCCGCCCCTAACACTGACAGGGGGTCCTGGACTGCCTCAGGGGAAGGGCGGCAGCGCTAAGAAGCAAGTTGACCTAGAGGCCTTCATAAAGAACCTTGAGAACGAGCTGAAGGCCCAGGGCAAGGAAGAGCAGAGGGCTCCCTCTCCCCCGCAGCAGAGGAGGAGGTCAAGTATACTTGACTTCATGAGCGCCGAGGCCCAGGGCAGGGGCCCGTCTGAGGCCCCTAGCGCCAACGCCGCCAACGTAGTCCAATCTGAGGGAGCTCAGAAGGCAACGCCAGCGCCGGCCCAGACGCCCCCAAAGGCCGAGGAGAGGCCAGAGCAGAAGGGCGTTGAGAAGAGACCAGCTGAGCTCGAGTGGCTAAGACCCTCGTCAGAGTTCTACGTGGAGTCGCCCCAGCAGAGGCCTGAGCCGAGCAGCTGGTGGTCCACGCAGGAGGACGGCTACGTGGACTCTGCAAGGGGTTACCTGCTTGAGGTGAGATATGAGGGCGAGGTAGGGAAGGCCGTCGCCCTCCTCTACGATTCACAACAGGGCAGGGTTGTCAAGTGGGTCGACAGGACAGGGCACAAGCCCTACTTCCTGACCAACATGCCCGTTGAGCAGGAGGACGGGAGGCCCGTCGTCGACCTGACCAAGTACAAGTCGTTCAGCAACCTCGCCGTGGTGACTAAGAGGGACCCCCTGACGAATAAGGACGTAAGGCTGACCAAGGTAGTGGTTGATGACCCCCTGGCCGTGAGGACCCTAAGGAAGGTCGTGGCTGACAGAGGCTATAAGGTGTGGGAGGCTGACATCAAGTACTTCCTCAACTACATCTACGACAACCTGCTGATACCAGGCATGCCTTACGAGGTCTCCACTTCCTGGTCCCCCCTGAACTGGAGGAGGGGGGAGGACCTGGAGAAGACCATAAGGGAGTCCTTCCCTGACGACCTGAAGGACCTGGCTTTAGACTGGGCCCCCATATTCGAGGAGCCCTCCCCCAGGGTGCCCAAGGTAGCCCTTGACATAGAGGTCTTCACGCCTGGCGAGGGGCACTTCCCTGACCCCTCTAAGGCTGACATGCCTGTCATGAGCGTGTCCCTAGTTGACGACACTGGCAGGAGGCAGGTCCTCCTCCTGGCGAGGGACGGCGTTGAGTTCGGCGGGGAGGAGCCGCCTAACGCTGAGATAGAGCTCTTCGACAGCGAGAGGGCGATGCTCCTGGAGGCCCTTAGGAGGGTCAGCCGCTACGCCGTTATATTCACTTTTAACGGCGACAACTTTGACTTACCCTACATATACAATAGGCTGCTCAACCTGGGCCTCTCACCCGACGATCTGCCTATGACGTTCCTTCAGGACTATGTCACCTTCAGGAGGGCCCTTCACGTCGACCTTCACAAGCTGTTCGACATCAAGGCGCTGCAGACTTACGCCTTTGGTAACAAGTACAGGGAGAAGAGCCTTGATGCCGTGGCTGAGGCCCTCCTGGGTCAGACTAAGTACAAGCTGACAAAGTTCATCAATTACGTCAGCCTTGAGGAGCTGGCCTCCTACAACCTTCAGGACGCAGTGCTCACCATGGGTCTCGTGACGTTCAATAATGAGCTCACGTGGAACCTCCTCATACTCCTGATGAGAATAAGCAAGACAGGACTCGAGGAGGTCTCCAGGTCACAGGTCTCGGCCTGGATCAGGGGCACCCTCTACTGGGAGCACAGGAGGAGGGGGCTCCTTATACCTAGCAGTGATGACATAGAGGCCATAGGCTCACAGTCGCCGAGGAGCATGGCCATAATAAAGGACAAGAAGTACAGAGGAGCTATCGTTCTTCAGCCCCCCCAGGGTGTCTTCTTCAACGTAGTTGTACTTGACTTCGCTAGCCTGTACCCGTCAGTCATAAGGAACTGGAACCTGAGCTATGAGACCGTTAACAATCCCTACTGTGGCAAATTTGTCGAGGTGCCCGAGGTCGGGCACAGGGTCTGCATGGAGAGGAAGGGGATATCAAGCCAGCTCGTCGGCTTGCTGAGGGACTTCAGGGTCAAGGTATACAAGCGTAAGGCTAAGGACAAGGGCCTCGCAGAGGAGGAGAGGGTCTGGTATGACACAGTTCAGGCCGCCATGAAGGTCTACATAAACGCTAGCTACGGCGTCTTTGGTAACGAGAACTTCGCCTTCTATAGCCTCCCTGTGGCTGAGAGCGTGACCGCTATAGGCAGGGCCGTCCTGATGGACACGCTTAAGAAGGCCTCTGAGCTGAACCTGCACATACTATATGGCGACACCGACAGCCTCTTCATCTGGGACCCGCCTAAGGAGGCCCTTGAGGGGCTTGTAAGGTACGTCCAGGAAGCTCACGGCCTCGACCTTGAGGTCGATAAGGTCTTCAGGCTCGTCCTGTTCAGCGGCCTCAAGAAGAACTATGTCGGATTTGAGGGCGAAAACTTCGTCATAAAGGGCATGCTGGCAAAGAAGAGCAGCACGCCGGAGTTCATAAAGTTCGAGACATCTGAGGTCATGAAGATACTGGCCGCCACCAGGGGCCCAGAGGACCTTGAGAAGACCCTTGAGGCCCTGAGGGACAAGGTGCAGGAGATCTACAATAAGCTCAGGAGGAGGGAGTACGCGCTTGACCAGCTCGCCATCAACGTCATGCTGAGCAAGGACCCGAGCGAGTACAAGAAGAACACGCCTCAGCACGTGAAGGCAGCGTTACTGCTAATCAAGGACGGCACGCCTGTAAGCAAGGGTGACATAGTGTCCTTCGTTAAGACCAAGGACAGGCTGGGCGTAAAGCCCGTCAGGCTCGCGAGGCTCTCCGACGTTGACACGAGCAAGTACCTTGAGTACGTTAGGTCGGCCTTTGAGCAGTTCCTCTTGGCCTTTGGCGTTAAGTGGGACGAGCTGGCTGGCGTTAAGAAGCTTGTATGAGCGTTAAGTCGCCGTCTCGAGGCTTTTGACGGGGCTTTCACGGCGACTTTTGAGGTTATTAAATTATGCTTTAACGGCCGAGTTGCACACCCTCTTAATTATGCCGCTCTAACGCTGTCCAGGGACCTATGTTATGCCTAAGGAGCTCAACCCTGAGGTCTATAGGCTCGTCCTGAGGAGGACGACGAGAGGGTCTGTCGTCCAGTTCAGAGGGCCAGGCCTTCAGGGCAGGGAGGCCACGCTGATCAGGGTGAGCGGCAGGAGAGCTGAGGAGCTGTTCAGCCTGATAGCTGCCTCCCTAGAAACTGAAAGGCTTGCTGAGAACGAGGTCGCCACGGCTAATTACGCCTCGTACAGGCTGAGGCCTGAGGTCGGGGCTGCCGTGGGAGGTCTCCTCATAATGGCCAGGAGGAGCAAGAACCCAGCAGCTTGGGCCTCTCGCCTCGCAGAGCTCGTTAAGGGGGACGGCTATGTCGGCTCACATGACGTCCTCGCGGCCATGTTTGACCTAAGCCTACAGCTCAGCAGGCTCATGCCGCCCTCTCCAAAGGAGAGGATGCAGCTCAACCCCAGGGTCCTGGACGCCCTCAGCGCCGGGATGAAGGTGATCGCCAGGATGCTGTGGGACCTTAGAGTCTCGCCTGACGAGCGCGACAGGGCGCTCAGCTCTTAAGGGCCCGCACGGCCCCTAACGTGGGATGAAGAGCGACTTCGGCCTGACTAAAGGATGAGGAGCCGTGTGAGGCCTGACCGTCATCCCTAGGCCTGGTCAACCTTTAATTGGCCGGACCAGGGCCTTCTGCCAGGTGAACATATTGGGCGAGGCCGCGCCGAGAAGGCTTGTCATAGAGGACCCCGAGTCCATGTGGCTTGAGTACGATAAACAGAGCGACACGCTCTACATAGGCTTTGGCCGAGAGGAGGCCGAGGAGAGCGTTCTGCTCAGCAACGGCGTGATACTTAACTACAGCGGCGATAAGCTGGTGAGCATAATCATACAGGGGCTCAGCGAGAGGGTCGGCCTCTGAGGCCCGAGACCTGTATGAGGAGCTCCTGCAGACCGCTGACTGTCTCCTTCACATGATTCAGGTCATCGCCTACTGCCACCAGCCGCCCAGCCCTGGTAATGGCTTCCTGCTCTATCCTCTGGCCAGCCATAACATAGTAGCCTATAAGGGCCTCGAGGTCCTCGTCCCTCTTAAGGCAACAGGTGACGACCATGAGGTAGTCCTTTCCGGCCTTCAGAAGGCCCTCTCTCACGCTGTGAAGGCCTTCTAGGAGCTCCCTCAGGCCTTCAGAGGTCTCCCCCCTCTGGTCCTCAGGCAGCGAGAGGGCCTGGTTTACGGTCTCCGTCACCCTCTGGACAAGCTGTCTGTGCTCATCAAGCACCTGAGCAATCCTGTCAACGTTGTACTCGAGAACAGCCCTCGCCGAGGCGCAGTCTAGGTTACAGGGTTCCCTCAGCGTGGCGCCCTCACCACTACGGTGCTCTTGTCAGCTATGCCGAGGGTTCTCATCTGGTCAGGGTTAGCGTAGACGTCTGTGTCGTTGGAGCTGTTCTCATCTATAACGACGGTCATGGTAAACCTTTTCCTCCCGCCCCCCACTGAGACCTCAACCTTATCTTTTATACCTAGCTCGCTTGCCAGCTTCTTTGAGAGCAGCATGGAGCCCTCCTGTACGTCAGGGCTGTAGTTGAGCCTGACCCTCTTCTCCGTGACCTTCAGCTCCCTTGAGTAAACGGTCGAGGCTGGAGGGATGAACGAAAGCATCTTACTAACATCTACCTTCTCGCCTTGCTCGCTCAACCATGCTCGCCCTCCCTTTAGACGGGCACGCCCAGCGACTTTATGTCCGCCTGATTATAAATGAATTTCCTCAGCGCCCCAGGGGCTTCCTCAAGCTTCAGCCTCACCTGCTCCCAGGTGTCCCTGTCCCTCATAGTCACAGTGCCGTCCTCAAGGGTCCTGTAGTCAACCGTGAAGGCCGCAGGCACGCCCAGCTCGTCTACCCTTGCGTACCTCTTGCCTATGCTGCCAGCGTCATCATATATCACGGTGAAGCCCTCCGAGACCAGCAGGTCCCTGAGCCTCAGCGCCTCCCTTGAGAGCCTCTCGTCACCCTCCACCAGCGGGAAGACAGCGGCGTCAACGGGTGCCAGGTGCCTCGGAAGCGACAGCACCACGCGGCCCTCCTTCTCCCTGTAGGACCTCTCGAGGATCACGTAGAAGAGCCTGTCAGTCCCGAACGAGGGCTCTACCACGTGAGGTATGAACTTCCTGCCTGAAACCTTCTCCTCGGTCTCGATGACCTTCACTGCGGCGGCAGGCACCTCAACGCCAGCCACTGCCACAGACCCCTTGGAGTTAATCTGCCTCTCCACCTCCTCTGGGGCCATGGAGCCGAGGGCCGCCATGACCTCTGGGGCCCTCTCCTTGAACGTCCTCCCCAGGAAGGACTTGTCAACTGTCACCCTCTTTGACTTGACCACTACGGGCTCCTTGTAGGGCTCGAAAACCTGGAGGTCCTGACCGCTGAACTTCATGTGCCTTGAGAGGTCGTAGTCGCCCCTGTACGCGAAGCCCGCCACCTCAACCCATCCCCACCTTGAAGTCCTAACCATGAGGTCGAAGACCTGCGTCGCGTAGTGAGCCTTCTCGTGGGGGCCCTTCTCCTCAAAGAAGGGCTCGTCCTGGGGTATGCCCAAGTACGAGAGGAAGTCGAGCCCTACGACCATCCAGTAGGCCATGCAGGGGTGTATGACCAGGCCCCTCGATATGGCCTCTGAGACCGTGACCTCCATAGGCCCTTTGCCGGCCAGCCTGTCCTCATACTTCCTCAGCCTCAGCCTCCTGTTCGTCACCTTCTCCAGGTTAGGGCACTCCTGAGACTTGGGATCAAAGAAGAACTCGACCTCCATTATCGTGAAGTCCCTGAGCCTTATCATTCCCTGCCTGGGGCTTATCTCATTCCTTGTAACCCTCCCGACCTGGGCTATCCCTAACGGCAGCCTTCCCCTCAGGCTCTCGAAAGCTCTCTTGAAGGAAGTGAACATCCCCTGAGCCAGCTCAGGCCTCAGGTAGCCCACGCTTCCCTCGTAAGGGCCTATCTGAGTCTTAAACAGGAGGTTGAAGGTCGTGACGTCGCTCAGCTCGCCGCCGCAGACAGGGCACCTAATGTTGTTCTCCCTTATCTTGGCCGTCAGCTCCTGGGGGCTCATGCCCTCAGCGTTTATCTTGAGCGCCTCCTCCACCAGGTGGTCGGCCCTGTAGATGCGGCCGCACTTCTTGCACCTTACTATTGGGTCCGTGAAGCTCTCCACGTGTCCGCTGGCCTCAAAGACTATCGAGGGCGCTATCACAGGGGTCTCTATCTCTACTACGTAGTCCTGGTGCTGAAAGACGAAGAGCCTCCTCCAGGCCTCTATTATCTTTTTCTTCAAGGCGAAGCCGTAGGGCCCTATATCGTAGAACCCCGCTAGGCCGCCGTAGATCTCATAGCTTGGCCAGAAGAAGCCCCTACGCCTTGCCAGGTCGATGACCTTGTCGTAGATGTCCTCCTGTGACACCCAAGTTCCCAGGGGCGCACAATGAGTTGAGGCTTTAACCTATGCTGCGCGGCCTCAGGAGGTGCAGCCAATGGGTCTTGGGGCCCTCTACATAACGCAGGCCTCCAGGCGGTTCGCGGGCATCGAGGGAAGCGAGAAGTCCAGGTACAGGATCCTTGGAGTGCCCTTCGACTCAAGCACCTCGTACAGACCGGGGACCCGCTTCGGCCCTGACGCCATAAGGCAGGCCGCGGCGGCGCTAGAGAGTAACAGCTACTTCATCAAGGACGTGTACCTGGAGGACGCAGCCCCCTTTGACGAAGGGGACGTCGTTGTGTCAATAGGTGACGTCAGCGAGACCCTCGCGAGGGTTGAGAGGGCCGTTGAGGAAGTTGCGGCTCGGGGCGTTCCAATACTCCTCGGAGGAGAGCACACGATAACGCTTGGCGCCCTCAGGGCCCTCTCAAGGGCCAGGCCGTGCCTTGTAGTCTTTGACGCTCACCTCGACTTCAGGGACGAGTACCTGGGCCTCAGACTAGGGCACGCGACCTTCATGAGGAGGCTGCTTGAGACCTCCCCTCCCCCTAAGGTTATCTACGTCGGCGCTAGGGCCTTCTCAAGGGAGGAGGTAGAGGCCGTCAGGAGGTCATCGATTACGGTAAGGTGGGCACAGGACTTCGTCTCACTGGGCCCTGTGAACGTGGCCTCTGGAATAGCGTCAGAGCTAAGCCGGTGCGAGAGCCTCTACGTAAGCGTTGACATGGACGTGTTTGACCCGGCCTACGCGCCAGGCGTTGGGAACCCTGAGCCCCTCGGCCTCACGCCCATGGACGTCCTGACGGTCATAAATAGAGTCGTCGACGAGAGGCTGGTCGGAGCTGACGTCGTGGAGGTCTCGCCGCCATATGACGTAGGGGGGTCAACCAGCGCCCTCGCCGCCAAAGTCGTGCTAGAGATAGTTCTTAAGCACTACGCGACTGCCAGCAGAAGGCAGGGCTAGACCGCGTAAACGCGACGGGGTGCTATTAACGTCGAGGGGGCCCTTATCTTGATGAACACCCTGTAACCGCACCTGGGGCACATCATTGTGTGGTACTGCTCAAGCTCGCTCTTGCTTATCTTATAGCCGCAGTTCAAGCACATGTAGTAGACCTCCCTCGGCTTGATACCGTATGGCGTCGTTTCCTCATAGGCTACAGCGGCCCCCTCCTGCTGCTCCTCAGACATCTCCTCCTGAGGCCTCTCCTCCTCTGACATCGTGAGCCCCGCTTAGCCCTGCAGCAAACGCTTATATCCTTAGAAGCGGTCCTAGACCCCGTACGGGTGGGGTGGCAGAGAAAGCACATGTCCAAGGAGCTTGACTGTGGGGGCCTTCCTCCTGAGATCTGCGAGCAGCTAAACGCCGAGCAACAGGTCATAAAGATAAGGCTTGAGGTAAGGAAGTTCAGCAAGCAGGTGACCGTCATAGAGGGCATTGACGACAAGCAGTTCAACCTGAAGGAGATAGCCTCCAAGCTTAAGAGCGAGCTGGCGGCTGGCGGCACCTATAAGGATGGCAGAATAGAGATACAGGGCGACCACAGGAAGAGGGTCAAGGAGCTCCTCGTCAAGATGGGCTTCCCTGAGGAGAACATAATGATCATAGAATGACCTTTTTATAGGCCTGATCTCGCTACTTAGCCTTAAATTTTTAGTTCTGGCTACCGTATCCAGATGGTGCAGTTGAGACCCATAGCTGTTTACGTAGGCGGCTCCACCTTAACGTCCCTGAGGCCTAGCGTCAGCATCGCAGGACCTTCGCCTGAGGGCACGCTCTACACGCCCACGCTGGACCTGGAGTACCTGGCCCTTGGCATGCCCAGGACGCTTAACGTCGTACCAGTGAGCCCAGAGGGCCTCCCGACCCCTGCTGTCCTAACGAGGGCCATACTTCAGCTAGTTGACGTCCCTTACCTCATAGTTGACGCAGGCACCTACTACGGAATTAAGGCCCCTCACGTGAGGCTTCCCTCTGCAAGGCCTGGCAACGACGTTGCTGAGCAGGACGCCTTGCCCCCAGGCACCGCAGCCGCCATCTTCTCCGAGGGGGAGTCCCTAGGGGCCATGGTGGCTCGGGGACACGACCTGGTCCTGTTAGGCGAGAGCATACCTGGCGGCACCACTGTGGCGGCAGCCGTCATGACGGCGTTAGGCTTTGAGGGCGTTAGGCTTGTCAGCAGCGCCTCCCCAGATAACCCGAAGGACCTCAAGAGGCAGATAGTCCTCAGGGCACTCTCGAGAGCTAAGGGCGTAAGTGACCCCCTCAGACTCATCGACATAGTAGGCGACCCTGTCCATGTGGCCATGGCAGGCATAGCCTCAGGGGCCCTCAGCAGGGGCGCCCAGGTAATGCTGGCAGGGGGCACCCAGATGGGGGCCGTCCTGTCAATAATGAGGTCCCTTGGCAGGCTTGATCCCGGCAGGGTCACCGTGGCCACGACCAGGTGGATAGCCGAGGACAGGTCAGCCGACATAAGGGCCATAGCTAAAGACATAGGTCAGGGCGTTAGGCTCCTCAAGGCCGACCTTGACTTCTCTGACTCGCCGTACAGGGGGCTGGCCATGTATGAGGAGGGCTTCGTCAAGGAGGGGGTTGGCGCCGGCGGAACCGCAGTTCTGGCCAACATGATGGGGGTCAGCTATGAGGTTATGAAGAGGGCCATCTATGAGGAATATGGGAGGCTGCTGAGCCTTGGTGGGGCTAAGCCTCTCTGACAGGGCGCTGGTCGTCGAGTTCGAGACGCCAAGGCACATAGCCACCACCGCCCACCTAAAGGGGTTCGTGGTCTCCTCCAGGGTCGCCATCTACCAAGTTGACGAAGGTGTTGACCTCTCGAAGCCCGAGGAGCTAAAGGACTCCGTCAGGGCTGAGCTAGGCCTCGACCCTGAGGATCCTGTCATGTTGACGGCCGCTAACGTGAGGGAGTACCGCTTCGCCCAAGAGGGGGAGTACGGAGTTGTCGGTACCGTAGGGCTCACCAACCCGGCCTGTCCCAAAATGGACGCCCGCTACCAGCCGCTCAGGGCCTCAACAATTAACGTTGTGGCCTGGGTACCCGACGCGCTGACAGTGCAGGGCCTCCTTGACCTATTCAGGACAGTCTCGGAGGCTAAGGCTGCGGCAGCCGCTGACCTCCTGCTCAGATGTAACGGAAGGGCCACCGGGACCGTGAGCGACGCGGTGGCCGTGGCTGCCTTCTATGACGCAAAGGGCTACATGTGGGCGGGCCCCTCCACCAGCGTCGGCGGGAAGGCGGCGTCACTTGTCTACAGGGTCGTTACAAGCACCCAGAGGAGGCCTGAGGACGTCTTGCGCTCAGTCCTTGGGCTCACGCTTGACGAGCTGACCTCTGACGCTATGGTCCTTTACAAGAGGGCCCCTGTCCCCGGAGTGCCGGATGAGGAGGCCAGGAAGCTCATAATGACCACGCTAAGGGACCTCCTGTCCGATCCCAACATCTGGGCCTTCCTGGTGGCCGCGAGGGAACTTGACATAGTTGGGTCAGCGGGCCTCATTCCTGGCCTCAGCGCGGAGGAGTTCGAGCAGGATACCAAGAAGGTCATAGCTGACGAGCTCCTGGCGACGGCGCTAAGCCTTTACATAAATGGCTTCAAGGCCCTGACAGCCACTTACTGGGCTGACTCCATGAAGGAGAAGCTCAACCTATCGCTAGCGAAGCTGCCCATGTTCGAGGACGACGTGGCCGCCTCCCTCGTCTCGTCAGCCCTCTCCAGGGTCTACGACACGCTGCTGAGAGGGAGGACTCCGTGAGCGGCCCCCGCTTTGAGGTAGCACTGGTCATGGCTGGAGGCAAGGGGACGAGGCTCTGGGGACCCTCAAAGCCCTTCGTAGAGGTGTGTGGCCTTCCTCTCCTTGAGCACGTAGTTAGGCCGGCCTCTGAAGTCTCAAGGAGGGTCCTCATAGCTTTAAGTCAGGACGGACTGGCCTGGGCCCGCTCGCTCAGCCTACCCCCCAACGCCTCGCTCGTAGTGACCAACGGGGCAGGCTACGAGGCTGATATAGGCCTGATGCTTAAGACCATAAGGGCTAGGCCATTAATAACGTTGCCCGGAGACCTCGTGGGCCTCACGCCAGACATGCTGCTATGGCTGGCCGAGAGGTCCGCGGGGCTTGAGGAACCAGTGGTATCAGTCGTTGACAGGGGGAGGTACGTCGGTATCTCGGTCTTCAAGGACAGCAGGCCTGGACCATGGGTAGACGTTAACGTCGAGTGGGGCCTGGTGAACGTTAACACGCCTGAGGACTACGGTGAGGCGCTTGCCAGATGTAGGCCTGCTTAGGAGGACCCACGGAGGCGCCCCTCCCGGCCTCCTTGACTTCAGCTCGCCCTCTAACCCGTTGGGCCCGCCAGCCGACCTCATAAGTTACGTGTTGGGCTGTGCAGCTGAGGGCGTCTACTCCTCGTACCCCACGTGGCTTTACAGGGACCTCTACGAGTCACTCTCGTCATTCCTCGGATTCGATCAGGAGCAGCTGGTGCCCCTTAACGGGGCCGCGGAGGCGCTGAGCCTAGCGCCTCTCGCCCTTCAGGCCAGGTCCCTTGTCGTAGTTGAGCCCAACTTTGGCGACCATGAGGTCATGGCGAGAGCAGTTGGAATTAACCTCAGGAGAGCGCTGCTCACGCGCGAGGGGAGCTCGTTCACGCTCGACGTCGATGATGTTATTAAGGAGGCCTCTCAGACCCTAAAGCCCCTCGTTGTCATAATATCAAGGCCTAACAACCCAACAGGCTATCTAGCCCCCATCAGCGTAATAGATGACCTCTCCTCAAGGCTGCCCCAGGACTCCATGTTGATAGTTGACGAGGCCTTCGTTGACCTCTCGCCGGGCCCCGCGCTGAGGCCAAGGGAGGACCTAGTTATACTGAGGTCGCTCACGAAGGCCTTCTCGACACCAGGGCTCAGGCTAGGCGTCCTGGCCACCGCCAACCTGAGGCTGCTCGAGAAGTTCGTCAGCGCCCTTCAGGCCTGGCCCGTTGACTCGATCACGGCCTGCGCCTTCTCCAGGTTCCTGAGGGATGGGAGGGCCAGGAGGCACGTCGAGGAGGGGGCCAGGCTGGTCCAATCGGAGAGGCCAAGGCTCTCTAGGGGGCTGAGGAAAGCCGGGGCAGAGGTATACGAGGGCGAGGCGCCGTTCGTGATGATAAGACATGACGCTGTTCAGAACCCCCTCTTCCAGCAGGAGCTCGTGAAGAGGGGAATTTACGTTAGGGACTGCTCCTCGTTCTACGGCCTTGGCCCCTCGTTCTCAAGGGTCTCGGTGAGGACTCCGCCTGAGAACGACAGGCTCGTGAGGGCTGTAGGCGAGGTGTTGGCCTACGGGCCTAGGTGACCTAATATCCTTACTGACAACCATCCCTAGCAGGGGCTCTAAACATGGAGCGGCCCTGTCATTTTACGCCGTCCCAGTTGTGGGCCTCCTCGAAGGCGCCATAGTTACGGCCGTAGGCCTCCCGCTCAGGCAGAGGCCCCTCCTGGCGGCGGCCGTCATGTTGATAGCTCACGTCCTGTTAACGGGCGCCATGCACCTTGACGGATCCTCGGACTACGGTGATGTACTCGGCTCAAGGGCCAAGGGCAAGGAGGCGCTAAGGGTATTGAAGGACCCGAGGAGGGGGGCCTTTGGCGTTGTGACGGCCGCGGTGCTAATAGTCGCCAGGTTCTCGGCCTTCTACTACCTCGCCGGTCGCCCAGTCCTCGTGGTAGCCTCATACGTCACAGGCCTGGAGTCAGCGTACATTACGTCCTTCTTAGGTTACGAGGAGCCCTACGACGGCATGGCGAGGCTGATAACTGCTGAGGCCAAGAGGCCCAGGAAACTGCTGCTGAACTTGACTATCACAGCCCTCTGCCTGGCCCCCCTGGCCCTGCTTAACGTGGTCTCGTTGCTCGGGCTCGTGGGCCTGACCGCAGCGTTCGTGATAGCCCATGACGCAAATAGGAGGCTGGGCTTCGTGAACGGTGACGTGTTGGGTTTCTCAATAGAGGCCTCAGAGGTCACGTCGCTGCTGGTGATGGCTGGTTGGGCCTAGGCCTCGCCTTCCTTTACCCTGGCCCCCTCTACCTTTTGGCAGCCCTTGCCGTGGCCGTGGCGATGGATGCCGTCTACCCCTACCACAGCGGCCTCCTGTTAAGAGTTCACCCGGTGCACACCTCCTTCGTACTAGCCATGAGGCTCTACAGGCCAAGGGCTTCAAGGGCCTGGGGTGCCGTCCTCTGGCTGACCGTGATGGCCCTTCACATAACAGTGTACGCCGTCGCCCTCCTGGCGGCCTGGCTAGCAGGGCCCATAGCATGGATTGTGGTGGCCGGCTACGTCATAAAGACCTCAATATCAATAAGGCTCCTCCTGGACACCGTTGAGAACGTGTGGAGGTCGTTAGCCGCCGGCAGGCTGACAGAGGCCAGGGCCTGGGCCCAGGGCCTCGTCAGGAGGGACTTGTCAGGAGAGGACGCAGGGCACGTCGCATCGGCGGCCGTGGAGTCGCTCGCTGAAAGCCTTGTAGATGGGTTGATATCACCGCTGTTCTGGCTGGCGCTCCTTGGTCCCATGGGGGCCCTGGCGCAGAGGGTCGCCAACACCCTTGACGGCGCCGTGGGCTTCAGGGACCCTGACCACGCCGACGTGGGGTTCGTGAGCGCCAGGGCTGACACTATTATCAACTTCGTGCCGGCTAGGCTGACGGCGCTTCTCATAGCGCTCTCGGCCCCCGTGGCCGGCGGAGGCGTTAGGTATAGCCTGAGGGCGTGGCTTAGGTGTAGAAGGCTGACGGAGAGCGTCAACGCCGGTCACCCAATGTCGGCCATGGCCGGGGCGCTGGGGGTCTTGCTCGAGAAGAGGGGCTCCTACACCCTCTGCCCCGAGGCCGGAAGATTGCCAGGGGCCGAGGACGTTAAGAGGTCGCTCATGGTGTCAACAGTAACCATCGCCCTGGCGGCCGTGATAATGTCGGCCCTCATACTTGTTTTAAGCTAGTGTGAGCGCCCAGCCAGGGCCGCTATGGAGCCCGAGGCGTGCCTTAGCCTAGCCCTTGACCTAATGAGAGCCGTTGGTGATGAGCTTAGGTCAAGGGGCTGCGATACAATACTCTTCAGCGGCGGCATAGACACCAGCTTCGTCGCGCTATCCGCGGTCAAGGCAGGCCTCAGGCCCAGGCTGGTAACTGTGCTCTTCCCTGGCTCAAGCGATGAGGCCTATGTAGACCTGGTTGCCAGCAGGCTGGGCCTGGAGCTAGTCAAGGTGAGGCCAACCATTGAGGAGGCGCTGAGGTGCGCCGACGAGGCGCTGGCCGCCATAGAGACCATAGACCCCATAGAGGTTATCTCGGCCTCAGCCGTGTGTCTAGGCCTAGCCAAGGCGAGGGAGCTGGGCTCCAAGTGCGTGGCCACGGGCGACGGCGGTGACGAGCTCTTCATCGGCTATGACTTCCTCCTTGACGCTGACCCCGGGAGGCTGAGCGAGTGGCTCGAGAAGGTTATCAGGGGGGCTTTCTTCAACTCCGTCCCCATGGGATCGCGCCTTGGAGTCAGAGTGCACCTGCCCCTCTACTCACAGCGGGCCAAGGAGATAGCCCTCAGGGCAAGCCCAGGCTGCACGGTCAGGCCCGTGAGGGGAAGGCCCTTCGGCAAGTACCTCATGAGGCTGGCCCTAGAGGCGCACGGCCTGGTCGAAGTGGCCTGGAGGCCCAAGGACCCGATAACCAGGGGCAGCGGCGTTGAGCTCCTCCTGGACTTCATGAGGAGGATCATAACTACAGAGGAGGCAGTGTCGCTGGCCAGGGCCACATCAATAGCCGTTCCGTCCTACCCCCACGCATACCTGCTGAAGAGGAGGTTAACCCTTGGGCTTCCCCTGCCGCCCAGACATGAGGGGAGCTCGTCGTGTCCTGTCTGCGGGAGGCAGCTTCGTGAAGACCACTGCCCGTTCTGCGGGGCTTACGTAGGCAAGTGCGCTGTCTCGGTCTACAGCGACGAGCTGTACAGGGTCACTGGCCCCCTGCGAGCTCCGTGAGCCTCGCGAGGGTGTACCTGGCGTTCTCAAGCATCCAGTGGTCGTTATTGAAGAATACGTAGACCTCCCTCGGCGAAAGGCCCAGCACCACCTTAATGATGTCATCAAGCTCCTCCCTGCTGTACTCGTGGGCGTACCAGGCGCTGGTGCCGTGCATCCTAAGGTAGACCGTGTCCCTGCTCCTGAACACGTAGGTCCCCATGGGGGAGCTGATGGAGACGAAGACGAGGCTCAGGTCCGAGACCTCCTTGACCTTGTCCTCAGCGAACCAGGAGGGGTGCCTGAACTCAACAGCGAACCTGGGGCCCTCGCCAGCAAGCCTCGAAAGGGCCTGAAGCCTTGAAATGTTGTCATCAGTCGCCGCGAAGTTAGGGGGCATCTGAAAGAGGTAGAAGTCGATGAGGGGCTCCATGGGCCTGAAGAGCGCCCTGAACTTCCCCCAGACCTCCAGCGCCCTCTCGTTGAGCCTGTGTACGTGGGTCACAGACCTGTGGACCTTGACGGCCCACCTCAGGCTGGCGCCCGTCCTGGACCAGCCCTTGACCTGGCTTGGGAACGGGAACCTGTAGAAGGAGGCGTTTAGCTCAACGGCGTTCAGGCCGCTGTTCTCGACGTACCACCTGAGGTCCCCTCCCTCGTTCCAGTCGTAGAGCCAGCCTGAGGTCCCTACCAGGGCCTTCAAGGGCCAAGACTTATTCAGGTGAGAGAGGCCTTATAGGTAGGGAGGGTTGGAGGGCCAGGACAACGTTGGCGGTAGGCTGAGGGAGCTCAGCCCCCTAGGGCTCTACATACTCTTTCACCTCAGGAGGGCCAACGTCGACTACGCGGGCTCAATATCAAGGGTCGCCGAGGTGCCTATTGAGAGGGTCCTGGAGGAGCTTGACGGGCTCGAGGCCAAAGGCCTGATACGGAGGCGCGTCGGGGGTTCCTCGGTAAAGCGTAGCGAGGCCAGGTTCAAGCTGTCTGACGAGGTCCATAAGCACCACATTTACTATGAGCTGAGCAGGGAGGGCGAGGAGCTGGTCAGGGAGCTGACGAGGGACCCTGCGAAGCTCTCGGAATACTTTGACTGGCTGGTGGGTCACAGGAACGTCCTCAGGCTCCTTCTCTTCCTCTTCGAGGCCGAGAACGAGCACGCAGGGACCCTAGCCAAGGTAGTTGAGGACACGCCCTGCAACACTGTTGACCTACTGGACAGGCTTGAGTCCCTGGGGTTAGTAGCCAAAGTGAAGGAGAAGGTGATCAAGTCCTCCCACAGGAGGGCCAAGCCAAAGCCGGAGACCAGGACGCACCACGTGTACTACAGGGTCAGCGAGCTGACGAAGATGCTGATAAGGTACAGCGGCCTCAGGAGAACCTCATAGGGGGCCCACGCTAGGCCTCCCCTGCCTGATCCCTTGGCCGGCGAGGGGTCTGAGGGCATCAAGGCCGCCCTTCAGGAGCTTGGCCAGGTTCTCGGCGTGCGCCCTGGCCCTGTTGACTGCTATCTCCTTAAGCTCCCTCGGGTCCGAGGCCTCGTCCTCGTGCACCGTTACGTCAACTATGACCTTGCCCGTCAGGACAGACAACGTTACGAGTCCGACGCTCATGGCCAGGTAGCTCAGCTTGTCGACTTCTGCGGGCCCCACCCAGCCAAGCGTTATCAGCCCCTCACAGCCCATGTCAATGAGCCTCCTGGCGGCCCCAGGGATGTCCTTGATGCCGGGCACCGTGTACCTCAAGACCCTGTACTCTGGCAGCAGATCCCTCAGGACGGTCTCAGCCACCGAGCCCATGTCGACCCTTGAGAAGGTCGTGTCAATCACTCCAACACACTTCGTTTCCCCTGCAGGCCTCAATTATCTCATCCCCGCTTACGAGGGGTACCCCCCAGCCCTTCGACAGCTCCCTGGCCTTTTCAAGGCTTAGGGACCTCCCGTAGTCGAGCATCTCGGCAAAGACGACAGCAGGCTCAAGGCCTGCCAGCGAGGCCAGGGCCGTGCTCAGCTCCGTGTGACCCCTCCTGGCCCTGAGCCCCCTCGAGGCCAGTATCGGCACGTGGCCGGGCGCCTGGAACTCCTCCCTGAACTTCCTCCTGGCCCCCTCCCTGTCCCCGCTCAAGTAAATGGAGACCACTTTGTAGAGCTCCCTCACGGTCTTGGCCCTGTCCTCGTCGCTTATCCCGGTCCTCACAGACATGTGGTTAACCCATATTGTGAAGGCTGGCCTGTCGCCGTAGCCGAGCCTCCTCATGGCGAGGGGCCTGAGCTCGGGCACGCTCGCTATCAGCTCGTCCCCCCAGACCAGGCCAAGGCCGCTGGCTATGGACCACCTGGTCGCGAAGCATATGAGGCCGCCCGCCCTCGTCCTCAGGGTATATATTACGTCGGGGGTCACCGAGGACGCGTGGTAGACTAGGTCTACCTCTGACTCCCTTGAGTCCGAGTCGTATATTAGCACAGGCCTCCGGTTCCTCAGGCTCTCAATGGCCTCCTCTATTGGCACGCTCTGCCACCGCGGCGAGGGCCAGAGCGGCCGCAGAAATTATTAATGGAACGTACTTGCCCACGTCAGGACCCACCGTTAACCTATGTTGCTGGGTTGATATTGTCAGGGGAGGAAGGGTAGTCGCTGTGGTCTGGTTGCTGACCTCCCCCAGTATGACCGCGAGGGTCCAGTTCCCCCCGCTGAGCTCAAAGGCAGTCCAGGAGTACTGATTGAAGTAAGTTAGGTATGAGAACATCGTGTTGTTGCCCTGAATCAACAGGTCCTCGCCGCAGGGGGCAGGTGATGACGTTATGAGCACAGAAAGCCCTGGGACGCCCTGAACCCCGCTCATTCCCTCCCAGAGCCCCGTAAGGTTAGGGGCCTGCGTCGCGTTGACGCAGACCTCGACAGAGGCCACGTAGCCCCCCTCAAAGGGCGCGTACCACACCTTCCTGAGCCCAACGCTTACGTTGCTGGAGGCCAGCGTTATTACTATAGGGCCCTCCTCATAGATCCTGAAAGTCCACTTGCCCTGCGTTGCGTTAAAGGTCGCTACCTTCTGGCCAACAGGGTACGCTATTACTACGGGGCCTCCAGGAAGGTGAACCACGGTACCGTTAACTACATGTATGCTCGTACCTTGCGCCAACAGGGTCAGCGTCAGCAGAAGGACGGCTAGGTGCACTAGGGGGCACCTGCTGAGCGGTTCGTGAGCAACCCTACTAAGTAGGCAGTCCCGGGGGTCACGGTGCTCTCAATTATGGCAGCGACTATCAGCAGCGTAAGTGAGAGGATGAGGATCGCAAAGGCCCTGTAATACATGGCGCCTACGCCCCTCCTGATCAGGACTATTGAGGCGGCCGTCAGCGAGAACGCCGGTATCTCAATTACGCCGTGGGGGACAAGGTAGTAAAAAACCACGAGTGAGTTGCCGTGTATAGGTAAAGTCAGCATGCTCACGTAGCCCACGAGACCCCCGTTGATGATGAGGGCGAGGGGAGGAAACACCAGAACTACTAGCAGCGCGTACATGATGACGTCTTTCAGAGCATTGTTGGCATAGATTATGACTGGCAACAGGGCATAGAGGCCGCTGGAGTTGCCGAAGTAACCCGCCACCTGCTTTATCTGCTGGGTCTCGTTAGCCATGTAATTGCCTAGCACTGATGACTGTAGGCTATTATAGAAGACTGCAACTAGGACAGCGGACACGCCGAAGACCACTATGAGCAGGTACCACGCGAGCCTTAAGCCCCTGTTCGAGGCAAGCTCTAGGACGGCGTCGTCAAGCAGCCCCAACCCTCTCGGCCCTCACTAAGGCTATGCAGGGCCGAGGGACCTTTTCAGCTATCTTCAGGAGCGTCTCGAGGTCCACCTCTACCGCCTTACCCTCCTTGCATGCTCTAAGGCACTCCTCAACGGACCTGCAGGTGACTGGCCCTGACCTGAGCCTCCAGCCCTTGGTCAACTCTCCCAATACCATCAAGGCCTATTTACCTATAAAGCCTCTGTCCCACTCAGGGAGGCCCTACGTCCAGCAGGAGCGCCAAGTACAGGGCTGAGGCCCTCGTCGGCGTCTGGAACGAGCTGATATCGGCGTGGGAGTCGGGCGAGAAGGTCAGCAGGGAGAGGGCCACCGAAGTGTTGAAGAGCGAGTACTCAAAGCTGTCAATATCGCCGATAAAGGGCACGGCTGAGCCAGCAGACCTCTATGATAAGGAGCTGACGAGCCTCTACATAGTGGGCAAGTACGGCATGGGCCTGGACGAGCAGTACCCAGAGCTCTTTGAGGCCGTGTTCCAGCTCGAGGTGAAGCTGGAAAGAGCCATTGACGTGCTGCTCAGCGACGAGCCGGCCAGGGCCAGGGACAAGGTGCTTGTCGTGCTGGGCGAGTTTGACGGCAACACCGTCGCCAGGATTATGAGGCTAGCCATGACCAAGTTCTACCTGGGCTTCGCAGGAGAAGACGTAGTTAAGAGGCTGGGCGACGCGATAAGCGCCGCCTTCCCTGAGAGGGCTGAGGACGTTAACAGGTTCCTGAAGTTCTACTCGGCGTTCAGGCTGGCGCTGGCTATAGAGCAGGGCGAGGTAAAGGACAGGGTCACCAAGGAGGCCCTCAAGCACGCGACAGCGCTTCAGCTTGGGAGAGGCAAGGTGACCATGCCCAGCGACGAGTACATAGCCAAGATAGCCTCAGAGGTGTTTAAGGTTCCAAAGAAAGTCCTGAGGCAGGTGCTATCACTTAAGGAGAGCAGGGGGCCCGCTACCTGATTCCGAAGGCCTGCCTCACGAGCTCCCTGACTATCGTGAGCCTCTGGATCTCGTTAGTTCCCTCGTATATGGTCGTTATCACTGAGTCCCTCAGGTACCTCTCAAGGCCCATCTCAAAGTCCACCCCGTAGCCCCCGTGTATCTGGATCGCCTGCCTCGATATCCACTCAGCGCTCTCCGTGGCGAACGTCTTGGCGAGGCTGGCCGCGGTCGTGAACTCGGGCCTGCGGGCGTCAGCCAGTGAGGAGGCCCAGTACGTCAGGAGCCTCGAGGCCTCGAGCCTTATGTACATGTCGGCCAGCTTCTCTATTATCATCTCAAACTCTATGAGCCTCTGGCCGAAGAGCTCGCGCTGCAGGGCGTAGTTCAGGGCCTTCTCGAACGCCGCCTGGGCTATACCGACGGCCTGGGCTGCTATGCCTATCCTGGTGTAGTCGTAGGTAGTCACCACGACCTTGAACCCCTCGTTCTCCTTCCCAACGACGTTCTCCGCAGGCACCTTAACGTTGTCCAGGACCACCTCATATGGCTGCTCGCCCCTCATGCCTATGACCCTGAACTGCTGCCCCACCTTGACGCCGGGCCAGTCCCTCTCGACGACGAAGGTCGTTATGCCCCACCACCTCTTGTTGGGCTGCGGAGGGCTAGTCCTGGCAGACACGATGAAGTAGTCGGCCTCGCCGGCCCCGCTTATAAAGACCTTCCTAGCGTTTATCACGTAGTGGTCGTTAACCTTCTCAGCGCGGCTCTGGATCCCAGCCACGTCGCTGCCGCCGCTCGGCTCGGTGTTGGCATGAGCGCCCCTCTTCTCGCCCCTGGCAATGGGGGTCACGTACCTCTTCTTCAGGTCCTCAGTGCCAAAGAGCAGGACGGGTATGGCGAAGAGGTGGTTCACACCAACGGCGACAGCAAGGGACGGGACGGCCCTGGCTATCTCCTCCATCGCTATGGCGGTCATCAGCTGTCCTCCGCCCTGGCCTCCGTACTCCTCAGGTATGCCTATGCCTGTCAGGCCCTGCTCAGCGAGGCCCTTGATGATCTCTGATGGGATCCTGTTCGTCTCCTCTATCTCCCTCCAGCGAGGCATGACGTTCTTCTCGACGAACTCCCTCACCGCTTTCCTGAAGAGCTCGTGCTCAGGCGTGACCTCTATCTTGAAGTCCTCTACGCTCTTGAAGGGGAACACCATGGCTCTCGCCAGGGGCTGAAGGGCTATGGAGGGTAAATGTGTCTTTAGACCCAAACATAATGGTGGGTCCTTGATCAAAGCTTAACTAGGGGCCTGTGGAGGGCCTCAACGACAGGCCCTTTCATCGATGTACCTTAATCCGTAGGAAGGGAACCCTTCCGAGGGTTTCATCGTATACGAACCTCCATGCCGGCCTGCCTACGCCCTCCGTCACGTAACTGGACCACAGCCCCACTAGGACGCCTCCTACTATGTCGCTGAGCCAGTGTGCCTGAAGGAGCAGCCTTGAGACCATGACTGCGCCCGCGTATATCAACAGCAAGTATGAGATCTTCTTTCGCCTGCTTTGGGGGAAGACCGACAGAACGTAATATGATAGAACTGTTACCCTGACTGTGTGGCCTGAGGGGAAGGCGAAGTAGTCTGAGTTGATGAGGTTACCGAGGAGCCCAAAGTAGGCTGAAGGCTCATGAGGCCTTGGGGCTGCCACATACGCTTTGATCAGCGCCGTCAATATCATTGAGAGCACCAGCGCCACTATGAAGGAGGCCACGGGCTCGGAGACCCTTCCGTCTAAAGAGACGTCTATAACGTAGAGGATCAAGGCCAGGACCGCGAAGGCCTCAAGGCTTGCGCTCCCCGATAACACCTCCATAGCTGGCGTCCTTACGTATGGAAGCGCGTTGAGCACGTAGACGTTCACCTCCTGCAGGCCGTCAACGTACCTCAGGGCCTCAAGGGCTATGGTCAGGACCAGGAGCACAGTCAAGGCTATGAATGACGTGAGGCCTCTTGTCTGCTCAGATGAAGCCTTCAACCTGTACCAGGCCCGATCCTAGGACTATCAGCGCTGCCCCTAAAGACTGCGACGCTGTGAGCGGCCTGTGGAGAAGGAGGAGCGTGAAGGCTACGGCGGCGACGGGCGTCAACATTGAGAGGGCACCGGCCCTAACGCCTCCCAGCTCTGTCACAGCTATGAACCAGAGGAGCCAGCCGAGGCCCTGTACAACGACAGCCATGTAGAGGCCTATGGCCACGGAGAAAGGCGTGACCATGAACCTCATCCCCAGGGGCCACAGGGCCAACACGAACGGGGTGGCCGAGAGCGTCATGAACGCCGTCTCCCCTGGCACGTCCCCCCTGGCCAGGTACCTTTCATAGTATACGGTTCCAGTGGCCCACACGAGCCCCCCGGCCAGCCCTATGGCTATCCCTGCGAGGTATGAGGACTCCAGGCCCTCAAGCACCATGGCAGCCACCCCCGCAACCCCCAGCGCGACGCCTGCGTACTGAAGCCCCGAGACCCTCTTACCCAGCGCGAAGGGCGTCATGAGTGCGGTAAAGAGGGGCTGCGTGTAGATGAGCACGGCCGCTATTGATGGGTTAGGGGTCATTGTGACCGCTAGGTTCAGGAGCGAAACCATGCCAGCTATATTGATGACGCCGCCTATGAGCTCCCTCCAGCCCACCTGCAGGCGCCTGTAGACAGCCGCTAGGAAAGCCCCTCCGACGGCCGCCCTGAGCGCAGTTAGGGCCACTGGTGATATGAACCTCTCGGCCGCGTATATGAGCGGGTAGGCCGAGCCCCATATGAGCACGGTCGCCGTCACCGCGGCGTAGCCCCTGTAAGAGCCTGACATGGAGCCTGCCCTCACGCTGCAGCCTCGTGATACCTTTTAAGCCGAGCCCTTAGTTGATCCCGCGGTAAGCGACCCTTGAAGGTGCTGGTGATAAGGGCGGAGAGGGGAAAGGTGGTCAAGGACGAGGTCGTTGAGGGGGAGCTGAAGGACGTAGTAAAGGGCAAGGCCCTCGAGGCCCTGAACGAGTGGAGCCCTGAGACCAGCGACTTCATAGTCCTGAAGGATGAAAGGGAGCTTGAGCTGCCCCTGCCCCTCAAGCCTGAGCTCGTCGATGCCCTGAGGTCCATTGGGTCCCTGAGCAGGACCAAGGACAAGGCCATTATGAGGTTCCCCGTCTACACCATCAGCTTTGAGAACAAGATGGTGAGCGAGGACAAGTACGTGGAGTACAAGGTCTACCTTCTCGCGCCCTACATCAACGATGACCTCAAGACGGAGCTGGAGGCCGAGGCCCAGGACATAACTACGGAGAAGGAGGCCCCTGAGGGCATCAGGGAGGAGGAAGAAGAGGGCTAACAGGGCTTGACCACCTATCAGTTCTCGCTGCTGGGGCTTGGGGAGGCCATAGTAACCCTGTTCGTGGTTCTCGACCCCTTCGCTGTCGTACCGTTCTACGTGGCTACAGTTCAGAGGCTCCCGCGCGGGAAGAGGCCGGGGTTCCTGAGGACGCTTATTGAGGCAGCGGTATTCATGTTGCTGGCCTTCGTTATAGTAGGTGACTACATGCTTAAGCTCCTTGGCGTGACCCTCAACGACTTCAGGATAGCAGCTGGCGTGATACTGCTCGTCTACGCCGTGTCCAGCCTCTTCGATGTAGAGATAGGGGCTCCAAGGACCCCTGAGGAGGTAGAGAGGCAAGCCATAGTGCCGCTCGCCACCCCCCTCCTGGCCGGGCCTGGCAGCATATCAACTGCCCTGTACTTCAGGTACATCTACGGGTACCCTATAGCGCTGATAAGCATAGCCGTCAACGCCGTGATAGCCTACGTTATACTTTACCTAGGCGAGAGGCTCCTGAGCGTCCTGGGCAAGCACGGGAGCCTACTAATAGACAAGTTCATGAGCCTTATCCTGGCCGGGTTCGCCGTGAGCCTCATCAGGACATCAATTTAGTACCTCAGTCGGGGACAGCTTCCTCACGGCAGCGCTCAGGCCTATCGACGTCCTCATCGGCAATGCCCTCTGTAACACAGGCCTCGCTCACTGCGTCGCGCTTGCAGCGCTCTTCATCGGGCCACTTACGACGCTACCGCTAACATTTATAAAATCTCCTCGTCATAATAGACGCGGGGTCTCCTTGTACAAGAGGATCCTTGTAGGCTATGACGGCAGCGAGGGCGGCGAGAAGGCGCTCAGGAAGGCCGTCGAGCTGGCTAGGGCGTTCGGCAGCGAGCTCTGCCTCCTAACCGTGATACCTCCCAGCTCGATGGCGTTCGGCGAGATAGTAGTGCCTGACGCAGTCAACCTCTCGCTGATAATAGAGTCCTCAAGGAAGAAGCTCGCGGAGGTCGCCTCTAGGCTTGAGGGCGAGGGGCTTAAGGTCAGGTTTGACGTCCTCACCGGCGACCCAGGCGACACCATAGTCGGCTACGCTGACGTCAACGGCTGCGACCTCATAGTCCTCGGCAGGAGGAGGCTCTCAAGGCTTGAAAGGCTTGTCCTGGGCAGCGTGACCCACAAGGTGGCGGGCAAGTCCACTAAGGCTGACGTGCTAGTTGTGCCTTAGGCCCTCTTGGCAACATGACAAGCATTATTGACGATATTACTGCGAAGGCCGCGAAGGTCCACATGGTGGCCTCAAGCGGCGTCATTCCTAGGAGCCCGCTGCCCTGAAGTATGAAGCCTCCCAGCAGGGCCCCTACGGAGCCCCCACGGTGTTGCCTATGCCGTTTGTCTCTAGGCGCTCACCCTCATCAGCTCATGTTTATCCGTTGCGCCTAGGGGCTTCCACCTCGCCCGCAGGGCCCCAGCGGCACCTGTGAGTATCATGAGCGGCCGTCGGGCCCAACGGAACGGGGCCCCCGTCTACAGGGGGCTGAGGGGCCTCATCGCCCTCGCCCTTGGGGCAGCGCCTCCATCAGGTGAGGGGTCATCTGTGGGATCCGTCACGGATGAATATAAAAGGTTTTCTATTAATTGAAAAGGTTCAGCAAAGTTTTAATGCCTCAAGCCTTGAAGCCTCGGACTAGTGCCTAGAAGTTATAAAGATCTGCATTAACCACGGAAACGCGAGGGGGCAGCTTTGTCCCTCACTGCAGCCGTCCTGGCAGGAGGAGAGGGCACCAGGTTTAGGCCTTACACGGACCTCATACCGAAGCCCATGATACCCCTGGGCCCTGACGAGAGGCCCGTGGCCGACCTAGTAGTTAACCTGCTCATAAAGGGCGGGGTAACCCATGTCGTGTTCCTGGTAGGCTATAAGTGGAGGTATATCAGGAACTACTTTGGCTATGGCGACAGGTTCGGGATAAAGATAGACTACAGCGTCGACGATGAGACCTACAGGAACACCGGCGGCTCCCTCCTCAAGGCCTACAAGCACCACCTCCTTGACAGCGACCCCATAGTGGTCTGGTACGGCGACATCCTGGCGCCCATAAGGGCGTCAGAGGTGGCAGAGGCCCACAGGAAGCTCAACGCCGACGCCCTTATAGTGCTGGCGTCGAGGTACCAGGTCCCCGTCGGCGTAGCGGAAGTCGATGGCGAGGGGAACGTGACGAAACTTAGGGAGAAGCCATGGCTTGACATGAAGGTCTCCATAGGCGTCCTCACGCTCAGGCCCAGGGCCCTTGAGGAGTTCGAGGGGGAGCTCGGGACGTCCTTCGATATAATGGGGGACCTCGTGCCAGCCATGATAAGGGCTGGCAAGAAGGTCAAGGCGTACATCTATGACGGCCCATGGGTTGACGTGGGAAGCCTAGAGAGGTACAAGAAAATAGACGAGGACCTGCTGAGGAGGGTGACGCAGCTGGACTAGCCTCAGTACTTGTGGCCATGAACTACAACCCTGCCGTCACCCAGCACCTCGACCAGGTCCCCGTCCTTCACTGACCTCAGCCCCTCCTCGGGCACCTCCGAGACCAGGGGTATCGAGGCCAGGACGCAGCCGGCCACTATGATTGGGTCCACGCGGGACATGACTATGGCGACCGGCGCCAGCCCGTTGGCCCTGAGCGCATATATCACATAGCTGCCCACCGTGCTGCCCCTGGGCCTCAGCGCCGCTACGACCTTGCCCGCCACGCTCCTGCCGTCCCTGAGGAGGCCTGTGTTGGGGTCAACGTCGCCGTAGAACGATAAGGCCTCCGCGAACACGGCCTCGCCCAGGGCCCTGCCTGGGACCAGTTGCCTTCCCTTCAGCTCAAGGGTCAAGCCGCCAGCCTCCTCACTATCTCCTCGAGAGGTTCAAGGCCTACCTTAAGGCCCTTGCGGCTCAGGTAGAAGTACGCCTTGTAGCTGTCCGTGACCACCTTTAGGCCTCCCCTGACGGGGCTGACCACGAGGCAAGTGTCCCTGACCAACAGGGCCCCATATAGTCTTAGCGTCCTCCTGGCCTCCGCTGAGAGCTTCGCCTCCTCATGCCTTGACGCCGTTATGAGGAGGGTCGGCCTCCCGGGCCTCGGGGTCCTCTTCGAGAGCTCTGCGGCCAGCCTCTCTACTTGGGTGGAGCTCGCGTGTGGACATCCAAGATACACCACGTCTACGTCGCCCGGCAGCGACAGCTCCTCGAGCCTCCTCTCGACCTCCCTGTAGTCTATGACCTCCTTCAGCTCAACGGTCTCAGGCGGCCTCTCAGGGGTGAGCCCTGGGACGAATACCATTGGCAGGTCCCCTGCAGCCCCCACCGCTGCGGCCAGCTCCTTGAACTCCTCGACGCCAAGCCTCGCCATGAGCATTGGGGGGTTGCGATCCCTGTGCCTTGCCACGAGCAGCTCGCCCAGGACGCCAGCCCTCGCCGGGTCTATTACGTAGCCCTCGGGGGCCTCGAGCCTGTAGGACGACCTCGGTACCCGCTCCGAGTCCGCGTGCATGTAATAGTAATAGGTCCTCCCAGCTATGGCGGCCATGAGGGCCAGGGGACCTCCCTCCCTGTTGGTCCTCAGGCCGAGGACGCTGTTGGCGTAGACTACAGCGCTGGACTCCCCCCAGGCCACGCTGGCTCCCCTGCTCAGCCCGCTGACGT
>WYEB01000112.1_pt1 | contig 34703 bp, 33 predicted proteins | sample 6343061 | NCBI WGS metagenome assembly WYEB01 (sample SAMN13812332, study PRJNA600296) | hot springs metagenome | biome: ENVO:00000051; feature: ENVO:00002007; isolation source: sediment sample from Evening Primrose shelf | place: USA: Yellowstone National Park, Evening Primrose Hot Spring ... | reverse complement strand
CTTGCTATATGGTTATTGCGGAGATTAGTAGCTTCATACCGAACTGGATCTGGAGTGCAATAGAGGAAGCCTTAATACTAATTGTTGCCGCGATACTCGTATACCTACTACTTGATTACGTCTTTGATAAGATCGTCAAGGCATTCGTGAAGATCGCCAGGAAGGGCGATGTTGAGAACGCACGCTTCATATTCAGAATAATCCTGATAGTGACCATATTATCGGCTATAGCCTATGTCTATAGGCAGTACTTGATTGTTGGCGCCCTATTGATTATTGTCGCCATAATCCTCGTGATCGGCATGAGGCCGATAATTGAGGAGTATTTCACGGGCAAGATTGGTAGGTTGGTTAGGGATTTCACGCTTGATGTTGGGGATCACGTGGAGATCATGGGTATAAAGGGTTACGTAATTAAGCAGACAGCATTGGGTTTGGTGATAAGGAGTGCGCGTAATGAGCTTGTTTATGTCCCCTATACGTTAATCATGAAGAACGTTATAAAGAGAGTACCACCAACGGAGGGTATTGAGATTAGGATACCCTTTAAGGTGCCTAGGGATGACTCGTTAATTGAGGATTTGCGTGCTGAACTAAAGGGGTACATGGAGCAGTTGGGTATAGAGGATCCTCGTGTTGATGTAGCCGCAATAGAGGATGATTATATCGAGTTAATTGCCAGGGGCGCTTATAAGGACCTGAGGACCGTTGATGAGGTAAGGTACTCAGTACTCGATAGGGTACTCAAATTAATGCCGAAGATTGAGAGGAGATATGGCAATAATAGATATCAACAATAAACCAATTACTCAGTTGATACTTCATTAATGAATCTCTCAACATTACTCAGGGTGCCAACAATCACCAGCTCAATGCCGCTCTCGATAATGTAATCATTACCTGGTTTAATAGCGCCACCTGCCGTTATTACGTAGGGAATGGTGATATCATAATTCTCAACTAAATAACCAATTTGCCTATTCACCATGGGTGAATTCTCACCAATGCGTACAATGGCGAAGGCCAAATTTGTTGATTGGTCTACGGTTAATACCCTGACGACATCACTTAAGACTAAACTCTTTATATTATCTGAAACCAAGCTCTCCACATTAACTATCGCCACACCCAATTCCCTGAACAAATCCTCCATATCCCTATTATTAACCCTCGCAATGATTAGCGGAACACCCCTCCTCTTGGCCACCCTACATGCATCAAAGTTTAGTTTATCATCCTCTGAAAGAGCTAGGAAGAGCTCTGCCCTATCCACACCAACCTCATTAAGCACACTTTCATCGCTTGGGTCGCCTTTATATACCATGGCTGCTGATTTAAGGGTCTTGTATGCCTTGTTACAGGCGTCTTCATTCGAATCCACAATCCTGACCTCGTACTTATCTGCAAGCATCCTAGCCACTTCGATACTCACGTTATTCGCACCAACTATTACGGCACGCTTCAACGGTATCACCAATTAACGGTATAATATGGGTTACTTAAATTCATTATTGCCCAGCACCATAAAACAGTACAGCACTTAAAGGGGTAATTAGGGCTTTGTTTAGATGATGCTCAGTGAGTGGATGAGCATGGTTAAAGAAGGCTTAAAGTACTCATACGCACCATACAGTGGCGTTAAGGTTAGCGCCCTCGCAATAACACCGGAGGGTAGGGTGTACCGCGGCGTCAACGTTGAGAACGCATCCTTAGGACTTACGGTGTGCGCTGAGAGAGTGGCTATATTCAACGCCGTCTCTAATGGCGAGAGGAGGATAAAGACCATAGTGATAACCTCAAATCTAGATAAGCCAATATATCCCTGTGGTGCATGTCTCCAGGTTATGAGCGAGTTTGGTGTAGAGGAAGTAATCATCGTGCATGGTAACGAAGTAATACGGCATAGTCTCAAAGAGTTATTCCCAAGACCGTTTAGTGATTGGAGGAGATAGGATCTACGCCCTTTATTATGGTCCCTCAAAACCACACACAGGGCATTTATAGGGATTGCCAGTCCTCCTGCAATGCTCGCACCTCCAGATCTCAGCCTTACCACAGTTTGGACATAGGAAGTGGGTTGCTCTCTCGTAAGGCTTAATCGGCTTACCACATGAAGTACACACTGGCACGGTGGGTCCATACAATGCTGGTTTTGGTCTCTCAACCCTGGGTATTGCCATTGACTAATCGTGGAACCATCACTAATTTAAGCATTTCTCTAAAACCCACACTGTGCGAGTCTTCATCAGTGAGTAATCCTTAATAAACTAGATACTCGATTTTACGGGATGGACATTAATAAGGCAATAGGTTTTGCAATACTGGCTTTAGCACTCGTATTAGCTACGGTGCTTACGTACTACATACTCACCAAGTTCATAGCACCACCATCAACACTGCATAGGGGAACAACGATTGTGGCGCTACCTGTCGGTACTGGCCCGTACCAAGTCTCCATTGTTGCATGGCCACCATACTTCCAACTAGATAATGCATCTTCATTCTACCGCTTATTCACTAACTACAGCCTTGTTTATGGACCAAGCACCGCGCCCATTAAGGTATTGATAATATACAACCCGGTCATGCCGCCGGCCACAAACTTTACAGTACTTAACACAAACTATATATTGAGTACCGCTGGCTCAGGCCTTGTGCAATATGAGATAGCCTTTAATGTATTTTCGTTCATGACCACATCATCTCCAACCTCATCACCACTAACTATTGCGGAACTCAACGTGGCCTCTGTAGCCTACTGTCTCTATTATAATTCCACCAATAGGGATTACGCCCTATTATTCCTTAAGGAGGTTGGTTCCTACGTGGGATCCAACGCAACGAACATTGCCAACCTAACCAGTACTGCCGAGATACAGAGCCTACTCAATAGGTTGGGAGTAAGTATTAACGCATCGACTTGTGTAAGTAAGTATGAGGATTTTGTCATGAACTCCAGGTATCAGGGGCTTGTTGGACTTACGCTCAACGCGTACTACGTACCTCCATACTACGCACCAAACCCCTTAATTGGTACCTCCCCTATCAATTCACCAATAATATTTATACTAGGTTATAACTCATTGACCAGCGCTTATGATAGTACAATTAATAACTTGCAACTGCCTGTATTCATCCAAAACCTAATGACCCAGAAATTCATGTATCAAAACATCACCGGCTAATTCATCTTTGTATTACCCAATCAAGCCCCTTATGGCACCACTTAACTTAACTATTTCTAAATACTCAACGTTGGCAGCCACGTATAGGAGTAGGACCGATATTGCATAATAAATAAGCAATACAATAAAGTCATTCCTGGCAACAGAACTAGTACTACGTACGGACCTAATAACCCTACCTGTCAGGAATAGAGAGCCCGTTGTGGAGAAGGCGTATGCCATTAACTCTATTATTCCATGCGGGAAAAACATGGTTACCACCAGGGCGAAGACTAGGGCTATTGGCGAATTTATTGTGAACGCCACATATACACCGAGTATGAACCCCGTCATTACCAGGGCAAGTACGAAGATGGGTGGGCCGATGATGGGTATCGCCATTAGGGTATCTATAACGAGATTATGTAGGAATATGAAGTTGGGACCCAGGTTAACGGTGCCCATTAACTCACTCCTTAACTCATTAATTGCGGTTTGGCTTATGAACAGGGGACCTACATAGAACCCTATTATGGAAAGCACTATTAATATTAATAACTCAATAATGTAGAGAGAAATGACTCTCTTGATGTTAATAATCATGCGTGATCACCAGGATGTAGGAGGGTGTGTGATCCGCGTTCAAATCCCTCGTCATGGATCCGCACATCCCTCCTGTCTTCACTAAAACGTAATCAATACTGCGATTATTTAAATCTTGCTAACCCTTACCTCCTACCTATCGTTTCCAGGAGCCTATTAATGACTATTCTTCTAACGAACTCCTCACGTTCATCCTCATCGAGCTTAAGCCTAACAAACCTGGCGCTCTCTGTTATCCTGGGAAGCAATACATTATCTATGGCATTAACCATCCTCTGGTACTCCCTAACCCTCGCAAGTAATGTGTAGAATAGGTTCTCTAGGTTTATCATTTCCGAAACTATGCTAAAGTTGCTGTATATGCCATATAAGGCGCTATCCAGCTCCGGCGGTATTGCGAATATGCCGTAATTAGGACTTGTGACACCCCTAAACTCTAACCCCCTGAACTTTATTCCCTCCATAACCAGGTCGGTGAACTCTGCATCTACCGTGGGCCTCACAGACTCGCTCAACTTTCCATAATCCTCAATGCCCATTTTCGATATTGCAGCCCTAAGCAGCAAGGATGTCTTGCTCAACTCATCATGAACACTCTTCCTAGCGGACTCGAGTTTGGGTATTATAGCCCTGATTCTCTGTATCGTGGCATTCCTAGCATCCTCAACAGTCTTCTTAATGCTCCTATAAAGTCTCTCCTGATTCCTAAGCCTCAACAATGTAAGACGTGATGGAATAGGCCTCTCAAAGGCCACGTTATTGTAGTACGTTTTATATTTATAAACATTATTGCAAAAAACATAGGCTCACTTGAATGAGTAGAGTTAGTCAGGAGGAGGCATGGAGGAGGGTTAGGAGCGTTCTCGAAATGAGCGATTTAGTACTTGAGGTTATTGATGCAAGGGATCCTGTCGAGACAAGGAATAGGAGACTGGAGGATCTCGTTAATAGGTTGGGTAAGTCGTTAATGATGGTTATCAACAAAGCCGACCTAGTACCCATGGAGGTGCTTAAGGAATGGAGAAGATTCCTCGAGAGGGATTACCCCACGGTGTTCATAAGCGCCAGGGGTAGGCTTGGAACTAGGAAGTTGATTGTTAATATCAAGAGGTACGCACCTAGGCTTCCAGTGAGGGTTTCCGTGGTTGGTTACCCAAACGTGGGTAAATCAACAATAATCAATTACCTAAAGGGTAGGCATGTGGCTGAAACAAGCCCAGTACCTGGTTGGACAATTGGTGAACAAATAGTTAGGGCTAAGCAGTGGTTGATAGTAATAGATACGCCGGGTGTAGTACCTGTTGAGGAAGTTAAGGATGAAGCCCTATTAGTCATTAAGGGCGCGATAGACCCGTCGAAGCTTGATGACCCTGTAGTACCAGCGATAAAGTTAATAATGAGAATCAAGTCATTCAGCCCCAAGGCATTTATGGAGAGGTATGGCGTTGATTCCGAGGATCCAATGGAACTATTGGAGCTAGTTGGTAGAAGGAGAGGGTTGTTAATGAGGGGCGGTAAGGTAAATATTAGGGAGGCGGCCATCGCTGTGATTAGGGACTGGATACTTGGCAAACTCACCTACTACTATAGGCCGGGTGATAGAAATGCCTAAGAAATTGATACCAATGGTACTAAAGCCGTCGGTCAGGCCCATTAAGTATTACGATATTGTGGGTGATCTAATGATGAAGTTCTTGAGCGGTAGGAAGGCCGCAGTAATTAGGCAGGTTGGTGATTCCGCAATGCTGATGACTAGGGTTAAGCATGAGGACGGTAGTAAGTTGCCAATAATACTTAGCACTAAGGATGAGTTGATAAAGTACGTGAAGCTGGGTGGTGTGGACTTCATGGCCTCCGTTAATGCAGCCGCGTCTAAGGGTATCGATATGGTCATAATCGATATTAAGGGTGGTAAGGGCGTTTGGATGAGTGATAGGGGTCTCGAGCTTATGGACCTATTAACAACGGCGGTACGCATAACCTTTGAGCAGTTGGGGCTTGTGCACAATGCCGTAATTTTTGACGGCATGAATGGGTTTAAGGTGATATCAATGTTGTCGAGTGAGGTCAACCCTGAGGGTTTGAAGGCATTGGTTGATGTTGTTAATGAGGTTGTGCATAGGAGCATGAAGTCCATGGAATTATACCAGAGGCTTGGTGATGATGTTGTGATAGGCGGAAATACGATGCTTAAGGTTAGGATGTATAGGGTCCCACTATCACTCCATTGGTCAACAAAGCTCTCCGCAATACCCGTTGCCCGTGTTTATGACTTTACAACGATTTCTGCGGACCCATCCAACGTAATAAGACGCTTGGATAGCATGAGGAAGGTTCTTGAGCCATTATTTACGAGGAACCCTGTCGATGCATTACTTGATGGAATTAGGAGGTGGGTTGACGGTGATTACTCGCTTGTCTATCAACTCAAGGGAGTCATTAGGAGCAGTATTATGGGTGCGAGAAATACCAATTCATTAGAAGTTGATAGAGAAAACCTTAAAACTTAGGAGGAAACTTCTGGGCGATAGGTAATGAGAAAAGTAGCAATTGCGTTCATCGTGATTGGTATAATTATCCTTGTGATGTCAAGCATAAGAATAACTATACCAATAATAACGAGCCCACCCTTGCCAGGCATAAGTAAAATCGTCAACGTAACACCTGGAATGGAACTGGTAGTTAACGACATTAATGGCTCATTAACCCTAACACCCATTAAGGGCTACTCCCAATTCCTGGACTCCATTGATTACTTATCACCAATACTTGTCTTCGTGGGTATCGTGATATCCATGGTAATACTAGTCAGAGGAAGAAATGTTAAATTCAGCATATCCGACCCCCTCATCTTTGGAGTAATGCTAATGCTAGCCTTCTCCCTAATATTCGCATTACCCATACCAACACCCATATACTTGGACGGCAACCCAACTAGCACGTACTTATTAGTGGGTGTTAATGCATACGTCGGGCTCTCATCAACAATGTACCTAATCAGCGCTGCACTACTTACGGTTAGTACATGGTTATATAGAGAAACGCAGACAATAGAAAGCTTATACCCAGACATTGATCAATTAATGAGCATGACCGTTATGCTTAAGAGCGAGGAGGAGACGGAGGAGTCAGGGTAATGAAGAGGGTTGGTAATAAGGGCGTTATATGCTTCTTCTGCCTAAGGAGGGTTAGGGAGTACTACATAGTTGATTATGAGGTTAAGGAGTTGGGCATGGTGTTCAAGGTCTATGCCTGCCCAGATTGCTATGCCAGGATCAAAGATGCCTCCAGGAAACCCTGAATGCCCTTACGTAATCAACGATACCATCAAGCTCCATTATGAATGAATTAACCTGGTAAATACTCACGATAGGTACACCCTCAAGCATACTCATGCCAGCCTTATGCCAAGTAATAACGACGGGTATTAACAAGGCCTCACCCCACCTAACCCCTAACCTATTCATCAAAACCTCTGGCTCCCTAGACACCAACTCGACCTTCTCAAGGTGTCTCTTAACGATAGCGGACAAGCTTCCAGAAACCCTCCTCCAACGCTTAGCCTCTATCAGTAAGACCCTTGGCTCCCTATAGGCAATGACATCAAACTCAACCCTGGTACCAACGACGGGGACCCTGAGCCTACTGACGACCCTGAACCCCCACTCCTCAAAAATAAGCCTTATCAAGGCCTCGAACTCATCCCAGGGAAGGAAGCCGCTTATTTCCTCAAGGTCAACACTCAATCCCTTATTCATGAAGTACCTAATCAACGCGTGAGGTCTCATGTTAACCCTATAGCCCTCACCTACCCTAGTAATAGCACCATCACTCAACAACTCATTAAGGAAAGATTCAACGATCGAACCACCTAGACCACTTAATCTCTCAAGGGATTCGCGGGTGAAGACTCCATCCTTAGAAAGCACCATTAAGGATTTAGCAAGCCTCTCCACAATCATAAATACGGCAAAAATTATTTAATTTTATTTAATCCATTACTCCTTAACGTGATGAGAAGCGGCAACTGAACCTATGATTGGTGGGTCAGGGACTGACCAACAAATGCTATTACAATCATTATTCACCTTAATCCTTAGCATTAAGATTTCTTCCTTCGTGGATGTGATCGATGCGTGAATCACCGATGCAATGATATCACGATTGTTTTCAATTCGGTTACATCCTCTATTGAGAAGCCCACACCCTCCCTGCCAATGCCCGAGTCCTTAACCCCACCAAATGGGAAGAGTCCAAGACCGTGGCGTGGAAAGTCATTTATTGTAATCTCACCAACCTCGATTGACCTAGCCACACGCCAGAGAGTGTCTATGTCCTTACCGAAGACTGCCGCGTCTAACCCGTACCTGACCTCGTTAGCCACCTCAATGGCCTCATCAACATCCCTAACCCTAATAATGGGTATCACGGGACCGAAGGTCTCCTCAACAGCAAGCCTAGCCCTTCTATCCACGTGATCAACGATGGTGGCTTCATGATATGTTAGCCAATAACCACCACCATGCACTAGTTTTCCACCCTTCACCAATGCGTCATCCACCATTGAGTGCACCCTCTCCACAGCATTAATGCTGATTAACGGCCCCATCGCAGCCTTGGGATCCCTGGGATCACCGACAACCCAACCCTCAACCTCCTTAATCAATAACTCAACAAACTCGTCTGCCACGCTATCCAGTACTATGACTCTACTGATGGCGTCACACCTCTGCCCTGACAGGCGTAGGGAACCAGTGGCTATCTTATTAGCCGCCAACCTCAGGTCTGCATCCTCGAGAACTATCGCCGGTGCCTTACCGCCAAGCTCCAGCTGTAACTTCTTCAAGCCAGCCATCCTGAGGACTCTCAACCCCGTCTCCGTACTACCCGTAAGTGATATAGCCCTAACCAATGGGTGCATCACCAGGGCATCGCCAATACTGGCACCAGGGCCCGTGACTAGGGCAAAATAGTTCCCCAAACCTGCGTACTCAAAGGCCTTAGCAATTAACACGCCCATGATTGGTGTGTAGCTTGACGGCTTAAGGATCACTGGGTTACCCGCCAGCAACGCCGTTGCCGCCTTAACCATGGGTGTAAATAGTGGGTAATTGAATGGCGCTATGGCTGCAACAACACCGACAGGTTCCCTAACAACTATCGCGTACTTATTCTCAGTACCGGCGCCATACTCACCAGGTATACCAACATCAAGTAACCTACCCAGGTCCTGATGAATCATTCTTAACCTATCGATTGTAGATTGGACCTCACCCTCAGCCTCACCCATGGGCTTGCCGCCCTCGAGAACCAGGACATCCCTGAACAGGCTCCTGTACTCACTAATGAAATCAGCAACCTTCATTATTAAATCAGTTATGCGCAGGTATGCCCTTCAATGACCACCATGAACTATGAAGCTTCTCAACAGCCGCATCTACGTGCTCGGGCTCCAGCTTATTCACATACGCAAAAACCTCATTATTTACCGGAGACTTCACGGGCATGTAACTACCGAAGTCTATCCAGGAACCACCAATAAACACCCTGAACACGCCAAACTTCACCATCGTATCCTGGAACTCGCGGGGAAGCTCTGGAAGGTGTACGGGACCCAATATATTGACCTTTAACTCCCTCAACATTACGATAAGTTAACGCCATTTTATTAAAAGTTTAGGGGTTTAAGAGGTAAATCTTACTAACCATCACCACGCAATAATGCATAAATACATTTAATTACAGCTATATAATGTGAGTAATTATGCCAATACTCGCTAGGGAAATCATGACCTCACGCGTATTAACACTTGAAGACAATGCAAAGGTTATCGACGCAATAAGGCTCATGGTGAACCACGACTTTAGGCACGTACCAATCACCAGGAGTAACTCCATAATAGGCATGGTCACGGCCTTAAGCACGATTAAGGGTATCGATAAGGAGGGACAGCAGGTATTGAGTGGCTCTGTTGGAGACATCATGGTTGGCACGGGTTACGTTAAGGCACTATCCAACGACTATGTTGGCGAGGTGGTGAGGCGCATGATAGATTCGAATGCCGATGCAGCATTAGTGTTCGATGGTGATAAGGTGGTGGGTATAATCACCGAGAGAGATATCGTGCGTAAACTACCCAGCCAATTATTTAAACAACGTAGGGTGTTTGACATAATGAGCAAAAACCCAAAAACCCTGGGCCCAGAATCAACGATAAGCGATGCAATCAAGAGCATGGCAACGCATGAAATTCGTCATCTCGTAATAACGAGGGGCAATAGGGTAATGGGCATACTGTCCATCAGAGACATACTGAGGTACACCCTGAAACAACTCGAGGCAGGGAGAAACATCGACCAAAGCTACCCAATCACATCCCTAATGAGCCACAACCCAGTGACAATAGACCCCAGCGCCTCAGTAACAGACGCCATAGACCTAATGAGGAGAAACAACGTAAGCTCCCTACCGGTAGTCGAGAAGGGAGTACTCATGGGAATAATCACCGAGAAAGACCTAATACGTGAAATCAAACCATACCCCTAAATGAAGAGATAACAAGAAACACATTGCATTATATGTTTATTTGATTCATTTTCAATTAAATGTAACTCTAAAACTCTAATTTATTAATGGCTAATGCATCCGATAATTGGTATGCCGTTTATAATGGCACCGGCTCCAAGCAGTTGGTCCTGCTTTTCCTGATTGGCCTGGTACTGGTGTTTCCCTCAATGTTTCCTCGGTCGGTAACTGCCCAAGTCCTTCAATAACCTATGAACCGTTTAACGAGGTTACCTTAAATAACGGCAGTAATTACGTGACTGTTTTGGTTAATTGTGGACCAATGATTAATGTTGGTTTGAATATGAGTTATGGTGGTGGTTTGATAATGCTCATCAACGAACCCGAGCTCCCAATGAGCCCACTAATGCTCAATGGACCAGTGAGTAATAACCTCGCGCTACCCGTGAACACTACAATAACACTCATAATATAGCCATACAACGGCTACACACTGGCTGGAATAGACACCAACGGCAATACCATGAACTACATAGAAACGCCATGGAACTTATACATAGCCACAATAACAATAACAAACCAAACAAAAATAAACAAAATACCCTCAAGTCAAAAACAAACATTATTCTTTTTGATTTTGATTAAGAAATAGAAATATAAATACCTTTTAAATTAAATAGAATGTATGCCCACTATTAAAGTTACTAGGAAGCGACTGCAAGCCACGTTCTGGGACGGACTCAGGAGTAAGGTAGCAAAAGCGAGCGAGAGGGTTATTACTGCCTCGCCAATCCTCGACCCCAAGTTCGTTATTGACGTTGCGAGGGCTAGGGATAGGGGCGTGAATACTATTATCATAACAACACCAGGCAACCCAATACTGAGGTGGATGAAGGTCGCACTCATCCTCTTCACTGGAGTAACCCTATTCGGTGTACTGGTTATTTCAATAATACTCTTCGTGAAGGGGACTTGGTACGTTCCAGTATGGATTGTTTGGTTAATTGGGCTCGTTCCCCTCGCAATAGGCATCGGCTTCCTAACCTACCACATTAGGAACATTGCACTGGCTAGTGGGTTACTCAATAGTCTAAACCCAATACGTGTCGATGAGGACATGCTCTATGGCGCGGTTAGTGAGGTAGGTCTCTTCATTATTGACAATGAGGCGTACATGCTCGGTAGGGTTTGGACCTCCAACCTATTTTCTTCTTATAGTGTTTCCACGTATAACCTCATGCCAATCGGAATCCAGGACGCCATTGACAAGTTGAAAAACCTGGGTGTTGAGGTGGTCACATGGTCAGGGCAATCTGGAGACTAAAGAGACGAGGAGCACTATACGATAGGTTATTCATCTACGGCCTTATTGCATTTTTCCTATTCCTCCTACTACTCGCCGCCCTCACAAGCCCGCCCCAGTACAGGTTCAACGATACACTGGGCTTGGCGATAATCTCCACAGCCTTCTTCGCGATGTACTACGTAATACTACGCTTATTACCATCTGCAGTTGAGGTTAGGTTCACGGAGGATGGCTTGGTTGTTAGGGGTAGGAGGGGTTTTACTGTGCCGAGGGATGTGGTTGTTAATAATAATGTAGTCTGTATCAGGAAGTCACCCGCGGGATTGAGACTACATGTAATCCACGGGTTAGTTGAGTACTCCTTCCCACTAAGCCAGAGGCAGTATGACGAGTTAGTCAATGCATTAGGCACCTACTGGGGTTGGGAACCGCCCGAGTGCCCGAGGGTCAGAATTGAGGTTGGGCACGTGACACCAATCACTCCCGAGGCTCCCGAGACTAGTGCCCCATCAACCATGCCTGGGGGCGTGCTTTGGAGGTGGGGTGCGGGTAAGTATAATGTCATGTTCTACATTGTGGTAGGTGTCATCGTGTTTTACATGCTGTATTATATCGTGTCCACCCTCATTAGCCTGAGGGTTATTACTGAGGGTGTGTTAATCGCCCTCGCTGTGATGTTTGGTTTGGCAGGTATTAGTGCGCGTTGGACATATAGGTACTACAAGAGGAGGTTGGTTAGTGATGTGAGGAGTATTACCTTAACCTACGATGGGTTCACTATTACGGATAAGAGTGGGAATACGTTCTTCATACCCAGGGACGACGCCCTAGACAGTATTTGTGTCGGCGGTACCGCGTTGGTGCCGTCGATTGGTAATGCACCACCCACTGGTTTGAATATTGAGTATATCCTACTCATTAATTATAATGGGGTGACGTATAGGGTACCCATGCTTAGGGGTGAGTTCAACAGGCTCCAGGAGGTGTTGTCGAGGGCTTGGGGCAGGAGTATTAGGGGTTGTTGAGAAGTTACATATGATGCATTTGGATGATGTTGAGGTCTACGAATTAATGGTGGTATTGGGTGATGTATTATTATTAATTTCCTAATGCTGTGTATATCCAATATTCTTTGGTATTTTTAATCAGCATGCAATACCTATTGTTTCTTCTTGATGCCTCTTTATAATTGGTTTTGAAAGCGGCAACCTCTTAGGTGCATATTATCTATGGGTTGTGGAGTACGTCTTTTATTACCCTGTTGACCTCCTCGGATAGTTCCTTAACCTTCTCCCTAACGTTCTTTCTGAGGTCTTCGTAGTAGTTGTTGCCGTATGAGTCTATCACGACGGTTAGTGGCCCGAAGTTCTCAACCTCGAGGATCCACATGGCCTCCGCAATACCTAGGTCGAGCCAGTGTACGCCTAGGACTCTCTTGATAGCCTTAGCCGCCAAGACGCCGGCGCCACCCGTGAATATTGCGTATGCTGCCTTGAACTTCCTCATTGCCTCCGTAGTCTTGGGACCCATGCCACCCTTGCCGATTACAAGCTTGACGCCGAGTTTCTCGATAACCTCTGGTTCGAAGTCATCCATCCTAGCGCTGGTTGTTGGTCCCATGCTTATTATCCTCCATGTATCGCCCTGCTTCAGGGCGACTGGGCCCGCGTGGTATATAACTCCGCCCTTTAAATCAACGGGCAATTTCTCGCCCTTTCTTATTGACTCGACCATTCTGACATGGGCTGAATCACGTGCGCTAATGAGTATGCCACTCACGTATATTGTGTCCCCAACCCTTAATTTGGTGATGTCCTCGTCACTAATGGGGGTTTTCAGGTAGTACGTGCCCACAACAAACACCCAAAGCTAGTGTACACTAGGTCCTTAATTAAGCATTTCCATAATTATTTACTACATTGATGTGGCAAACAAAGCTTTAATACCTCGGTTATGCTAGGTTAACCATGCCGAGCCTTGAGGATTCGATTAAGGAGGCGGCAAAGGCAATAGTAAAGATGGCCAGTGTCTCGCCGGCGGATGATGTGGTGAATGCGCTTAAGAATGCCGTTAAGATCGAGATTCACGAACCAAGCAAGGTTCAGTTGAATGCGATACTAACGAATATAGACCTGGCAAGGCAGTACAACGCAGCCGTGTGCCAAGACACTGGCGTGCCCACGTTCTTCATAAAGCTTGGCGATGGCTTCCCAATAAGGAGCAAATTATTTTCAATACTGACGGAAGCGGTCAGGGAAGTTACGAAGGAGTTGCCCCTAAGGTCGAACTCCGTGGATCCACTGACCGAGAGAAACGCAGGTGATAATACAGGCATTGGGATACCCGTGTTTGATGTGGAATTATTTGATGGTGATTACCTGGAAATGATATACACACCAAAGGGTGGTGGTACTGAGCTACCCAGCAAGGCCTTCGTGGTACCGCCAGGCAATGCATGGGAAAGGCTACCCGAGCTTGTACTCAACGCTGTCATTGATGCTGGCCCAATGCCCTGCCCACCAGTCATTGTTGGTGTGGGTATTGGGCCCAACCTAGACGTTGCCGCCAAGCTGGCCAAGAAGGCTGCCGTATTAAGGCCCGTTGGTTCAAGAAATAGTAATCCCGGAATCGCAAAGATTGAGGACGCATTGCTGGAGGCTATCAATAAACTAGGTATTGGGGCTCATGGAACTGGAGGTAGGGTAACGGCACTAGACGTGCATATTGAGTACGCGTACAGGCACCCAGCAACCTTCGCGATAGGCATAGTCTTTTCGTGCTGGGCCACCAGGAGGGCCCGAGCTATCGTGTACCCTGATGGTAAATACGAGGTAAAGCCGCTATAATGAATCAACCAAGTGTAATAAAAATTATTATTTAATTTAATCATTGTCGAAATCAATGTGAACGAACTCATCCTGGGAATTATTGAATTATTTGGATTAGCACTTATAATCTCATTCGTAGCCTCTCAGGGCGGTATCTCGGGGGCTTATTTATTAGTACCTGCCCAGATTTACATACTTGGGGCATTAAGTCCTGTGGTTAGCAGTACGAATCTCATGTATAATGTCATCGCCACACCATTATCTATTTATCGTTATTTGAGAGAGCGTAGGGTGGTCAAGCAGTTAGCCCTCACACTAGCCCTTGGTGGTATGGCGGGCTCTATCGCGGGTTCGTATATCCGTGTCTTCTTAATAGGGGCTGAGGTCTTTAGGGTGTTTGTCGATGTCGTTTTACTAATCCTTGGCATCGAATTGATAATGACTCTGAGAGCTACGAGGGCTAGGAAGCAGCTGGTTACTGCTGTGAAGGTGTTGGGTGTGAGGTCTGGGAGACTTTTCTTCCTATTCTCAGATAAAGTCTTCAGCGTATCATTACCGATAATCTTCGCATTATCCTTCATCATTGGCGTGGTTAGTGGTATTTATGGTATTGGGGGCGCATCGATAATGGCGCCGATATTATTAACGGCCTTTAACCTACCCGTTTACGTAACCGCAGGCGCGACATTGATTGGGACCCTAATCACGTCTATTCCATCCTTAGCGATATACTCAATATTGGGGTTTGGTCCCAATATCCCCGTTGGCGTGAGCATAGGGTTCGGTGGACTTATGGGTTCATACCTCGGCGCGTCGATACAGAGGAGGGTTCCTGAATGGATTATTAGGTTAATGCTTAGTATCATAACAATACTACTAGGGCTTCTCGACATACTCATTCATCTTGCTTGACAGTGAGTGTTCATTATCTTGGAATAGCTGACGTATGCTTATTAATATTTTAAGACCTGCCTTGTCGATGAGGGCTGTAGTCTTTCAAACGCCTGGTATTGAAAACCTGAAGATAATGGATATGCCAAAGCCAAAGCCTGGACCTGGTGAGGTGCTGGTGAGGGTTAAGTACGCTGGAGTGAACCCCGTTGATTACTTCACAATAAATAACAAAAACGCTAGACCCATACCTCACATACCCGGCGCTGAATTCTCCGGTGTCATTGAGGAGGTTGGTCCTGAGGTTGGCGGGGTTAATGTTGGCGATGAGGTGGTTATTTACAATAGATTATTTGATGGAACCTGCCGGTACTGCTTAATGGGTCATGAGGAATTATGCGTAAATAGTGGACTAATTGGTGTTGTGACCCAGGGAGGATTTGCTGAGTATGCCGTAGTGCCTACCACCAATGTGCTAAAGGTTCCCAAAGGGGTTAGTCTTGATGAGGCTGCCACATTGCCCGTTGGTGCATTGACTGCGTGGCATATGCTTAATCGTGCTGAGGTTCACCCAGGCGAGGTTGTTGCGGTTTTTGGAGCCACTGGTAATGTGGGTAGTTATGCCGTTCAATTTGCCAAGTTGAGAGGCGCCATTGTGGTTGCTGTTAGTAGGAGGGCTGATAGGGTTAGGCAGGCATTGATGGAGCTTGGCGCCGATTACGTCGTTACACCTGATGAGGTTAAGCAGGTTATTAATGAGCTTAGTGAGGGTTTGGGCGCCGATGTTGTTGTGGATGCTGTTGGTCAATCAACCTGGAATCTCAGCTTCTCAATAGTCGCCAAGTACGGTAGGTGGGTCACAGCGGGTGCATTAACTGGTGGTGATGTCACGCTTAATTTACCGTCACTATACTCCAGGGAAGTACTCGTAATAGGTTCTACGGGCGGCACCAGGGCTGAGTTGAGGGTTTTGCTGAACTTACTAAGTAAACGTAGGATTAGGGCTCCGATATATACGAAGCTTGATCTCGAGAGGGTTAAGGATGCCTTTGATATCATGTTTAAGGACGAGAATAGAGTTGGTAAGGTACTATTAACACCGTAGAGTAATCTCGCTGCGGCAATGTTTAAATAGGGCTTTGGCTTCAAATGCGTTGTATGGTCGACGTAAAGAGGCTGGCTGCGGAGGTGCTTGGTGCTGGTGAGTCCAGGGTTAGGATTAGCCCTGAGGCTATTGATAGGCTTGGTGAGGTGACGACTAAGGCTGACGTGAGGGCTTTGATTAAGGAGGGGTTGATATACGCGGAGTATAAGAGAGGCGTTAGTAGGGGTAGGTGGCGTGAGTACCATGAGAAGAGGAAGAAGGGTAGGAGGAGGGGTGTTGGTAGTAGGAAGGGCTCGAAATACGCAAGGCTTGACCCCAAGGAGGCTTGGGTTAGGAAGATTAGGGCGTTGAGGAGGTACCTAAACTCGCTTAAGAGGAGGGGGTTGATTGATTCGAAGACTTGGAGGGAGCTTTACCTACAGATCAAGGGTGGCAGGTTTAACAGTGTCTCGGCACTTAGGGCATACTTGATAAGTAACAACATAATTAAGCAGCGATAGGACTAAAAAGCCGTGGCTTAGAAATACTTATTAAGCAACAATCCTTTTGGCTTTACGAGCATGGCAAGGACTGGGCGTTATAAGGTTAAGTTTAGGAGGCGTAGGGAGGGTAAGACGAATTACTACAAGCGTAGGGAGATGATAAAGAGTGGGTTACCAAGGCTTGTAATTAGAAAAACCAATAATTACATAATTGCCCAGGTCGTTACAGCCAAAGTCACTGGTGATGCAGTAATTGTCAGCGCAACATCGAAGGAATTGGTTAGGTTGGGTTGGAAGGGTGGCACAAAGAATACGCCGGCAGCCTACCTAGTCGGCTTATTGATTGGTTATAAGGCGTTATTGAAAGGTGTTAAGAGGGCTATACCTGACATAGGACTTCATAGACCAATAAAGGGTGCCCGTGTATTTGCTGTAATTAAGGGGGCTGTTGATGCAGGGCTCGAGGTTCCTCATGATGAGGAGGTACTTCCTGGTGAGGATAGGTTGAGCGGTAAGCACATTGCTGAATATGCGGAGAAACTTAAGGGTGAGAATGAGGCATTATATAAGGCTCGGTTTTCCAAGTACCTAGCCAGGGGCTTGGACCCTGCGGACTTGCCAAAGCATTTTGAGGAGATTAAAGGAAAGATTAAGGATTATTACATGGGGTTATTTAAGAAACTGAACATAGAATTACCACAAGAAGAAACTGAGGAGTAAAATATTGTTAATGAACAATATCCTCACCGGGAATTACCGTTATACCGAATTCGTAATAATTATGGAGCATTAACCGTATTATTTGTCATTAGCATAAGTCTTATAAATAGGTTATTAATTGCTTATAACTAGGTGATTGAATAAATGAGCAGCGAAACAAAGCTCTCAGGGATACATTACGTGATGTTCCTTAGTTACTCCCTAACGTTCCTAATATGGGGTTTTGTGACAACCAGTGGTGTCATGACCCTTGATTACTTCTCTAAATACATACCTAGGTTCTTAGTGCCAATTTCTGCGGCAATGGGTCCCTTATTTCTGATGGTTGGTAATACCCTAATGGGTCGGTTAGCTGATATTGTTGGTAGGAGGGGAATTTATGTATTCACAATGAGCCTGTACACCATAGGCTTAGTTGGGATGGCACTATCACTATTTTTTATTAATACCATGCCCGTGGAAATCGCGTTTACTGTGTTCTTAATATCGTACATCCTAGCCGAGATTGGCGTCGGTGGTGAGGAACCGCCGGCATTGGCAGCGACTACAGAGTTAATGCCGCCAAATCGCAGGGGTTCCATGCTCGTTTTAATCACGAATTTCGATAATGTCGGTGCCGCCCTAGCAGCCCTAATACTCTTCCTATCATTGCTATGGAGCACTCCCATTTCAGCCACGTGGACCATGATAGGGACCGCCATTCTCATAATTGCGGTGGCGGTAGTGATAAGGTTGGTAACGCCTGAGTCCGTTAGGTGGCTTATGGTTAAGGGTAGGGAGGATGTTGCGAGGAGGATTGCTGAGGAGAAGGGGTTGATGTATGCCATCTCGGATTATCGTAGTAAGGCGAATGTGAGGTTCCCACCGGTGTGGTTCAGGGCATTGGTGCTGTCATTAATGGGGTTCTCGCAGTTGGCAACCTATGGTCTAATGGCATATTACATAATATACCTACCCACACTACCCTTCTCCAGTAATGAGGTGTTGGCTGTTCAGGTCCTTCTATGGGCTAATGTTGGTGCATCATTGGCAGGTCTTGTGGGCTTGGTTGTCGACAATATACGTAGGAAGATGTTTACCTTATTGTCGTACATTGGCGGTTTATTAACCATGATACCCATATTCCTGGTTTACGGCCTAATGTCAACAAGTAGTATAGCTTCCTCTTTATCGATATTCTACATACTTCTATTCCTAAATATGGTATTTAGTGAGTTCGGTTGGGCGGTGAGGGTGCTTTTGGAGCCTGAGTTATTCCCAACTAGGGTTAGGTCCACGTGGATAGGTATTGTTAGGCTTATCTCATGGACCGTCTACGTAATACTAATCTACTACCTACTAGCCACAGCCAGTACGTTCACATACCTACTCTCGAATGTACTACTGTACATCGTCGGCACAGCCGCGGCTCTAGCCTGGTACATATGGGGTGTGGAGACGAGGGGCTTGCCCGTTAGTGTACTTGATGGTGCAGCTGGTAAATAATACTACAATGATTCCATGTCATTATAATAAAATAGATCACTCAATACCCGTTAGTGCCTAAAATTTGATTGAAAAAGATTTTTAATACCGAGTGAAGCGAAAGTTTTGCTTTACATAGTCCCTTTCTGTCCATCAATTCCCTCAGGTGATTGGTATGGCAAAGCGGTACCTGGCATTGGCGATGCTCGCCTCAGCCCTGTGGGGAGTTTCGTACCCAATCACGTACTTAGCGCTGAGGCTTTATGGAATAGAGCAATTATTGGCGTCGATATACCTATTCTCCACGGCTTCATTAGCGATGATATTAGCCTTCAATGGGTTTGACCGTGAATCGGTGGTTAAGGGTTTAGCACTATCGCCAATAAATTACGCACTCTCGTACCTATACGTTGAGTTATCAGGGTCTGTTGGTGGCTTAACAGCGTTGGTAAGTTCCAGCTATATTATTCCACTGATAGTAATTGATTACTTACTCAATAGGGACGTGAGTATTAAGTACGTGATATCAGCCGTAACACTGCTTACAGGGCTTTATTTGCTATTTCAGGGTTATGGCGATTCCATATACATAGCGATGCTACTAATGATCCTAAACCTAGCATACACACTGGCTTTAGCGTACCTTAGTCATGCGGACACCCTAAATCTCATCCTTGGGCAATCGCTGGGTACATTACTGATCTCACTCTTTATGGTACATGGCGCAATCATTACATTAAATATTCAGTACATTTATTATCCATTGGCACTGGCATTTATTGGTAATGTGATACCATACTCACTCTACGCAGTATCAATAGAAAAGCTTGGACCTGTTGAGGCATCGTTAACATCGTCAATGGAAACCGTAAGTTCACTCGTGGTATCAATACCAATCCAGCAATTACCAAACAACCCATTGGCATGGATCCTACTCACAGTATCGATACTATCAATAAGCATAGAAGCACCTAGATTCGGTGTCCATGGAGAGACGTTAGCTCCCATAATTCGGGACTATATCAATCATAATACGATCAATTCTATTAGAAACGCTTATCCGCGACATATCAATAGAGATGATGTGCGCGATTTACCATTCATATTGAACGTGCCTGGTAAGAGGAAGGTAATATAGCTAATATCCCATCCCAGGCAATTCCTATGTAAAACATTATTGGTCATTGCACGTTAAAATACGGCATGATGATGGGCTTACTACAATCTTTACCACAGGTTACCATTATAAGATCGCCCTAAGCTCTCCCATACGTGAGTGCTAGGTCTATTGGTAGGGGTGTTTGTCCTAAATGTGGGTTGGAGGGTTCCGTGGTGATTAAGCAGGTTGGTGGTAAGGATTACGTCTACGTTAAGCATGGTAGGACCTGGCATTACATAGGTCCATTGGATAAGGTAGACCTCAATACGATACTGATAGGGTATACCACCACACTACCACTAAAAGGATCCAGCAGAGTGGGTAAGACGATGGGTGGGCAGGGTAAACCCTTGAGTAAGGTAATCGCTAAGGTGCTTGGCGTGTTATTAATAGCCATAGGCGCGATCCTAGTGCTAATCCCACTTTTACTCTTACCAGCAAGTATCGCTACTGGCTACGCATATGTTAGTGGCTCTGGGCTTTTAATTGTGAATGGTTCGGATAAGGCGTACCTATTCTCGACCATGAGTAATCCAATTACTGTCAATGTAATGACGATATACGGAGCTAGGTTTAAGGTTCTTGTAACACGAATTAGTTCATTACCACCTCCACTGAATAATACCTTAAGTACGGCTCAAATAACCGTGGGCCATTCAATCAATATCACTGAGATCAAACAATTATTGCCGAACTTCTTAGGTGATTATACGAATTACACAGCAACAATAAGCCCCGGGGAGTTGTTGATAGTGTGGCCTTACGAGGTTTATGAGAAACCGGCATTACTTACCTTCGTTTATCGCTCCATGCCCATACAAGCCAAGACACAAATTAATGTTGTTAACGTTGTGATAATGGCATCGCCTTTATTAATTATTGCCGCTGTGTTGATGTACGGTGGTTATGAATTGTATAGGTGGTCTCGAAGTTAATTAGAAATTGTATAGTTACGGCTCGAGCCTGAATCGGTCCCTTGGGTATAGCACCACCTCGCGGATGTTATCCCTCCTCAGTAGAACCATCATTAGCCTGTACAATCCCAAACCCCAACCGGCGTGAGGGGGTAGACCGTAATCATAAATCATTAGGTGGTTTTCGAAGCTTTCGGGGTTTAAACCCCTCTTCCTTAGTGCGTCGATGAGTTGTTCCTTAATATGTATTCTACTGCTTCCTGACGCGATTTCTAGACCATCAATTACCAGGTCGAAGGATTCACTAATCCTTGGATCGCTCTCGAGGGGTTTCGTGTAAAATGCCCTGATGTCTGTTGGGAAGTGTATTATGAAGAATGGCTCGCCAAACTCCTCGCTTAGGATCTCCATACCACCCTTGGGAACATCCTCACCCCAATTAACCTTCAAACCCCTCCTCTCAAGTATCCCCAGTGCCTCATCGTAGGTAATCTTCCTGAACGGTTTCTTGGGCACTTTAACCTCTATACCATACTTACTAAACTCATCGTTAAATGCCTCAGCCACCTTACCATATACATTAACAATTACGTCCTCGAGAACTTCCATCACATCGGTATAGTTTGCGAAGGCTTCCTCGATGTCAACTGATATGAATTCATTAAGGTGGTAGTTCGTGTTGTGCTTCTCAGCCCTGTATGCTGGTGCTATCTCGAAAATCCTCTCAAGGCTTGCCGTCAATTCCTCCTTGTAGAGCTGGGGGCTTTGGGCTAGGTAAGCCACCCTTTCGAAGTACTGTACGGCAAATAGTTCAGCACCACCCTCGGTGCTCGTGACTATGATCTTTGGTGTGAAAACCTCGATAAATCCATGGCTATACAGCGTCTCCCTAATTGCACGGGTAACCTCGCTCTCTACCCTAAATATTAAGGAGTTGATCGGTCTCTTAAGATCCACAGACCTAAACCTAAGTCTAGTGTCTAAGTCGGTCTCAACAGTACCCCATATATCAATTGGTAAAGGCTTTGACTTGGCTACTACATACACCTCGCTTGGGAAAACCTCAACACCGGCTTTGGCTATCTTACTCGCCTTGACGATGCCCCTAACCACTATGGCATCCTCCTTATTCAATGACGCTACTGCTGACCAGACACTGTCTGGTACAGAACCTTTCTTTATTGTTAGTTGTACCATACCCTCCCTATCCCTAAGAAGTACGAACTTTATATTACCAATATCCCTAATATCCCAAACCCAACCGCTCAGGACTACCTCCTTACCATCCAACTCAGGCTTCACATCCTTTGTCCAGTGGGTCTTTCGGGGAAAGCTCACGAACGCCCTAGTCAATCCTTAGCAATTTAAGTATTGTGATTACCTTGTGACCTCAACCCTAATGTTTGTACCGCTTATTTGACTGAGAACCCTGGCCAGCTCGCTTGGTCTAAATGGCAACCTCCTGAGTTCCGCCCTTGTTATTCTGACTATGGTTTCTGTCGTGCCGTCTGGCAACCAAGAGGTTGATATGGTTAGAATGCGGGCTGGTGACGCCAGCTGGGTTGCTAACTCATTAATATTGACACCCTTCTCAACAACCTTAACCTTCTTATCCAACGCCCTCTCTAGATCATGCTCTATCTGCTGCACCACCGCCCGTGGTAGTGACCTTACGCCCTTTAGCACAACTATGACTAGGTCACCGACCTCGTAAGACTTCACATACTCAACATTCTTCAGAAGATCCTCCATCTTACCTGTCGCTATGTTGAGTAAGGCGTCGCTTACGTCTACATCTAGCATGGAATATTCTCCGCTATCCAGAAGGGATTGGCACTTGCTGCAAAACACCCTGGTCTTGACACAGAATGTGCAAAACGGAATTTTCATTCGACACCATAAGAAGTACTGGATTAATAAACCTTTGCCTTAGGACCAACCAGGTTATTAAACACCGAGAATTAACGTAGTGTTATCTAGCGATTAAACCTTTTTATTTCGGCTTAGTTTGGCTATTGCTGTGTGAGCATAGCCATAGAGGCGCATGATCTTAGGAAGAGATTCACCAGTTACGAGCGCGTGGGATTCCTCAGAAGGAGAAGGGTGGTTATTGACGCATTGAGGGGTGTCTCGTTCAAGATCAAGTGGGGTGAGGTCTACGGACTACTGGGTCCCAATGGGGCTGGCAAGACCACGACCGTGAAGATACTAGCCACACTACTCATACCGGATGGGGGTTACGCCATAGTTAATGGTTATGACACCGTTAAGGAGGCACAAGCCGTCAGGAGGAGCATAGGCCTCGTGCTTTATCCAGACAAGGGATTTTACTCCAGGTTGAGTGGGTATGAGAACCTCGTCTACTTCGGCAGGTTGTATGGTTTGGATAAATCCACGGCTGAGACTAGGGCTAGGGATCTAATGAGGGTTGTAGGTCTTGAGAGCGCCATGAATAGGCCCTATGAGGAGTATTCGCTCGGTATGAGAGCCAGGTTAGCCATAGCGAGGGCGTTGATTCACGACCCACCAGTGCTTATTCTTGATGAACCAACGATAGGGCTTGACCCATTATCGGCCAGGGAGGTAAGGGAGTTGGTAAGGAGGCTGAGTAAGGAGGGGAGGGCCATATTGTTCACGAGCCACAATCTTTGGGAGGTGGAGGAGGTTTGTGATAGCGTTGGTATAATAAATAATGGGTCAATGATAATCGAAGGACCGCCCAGGGATATCAAGGATACGCTTGGTTTGAAGTACGTAGTTGAGGTGGAGGTAATGATGAATGGTCACGTTGAAACCCTTAGGGAAGAGACCCCAAATCCAGCCCATACTCTTCGTAGGCTAATTAATGATGCTGAGGTTAGAGGGTTTAACGTAGTTAGGGTCAGGATCAACGAACCATCACTGGAGGAGGCCTTCATAAGGGTGGTTCGTAATGAGGGTAAGTAAGCTAGACGCCCTCTACGCGGTTATGGTTAATGAGTTGAAGATAATAAGTAGAGAGCCAGGTGGCTTAGTGCTACTGGTTTTGCTACCTTACTTCATAGCGGGTGGTATGGCGTTCATAGCATCATTCTTTGCGAGGGTAACCGTTGGGGTGTTCGTGAGACAGTTCCTGGGTTTTGAGGTACTCATGCTATCACTAATAATGGTGCAGACAGGGGCTAGGTTTCTGTGGGAGGAGAGGGGTGGTGGTAGGTTGGAATTCCTGCTGGTGAGTCCAACGGGTATGTACGTGATCCTGCTGGGGACCTCATTGGTGATGGTCCTGGTTAACATAGGTGCGTTTACCATAGTCTCCTTACCAATACTTTACCTAAACTATGGCCTGGTCGGTATGGTCAAGTTAATCATAGCCCTGCTGACGCTATTCATAGGCTTACTACCGCTTTACGGTATTGGGTTGTTGGTGGCGGGTATAATAATGAGACTTAATGATGCAGATACTGTGGCGAATATCGTGACGCCAATACTGACGATACTCTCTGGAGCCACATACCCAATATACGTACTGCCCTGGTGGATCAGGGGGTTGGTTTACATACTACCCATGTACCAAACATTCTATTCCATGTACATGGAAATCACAGGTAATGCAAGCCTAAACCTCGTGATTAACCTGGTACTCTCAGCAATTGCATACCTATCGCTAGGTGTGACCACGTATGCAGCCCTCGAGAGAGATTTCAGGAGGAGGGGCACTTAATGAGTTAATCGTTGAGGTTTGGAGGGGGCTTCGGCTACTGCTATCTAGGCCGTCGCTGATATTGATAAATGTGCTCACGGCACCACTCTGGCTCGCATTCTTTATACTGACCCTAAGGGGCTTTGGCGTACTATCACTTGGTAGGCAGATCCTCCAGCTATTTTTATGGGCCGCCTACGCCTTCACGCTATACTCAAGCTGGTTGTGGGGTTTCGGGCATGGGTTAATTCAGGAGAGCTCCGAGGGTATCCTGGAGAGCTTGATGTCAATAACGAGGGGCTTGTTAAACCACATAATCGGTTGGGGCATTGCCTACGCCATATACTCACTGCTTGACTTCGCCGCACTAATCTTCAGCTTCTACATAGTGTTCGGCCTGGTGCTCGAGATCCGCCACCCACTAATCCTCGCACTTTCGATAGTGCTGGCATCCCTTGAGCTGCTCCTCATCTCTACGATATACGCTATGCTCGTTATTAGGCTCAGGTCTAGCTGGGTCATTACGAACATAATGCAGTTCCTAATGCCAGTACTGGGTGGTTTAATACCAAGCGAGACCAATAAATACGTGACGCTCATCAACGAACACTCACCAATAGCATACCCCATCGTATTAATGCGCGAATCGGCCCTTGGGTACCTCGAGATCCCAATACCAATACCTTACCAATTAATCATTTCGTTGGTTACAGTACTCCTATTATTTGTAATGACGGCGTTGTTGGTGAGGCTGTTCGATAGACGGTTACGGTATGAGGGCAAGCTAGGACTTGCGTGATTTCCTAGTAACTCGGTACGCAACCACTACTGCGATAATTATTGAGGCGAGGGCAGTGTACATTAACATCTCGTACTTAAGTATTAGACTTGCGGCATTTAGTCCATTTAAATTGCCATTAAGGATTGCCTGCGTTAGCAAGTACTTTGATAGTTGAGTCAGTGGGTCGTAGGGTCTCGATGATGCCTCTTGGTACTCAGTCACTATCTTATTTACGAGAGACCAATCGCCACTCGTTATTGCACTGGCTATTGTGGCGTTTAGGAACTGCGGATTACCTAGGCTATTAAGGAGCTCCTCTGCTTCAACGTATGTTGACGGTACAACGAAAACGCGAACCAGACTTTCATTGACAACGCCTAGGTAGTTAATGCTTAGCAGTAGGCTTGATGGACCTGGTGATTGCAGGATGTACGTGCTTGACCCATTGACTAGGACTGGGGCTGGCACCCTCGAGCCATTCAAGAATGTGGCGTAGACCTCAACCGTACCGTTGAGTATTAGAGGCTCACCGTCATAATAACTAACGACATTGCCGAGCCATACGTTTAGGGCATCCCAATAACTTATCGATTGCGAACTCAGGGTGTAGGCGGATGCGTTAATGTACAGTGGGCACTCACGATTAAATTGGAGCGCTAGTGATGTATTCGCTATAACCGTGATCGACTCGTTTGTACAACCACGAAGAGTTACATTGATGGGTAGCTCGATACTGGGTATGTCATTAATCGTTATATTTACGTACTCCTGATGCCCAATTAACACGAGGGGTTTAGACTCCACGTGAATTCCTAATAACTCAACACTCGCCACAGTAATGTTATTCGAGACCAAAGGCCCTAGGGCTACGGTGACTAGGTAAATGCCAGGGGCCGTGGGTTTCACGACTGTGTCTATAATGGTTGACTTACCCGGGGGTAGATCTACGGTGGTGATTAGTGATTGTGTACCATTTAAATAAACATAGAGAGGTCCTTGGTACATCAATGCTGGTGGTATCGTTACATTAATGCGTAAATCAATTGCCTGCGGATACACAGCCACCCATGGGGATTGTATGGATGTTTCCGGCGTCGGTCTAGTTATTGTTATGTTTGTGAAGCCGGTATTTATTGTTAGGATTGTGTAGTTTGATGGTAATTCATAGGTAACAGCTATTGTGGAATTTGCAACCCTATGGTTCAGTACGAGGTACTGGTATGGGCCATGTACACTGATGTTTACGTAAACATACTCATAGGTTTCAGTCACATTCCATAAATAATCAACGACACTCATACTCGGCGGTGCAAACGCGATGGTCGACATTATCGTAGTGCCCGAGATGACTAGAGTTATGGATTGGCCTGTGTATGTCATGTTCAGCATTCCCTGCACAAACCCTGACCCACCACAGGGCGTTGAGATACTCCCTATCTCTGAATTGTTTACGTAAATCACAGCCCTATAAAACACCGGGTAGCTTGGGCATTCCTGTGCTGTAAGGGTTACTGTTGTGTTTATGAGGACCCATCTGGGGGCTAGCAGGGCTACCCTGGGTATCAAGGCTATTAATGGGGGTGGTAAGTTTATGCTTAACGTGGTTATTGTGTATGTGCTATAGTTAACGTAGACCTGCCCAGATAGACCATCTACCGTTGCCGTCATAGTCCCCAAACCACTTACGTATGTTGTCACTACCGTGTAATTGCCATTTAGGTAATATGTTGCGTTAACAATACCAACCTGGGCGGGCACCACATTGTAACCCAACGATAACGCCGTACTTGGACTATTATAAAGATAAAGATCACCCTGGCCGCTGCCTACTGTTGAGTTTGTGAAGAAGTAGAACTTTATTATTGTTTGCTCTGGGTTAAGAAGTACGGTCTCGTTAGGCGGTTCGAAGTAAATCATTGGCTTATAAATATTAATTGGACTTGGTGGTGAGGAGACCTGAACATTAGTAATTATAGCAATGTTGTTGTTAGGATTATTTACACTTAGTACTAGATAGCCGAAGCTATTACTTGTTAGGTACAATGTTGACTGCGTTAATAGGTTCATGGATGGTTGCTGCAGTGTGATTGCTAGTAATGTGGACTCGCCATTATATGTGATATTGATTGTGTATGTTCCCCACGTTATCCCTGTAAGCACTGCCTTAGCATAACCATTGCTTGCAGCCACTATTGTACCGTTAACGTATAAATCACCACTAATTGGTGTTGTGCCATAAGTTATGTACAGCTTTAGGGATAGTGTTTCATTTAATACGTCATATGTCCCATAAAGAACCTCGGCTACAATACCTGGTGTATAGCTGATCGTTACCGTTATAGTCTCGCTTGAGGTTGTTGGGTTAACGAGAGCCACGTACAGTGTGGTGTTCGAGGTACTAATCGTTGTGTTCAACTGTATATTACTATCCACAATGCCCCCACTTGTCGAGATCTCAATTGATCCAGAGGCAGGTAATTGCAACTCGTAGTATTGAGCACTAAGTCCCTGGAGGCTTACGGTGAATGTGTACGTATTGCCACCTATGCTTATTGTCTGAAACGTGGGCGTGTACGTTGTCCCACAGAGGTCTTGTCCATGCACTATCGATAGTAGGTACTGCACATAGTAGTTGTCCAACCATGAATTAACCACTGAGTCGCCGGCGAACACATTAGCCTCTATCGTGGCTGGGCCGATACCGTTCGATATTAACCAGTAAATGAAGGCTGAGTAGTAGTACATGTTTATTATTGGTTTACCATAGTAGTCGTAAGGATCATACTCATATTGATTATACATGAAGTAATCCTGATCCAGCGGGCATTGGTTCGTATAGTAGCTGGCTGTACCCTCGGCATCAGCCTCAATGTACCACGGGTAATCCTGAGGTATTGCCGTGTATTGTACATAAGCCCATTGGGATACATGGACTAGTTCATGGTATGCCGTGTGCTCGAGCCATTGTGTTGAAAGCCCTGCGGAGATGTTTATGTACGCAATACACGCATTTATTATCTGACCCGTATTTGGGTAGTACGTGTATTTCCACTCTGTGATGCCAGCTTCGGTACCGTTATTTATGCTTGGTACAACGTAGACCGTGTATTGGCTGCCACTACATGGTGGTGCCATTTTCATGCCTAAATTTGATGTGTAGAGGGAGTAGGCTTGCTCAAGGTAGTTGTCCAGTTCCTGGTCGTATGTTTGACCAGCGTTTGCTAGGTCGTAGATTACGAAGTGCGTACTATTTACTGCCGGTGTTAATGCGTTGGCGTGCGTGGATATTAGTATTAGTAGGAGTGCTAGGGCTAGTGCTGAAGCTTTAACTGTCATTATTTCCAAATAATGCCCATTGGAAGCGTATGTTTTCTGCCCCATGGCTTCTATTCTTTATTAACTATTTTCTAGTTTTTAAGTGTTAATTCAATTCCGCATGAAAAATAATACTTTTTAAATCATAAGTAACATGCGAGTCAGTGCCGGGTTTAAGAAACAGTATTGTGCACATTATTAGCATCTTGAGGAGTTCATTCAGTGAGGTAGTGGTTACGGGCTCTATAATAATGAATAAGGTGTTTAGCGTAAGGGTTAGGCCCGATGATGCCATTAGGGAGGCTGAGGTGTTTTCAAGCACGTTCAGGGATACAGCCGTGTTAATGGATGACGTAGGCTTCCTTAATTCCCTCGGGGCTTTGGGTATGGTGAGGGTTAGGGGTTCCTTGGTTGTGTTTGTTTACGATATACATGACGTGAGACCCTTCTGTGAAATAATGGGTTTACCATGCCTAGAGCCATGGGATGGGGAAAGCCTGGTTCAATCCATTAGGGAGGGTAGGGATTACAGCGAGGTCTTTGAGCTGCCATACGTGGTTAGGCTAGGTCCCTGGTTAAGCATTGATGGTGCCAAGGGGCTGGAGGTTGTACGTAGGAGCCCAACCTTCAATAAGAATTGGGGTGAGGTGATGAGGTGGGGTTTGAATCGGTTAATTGGTGGATTTAGTAGGGAATTACCTAACGAGTTATTGATTAGGGCTCAGGATAGTATTAATGTGGCGGGGGGTGGGGATGGAGTGTTGATTTCTGGCTCAACATGGTCCTTCATTAAAGATAAGGTAGATAAACTCGCAGGCTATGCTTTGGTGAAGAGCTTATACGTGAATCCCCTACCTAAGAATTTACCTAATGTTAAGTACGTAGTAGATATTGATGATTTCCTATCTAAGAAGTTGGGTGTGGGGAGGTTAATGATGGATGATGTGGCTAAATGGTATAATGATTTAATGAGTGAGGTGGTGCATGAATTCTTTTTTCGAGGGGCAGGAGATCCATTAATGCTAATTGAGTGGTTTATAGCTAGGCATAGGAGGGTTGGGGAGGTACCCATTGTAATCCTAGACCCAGCCTACGCATACGACATAAGCAGTGAGGGACTTTCGCCAAGTTATGACATGCTTCCAACGTACTTCGAACCAGCACGTTTTGGACAGGTTATCGATATTGTAACAAGCCCACTGGCTGCCCTTATTGCATTATCAAGATCTGGCTATGAGTACGGTAGGATCATAGCCATAACAAGCCCGTGCACATTGATTGCGAATCAGGATTTACTATCTGAAATGCAGGACATCATTAAACCAAACAATTCATTACTAATAATCATGAGTGTGGATAATGGGCACGAGAGTGAGTGCGGCGACTTCACGGAATTATTTACTAAATATGGTATTAAATACTCCGCAATTAATTATGACCCAACAAACCCCACATCAGCGTTAATGGACTTAATCAGGGTTAACGAGAGTCGGGGTGTTGTTGTGATAAACTTCTCTAAAAAAGCCGTCAAACGCGCATACATCGTGAATGACGAATACTGCGACAATTGCGGTGATTGCCTAAGGATTGGTTGCACAGCCATACGCCTGGTCAAGAAGCCCGTGATAGAACAAGATAAATGCATCGGCTGCGGTATATGCGAATTAGTTTGTACAAGGGGGGCAATAGGGAAGATGTGACAACGAGGGCAGCCTTGTCCTTTAGGGCAGGGAGGAGGTCAGTAAGATAAACGATACGAACCAGGTTCACACCGAGAATTACCCACGTTATTCACGTGTACGAACCTTGGAATTAAGGTAAGATTAGTGTGAAACTTGAACAATAAGATTCCGGTCTTAGCCAATACTTTATTGGGCATATTGATTAGTTACTATGAGCCTAACCCTCAAGGTGTTATTAGTGGTCATAGCCAAGGATCCCTCATGGCAATATTCTTATGAGTGTGTATGCATGGTTGACAAGGGTTTTAATTGAGGAGATGATTACTATTTAGTTGGGTGATGAGCCGACGGTCTCTTGAGCGGTGATGAAAGTAGAGTCGCTGATGCACCTACTTATTCCTTGATCTCCCTGGGATTAGGTTTAGGGTTAGTATGATTATTGCTAAGGTGAAGGGCATTAGGAATAGGGATGCTGTTGTTAGCCTATACAGCGTTCCAGAGAGGTAGCCGCCGATTGCTTGTCCTAGTAATTGAAATATTATCATTAAACCAATACCATGCCCCCTCCTATCAACACTAACAAGGTCACCCACCCTACTTTGTAGGGCTGTCATCACTAATTGAGAACCGACCTGAAGAAGGACCAGGTAAACTATTACTGAGACCAGACGATCGAGAAGACCTAAGATACTGCCCATCACTATTGCGGTTATACCCCAAAGCACCAACTTATTCCTGAGCTTATCGACATAGAATGCAAGTAATACGTTAATCATTATATATGCCGCGTAGGATAACGATACTAAATAACCCCAATAGACCGTGTTAAGTTTTAATCTATAAACCACGTATATCGGTAATAGAGTATTCATAGGCATTAAGGCTATGAATAACATTAGAGTCATGACATATATCCTGAGTAAGTCCTTTGGTAAATCCGTAATGCTACGTAATAGGTAGTATGACCTCAAGACCTCCTTGAAGGATACACTGCTCTTTGTGCTGTTTAGGGTTTCCTTGATCGTGTACTGTCTAATTAATGCTACAATTAAGGACACAACCGCAGACACCAAGTACGCAATCCTAATTCCAAGTAGCCCATACTTATTTATTAACGATCCACCGAGTGGTGGTAATATGAGCCAGGGTATTTGCGGTATCACTGATGTAATCAATATACCACTGGCGTAACGACTTGGTGGAAGCGAATCGAGAATCAGCGCCAGCAGAGCTGGTTGGTAATATGCAGCTGCGGAGTTTAGTGCATAGATTATCATTAGTGCCCGCCAGTTCGGTGGTATAACCATTAGGAAGGAGGTAGCAGTTACAATCCAGGTACCAATAACTATGGATCTTCTGCGCCCTATCGTGTCCGTCAGGTACCCTCCAGGTATTATTGCAAGTAATTGCACGGTCATGGCTACCGAATAGGTTATGCCAATATCGATTGCGTTGGCGCCAAGCATCTTCATGTATATTGATAGGTACGGCATTGTTATCGAGTTGCCTATCGCATACAATAACCAGGTTAGTAATAGTATCCCTACGTTGCCCGATATGTAATACTTGGCATTACGTCCCAAACCTCGCAATTGATAACACCGTAATTAAAACCTTATCAAGAGCCTTTTTTAAGGTAAGCCCTAATCTGCGTTTAATACCTAGGTAGATTTAATTTAACCCCTGTTTACATGGGTTATGTGGTTACCGTTAAGGCGCCTGGTAAGGTCATATTGTATGGAGAACACGCTGTTGTTTACGGTGAACCCGCCCTGGCAATGGCAGTCAACAAGTACGTCTATGTAACGGCAAAGGTTAGGGATGATGGTAAGATAGGTATAAACGCCATGGATCTAAAGCTGGCCGGCCTTTCCGTAACGATACTTGAGAACGGAGATATAGTGGCTAGGACTGACTACGGCGCCGTAATCTCAGCCCTCAGTTACGTTAAGAGGGCCCTCGAGATAGCCATGGAGTATGTGGGTAAAAGGGTTGGCGTGGATTTATTGATTCGGTCTGAAATGCCCGTGGGCGCTGGCCTAGGAACGTCAGCTGCAGTCGCTGTAGCTACCATATTGGCGTATGTTAAGGCGTTGGGTTACGATATCGATAAGAGGGAACTTGCGCGTTTGGCGTGGCAGGTGGAGAAGGACGTGCAGGGTGCCGCAAGTCCCACCGATACTACAATGGCGACGTTTGGCGGGCTAATCTACATTAAGCCGGAGGGTAACAGCGTCATCATGGAGCCCGTGAAGCCTGGTACCGAGATACCTCTGGTGATTGGCTATACACCAAGGGTTAGCACCACGAAGGAGTTGGTGGCTATGGTCAGGAGGAAGCTTGAATCCATGAGGGATGTGATCGAGCCAATCATTAAAACAATTGGTGTCATCACCAGGAGGGGTAGGGAGGCTTTGGAGAAGGGTGATTTGGAATTGATGGGTACGTTAATGAATATAAATCATGGGCTTCTCGACTCGCTTGGTGTTTCGACGAGACAACTGAATGAGATGGTTTATGCTGCCAGGAGTGCTGGTGCCCTGGGCTCTAAATTAACGGGTGCTGGTGGTGGCGGTTGTATGATTGCTTTATCCGATAAGGTTGATGTTGAGAGGGCTATTGAGCTTATTGGAGGCTCTGTCCTAAGTGCTAGGTTAGATAGTGAGGGCGCTAGGGTTATTAATGATAAATCCTTACCCACGTTAAAATGAACAAAAGTGTTTATTAAGTGTGTTAATACCGATTCCCTAGCGATAAGGGAAATGCAAAGCACTGTGTATGTGCCTGATACCTCGGTATTCCTGGATGGAAGCCTGAAGGAGGCAATATTGAGAGGGGTCATTAGGGGTAGGATATTGGTGCACACGGAGATTGTTAGGAGGTTTGAGAGTGAGGCTAGGGCTGGTGGTGCCCTGGGTTGGCTTGGTATTAGGGAGTTGAATTACATCGTTGATTCAATAAATAAACTCGGCCTTGAGGAGACAAGAATAGAGTTCGTGTCCACACTACCTAAGTCAATACCAAGACCTGACCAGCACTCCGTAGATGAGATAGCCAGGGAGTTGGCTAGGGAGTTGGGTGCCATATTGGTTACCAGCGATGATATGAACCTAGAGATATCAAGAGCCATGGGCATAGAAACCCTATTCATAGGCCAGCACAGGGATAGGCTGGAGATCGAGAGATTCTTCGATAACGACACGATGTCAGTACACCTTAAGGAAGGCTCAATACCCTATGCGAAGAAGGGTAGGCCAGGTAATTGGCAGTTAGTACCCCTTGGCAATGAGCCGCTTAGTAGGGAATACCTGGAGAAGGTGGTTAGGGAGCTAATATCAGCCTCACTCAGGGCGGATAGTAACACTAGGGTTGAGATTAGGAGGGAGAACTCATTAATAATCCAGCATGGTGAGTACAGGATTGTTATTGCGCTACCCCCCGTGTCCGATGGTATTGAGATAACAGCCGTGAGACCACTGATTAAGAGGAGGCTTGAGGATTACTCACTACATCCCAAGGTCCTTGATAGGCTAAGCAAGCAGGCCGAGGGCATACTAATAGCGGGACCACCAGGTGCTGGTAAGACGACCTTCGCTCAGGCCTTGGCGGAATACTACATGAACCTGGGTAGGATAGTTAAGACTGTGGAGTCGCCTAGGGACATGGTATTACCTAACGAAATAACCCAGATATCTAAAACCTACGCATCCTCAGAGGAGGTTCATGACTTATTATTACTCTCAAGGCCTGACTTCACGATATTTGATGAGATGAGGGATACGGCTGACTTTCAATTATACATAGATCTCAGGCTTGCTGGCGTTGGTATGGTTGGTGTGGTTCATGCAACGAGCCCAATAGACGCCATACAGAGGTTCATAGGCAGGACGGAGCTTGGTATGCTACCGTCAATAATAGATACGGTACTCTTCATGAGGGATGGTGAGGTTCAGAAAGTATATAGCCTGGAGCTCACGGTTAAAGTACCAGAGGGCATGAGCGAGGAGGATCTAGCTAGACCTGTGGTCATAGTTAAGGACTTCATAAATGATGTTGTTGAGTACGAGGTCTACGTGTTTGG
>WYEB01000106.1_pt1 | contig 35994 bp, 36 predicted proteins | sample 6343061 | NCBI WGS metagenome assembly WYEB01 (sample SAMN13812332, study PRJNA600296) | hot springs metagenome | biome: ENVO:00000051; feature: ENVO:00002007; isolation source: sediment sample from Evening Primrose shelf | place: USA: Yellowstone National Park, Evening Primrose Hot Spring ... | reverse complement strand
ACAATAATTAAATTTAAAACATTATAAAATAAATTATTTAAATGGGTTTAGCAGAGATAAGGGAACTAATAAAACCTGTAATAAAGGAAGTTGATTTTTCATATTTATCTGGAAAAGTTGTCGCATTAGATGCATTTAATGCTTTATATCAATTTCTAGCTGCAATAAGACAACCCGATGGCACACCTTTAAAAGATTCAAAGGGAAGGATTACTTCACATTTATCAGGTTTATTTTATAGAACAAAGAATTTGATTGAATATGGGATAAAAGTAATTTATGTATTTGATGGAAAGCATCCGGAATTTAAGAAAAAAGAACAAGAATTAAGAGAAGAACAGAGAAAAAAGATGGAGGAAAAATATAAAAAAGCAATTGAAATGGGTATAAAAGGAGATTTAAAAAAATATGCAGAATTTACATCAAAATTAGAATTTAATATGGTAGATGAATCAAAAGAATTATTAGAAGCGATGGGGGTTCCATATGTACAAGCACCTTCTGAAGGAGAAGCACAGGCTGCATATTTGGTTAAAAAAGGAATTGCAGATTATGTTGGATCACAAGATTATGATTCATTATTATTTGGAGGATTAAGAGTTGCAAGGAATTTAACAATAAGTGGGAAAAGAAGAGTAAGAGGGGTAGAAGTTGAAATAAATCCGGAACTTGTTGAATTAAATGATATATTAAATTATTTAAAATTGGATTATAAAAAATTAATATGGTTTGCTTTAATTATTGGAACAGATTATAATCCAGACGGAATTCCTGGAATAGGAGTAAAAACTGCATATGAACTTGTAAAAAATAATAATGATCCTGAAAGATTATTTAAATATGTTGGATGGGAGAAATATTATAAAGAAATTTCTTGGAAAGAACTTGAAGAATTCTTTGAAGATCCGCCAGTAATTGAAATAAATAAAGAAGATATAAAATTTGGAGAAATTGATGAAGAAAAGATAAGAAAAATATTGATTGATGAACATGATTTTTCAGAAGATAGAGTAAATAAAGCTATTGAAGAATTAAAGAATGCATATAAGAAAGGTAGTCAAAAAAATATATTATCATTTTTTGGAAAATAATCAGAATGGGTAAAATTCATCATCTTTCAGTATACTTTTTTCATCATCCATATGCTTTACTAATATATTCTTCAAAACATCTATAAGTATTAAATATTGGACCTACTGTTCTTATTGCATTTAATGATACATCTATATATTTATCATAATTATTTCTATATATATTTAATACATAATCTAACTTATTATAGAAATCTTCTACATCTTTTTCATCAGTATTTTTATTTATATCATAATTATTTTCTCCAAAGAACCATCCATTATAATCATCAATTATTATTTCTAAAGGAGAACCATCTCTTGAAAATAATGTAGGAGTACCATTTATTGCAGCCCGCATCCAAGAAGTACCTGAAGCTTCAAATGGAGGTCTTGGAAGATGTAAAAATAAATCTGAACCTGCTAAAATTGTTCTTTCTTGTTCATATCCTCTATTTAATATTAATCCAATTGGTGTATTTAATGTTGACATAATATCTAAAATCCATCTTATTGTATTTTTTACAAATTCATCTTTTGGATGGAATGAACCTGATAATAAAAATTGTATTTTATATTTTTTATCCAATTCTTCAAATCTTTCCAATCTCCATAATAACATATGAAATCTTTTATATTCAGTTAATCTTCTTTTTACAGTAATTAATATCCTGTCTTCTCTAAATTCTTTGTTTGAATATGAATTTACATTAATATAATCTATTAAATCTTTTTTTACAACATTTTTTACTTTTATAAATTCTTTCCTATTTATAGATTGAGCATATGCAAATTTTCCGGGTTCGTTTTTCCATCCATGTAGATATGTATCGTATAAATATTCAATCTTTTTATTTACCCACCTTAAATGATATACACCATTTGTTACATAATCTACCTTTTTATTATATACACTTTCAGTAATTATCTTGTGTTTATATGATACTGCATTTACAAATCCTGATAATTCAAATAATACTTTTGTTAATGATAATCTATTTGGAGATAAGCTTTTTATTTCTCCAGGAATATCATAATATTTTTCTACTAAATTATAATCAAATGAATCATGACCTGCAATAATTGAATGAGTAGTAAATACAACCTTTTCTTTTACTTTATTTATATCCCTATATCTTTTATATAATTCTATTGCTAAAAAACCACCATGTGATTCATTTAAATGATATTTATCAATTTCTATTCCATAATTTTCAAAGAATTCTAATGCACCCAATCCTAACAATAAATCTTTTAATAATTTTTCTTCCTCATTTTCTTCATAATATAATCTTCCGGTTAATTTTCTTATACTTAGATCATTTTCTTGTAAATCTGTATCAAATAAGAATAATTTTGAATGAGATAATGGATATTGCCATACTTTAAAATATATCCTTTTATCTTTTAAATCAATATGAAATTTATCTTCAATTTCTAAAAAATATTCCAATGGATCATAATTTTCTTCTTCATATATTATTTCCTTATTTTTTATTTCATATTTTCCATATCCATTTTTATTTACAAATGTTACTCCATATATTGGATATTTTAAATCATTTGATGAATAAAATAAATCTCCTGCTAAAATTCCCAATCCTCCAGCATATGTTGGTAATTTATCAATTGCAAATTCTTGAGATATAAAAGCAACTTTCTTCATATTCTTTATAATTTCATAGAACTTTATATTTATTTAATACTACCTTCTCATGAAGAATATTATAAAATTTTCCAAATATCAAATCTTTCTTCAAAGAATTTTTCTAAATCATTTATATTTACCCTTATTTGTTCTTTTGTATCCCTAAATCTTATTGTAACTGTATTATCTTTTAATGTTTGATCATCTACTGTAATACAATAATATGTTCCAATTTCATCCTGTCTTTTATATCTTATACCAATCCTTCCAGATTCATCATAATATACATCAAATTTCTTTCTTAATTTATTATATATTTGTTTAGCTACTTTTACCATATTTTCATTATTTTCTAATAATGGAAATATTGCAATTTGAATTGGGGATAAATAATCAGGTAATTTTAATATTTTTCCATCATAATTAATTAATAATAATGAAAATATATTCCTGTCAACTCCAAATGATAATTCTAATTCAACTGGAATAAATTTTGATCCATTTGGTCTTGTTAATATAAATCTTCTATCCTTTGATAATATAAAATGATTCCATAGATCATATCCAACATATATTTCATCCCCAATAAATAAATTCTCAACATCTTTTCTTATTTCTTCATCAACTTTATTAATTATATCCCTATTAAATTTTAATACTCTAAAATGAATTCCCCCAACTTCAGTCCATCCAATTTCATCTAAATATATTTCTATATCAAAATGATACATATTATAGAAAGATTTTTCATTATCTGACAATTGATAAAATCTTATCCTTTCCTTTGGAACTTTTAATATATTTATATAAAATTCATATACTTTATATAGAAAATATAAATAAAATTTGTCTATTTTTGTTTCGTTATATATTTCTTCTAAACTTTTTTCAACATATGGTAATTTCTTATCCCTATCTTTTACTAATAATACATTAATATATTTATCTTTATAAAATTCAAATTCATTTTCAAATGGATTATTATAATAATCAAAGAAAATTTGTAATTCTGCCTGTGTAAATTCCCTCATTCTTAATAATACATTTCTTGGAGATATTTCATTCCTAAATGCTTTTCCAATTACATATAATCCTAAAGGCAATCTATATCTATTAATTATTATTTCATTTGGGAAATTTACATATGGACCTTGTGCAGTTTCAGGTCTTAAAAACATTTCATTATTCTTTAATTCAATATAACTTTTTATTAAACTATATAATTCATTTATATTAAAATCTATTTTTATTTCTTCAGCATTATTTAATATTTCCAAATAATTTATATCTTCTTCTTTTATTTCAATATTTTCTGAATAAAGATAATATTCATTATCTTTAATCTTTATTATTATTTCTTTATTTTCATCAAAAATATATTTTTCATTATTTAAATTTATTGAATACAATTTTTTATTCTTTAAATAATTTTTTATTATATAGTTTAATTCTTTTTCATTTATTTTTCTATATTTTTTTATTAATAGATCTACTAAAAAACCATATTTTCTTTTTATTTCTTCTAAAATTAAGAATAAATCATATACAGGTCCTACATATATTGGAAACATTAAATTGAATAATTTAACATGAGATAATTTTGATCCACATTCAGGACAAACAACCCTTTCTTCATCAAATATTTTATTCATTTCTTCAATTGTTAAACTTTCTGCCCTAATATTTAATTTTTCTTCAATTAATTTATCTGCCCTAAATCTGTGTCCATTTTTACATTCAACAATTGGATCATTAAATAATTCCAAATGTCTTGATGCAATAAATGTATTTTTATGCATTATTTCTGAAGGTTGTATTTCATATATATTATCAAATAATTTTTCAAAATATATTCTCCATAAATTTTCAAATCTTCTTTTTAATAATGTACCTAAAGATCCATAATCATAAAATCCAGATCTACTTCCATATATACTTTGAGATTCATAGAAAAATCCTCTATTAATAAAGAATTTTATTTTATCATTTAAGTCCATCTAAAAAATATAATTAAAAAATTTTAATATTTTTTCTAAATTAAAAATATTATTGATCCAATTATTCCTGCAATTATTAATATATAATTAATATTTTCTGATACAACCAATGAAGATTTGTTTGAAGGTCCATTTACAATTAAATTATATTGTGCAGTTCCAATATTTTGTCCATTTACATTAAAGTTTAATAATAATGATGAAGATCCAATATATAATGGCAATACACTAAATTGTAATATATATGATTGATTTGGTTGTAATTGATTTATATTTATATTATTTAATGCCCCTATTGGAATTTGATTATATAATATTTCTGGTACATTTCCCAATTGTTGTAAATTTATTGTAATATTGTTTAATGTTGTATTTCCTATATTTGTTATATTTAATGTTAAAATATATTCTGGATAATCTAAACTAAATTCTAAATTATTTCCAATTGGTCCATATGTAGTATTTATATTAATTGGTTGAATATTTGCCTTTAATTGAATTATACCATAATAAATGTATGTTTGTGTTACATTTAAATTAAATATTTCAGTTACACAATTAGATTGCCTGTTTGCTAATGTAGAACATACAGTTATATTTCCATTATTTGAATATGGTAAATTTAAATTAAATGAATAATAATTTGTATTTACATTACTATTTGAATATACATTATTGTTATTATAATATACATTTATTGATTGAATATTTTGGTTTGATCCATTTACTGAAATTGTTGTATTTATATTTTGATTTGTTATATTTAATATATTAATATCTATAATTGGAACTGTTATTCCTGATAAAGGTACATTTAAGTTAATTGTATTCGAATTAACGCAATTCCCATTATAGCATCCTTTTGCATATACTGAATAACTTCCAGGATATGAAACAGTACATAAAGAATTTATATTTTGAAATTGATAATATGAATCGTAACAATATGGAGAATTATTTACATATAATGTATAATTTTGAGAACAACCTGTTATATAAATATTATATGAATTTTGAAAGTTTGAACTTTGCTGAGATGATATAGAAATTGATAGACCTGTCATGTTATATGTATAAGTTGCTGATGCCGAGGTTCCGTCAGCTGAAGCTGTTACTGTTACAGAATATGAACCTGGAGATGTTGATATAGAAGAATTTACGTATAATGTTGATGAACAAGAAGATCCACTAGTAGTACATGAGGAAGGAGAAACAGAACATGTAATACCTGAAGGTGCTGAACAAGAAAAAGTAACCGTTACAGGACTATTGGTAGGGTTACATAAATATACTGTTACTGTAGAACTTGTTTGAGTACCTGGACAAACCGGAGAAGAACTTGACGGACTTATTGCGATAAATGGTATTGAAACTATAGAAGGCGGTATAAGAGCACAAGGCATTACACCATTTGGAGGATATGCTCTAGCAACAACCCATTCTATATATTGATATGAAATATCACCACCAGTTCCAGCACTTACTTCTAATGTACCATATTGGAAAGGATTATAATTTAAGCTTGCAGATGTAGATCCACTATTATATGCTGTATACATATCTAATAATGTTAATGGAGCCCATACTTGACCACCACTATAAATATAATATCCTGTTTCTGCATACGTTGAATTAACAATTAAATATGTATAAATGGTCCCTGGTGTGTTAAAGGGTATAGAACCTAAACCTTGGAATGTTACTGCAGACTTTAAATATGATTTATAAACACCATATTGAGTTTCAACAAACGTAGATAAATTAGGTGCGGGCGTCCAACCACCGTAATTAATTTGAATACTACTTGCATTAAATTGTTGACTTGTATTTCCAAATAATGATACCGCATTTGCCTGCCCCCCAATGTGATCAAAATACCATGCCTCTTCAACAATTAAAGGAATTTTAGGAATATTCCAATTGTTTGGAGGTAAAATATAAGTACCTTCTCCAAACTGATCATTTATCATTTCAATACCATAAGAAGTTGGCGTAGGAGGAAAAGATCCTGCATAAATATATCCACTCCATCCATCAAATGTATTATTAAAATATCCATATGCTATAAATACATCTTGACCATTATCATATCCTGAAATTACTTGAGGAGAAGCACCAACATATGGATAATATTGTTGATAATAATTTGAAGAACTATTTCCTATATACATATAAATAGTTGTATAACCATTTGCAGGAATTCCATTTGGAATATTTATCCACCATACGTCACAGTATACTCCATTATAATTAAGTTGTCCTTCATACCATGAATATATACTTGGGGAACCCCCATTAGCCGTAGAAAAATAAACATTTTGACCATTTGAGTCTATTTCATTAAATATAGTAGCATTATTTATATATGCAAAATTAGGCCTTAAACCTGGATTACCATTACATATTGCTATATCTTGTTGAAACGAAGAAGGTGTTGCTTGAGATAGCGGATTTGTTATATAGATACTATACCATCCTTGAGAATATACAAATCTTGATATTAAAATAACCATTAATCCAAATATAAATATCTTTAATAATTTCATTTTTTTATTATAGTATTATTTACTTATAAAATTTATCATAAAGTATAATTTACATAAATGGAAATTGAAATATTGTATTATCCTACAATTATCCCATAATATGTAACAATTTTTATTATATTAAAATATAGTAATTGAAGTATACAATTAGATTGTCCATTTGTTAATGTAGAACATACAGTTATATTTCCATTATTTGAATATGGCAATTGTAAATTAAAATTATTACTATTATTATAAGACTGAAGATTTATCATATTAAAGATATTAATATAAATTTAGAATTTTTATTCCAATAGTTTTATATTTAAATTACTTCATGTCATATTAGATGAACAAGAATAAGTATAGCTTGTAGAAATATTAGAACTATTTAAATTAATTATTGTTATTGATGATATTTGATTTATAGGATAAATATAAGAAGTAGATGGGATTGTTTGAGTAAATGAAGAACCTGTTAATGTTTGAATTATGGAATAAATAGATGGAGAAACGGTAGAAGTTGTTGTTGATGTAGAAGTTACTGTACTAGTAACTGTATTATAAACAGTACTAGTAACTATTTGAGTACTTGTGATTGTTGAATAAATTGTAGATGTAGAAGTTAATGTTGTGATTGAAGTGGTATATACAGTACTGATGACTGTGTTTGTAGATGTTAATGTGGTTGTTACTGTACTAGTAACTGTATTATAAACTGTTGAAGTAGATGTTACTGTTGTATAAACAGTACTAGTTGTTGTAGATGTAGCAGTAACTGAAGATGTAACAGTTGTTGTTGTAGTAATAGTAGAATAAACAGTTAATGTACTAGTGATTGTATATGTAGAAGTCAATGTAGTGGTTACCGTGGTAGTTATTGTTGACGTCTGAGTTACTGTAGAAGTTGTTTGAGTAGATGAGATAGATACTGGTTGTATAGAAATACTGGGCATTACACCATTTGGAGGATATGCTCTAGCTATTACCCATTCTACATATTGATATGATGTTTCAGAATGAGACATTTCAGGATATCCATCTCCTGCACTTATTTCTAATGTGGGATATTGATAAGGATTATAATTTAAACTAGAATATATATATCCATTATTATTTACTGTATAAGTATCTAATAATGTTAAAGGAGCCCATACTAGATCAAAAGGAGAATAAATATAATATCCTGTTTGTGCATATGTTGAATTAACTATTAAATATGAATAAATCGTTCCCCAATATTCATAAAAAGGTATAGAACTTAAAATTTGATTTGTTACTGCAGATTTTAAGTATGTTACACCACTATAATAATCAAATTGTACAAATGTAGATAAATTGGATGCGGGAGTATTATCACTACTAGTATTTCCAATAAGACTTACATTAATTTGTTGATTTGTATTTCCAAATAATGATATTGCATTTGACTGCCCACCAAAAGTATACAACCAGGCTTCTTCAACAATTAATGGTATTTTTGGAATATTCCAATTATTTGGAGGTAAAATATATGTACCTTCATTTTGTCCATTATTCAGCATTTCAATACCAAGTGGAGTTGCTTTAGGAGACCAGAATCCATAATAATTATATCCGCTCCATCCATCAAATGTATTATCAAAATATCCATAAGCTATAAATACATCTTGACCATTATCATATCCTGAAATTACTTGAGGAGAAACACCTACATATGGATAATATTGAGAATAATAATTATCACTAGTATTTCCTACGTACATATATATTGTTACACCTGAATTTGCTGAAATTCCATTTGGTAAATCTACCCACCAAATATCACATGTAACTCCATTATAAATTAATTGACCTTCATACCATGAATATAAAATATTTCCAGAGCTATTTACAAAATAAACATTTTGTCCATTTGAATCTATTTCATTAAATAATGTTGCATTATTTATATAAGCAAAATTAGGACCAATATTAATATTGCCATTACATATTGCTATATCCTGTTGAAATGAAGCAGGAGTTGACATATTTTGATTATTTGTTATAGTAATTGAATACCAACCCTGTGAATATATAAATTTAACTACTAATAAGAGAAATATTAATCCAAATATAAATTTCTTTAACAACTCCATTGTTAATCATTATATTTTATTTTTATAAATCTATCGTAAAGTGTAACCATTATTCATATATAAACCTTATATATTAATCTTATTAGAAATGGAAATTGAAATTTTCCCAATAGGTGGATATTCATATATAGGAAAAAATATGAGTGCAATAAGAATTGATGATAAAATAATTATAATAGATATTGGAATAAATGTAGATAAAATATCTCAATTTGGAGAAAGAGAAGATATAACTGATAAACCATTAAAGGAATTATATGATTTAGATATAATACCAGATGACTCAATTTTAGAAAATTATAAAGATAAAGTAAAGGCAATAATATTAACACATGGACATTTAGATCATATAGGGGCAGTAAATTTTATTGCACCGAAGTATAATGCACCAATATATGGATCTCCATATACAATTGAACTAATAAAACAACAAGAAAAAGAATATGGAATTGTTTTACCAAATGATTTAAAGAAAATATCTCCAAATTCTTCAATTAAAATTTCAGAAGATATTTCAATTAATTTTATCAATATTACTCATTCAATTCCGCAATCATTAATGATTGATATTCAAACAAATAAAGGACATATAATATTTTCAGGTGATTTTAAATTCGATAATTTTCCAATTATTGGTAAAAAACCTGATAAAGAAAAATTAAAGAAAATAGGAAAAGAAGGTGTTTTATTATTAATTTCTGAAACAACAAGGGCAGATGAAAATTCAAAATCCCAATCAGAAATTATTGAAAAATATATGTTATATGACGTATTAAATTCTGTAGATACAAAAGGAATAATTATAACAACATTTTCATCACATATTGCAAGATTAAAATCAATAATTGAATTGTCAAAAGAAATAAATAGAAAACCAATATTTATTGGAAGAAGTTTAGGAAAATATATTAGCACTGCAGAAAATATTAATTTGTATAATTTTTCTAAAGAAGCAGAAGTATATTTTGATCCAAGAGATTATAAAAAAGTTTTAGAAAGAGTAGAAAAAAATAAAGAAGAATATTTATTAATTGTTACTGGACATCAGGGGGAACCAGGCTCTGTTTTAGATAGATTGGCAAGGGGAGAATATAATTTTGATCTAAGTAATACAACAATAATATTTGCAAATAATGTAATTCCTCATCCAATAAATGAAGCAAATAGAAAAATATTAGAAGAAAGATTAAAGAGAAAAAAAGCAGAAATAATAAAGGATGTACATGTATCTGGTCATGCAAAAAGTCAGGATCATATAATGTTATTAAAAATGTTAGATCCAGAATATATAATACCAAATCATGGAGATATAAATAAAAAAGCCTCATATTATAATATTGTATCAGATTATGGATATACATTAGGAGAAGATGTATTTTTCTTAGAAGATTATCAGAGAAAAATATTTAATATATAAAGGTAATATATTTTTATGAAATCTATACATATTTACATTGAATATATTTTAATAATCCTATTATCCGTATTTACATTTTATTTTGTTTTTACATGGTGGAATAATAATAAAATATATGCAATAAATTTTAATAATCAAAATAAATTTCAATATGATTCAAATTATATAGAAAATGTATTAAATAATTTAGAAGACGACTTATATTTTAATATAAATTTTAATTTAAATGGATATTATATATATTGTTTAAATAATTTAACATTAATTAAATCAAACAACTTTTGTAAAACAACATTAAATAATTTAACATATCAGGGGGAATTAATATATTCATATGGAAATTATTATGTATATGATCCAAAAATGAATGGATATTATTTATTAGAAAACAATAATAATATTACATTGTATGGATGTTTTGAGAATTATTTATCATTAATAATATTGACAAACAATTGTACAGGAGTATGTTATGGAAATTGTAATTTAAATATAGTTAAAAATCAAACATCAATTTATTCAATAATACAATGAAAACTCAATTATTATTAGAGCATGTATTATTTATTTTTTTGGTTTTATTATTCATATCTGGTTCTTTAATATTTTATTATAACTATCTAAATAATTTAAATTATAAAAATTCACTAATAAAAAACCAAATATATAATTTAACATTGGAAGATGCAAAATTAAATAATCAATCAAATTTATTCTATTATCAAGGTTATTACTATCCAGTTGGTACTATAATAATTAAAAATTCATAGATAGGTTAAAATTATATGAAAAAAATTGTCGCAGAAGAAATATTAAAATATTTTGATAATGAAATAAAAAATGAATCTTTTATACCAAATATAAAATCTGATATTGATAAATCAAAAATTGATATAATTTATCCACTAATTGGAAAACTTGCATATGCACATATTTATTATGATAGTATATCTGAAGAACTTGTATATGAATTATTAGAACCAGAGATATCTGATGAAGAAAGAATACTAATAGAAAAAATAAAACAATATATTTTGGATGAAATGTACAAAGATCCTGAAGAATTTCTAAATAAAAATAAAGAATATGTATTAATAAAGAAATTGGAAGAATTTGTAAATAGATATAAGATAAAAATAAATAAAGATCTATTCATAAAATATTATTATTATTTATGGAGAGATATGCTAGGATATGAAAAAATTCATCCATTATTTTATGATATATTTATTGAAGATATTTCATGTGATGGATATGATATACCAATATATGTACATCATAATAAATTTGGAATATTAAGAACAAATATAATTTTATCAAGGGATGAATTAGATAAATTTATAGTAAAATTAGCTCAAAAGGCTGGAAAACATATATCATATGCAGAACCAATTTTAGATGCAACATTACCAGATGGATCAAGAGTAAATGCAACATATTCACAAGAAATTACTACACATGGTCCAACATTTACAATAAGAAAATTCAAAAAACAAATGCTATCATTAGTAGATTTAATAAAATTAAATATGCTAGATTCTGAAATTGCTGCATATTTATGGACATTAGTAGAATATAGAGCAAATATATTAATTGCAGGTTCTACATCTTCTGGAAAAACTACATTATTAAATTCAATTGCACAATTTATACCACCAGAAGCAAAGGTAATATCTATTGAAGATACAAGAGAATTACAGTTATATCATGAAAATTGGATTCCTGCAACAACAAGAAAAGGTTTCTTTGTTGGAGATAAATATTATGGGGAAATTGATATGTATAAATTACTATCAGAATCCTTTAGACAAAATCCAGATTATGTAATTGTTGGAGAAGTAAGAGGAGAAGAAGCATATGTAATGTTCCAGGGTATGGCTTCTGGTCATTCTGCACTATCAACTATACATACTGATAGCTGGAGAGCATTAATAAGAAGATTAACAACACCACCAATTAATTTAACTCCAGATCATATTGCATTATTAGATGCTGTAATATTTACAATGAGAGCAAGGAATATTTCTCCATCTGCTAGAAGAATAAGGGAAATTATTGAAGTAGGAAAATATTTAAATGGAAAGATTGAAAATGAAACAGTCGTAAAATGGAATTTTGAAGATGATACATTTGAGAAAAAAGATCTTGGAAAATATACTGAAGAAACATTAAAATATAGGGTTGGATCAAATATAAGTTTTGAGGATTCAATAGAAGAGAAAAAAGAAGTAATAGATTATTTAGTAAATAAAAATATAAGAGAAAATAAAAAAATTGCTGAATATATAAAGCTATATTATATAGATAAAGATTCTTTATTGAAAAAAATATGAATTTTTTAGTAAAAAAATTATACCCATATTTTAAGGATAAAAAATATGATATATTTTATACACAATTTAAAACTTCAATTGAAGATTATATAAAAACAACATTAGAATATTCTTTCCTAACTTTTTTCTTATCTTTTCTATCTTTATCATTAATATTTATCCTCTATCTAAATTTCTATAATATAGTATTATTTTCTGTAAGTATTTTATTTGGGATTGTTGTTGGTTTTTTAACATTTATTTATTTTTATATTTATCCATCATTAGCAAAAGCTGATTATATAAAAGATATAGAAGATAATTTACCCTTCTTTGCATTATACTTTTATTCATATTCAGGTTCTCAAATGAATATAATAGATATATTTAAATTATTAAATAAAGAAAAAAGATTTGGAGCAATAAATAAAGAAATTTCATATTTATTAATATTGATTGATAATTTTGGATATGATATTTTATCTGCATTATTAGAATTAGCTCAAAAAACTCCTTCAGAAAAATTCAAGGAATTTCTATATGGATTAATATCAGTAATTAGATCTGGAGGTTCTTTAAAAGATTTTGCAAGGATATATGCAAAACAAAATTTAGAAGATTATGAATTACAATTAAAGGAATATAATGAAAAAGTTAACCTGTGGGTAACATTATATGCATTTTTCTTTATAACATTCCCAATGGTATTACTAATTTTAGCATTTCTATTTTCAATTGCATCAGGAAATGTAAATATTTTAAATTCATTATTATTTTTCTTTATTGTAATTATACCATTTTCGTATATTACATATTTATATATGATACATATATATCAACCAAAGATTTAGAAATTAACAAATCCTTTCTTTGCTAAATCAATTGCCTCCTTTTTTAATTTTCTAAAACATGATATATGAAAAATCATTTTTTCTCCATTTAAATTTAATATTTTATATTTTTCATTATCATATACGGGTCTATTACAATATTTGCATTCCCCAATCTTATTTGCCATAAAAAAATAATTATTTTTATTATATAAAAATTTAGTGAACTCCTTCAGGTATTCCTTTTCTTTTTCTAATAGAATCTATTATTTGCTGTTGTAAATCTTTTGGTACTTTTTCATATACCTGATCTTCTAAGAACCAAACACCTCTTCCAGATGTTGCAGATCTTAATTCATCTGTAAATCCAAACATATTTGCTACAGGTACTTTTGCTTTAATTACTGCTCTTTCTTCTTCAATATTCATTTCCAATATCTGTCCTCTTCTTGATTGTAATATAGATGTTACATCTCCAACAGTTTCTGGAGGAGTATCAATCCTTATAACCTGCAATGGTTCATATAATGTTGGTTGTTCAAGAATAGCACTCTTAATTGCATCCTTTGTTGCAGGAATTATTTGAGCAGGACCTCTATGAATTGCATCTTCATGTAATACTGCATCAATCAATTTTACTTTCATCATTATACCAGGTTCCCACGCTAATGGACCCTGATCCATTACTTCCTTAAATCCTTCTACAATATATTCTATTACTTCTGGTAAATGAACAATACCCCTTGTCATATCAATCAATACATTTCCATTTTGTACCATTATAATTCTCCTTGCTTCTTCTTTATCAAATCCAATTTCATTAAATACTTTCCATAAATCTTCCTTTTTAATCCTTCCTTCAGGTAATTTTCCTTCCCTAATATATTCCCTCATTTTTTCATATATTTCATATGGTAAAGGCTCAATTTGTATATATATTTTATTATGTTTGTTTGGAGATTTTCCTTCATATACCTGTGTAACTCCATTAACAGATTCTCTATAAATTACTATTGGATCTCCAACCTTTACAGGTATTCCAAAATCATTTTGTACTCTATATTCTATTATTTGCAAATGCAAATCTCCTAAACCAGATACTAAAATTTCTCCAGTATCCTTGTTTTGTTCAACTTTTATTGTAGGATCTTCCCTTGTTAATAGATCCAATGTTTCAATTAATTTTGGTAGATCATTTGGATTCTTAGGTTCAAATGATTTTATAACTACAGGATCTAACCAATGCTTAATTTCTTCAAATGTTTCAACATTTTTTGGATCCTGAACTTTTCCAACAATTGTTTCTCCTGGATATAATCCCCTTATCCCAACTAAAGCAATTATATTACCAGCTTTTACAGAATCTACATTTATTCTTTGTATTCCCTTCCATACAGCAACCTGTTGTATTTTTATTTGTTTTCCAGCTTGAATTAAATATACATCATCACCTTTTGATAATGTACCTGAAAATATTCTTGCAGTTGCAATTTCTTGCTTTGATACTTTATCAATTATTACATTTGTTACATTTATTACTATTGGTCCATTTGGATCCAAATTTAACATTGCTTTTCCAATATCTGAATTTACATCTCCCTTCCATATATGAGGAATTCTATATTTTTGTGCTTCAACTGGAGAAGGTAAATGCCTTATAACCATATCTAATACAACCTTTTCAACAGGTGCCTTTTTTCTCATTTCTTCCTTTAATTTCTCTTTATCTTCTGAATATTGATTATATATTTCAATTATATCTTTAAATGAAACATTATATTTTTTCATAAATGGTACAGATAATGCCCAATGGAATTTTGCAGATCCAAATGCAACAGATCCATCATTTACATTTACATTCCATTTTCCTTTAAATTCTGGAGGAGAATATTTATCAATTAGTCTATTTATTTCAATAACTATTTTCCCAATTCTATCCATAATTTGCTGAGGAGATAATTTTAATTCTGTAATTGCTCTATCAGTTTTATTTATGAATAATACTGGTTTTACATATTCTTTTAATGCAGTCCTTAATACAGTTTCTGTTTGTGGCATTATTCCATCAACAAAATCTACTACAACAATTGCACCATCAATTGCTCTAGCAGCTCTAGTAACTTGTCCTGAAAATTCTACATGTCCTGGGGTATCTATTAGATTTATTAAATAATCCTGATTTTCATAAGTATGGACCATTGAAACTGCAGCTCCATATACTGTTATTTCTCTTTCTCTTTCAGTTTCATGCCACCATGTAAACATTGCCTCACCTGCAAGTTCTTCTGCTAGCATTCCTGCACCTGCTAATAAAGAATCTGTCAATGTCGTCTTTCCATGGTGTATATGCGCAATTATACCTATATTTCTTATATTATTCGGATTATCCATAACTTTCAATATTCTTTCAGTTAAACTGGCCATTATAATAAAATGAAGAATAATATTTTAAAAATAAATTTTATGATATTACATATTAGCTATCTTTATATAAATATGGGATATTAAGGAAAAAATATTTTAATAATTTATTAGATTACTTATTAATTTTTAATTCAAAAGATTTTGCCTGAAATCCTATTTTTCTATGACTTCCATCACAATAAGGTTTATTTTGTGAATATCCACATCTACATAAATGATATAATACTTCTCCATTCACTGATATTTCATATGGTCCATTTTCATATCCTTTTATTACAATTTCTACCATATTAAAGCCTTTTAAAAAAATCTTAAAAATATTTTATTATGAGATCTTACTTATATAAAATAATTTTAGGAATTATATCTGTATTGGCATTATTTTTTATGCTTTTATTAAATAACGTAAACTTTAATAACTATTATGTTTTAGAAAAGACAAATATTAATATAAATAATCAAAATCTATCATTATATTTATTGAATATATATGGAAATGAATGTTATTTATATAATATTACAAACGGATATTTTATAATAAAAAATGAAGGACCTGGAATAAATTATATAATACCATTAGTAGAATACATTAATACTACTTCATTTATATTTTGCAATCAAACATTCTATTATAATATAACAATTGAAGAATGTTTACCAATAAATCCATGCAATATAAAATGCACACCTGGAGAATTATGTCCAATGATAAGATGTATTGAATTTCCATATTGTTCCAATGTAATATATTATATAAATATAACATATCCAATAATAATTGTTAATGATAGTGTATTTTTATATAATAATAATGTTTTTTGTTATTCAGAAAATTGTAATATAATTTATCAAATATTACCTAAAAGTTATTTATACAATTTAATATATAATTTAATAAATTCTATACCAAAAAATATTGTATGAAACTTGCAGTATTATATTCTGGAGGAAAAGATTCAAATTATTCATTATATATTGCATCAAAATATCATGAAATATCTGTACTATTAAATATAATTCCAAAAAATAATGAAAGTTATTTATATCATTATATTAATAATAATTTAACTGAATTACAATCAAAAGCATTAAATATACCTATAGAAAGATTTTATATAAATAATGATGAAGAAGAAACATTATTTGAAGCATTAAAATATTTAAAAGAAAAATATAATATTGATGGAATTGTTACTGGAGCAATTAGATCTACATATCAAGGATCTAGATTTCAAAGAATATGTAAAAGATTGAATCTATGGTGTTTTAATCCATTATGGTTAAAGGATGAAAAAGAATATTTATATGAATTATTAGAAAATAATTTTCAGTTTATAATTGTTGGATGGTATACATATCCTTTAGATATAAATATTTTAGGAAAAATTGTAGATGAAAATATAATAAAAAAATTAATTGAATATAAAGAAAAATATAAAATAAATATTGCGGGAGAAGGAGGAGAATATGAAACATTTGTTTTATATCAACCATTATTTAAGAAAAAAATAATAATAAAAGATTATGAAATAAAGGTAGAAAAAAATTATGCAGAATATATTATAAAAAATGCATACTTAGAATGATTGGAATAATTCACACAAATAAAGAAGAACTATCAAAATATGAATTTTTATATCCAATAATAAATATTTTGAAAGAATTAAATATTGATTATAAAGTTTTTTCATATAAAGATAGAATAAATGAATATTTTGAAAAAATAATAATAACTGGTACTGCAATAATGGACTTTGATTATTTAAATTATATAAAAAATTTTGAATTTATAATTAAAAATAATATAAAAACCCTTGCAATATGTTCTGGAAGTCAAATATTATTAAAATTATTAAATTATGATTTTGAAGATAAAGAATTGATTGGAAAATATTATGTAAAAATAATAAATAAAGATAAAATAGTTGATAAAGACTTTGAAGCATATTTTTTAATAACAAAAATTCCAAAGATTGATGAAAAATTTTATATAATTGGAAAGTTTGAAAATATTCCTGTATTATATAAATATAAAAATATATATTTTTCATTGTTCCATCCAGAAGTTTTAAATAAAGATATAATAATTAATTTTCTAAAATATATATAGAGCCCCTACTAGGGTAACCTTAGATAGATGAAAAAGGTTGAGTTAGTAGGGGTACAAAATGAAGAAACCGTCCCAGGCTGAAAAATGATGAATTAAAGCTAACAGATAAAAAATTATTCTTCAGCTTTTTCCCTTCCTCTTCTACTTCTTCTTCCTGATTCTGATAATACTGCAGCTATTATTATTATTGCTAATACTACCAATATCAATAATACCAATTCTAATGATGATAATGATATTGAAGGTACTTGAGATACTGAATATGTTTCATTTAATGAATATAATACTTGTCCTGTTTGTTGATCTATTATATTTACATATACTGTTACATTATTGCTTTCTGCAGTTACATTTAATGGTATTTCTTCACTATATGTTCCTCCTATTTGTATTTCTTGTTGTTCTGGATATACTTCCCCTCCAACAGCATATGCTTGTACTAATAAATTATATATTGTTGTTGTATTTGAACTTATTACTAAATATATTGTTGTATTCTTTCCATATTTTAATGGTATATATCCAATTAATGATGCACTTATTGGTTCTGGTATTATTTGTGTTCCATTTACATATAGATTATATGTATATGTTTGTGATATTCCATTATAATTAAATACAAATTGTATTGGATAGTATCCTGCTGTTAAGTTTTCTGGAATATATATCACTACTGGCAATTGTGTTACCTGATTTGGTGATAATGTTATTGTTGATAATTGCTGGAATATATTTAATTGTTGTGATTCTATTATTGGTTGTACCTGTATATTCATTGGTAAGTTAGATTCTAAATTTGCATATAATTCTATAAATTGTCCTGGTTTTACATTAAATGCATTTGTATATACACTTAATACATTTACTGGTTGTATTCCTTGTTCATCTACTGTTATTGTATAATTATATTGATATATTTCTGTTCCATTTTGATATATATATAATATTATTGTATAATATCCTGGATATAATCCTATTGTACTTAATGGGAATATTACTTCTCCTTGAGAATTTGGAGATATTGTTTGTGAACCTTCTAAATTATATACTAGATTTCCATATTGATCATATACTAACATTTGAACTGTTGCATTTACTGTTTGATAACCTGGATTTTCCATTAATACCTCTACATTATATATAGAGTTCTTTAAATTATTCATTAAATTGAAGTTTGGAGATATTGAAATTACCTGTATGTTTGGTCCATTTTGATTATTTGATATATAGAATGCTTGTTCTGCTTGTTGTGTTAATACTTGTCCATTAGATAATACAACATTTAATTGTTCTACTACATACATTTGTCCTTGTACATTTTCTAAATAATAGTTTGGTATATTTACTGTTAATAAGTTTTCTCCAGGTTTTAAATTTACACTTTCTTGTGTTTGATATATAATATTTCCTTGTGAACTATATAATGTTAATGTTAATGTAGATGATTGTATATTTGTTTCAACGTTTTGTAAATATACTACTGATTGTACATTTATTCCATATAATTGTGCTTGCTGTTGTGAAATTACTGATGGTAATTGAATTAATGATAATGCTAAGTTATATGGTACAAATTCTAAATAATATGTTTGGTTTGCTGTTACATATTCTAAATATGATGGATATAATAATGATACATATACTTGAACTATGAAACTATTGTATTGTGCTAAATTCTCTAATTCTAAAGGATTTACTGATACCTGATATATATTTAATCCTGTAGATACTGATATTGGCTCATAATATTGATATATTAATTGCCCATTTGGTGTATATATATTAAAGTACAAATTTGCTCCTTCAGGTGTCTGATTTACTCCACATAACTTTACTGTAAATGTTAAATTATTTAATGCATTTGCTAATAATGTTGTTGTTTGTGGTTCTATTATTAATGACTGTGAATGTACTCCAAATGCTAATAATACTGCTCCCATTAAAAAACCAAGTAATCTTCTTATTGTTACCACTAAATTGTTGTTCATAACATAATTTATGATAGAAAGATTTATAAATGTTATTACTTTATAGATAGTATATCACTATCACCTGGAAGGTATTCTAATATCATATTATAATCAACTTTAAAAATATTCTCCAATTGTTTTGCAATATCAATTGGTTTTTTATTTCCAGGAATTAATATAACATATCTATTATATTTATCCTTTATACTTTCAGGTACTCCTGGAATAACATTATAATCTTCAAATGCTAATGCAATTTCCAAATTTACTTTTATATAATTTTTTTCTCCATATATCATAAAAGAACCTTTTTTTAAATACATTCCAGAAGGTGCCTTTTTTGATACTTGATCAGGATATACATAATATACATCTATAGAAGATAATTTATTTTTCCATGCTCTAGAATATGATCCAACAAATTTTGCAGCTTCATATATATCTATTTCACTTGCATTTCTTCCATTTTTTAATATACCAAATGGAGATCCAACAATATCTGCATGAAATACCAAATCATTTTTTTCTAAATATTTATTTATAATAATTTCATTTGTAATAGAATCTTTTCCAGCAATTAATAGAAAATTATTTGTTGTAAACATCCATCTAAATTTCTCGTACCATTTTTTATTTCTCTTAATTTCTTCCTTCTTTTTTTCAATAATTATTTTTTCTTCAATATTATTTAATTTTTCTTCTAATTCTTTTAGTAAATTTTCTATTTTTTGTTTTTTATTTTTTAATTCTTTTATTTTTTCATATATTTCATTTATATTTTCATATATACTTTTTCTAGTATCAATTTTTATTTCCATTTTTCCAACAGATATTATAAAATGCACACTTTTTACATTTTTCAGAGAATTTTTTTCCAGGATCTTCCTTTTTATCTATCATATCAATTATTTTATCCTTTATATCAAGTATTTTCTTTATTTCATTATTATTTCTAAATTCTATTTCTATTTTATGATTATCTTTTGCATATAATAGTATACCTTTTCTTATATCATAATTTGGAAATTCATCCTTCAATAATAAATAATATGAATATAATTGTGTAATATGTTCCCTTCTAAAAAAACCAGATTTTATTTCATAAGGTATCATATAATTTTTATATATTTCCAATCTATCAATTCTTCCAACTATATTATATTTTAAGGAAGTAACATCAAATTCTGTTTTTATTTTTGGTTCTAAAAATTCCCATAATTCTATTCCATATACATCTTTATCTTTCATAAAATTAAATACATTTTTTGCCCTATCTTCTATATCTTTTATTACATAACTATATGCCTTTATTTTTATATCATTTTTATCTAAGTTTAAATTTTTTATTTGTTCTTCGAATTCTTTTATTGATTCTTCTAATAATTCTATTAAAAAACTATTATATAAATTTAATATTTTTTCATATTCAAAAAATTCTTTTATATTAAATATTATTTCCTTTTCTTTTTCGTTTATTTTATCAAATAAAGAATGAACAATTGATCCAAATATTTTTTGTTCATTATCTTCTTCAGAATATTCCAAAACTCTTTTTAGATAAACTTTTCTAGGACAAAACATATAATCTGTTATATCTGTTACTCTAACAAAAATATCATTTAATTCCACGCTCTAATTATATTTTTAATATTTATAAAATATAACATCGATATATTTTGGATGAAAATAAAAACATGGATTGATAAAAATACCTGCATTGGTTGTGGAACATGTGTTGCAATTGCACCAGAAATATATGAATTTGATTCTGATGGAAAAGCAAAAGCAAAAGTTGAAATTATTGAAGATCAAAATTTAATACAAAAAGCAAGAGATGCTGAAGTTGCATGCCCAACACATTCAGTCAAAATAGAAGAAATAAATGATTAATGAATGAAATATATAGTAGATATTGATTACAGTAAATGTATAAATTGTTTGGCATGTTATTTAATAAACAAGAATATTTTTTCAATAGAAAATAATAGAATAGTAATAAAAAACAACATAATTTCTTCCGAAAAGGATATAGAAGATATAAAAATTGCTGCAAATATATGTCCTACCAATGCTATATATTACCAGGAGATATTGGATAAAGATTAATAAATTATGAAATATTACTTTAAAATATGGCATTCTATGATACACTTATAACATTGCTGAACAACCTTGGGTTCTTTAATGTTATATTACCATTTCTATTAGTTTATGCTATAATGTATGGTATATTAAGTAAGTATAAAATACTTGGTGATCCTTTTGCTGAAGGAGATAGAGGAAAAACTACAAGGAGTTTAATATCAATTGTATCTGCAGCTACTGGATTTTTTATAGTTGCATCTTCAAATGTTGTATTATCATTAAAAACATTAATTCCATATATAGTATTATTCTTATTAACAGTATTTTTCCTTATATTGGCAATTTCTCCATTTTTACAGAAAGAAGAAAAGAGTGGAGAAATACAAATAGGTAATAGAACAAGAACAATATTATTGATATCTACAATAATTATCTTTACATTAATAGTAATATTTATACTTGGCTTATATAATTATATTAATTTATCATTAACATCTAAAGTAATTTCTTCATTACAAACATTTATAGAAACAATAGTAGTTCTTGCAATAATGTTCGGAATAGCATATTGGGCTGTGAAACCTGAAAAAGGCCAAGGATCAGGACCCTCAAGGTCAAGATGATAACAGACATAGGTTCATTATCGCAACAAGTTACTTCTATTCAGGTGAATTTTAACCAAATATTATCTCAATATGGACTCATAGATTTAGTTTTACCATTTTTATTAATATTTTCTTTAGTATTTATGTTATTAGAATTATCCAATTTATTAAAGACAAGCCCTGATGATGCTGTAGGTAGAAAACTAAGCGCTTTATTCGCCTTCGGATTTTCTCTCTTATCATTATATAATCAAAATTTAATAAAATGGTTAATATCTTTTATTCCCAATGCTACTATAGTTATAATTGCATTCTTTTTATTAGCTATTACACTAGCAATTACAAATAAAAAGGTACCTGGAGTACTAAGAGCCTTCTTTGCCTTCCTTATTGTAGGAATAATATTATGGCTATCTATAAATTCTTTAAATATAACAGGACCTTCTTCAGAGTCTCCATTAACATATTATTTATTAGCTGAAATTAACTATCTTATGCAATCTGGTGTATTATCATCATTGCTTATAGTTTTAACTATATTTATATTCCTAATCTTAGTAATAATATGGGCAGTTAGTGGCGGAGAAAAGAAAGAAGAGGAAGGAGAAATTAAAGGCCCATTATTAGTAAGATCTAGATAAAATGGACATCTCATCATTTATTTATACTTTATTTTCAGAATATGGTATATTTACATTTTTAGCACCATTTTTATTGGTATTTCCATTATTATATGGATCTCTTAGAAAAATTGGTTTATTTGGAAGAGATAATCCTAATAAAGAAAAATTATATGCAGTAATTTCCATAGTAATAACATTTTATTATCTATATGATATATCTGCTGTTATATTTACATCAAACTTTATATCATTCTTCTTTTTTGAAATGCTTGTTATATTTTTCATTTTAATGATAATTGCATTAATGGCTAATATGTCAGAACCTTATGAAGGAGATGAAGAATTTCAGAAATATAAACAATCTTCTCATAATGTTATTGTTGGACTTTTAACTCTTGCTATTCTATTTGCATTCCTATACGCATCTTCAGTAAATTTCAGTGGATTTGGAGAAGCTGCTCAAAATATAATATTAGAAATAATAGTTATATTACTATCTAGTGGTTTACTTCCTGTTATTGTAATAATAGGAATTTTAATTGGAGTTATATATTGGTTAATTCATCAACCAGGACCTCAAAAGAAAAAAGTCAAGGGAAAATACCTTTTCATAGCACCTGCAGAAGCTCTATATGATATACCAGAAAATCTAAAAAAGAAATAATAATCATTATAAAAGTTTTTTATTATATAGATTAATGACAGTATTTATACCTAAGGATAAAAAAATAGGAGATATCGTCGAATACATAAAAAAGGGGGAAGATATAATTGTAACAGATAATAATGGAAAATTCTTAGGGGTATTAGAAAACTCTAAAGCAATTAGATATTTATACAGACCGGATACAAAAATTGAAAAAGTGATAAATAAAATAAAACCATTAAAAACAAATAATATAATTGATATAGTAGAGAAATTAATCAATTCCAATTCCAGAATAGCTTTTGTAAGAGAAGACGGACAAATAAAGATAGTTAATATATATGACATATTAAAAGAAATATTAAATAATAAAGATATATTAGGAAAAATGAATTTAAATGAAATAATAAATGAAGCTTATACAATATATGAAGATGAAAATATTAAAAAAGCAATTGGTATAATGAAGGATAAAGGTGTATCAAGATTAATAGTATTAGATAAAAATAATAAAGTATCTGGAATAATTTCATTAACAGACATTCTAAAATATATGCTAATTGATAATAGTAACAATATAAGAACCCCGAATGAAAAGGATTTTGATATAAAAATAAAATCTATAATGAATAGTAAATTAATATTTGCAAATAAAGATGATAATATAGAGAAAATAATTAATTTAATGATAGAAAATAGGGTATTTTCATTGCCAATATTGGATAATGGAAATTTAGTTGGTATAATAACAGCAAAAGATATATTAATAAGTTATTTACAATATAAAAAGGAAAAAGAATATAATTTAGTTATCCATGGAGTACCTTTAGATGAAATAGATATAAATTATATAAGGAAATTGTATGAGAAATTTTACAAAAAATATAGAAATGTTTTAGGAGAAAATATAAGATTATTATTACATATTAAAAAGATAAACGAAGATAAAGAAAATAAAAAAATATATTATCAAATTAAAGCAAAATTAATATATAATAATGGTAAATTCTCAATTGATGATCATGGATATGATCTATATTCAACAATAAAGGACATATTTTCAATATTAGAAAACGAAGCAGAAAAAGTAAAACATAAAAATGAAGAAAAGTATATGCTTGAAAGTATGTTTAAAAATGATATAATATATTATCTATAAGATGATATTAATACCTGGAGATAGCTTAAAGAAAAAGGATATTAATTCATATGAAAGGGAGAATAATAATTATTCAAAATATATATTATTAGTAAACGAGGATAAAACCACAAGGCTTTTTGGATATTATATGCCAGAAGTGAATGATATTGTAATTGGAAAAGTAATTGATGTATTATCTAATGGATGGCTAATTGATATAAATTCCCCATATGTAGGAAAGCTATCCTTAAAAGATACTGGAGTAGATCCTAATGATTTATATACCTATGGTGATTATATATTATGCCAAATTGTAAAAATGACAAAAAATAAATTAATAGATTTAGAGATTAAGAAAAAGGAAAAATTAAATGACGGATTAATATTAAAAGTAGATCCTGCAAGAATTCCAAGACTGATTGGAAAGAACTCATCAATGTTAAATTTAATTAAAGAAGATTTAAAGATAGATATAATAATTGGAAAAAATGGTAGAGTATATTTAAATGGCGATATAAGTAATGTATCAAAGGCAGTAGATATTATCAAATTTATTATAAATAATTCTTATAAAAGGGGCTTAACTGAAAAGGTTAAAGAAATTTTGGAAAATAAATAAGAATGGTAAAAAGATTTGATGGTAGGGAATATGATGAAGTAAGAAAAATAAATATAAAGCTAAATGTAGTAGATAATGCAAAAGGATCTGCAATATTTTCATTTGGTGATACTGTTGCATTAGCTGCTGTATATGGACCAAAACCTTCAAAAATGTCTTTAGATTATGATAAAGCATTCTTAAGGGTTAGATATAATATGCTAACATTTTCTACACCTGAAAGAAAGAAACCTACACCAGGTAGAAGAGAAATTGAATTATCTGAAGCAATTAAGAGAGCATTAGAACCAGCATTATTATTAGAAGAAATCCCTGGAAGTATTATAGATATATATGTTGAAATATTGAATGCAGATGCTGGAACAAGGACTGCAAGTATAAATGCAGCATCTTTGGCATTATCTTTAGCAGGTATTCCAATGAAAGATTTAGTAGTAGGGTTAGCAGTTGGAAAAGTTGGAGAAAAAATTGTTGCAGATTTAAATAAGGAAGAAGAAGATTATGATTCAGAAAAACTAAAAAAGGATCCTGAGAAATCAAAATATATAGAATATTATGGAGAAGGAAGAGCTACAGATATACCAGTTGCTATAATTCCTTCTGAGAAAAAATTTACTTTAATACAATTGGATGGAGAAATTTCAAATAAAGAATTAAATGATGCATTAAATCTAGCACTAGAAAAAGCTTTAGAAATAAAAGATCTAATGAAGAATAGTATATTAAAGCATTTATCTTCAGATAATTTTATTTATTAGTATTTTTTATAACAACCTTTATAAAGTACAAAATATTCTTAAATCATATGAGGAAAAATTATAAATATCTGATTATGTTAATTTTTATTTTAAACTTTACTAACATTTATTCACAATCAAATAGTTATGTTTATACATGGTATAATGAATATATAGGTACATTATATATAGATAAACAATTATTAGAATCATCTGCTAGTATGCTTTCCCAATATTTAGGCCCTTTAGCACCAATTATTATAACAAATTTACCATATTTAGTCTCATTTTTTGCTTTATTTTTTATATTTAAAAGATTCTTAAATATTATTCATGAAGATTTAGGACATAAAAATACTATAATTGCAGCAATAATATCTGCAATCTCTACATATCTCTTTTTGCCTTTTGTTATACCCATATTAATTATTGCATTTATAATAAAAGTATTTAGAATTGGTAAATCTAAATTGGAAAGATTTAAAGAAAGCTTAGGCAAGATTAATCCTGGATTAAAGGGCATTTTCTCAAGAACAACATCAGATATTAGGGATTTTGATAAAAATACAAATAAAATTCTAAAAGATATAAATAAAATAGATAAAATAATAAATTATCCTTACATAAGAAACTTATTAAATTCTATAGAAAAAGATATAGAAACTTTAAATAATATAATATCCCACATATTAAAAGAAACTGAAAATGAAAAATTAACCCCATATAGATTAAAAGCTTATTTACTAAAATTCAATATGACATATAATAATGCTATAAATAAAATCAAACAATTAAATGGAATAATAAATACTATGTTTAGCAATCCTCCTTTATTAAGAAGGCTTGGAAATAGAATATTTAGAACAAATAAATTTACACCAAAGTATTTGGTAGAATTAAGAAATATACCAAATGACTTGATTACTAGATTAAATACTACATACAAAGAAGGTCAGAAAATATTTGCAGATTTAAATAGATTGTTAATTTCTGCAGAAGCTATTAGTAGGAAATATGGAAGTGAAATAAATAATACTTTAAAAAGAAATCTTAATAATAATGCTCTTTTATCTCTAGGTAATAAAGCTCCAATAAGAGAAATACAAAAAATAGAAAACACTACCGATGCTTTTTATAAAGATTGGAGGATATCTCCATTAAAAAAATTGGAAATATTATCTAAAATGGATAAATCTACAAAAAAATTATCTAAATCTTTACGTAAAGGAAATCCAAAAAGATTACAAAAAGGATTATCAAACTTGGACAAATATTATAAGAAAACAATTAAATCAATTGGAAGTATTTCAAAAACCTCTGAAAAACGTTAATTAGGCATAATTTACCAATCTTTCTAAACCTAGAGAAATACAAAATTCAAATAAAGAATTAAATGATGCATTAAATCTAGCATTAGAAAAAGCTATAGAAATAAAAGAAATTATGAAAGAAACAAGCTTAAATACATATAAAGCTAGCACTTTATAACTTTTTATTTAATTATTTAATATTTTTTATTTAATTTTTCTATATTTTCTCTCCTTTTGTTATAAATTATAAAAATTTATAAATTTCAACAAATTTTTATAACTAAATGAAAGATATAAATAATATTAATAAGAAGCTATTAATAACTATATTTACTTTTCTATTTCTAATAAGGTTTATATATTCAGAATATCCGACAGGAATATCTCCACAGAATAATGCAGTTAGTAGTTTAGAATCAAATTCTATTATTCAATGGATTATTACATCTTCAACTAATGGTTATTCAACTGTAGCTCGATATTTAGCTAATTTTATATCTATTAAAGGAGTACCAATCTATGTTTGGTCTATTATAACATTTTTAATGGCTACTTTATTCTTTATTGCAATATATATATATCTCTTTGAAATATTTATACAAAGAACTGGAATATCTGAAAGCGAAACAATGAAAAAAGCAAAGATATTGCTTATATTTGCCTTAAGTGTATTTTCTGCAATAGCAATAGGTTTTGCCATACCATTTTTATTTAATCTTTATGGATTTATTTTATTGATACTTTTATTAGTAGCTTTATTTTTCTTTGGAAGAGCTACAATTTCTTATGGAAAAAGCTTTCATTATGCAGCTAAATCATTTGCAGCCAATGTAGAAAAAGATTTATTAGAAGTAGAAAGAGAATTAAAAGAAGCAAGAAGATATCTTTCTGAAGAAGACGTAAGATCTATAACAGAAGGAATAGATAAGGTTTTTAGTATTTATAATGAAGTAGAAAATGCTCGTAAAGCTGCAGATCAAATATTTCAAAAAGCTTTATCTAATATAATAAATGAATATAGATCATTTATTAATAATTTAATAAACGATTTAAACAAAAATCAAAAATTTAAACGTAATCAACAAGTGCAGCAGTTTATTGGAAAACTAAGAAATATAAAGAAAAGATTGGATCCTCGCAACCCAAAAACTATTCCATCAATAAGTAAATTTCATGGGATGTTATTACGTGAAGTTAATACCCTCCAACTTAATCAACAAAATAAGGATACTCTAATAAGAATAATAAATAATAAATATAATACTTTTAAACAAAATACAAAAATATTTTCAGAAATTCAAAATGCAATAAATGCATACAGTAAAGCAGAAGTAAAATTAAAGAGACTCTACTCATATGAACATATACTTAAAAATGATATTAGCTTAAGAGTTAGGAAATTTTTACATGCTCCTGGTGGTAGAGAGCATCAATTTGGCATGTTATATGCATTAGACAATTTGAAAAATGATATAGCAAATGTTGAAATAATAATTAATAAAAATATACAATTTCTCGAAAGTCTTCTTCATTAATTTATTTGTTTTCTTCAATACTAAATTTTTTAATTGCTAAACTTTCTGCATAATCATCTATATCCGTTGTAATTATATATCCAATAGATACTTCATGTAATTTATGACCAGCTCTTCCAATCCTTTGTATTAACCTTGTAACCTGCCTAGGTGAATTATATTGAATAACAGCATCTACATATCCAATATCTATTCCAAGTTCTAAAGAAGATGTTGCAATAATTGCTTTAATTTTTCCTTCTTTAAATAATCTTTCATTTCTTTCCCTTACTTCCCTTGACAAAGAACTATGATGTATTTCAATCTTATATTCAGGTAACCAAACCTTAAATCTTGAGGACAACAATTCTGCCATTTCTCTTGTATTTACAAATATTATTACAGATTTATGTTTATCCAATATTTCTTTTATTTTTCTTAAACTCCATGCTATTTTTGGATTCCAATTATATTTTCTTGCCAATTCTAAATCATCTTCACCAATTTCTGGATAATATACTTCTATATGATATTTTTTCTCTGCATACCAATACGCAATTTTATAATTCCTATATCCAAAAATAAATTTTGCAGCTTCATCCAAATCTCCAATTGTTGCAGATAATGCAATTCTTTGAAATTCTCCAGCATAATTTACTAATCTTTCCAAACCTAAAGATAATTGTATTCCTCTTTTTTCATTTAATAATTCATGTAATTCATCTACAATAACATATTTTACAGTTTTTAATTGCTCTCTTAATCTTTTTCCTAAAAATAATATCTGAAAAGTTTCTGGAGTTGTTATTAAAAATTCTACAGGTTTTTTAGATAATCTAACTCTTTCTTTTTCTTCTGTATCTCCATGTCTTACTGCGACTGATATACCCAAATTATCACCCCACCATTTTATTCTATCTAATACATCTCTATTCAATGCTCTTAATGGTGATATATAAATTCCCAATAATTGATTTTCAATACCTTTTTCCTTTAATTCCAATATTTTCGAAAATACAGGTAATATTGCAGCTTCTGTTTTTCCAGATCCCGTGGGAGCAACAATTAGAGTATTATTTCCATTTAATATTTCTGGAATTGCTATTTTTTGAATTGGATAGAAATCCTCAAATTTTTTAAAGAATAATTCCTCTATTTTCTTATTTAAATTATATTCCATAGATATGTATAGTATTTCATTATTATTTTATAAATCATGATATAGTCAAAAAGAAAGATGATAGATAAATGTAAAAAAAGAGGAAAATAAGATAATTAAAAAAGTTTAAAGGAAAATTAATTATTCCAAAGTCAAAAATTTCTAAAATATTTTTTAACTATTTTCTTCAATTAAAATTCCATCTAATGTATATACCTCATATTTTTCTATTCCTTTCGTAATTGGTCCCTGAAATTCTCCAACATCCCATAATCCTGCTAAATCAGAAAATGCAGGTAAAATTATAATTACCTTATTATCTCTATACCCAATTACAAAAACTTTTTCATATATACTTTCTCCAATACTTGTAGAAATACTTTTTGCAAAATGATGATGTCCAATAACATAATATTTTCCATTTAATTTTGTATTTAAATGCCCATGAGTAAATACAACATTTTTTATTCTTAATGCCTTCAAAATTTTAACATTATTTATTCCAGAAACTAATTCCTCAATATCACCATCATGATTTCCCTTTATTATATATATTTTCTTGAAATATTGAGATATTTCATTTACAAAGTATGGAATATCTGACATTTCTTGTAAACTTGTTTCAGGTATATTATGTTTTAAATCTCCATCAATAATTAAATATTTTATTTTATATTTTTCATAAATTTTCCTTATTTTATTTATATAATAATTTACTTGAGAAGGTATATTTATTCCCTTTTTATATAATTCTCTTTCAATACCAATGTGTAGATCAGAAATAACTAAAATTTTATCAAAAAATATTAAACCCTCAGTTCCAGTAAATTTAAGCATTAATTAAAATACTTTTTATTTGATTTATATCTTTTGCATTCTTTATTTTTTCCTTTATTTCTTTTACTTTATCTATATTATCGATCAATAAAACAATATCTCCTAAAGCTTGTCCAGGTATCCCTTTATTAAATCTAACCCTTAAATTACCTTTATTTCCATGTATATCAACAATCTTTCCAATAAAAATCTTCTTTCCAGGACTTACCCATATTACATGCTTTCCAATATATTTACTTGCCTCATACTTATCATTTATATTTTCAAATTTTACTATTACCTGATTTGGATATATATGATGCCTACCCATCCTATAATTTAATATTACTCCCTTCATCTCTATTTTGATATATAATAATCTTTAAATATCTTATTTAGCACACCAGTAACATTATTATCTAGATAATTTAATCCATCTTTACTAATATCTTTAATCATTTCTTCTCTATATTTTGGATCATTAAATGTACCAATCTTATTTCCATTATAATCATATACATCAATTCCATTTTCTGTTACTATATATAATTTTGATTTTGATAAATATAGATCATAATTTTTATTTTTTTCTTTATCTATTATAGAATACTTAAATCTCAATAGCATTTCTTCCCTCTTATTTTCAATTAAATTTCTTATATTTCTAATATGATATAGCAAAGATTCTTTTAATTTTTCCAATTCAATTATATCATACTTCTTTTCCTTATAATTCTTAATATCATTTTCTAAATTTTCTAATCCACTATATTCTATTGGCATTCTTTCTTTTACATAATTGTTATATTCAACATTAAACAAATCCTGGAACTTTGTCTTTAATTCTTCATAAATTAATATATAATTATCTATCATCTTCTTTTCATTTTCTTTATCAATAATTTGTTTTATATTTTTCATTTCAGATATAAATTTCTCAGCTTTTTCAAATACATTCATTAAATCTTCATATTTATATTCACTAACTTTACCATGTTCAAAATCTTTTCTCATTTTCCATACTTCAGATAATATATTTACATATTCAATATTTAATATTCCTTTATCTACAAACAATTTTTTTAACATATCAGGAGTTTCTTTTGGATCTCCTGGCAATAAACCATAATCCATTATTACTGCCTGAGCAGAAGTAACCATTGCAACTGCCAAATCTTCAATTATTAAATTATTTATCATATTTTTTAATTTATTTTTAGCTTCTTTCAATGCATTCTCTGCAGCAGTTATATACTTATCAGCAGCTTCTTGTGATGGTTTTAAAATTCCTTTCAATAATAATTGCTTCCATGCAATAAACATTCCTCTATCATATAAAGGTATTCCATCCCTTAAGAATGTAATTATTACTGGATTTGATTCTGACATTGCTAACCAAAATTCTGTCAAAGTATAAACCTGTGGATGTAATTCTTTATTAGAATTTACCAGTATTTTTGCTTCCATTGCCTTATTTATTATTAAATCCATTAATTTTATTTTTAATTCTTCAAATGTATGTTGTTTAACATCTGTATCATCAATTACAACGTATATATCTACATCTGAAGATTCAACACTTCTTCCTTTTACTTGAGAACCTGCTAAAACATATGCAACAACATATCTTTGTAATATATCAATTATTAATTTTTTATGAACGCTTGTTAATCTAAATATTTCAAATATTCCTTTATCATATATTACACTTCCAATTGTTAATAAATCTAATAATTCGAATCTTGAGTCCATTGCAATATTTTTTATATCTTCAATTAATAAAACATGTAACCATATATCTAACTTTTCATTTTTTATTTTCTGTAAATATTTTTCTAGAAAAGATGCCTTCAATTTTATTTTTTCTTCTGGATTTAAATCAAAATCTGATAAAATTATTATCCAATGCTTATAAACTTCTATCTCTCTTTTATATTTTTCAAGCAAGTCCTCACTTGCCATTATAGAACTATAATAAGTTAGTTCTTTCAATAAATTCATTATATTCTCATTCTTTTCTTTAAATTCCATTATTCCAATTACTCTATCTTTATACTCACTATTAATTATATCATCCTTAAGATCTGCCATAAAATAATTTTTTGAAATATTTATTTATATTCTTTTTTCAAACCATTGATTCAATGATTTATAATCTACATCTTTTTTAATTTCTTCTTTTTCTTCCTTTTTTTCAGAATTTAAATATTGTTGACTCATTTTTATTAATTCATTAGTTATATAATTCTTTAATTCTTCTAAAAAAGATGGATCTTCTTTAAATCTATTTAAATATATTTTAATATTGTCATCCTTAAATCTTGGTATAACTTGAATAACAACATGTTTATATTTTTGACCAGTTTCCCCAGAAGATAATAAAATATTCAATCCATCAAATTTCAACTTATTTTTTAATATTATTGATATATATTTTGAAATTGTAAACATTTTTTGATTTATTTCATCACTTAAACTTGTATAATCTTCTATATGTAATTTTGGAAATATTAAAAAAGATCCCTTTGAAGGTGGCAAAATATCTAATACACATATTATATCATTATCTTCATACAAAATATAAGAAGGTATTGTTTTATTTGCAATTTTACAATATACACAATCGTCCATAAAAAATTATTAAATATTGATAGTTATTAATCTTTTATGACAATTTACTTAATAATTATAATATCGACCCTTATACCTTTACTTATATATGCTTTTCTAATATATTTATCTGAAAACATTATATTAAAATACATTGGAAAATATTCAAAATACTATTCTTCATGGCCAGAACACTATTTATTAATATATACAGCAGGAATAGCTTCTGCTTTGCAATCATTTTTACCAGGTTTATCAGTAACATTAGCTGGAAATCCTAAATTAGGATATTATTTTCAATTATATAATGTAGTATTAGATTATACAATTACTTTGGGTACATTTATATTAGCATTTAATTTTGAAAGAGGAATAATTGATAGCAATGTACTTTCTTTAATTATGATTTCAATAATAGCACAAGTTATTGCATTAATTTTTAAACAAATAAATTTCTTTTCTGGATCTATTTTATACATTTTATTTATTATAATTTCCATATTTTTATTATATAAATATAGAAGAAAAAGTGAAAAGAGTATAAATATATCAAAAAATACATTTTATGAATATTTTAAGGCAATAGTTTTTTCTTTAGAAATTGCTCTAGCAATATCAATAATATATATTGGTGGAAATATATTAAATAATATTTCAAATACTTTACAAGGATTAAATCTTTCTATACCATTAATTGGCTATTCTATATCTTTAATTTTATTTACATTACCAGATATATTGTATGGTCATTTTTCTTGGTTTAAAAAGAAAGATCTTAATATTAGTATGGCATCAATATCAGGAGAAGAAATATCAGAATTTACAATATTTACTGGAATTCTTGGAATGATATCTCCAATAAAATTTTCTAGTCAAGATGTTATACCAATTATCTCTTCATTTTTAGTTTTATTAATTTCTGTTATAATTTTGTATATATCTTCATATAAAAAAAGAATACCAAAATGGGTCGGAATTTTATTAATTTCTTTAGGTATTATACTTGGATTTATAGATGGTATAGCTAATCTATCATAATTTAAAAATATTATTATCATTTATTATTTTGAATGAGAAGAAGCTCAAGAAGATGGAAAAAATACTTAAGATCTAGATGGAAATGGCAGAGAAGAAGAATTAGAGAAGAAAAAAGACTAAGAAAAATAGCTAGAATGAGAGCTTTATAAATATTAAGATTTTTAAAATATTATAGTAATATTGTGTTGTATAGCCATGTACATCATATACCATATGATGTACATGGCACATATGTAGAGATTATCTGAAAGGGGATAATTGCAGCGGAATCTGCGGCCGTACTTTTCGGGCTAGGCCCGCGGCGGAATCCGCCGAATTCCCGTTGATCCTGCGGGGGGCCATCGCTATCTCCCTCCGACTAACCCATGGGAGGCTAGGGATACCGGGTAAGGTATCCCGTCGTACGGCTGAGTAACACGTCGACAACTCTCTCTCGGGAGGGGAATATCCTCGGGAAACTGAGGGTAATTCCCCATAGGAAATGGGGTGTGGAATTCCCCCATTTCCGAAAGGGACTGGGATAATCCCTCCCAGTTCCGCCCGAGAAGAGGTCGGCGGCCTATCAGGTAGTTGGCGGGGTAATGGCCCGCCAAGCCTAAGACGGGTAGGGGCCGTGAGAGCGGGAGCCCCCAGATCGGCACTGAGACAAGGGCCGAGGTCCTACGGGA
>WYEB01000104.1_pt1 | contig 36636 bp, 38 predicted proteins | sample 6343061 | NCBI WGS metagenome assembly WYEB01 (sample SAMN13812332, study PRJNA600296) | hot springs metagenome | biome: ENVO:00000051; feature: ENVO:00002007; isolation source: sediment sample from Evening Primrose shelf | place: USA: Yellowstone National Park, Evening Primrose Hot Spring ... | reverse complement strand
CCAGCTACACCGCGACTTCTGCGCGAAGGTCCCCGAGGGGCAGGACTGCCGCCTATACGCCATAGAGGACGCCGAGAAGGCCCACGGCCCCCTCCCCGAGAAGCCGTGGGCAGAAAAACCCAGGGGCGGTGTGGCATGAGCCGTGCAGATACGCCGAGGTGCATGGAGGAGGCCATCAACCCCTTCATAGCCGCGATCTACGCATCAGCATTGGCGTGGGGCCTGACTATCGTGTTGTTGTTTGCCGTGTTCCGTCTCTACGACATGTTGGCTGGAGCGGTGTTGGGGATCATGCTGGCGGCCGAAGCGGCCAGATGTGAATGCAGATGTAGGTTGATATGCGCCACCGGTGTGGCGGTGTTCGTCAATATGCTGTTCTCGGCCGCCTTCTTCGTTCTCGTCCTCGGCTCCGCCGTATGGCGCATCGCCTTGATGATAGGGCTGGCGGGCTTCGTCGCATATCTGGCCGCCTCCTACCTCTACTGCCGCCGCCAAGCCGGTCGGGGAGGAAACTGATAAATAGATCTTTTTTATTCTCTTTGGCATGGACAAAAACAACGAAGAACTGGCCCCTAACGGGGCCGGGGCCTCGGCGGGGGCCCGGCAACGGAACCCCGCCGTAGATGCGGCCGAAGAGATGCTCAAGAAGTACGGCTGTGTGGCAAAAGGCCTTGCGTCGGTACTGCTGACTCTGTCGCCTCCGATAGCGGAGAAGGTCATGCTGGCGGCGGGGGCCGACGTGGTTGTGTCCAGATACGGCCGCGCGTACAAGTTCTTCTGCGGCCGCGGCTCGGCGAGGGACAGATTCGCCGTCTGGGCTGGCAACAACATCTACATAATAGATGCCGAAAAGGCGCGCGCAGTCGCGAGGAAGTACTTAGAGTTGCGGAGCATGAGGGCGGCGGCAGAGGCGGTGGGGCTTCCGGCCAGCAGTATAGTGTACGCCGCGGTGGCCTACCTGGCAGGCGACGTGCTCGCGATGGCGGAGCCGAGGAGGCCCCCCAAGAGGAGGGCGGAGGGCGGGCAAGACGACATAGAAGCGGTAGCGGGAAGGAGGTGAGTATGCCCGCCGCGCCGACCTCAAAGGTATTGACGAGAGCAGTCGAGATAGAGAGCTACGTGAGGGAGAAGAGGTGCGCAACCACCGCCATGATTACCAGCGACCTGGGCATCACCCACACCAAGGCCTTCTACGTCCTCCGCAACCTCGCCAGATTGGGGAAGGTGCGCCAGCACGTGGTGGGGAAGGTCAGCGTGTGGTGCGCGCCCGACGTCCGCGACGCCGCGCTGGTGTACTCGACCGCGATGCCGTGCTTCGCCAAGGCGGAGCAGGCACTGCGGAACATCCTCGGCGGCTACATAAGCGCGAGGGCCTCCATCAGGGCCTCCAAATTCGTCAGGGAGCTGGGGAGGATCTGCAGACGACTGCCGACCAGCGAAAACGCGCCGGCGCTCCTCGCCATGGCCAAGAGCTACCTCGCCGACGTGCTGGGCCCAGCCATAATAGAGGAAAGGAACGGCGTATTCAGGGTCAACGTCAAGAAGGCCGTGGAGCTCCTCGACGGGAGGAAGGCCGCCGCGGTCGAGGCCGTATGAGCGAGGCCGAGGAGGGCGCCGCGGCCCTGGCCGAGATCATACGCCGCACGTGCTCCGACAGGGAGGTCAAGAGGCTCGCCGGAGAGGCGGCCGACGCAGTCAGCGTAAGGGGCGCCGAGCCCATCCTCCTCGCCCTGGCGTACCTCGCCCTCGCATGCCTCTCGGACGCAGACAGGCGGAACGGCTATCTGGAGGCCGCAGAAAACATAATACGGGGCTGGGAACTTTAAACGACGCGTTTTTTAACCAGCTTATCCAGCATATACAGCCGCGAAAAGCGTGGCTTCAGGGCCGAGCGTGTGCGATGAGAGTTGCGTGCGCTGGAGAGCGTGTGTTTTGGTATGAGAATCCGCGCGTCAAAGAGCGTGTGTGCGTTGTCGAGAATCCGTTAACCGCCGAGCGTGTGTCCAACAAAAGAGGAACATGGGTCGGCCAAAAGAGCGTGTGTCAAAGCACGAGAATCAGTGCATTGCCGAGCGTGTGTGCGTCACAGAGAATTCGACCGAGTCCAGAGCGTGTGTTGGTGTGGGAGGGGCGTATGCTATAGAGCGTGTGTTGGCGGTAGAGGAAGATCCGTTTACGTGGTGCGCCTCGTCCGCGGTAGAGCGTGTGTGGTCCCCGGAGGAAGATCCGTTTGTCTGAAAGCGTGCGAGAAAGGCCGAGGGGATCCGCCGGTTTTAGAGCGTGCGCTCGGTGAAAAGGAATATAAGCTGTAAGCTGATGAGCGTGTGTGGAAGGAAGGCGGCTCGCTTCCTCGAAAGCATGTATTGGCGATACAAGTCAGCCGTGAGGTTAGAAGCGTGCGTTCAAGCGCATATACGAAGAAATCCGAGCATGCGTGAGAGCTGGAGCAAGTCGAAAAGTCGAGAGCGTGTGTGCGGTATAGAGGAAGATCCGTGTAATTCGGAGCGTGTGTTACTTGAGAAAGATGATCCGTGAAGTCCAAAGCGTGCGCGTAAGGAAAAGGCGTCCTCGCCCCATAAAGAGCGTGCGTGAAATTATGAGGATCCGTTCGAACAGAAGCGTGTGTTAAATGTCGATTTATTGTCGTGAAAAGAGCGCGCGCTCAGCCGCGAGGGGCTCCGTTGACTGAATGAACGGCAAGCCTCGCCCCTTCTAGGGGCGGGGAGGAGGTCAGTAAAGAGCGCGTGCGGAACAGAAAGAATCCCGCTGGCCGATGAGCGTGTGTGGTTGGTGGAGAATTCGTTTATCGATGAGCGCGTGTAAAAACAGAGATCCACATGAGGTTTTAGAGCGCGTGTTATACTCGCAGGGACGGCTGGAAACGCGGAGCGTGTGTAGATACGCAAGAGATCCGTGTTGGACGAAGCGTGTGTGGACATAGGAAACCAGTCTGGCCTAAAGCGTGTGCGGCCTCGTAAGAGATCCGCCCTGGGCTGAGCGTGCGTATTGAGGGGAACTCACATTTTCGCGAGCATGCGGCCCATAGCATGAGGAGCGTGTGTTTTACGGTAAGCCGGGCGCGTCCAGATGTGAGCGCTATGTTGGACGATAGGCATTTAACCCCGCGCGGCATCCTATATATTCGGCGCGCCGAGCCGCGCCGGCATATTGCATGTGGTGGATATATAATAGATTATTTTTCCGTATATGAAACACAAAAACAACAGCAGGGGAAGCGACAAGGGGAACGGCTTCGCGAGGAGGCTGAGGGAGTACGGCGAGGCTGTGGGCCAGCTGATGGATGAATACATGCGGGAGCTGAACATGGCGGTGAGGCTCCTCAATATAGGCGCGCCCGCGGTCGGCATGGTCGACGAGAGGGGGCATGTAACCGTCCTAGACAGGAGGCCGATGGAGGTCGGCGGCTTCTCCAAGGCCAGGGGGCCCAGGAAGAAGCTGGCCGAACTGCCGAGCGAGGTGGCGGAGAAGCTGGAGGCCATGTCCGAACTGCTGAAGGAAGTGGGGGAGAGGCTGAAGGACGTGCCCGAGGTCGCCGACGTGGAGATCGAGGGGGTAAGGCTCCCGCAGGCCCTGAGGAGGCTCGTCGCGGCGGCCGTCCTCCAGAGGCCCGAGCTGATGCGGGAGCTCCAGGAGGTCGACAAGTTGCGCGACCAGCTGGCGGCCGAGGCGCTGAAGATGATGGAGGGCGTTCAGCTTCCGGCCTGCCCCCACAGGGACCCCGAGTCGGGCCAGGTCTGCGGCCTCCCGACGAGGCCCATCGTGTTGCACAACACGCACATAGAGATGCTGGGCCTCCAGCACGTGGCGACTGCGGCCTCCGCCCTGGCCAAGGCGGAACAGCTGATCAAGATGACCACGTTCGACATATACATGAGGCTCCAGGGCGTCGGGCCGTCCGCCCTCATGTTCCTCTTCTGGGCGGCGGCCGTCAACAGGGAGCCCGACAGGCCGTCGAGGCTCTACTCGTACCTGGGCCTGGCGCCCGCGGCCTACTGCCCCCGGTGCAACGCGCTGTACAAGGGCTCGGTGAAGGTCTGCCCCAGATGCGGCGGGCCGACCGTGCCGACCCTCCCCACGAAGGCCGTCTCGGCGCTGACCAACACGCCGGTCAAGGTCAGGACTAAGGCCAGAACCAGGGCGTGGGTGCTGGGGCAGGTTCTCCTCTCGCAGGCGAGGCTGGGGAGGGCGCCGTCGGTCATGGCCGCTCTCGCCGACCTGGCGTCGCTCCACTACCAGAGGTACATGGACTGCTGGCTGAGGTCGGGCAAGGACCCCGACGCCATGGCGGCGAACGCGTGCGCCGGCCTGAGGCTGATCCACTTCGCCAGGAGGTACCCCGGCAGGTACGAGGAGTTCGCCGTCAACACCGCCGTGTCCAACGCGGTGCTTGAGGTCGTCAAGATCTACATAGCGGCGGCGGTCGACGCCGCGGCGTACCTGGCGGGACGCCGCCCCGCAGATCCCTACGGCCAGCACAGGAGGTTCCACCCGCCGACCCTCTTCTGGAAGGCGGGGGAAGATCCGCCGCCCGCATACGTGGAGTGGTTCGGCGTCCACCCCGACGAGGAGAGGCGCCGCCGCCTGGCGATCATAAGGAAGGGCGAACAGCTGGCCGGCATCTACCAGCGGAAGAGGAAGGGCGAGGACTCCGAGGCGTGGGCGGCCTGGAAGGAGGTCTTCGCCGCCGCCCAGCAATTAACCTAATTTTTCAGCCCCCCGCCCTTTAGGGCGTTTTTCCAGGCATCTATACGGCGGCTCCGGCCGGGCAGACGCCGGCATCTTGAACGACAGCCTTTTAACCGCGGCCGGATCATACAGACAAGCGTGTGCGCGGAAAAGGGAAGTCCGTCATGGGGCAAGCGTGTGTATAAGGCTGAGGAAGCCCGCAGATATAAAAGCGTGTGTCTGACGCGTAGAAACTTGCACGAAGACAAGCGTGCGTGAGTATTAGAGATAATTCGTATATTGAGAAGCGTGCGGTGAACGTATAAGAACTCTGCGCCGCGGCGCAGAGCGTGTGTTGATTATAAAGACAACGACCGGCGAGGAGCGTGTGTTCGACAATAAATAAAGCGTGTGCAAACATGTGCGTGCACAGGAGCTAGACCAACGGTGTTCGCCCGAGCGCGTGTGGGCGAAAAAGTCCGCGTTCCAGGCCAAGCGTGTGTGTTTTCGAAGACCAGCGAAGTGCTTCGAGCGTGCGCGTCCGGCCGAAGCCGGGGATAAAATGCGAGCGCGCGTTCAGCAACGAGGCCAACCGTCGTTTTTGGCAGGCGCGCGGCTGGCGGCAGGCCGACGATGAGAAAAAAGAGCGTGTGTGCTCAGCAGAGGCCAACGATCGACGGAGAGCGCGTGTGAGAAGTGGAGGCCGGCCCGCAAGTTTCGGAGCGCGTGCCGAAAGGCAAGGTAGAGTCTGTCTATTTATGAGCGTGTGCCCGGCGTGAAAGCAGAGTCTGTTAATGATAGAGCGTGTGTCCGTTCAGAAGACCTGCGATATATTCTGAGCGTGTGCTAGAAAAGTAAGGCAGAGTCTGTCGTCCTCAGAGCGTGTGCAACGCCGATAGTGCCGGCGATGAAGAAAGAGCGTGCGCCGAGAAACGAAGGCCTGGATCTATGGAAAGCGTGTGCGGGGCGTTAAGACAAACGAGGAGGATGGAGCGTGTGCCTAGTCGATAGTGCGCCGCCCGGTAGGCGGCCGTGCGTGCGCCGCCAATAAAGCCCTCCGCGAGGTCTGCAGAGCGTGCGTCGCGCTGGGAGCGACAACAACGCTTCTAGAGCGTGCGCGCGTGTTATAGGTGTTTGTTGAACGGAGAGAAGCGTGCGCCAGAGGGCTGGGAAAGACGCGAAGCGTGTGTATGTATTTGAGTGCCAACGATTTTTATCGAGCGCGCGCACATAGAAGAAGCCGGCGAAAGCCGCCGAGCGTGTGTTTTAACGAGGTCGACGATTAAGGACGAGCGTGCGCCAAATAAGTAGCTCGGCGAGAAGATAGAAGCGCGTGCAGAATAAGAAGGCCGACGAATGGGCGTGAGCATGCGCCTGAGAAAAGGCCCATGTGAGCTCTAGAGCGTGCGTACATGGGTAATCGCGGAAAAGTGCAGAGCGTGTGGGGATCAGTGAGGCCGGCCGCCCTTCCAGGAGCGTGCGCAAAAGTAAGAGGTCGGCCGCCAGATAAAGAACGCGCCCGTTATCTATTTTTTTATTGGGCCGTTCGGATCCGGCACCGGTATATTTCTCTTTTTGGCAAAGGAAACAAATAAATACCGGTGCGCAGTGTTGCTCAGGTGAAGAGGAGTCCGCTGGGGCCTGGACGGCCCGATGAGGTGCCGATGGGCCGATGGGCTTGAACCTGGCGCTGATTCTTTCCCTCTCGACAGCCGTATTGCCTATCCTCTGCTTCACTAAGCCAGCGGTAGGATGTCGACGTGGAGGAACAGCACCGCGGCGTTGTTCGCCACCACGGCGGCCCTGAAGGCGCTCGCCGCCAGCATTGCGGCGGCTACGGGCCTCCTCGCAATGGGGAGCCTCCACGCCGCGGCGGCCAGCAGTCCGAAGAGGCCCCAGGCCACCGCCGAGCTGGGCAGGCCCCTGCTCCACACGGCCGACGGGTCTGCGTTGAACGCGCTCCAAGCGGGGTTCGCCTCGTATCCGGCGCCGGACGCCACGATGGCATACGTCAGCGCCATGTCCGCCAAGGAGAGCGCCACGAGGGACAAGTAGAGCAGTGCTATGGCCCGCGGCTCCGCAAGCCTGCGGAACATGTGCTCGAACGAGCGCCTCCATATATATACCTTCCATCTTAAACGATGGGGATATATTTATCTAGTATCATATAAACGGCGGGGTTAATACGGTGCATACCCGACTCCCGCCCCGGCCGGGGGGGCCTGTGAGCCGCCCCGGCCCCACCCGCACGTCCTCCTTGCTCTGTCTGCATCTCCCGCACGGAAGCCCTCCCGCAGGCCTTCATGTTGAGCAATAGAAATATATACCAGCGGGATACTGCATCTCGATGAGCCCCGCCCGGCGTGGCGGGGGCCGTGCGTGAAGCCCCCGCAGGGGGGCTCGCCTTAACCCCGCCTATATTGTCTTTACGCAGTCCTTAAGGCGCTATGCGCTAAAACGCTCTCACGTGGCCAACTTACGACGCCGGCGTATTTCTTCTTTTTGATAAACAAAACAAATAAATATTGGGACGTCTCTTGTTTCCATGTCCCAAACTCAAGAGCAAAAGAACGCCGTTAATAATCAAGTTATATTGAAGCTCGACCATATAGACGACGAGGTAATGTGGCCCGTGTTCGACGGCAACGGCAACGAGATGAGGGTTGGCTGGGTAGATGCGTTCGCCGGCACGAAGGCCCTCTTGCTGAACGTGAAGCGGATAAGGAAGATATTCGCCTTCGGCGGGAAGCTGTACGTCGTGTACGACGCCGAGGTCGCGAGCAGGTATGAGCGGTTCGCCGTGTCGTCGTTGCCCGAGCTGGCGGTGGAGCTGAAGTTCGAGATATATGAAGACCGCATCCACGACGGAGACAATCGGTGTAGAATATACCGCTTGGCAATAGATGCGGCCGACGAAGTCAGACAATTCATATCAAAACTGTTGCGCGTCGAAGTTGGGCATAATTATCTGATGCTGTTGCCGCAGTCGCGGCCGCTCAACTTCACGCTGACCCCCATCGACGTTGCGCTGTTCGGCCACCACATCAAGGGGATTGCAGTTGCCGAGAACCCGGCGTTCGACTTCCTAGGCGACCGCGACGAATACCGCGGCAAGTACGCCGTCGTCGTCGTCGACGACGGCTTCTACATGCTGTTCCGCATCAAGGCTGATCCGTCGTATCTGCCGCACCTGCAAGATCTGGCGCGCCGCAGGGGCTTCGGCAATAACCGCTTTTTTTTTTCCTCTTCTCCTTTTCCTCCCCAACCGCAAGCTTAGCCGCCGTTAGCCCTGCGCCGTTACGGCGGCGGGCCTCTCCGGCGTCTGTGCAAGAAGGGGGCGGCTTCTACAGCAGTTGCCTTTCCCCCTCAGCTTCTCCATATGCCTAAATACATATTTTATACACTTGAGGAGCGCGCGCAGAGGTGCATTTTCGCTTGGTTGCGGCGCACTGCGCAGGATGAGCGATAGGCATTTAACGCCTCAACTTCTGGTTTAGGCATGCGGCTCATAGCGTACGTCAGGGTGTCGCGGGAGGACGAACAGCCCGAGAACCAAGAGCACGCCATATTCAAGTGGGCCGCGGAGAGGGGGCACCAAATCGCCGAGTCCGTCAGGGACGTAGGCGTCTCGGGGGCCATGCCGCCTGGGGAGAGGCCGGGCTGGCGGAGGGCCATGCAGTTGCTCGATTCCGCCGACGGCGTGGTGGTGTACGCCCTGGACAGGGTGGCGAGGTCGCTGTGGGACCTGGCGGCGGTGGTAAAGGAGCTGGAGGCGCGGGGCAAGCTCCTGGTCAGCGTGAGGGAGGAGTGGCTGGAGAACGTCGACCCCAAGGTGCGTCAGCTCATCATCACGATCCTGGGCTGGGCGGCCGAGATGGAGCGGGAGTTCATAAGGGAGCGGACGCGGGAGGCCTTGGCCAGGCTGAAGGCCGAGGGCAAGCGCGTGGGGAGGCCCCCGAAGTGGTCCGACCAGACGCGCTGGCGCATAATCGACCTGGTGAGGAGGGGCCTGACGCTCAAGGAGGCGTGCAAGCTCACGAATGTGAGCTACAGAACTGCGCTGAAGTACCTCTCCAGGGATCCTGAGTACCTCAAGGCCAAGATGGAGGCACGGCTGAGAGGCTGAGATCAATGCTTATATATCTGTAGTTTTTTTTTCTTACATGGACAAAAAAGAAAGAATCTCGAACCTGATCGATGACGTCGAAAGATTAAAGATCGTTATTAAGGGCCTGGGGCAGGAGGAGCTCAACGACGCGCTGTATCAAGCGTCTTCTCGTTGCCGTCCAGAATCCGTCAGTTTGCTCATTGAGGCCGGCGCGGACGTGAACTGGAGAGATGCAGGTGGGGAGGCGCCGCTACATGCCGCGGCGGCGAAGGAATGCGTAGAGGCGGTTGATATGCTGATAAGGGCTAAGGCGGACGTGAGAGCAAAAGATGTTTTAGGTCGGACTCCTCTCCACTACGCCGCATTTTCTAACAACGTGGAGATCATCAAGCGGCTGGTTGCGGCTGGCGCGGACGTCGACGCGGAAGACGCCGACGGAAACACCCCGCTACATCATGCGCTCGCGGCGCATAACGAGGAAGCGGCCCTGGAGCTCATAAACGCCGGCGCAGACATAAGGAAGGCAAACAGGCGGGGTCTAACGCCGCTCCACCTGGCCGCTGAAAAGTGCCTCCCCCGCGTAATTGAGGAGCTCTTGAGACGCGGCGCGCCCGTCAACGCGGCAGATGCCGGGGGCAACACGCCGCTTCACTACGCTGTTGGGTGCTGTAAGTACGAGCTCCGTAGGAAGATGTTGAAGGCGCTGTTGGCCTCAGGCGCCGACGTGAAGGCGCGCAATAAAGACGGCGAAACGGTACTGCTTGTGCTCCTCAAGGAATGCGAACGGTGCGACAGGCTCAACATATACACACAATGCTACGACGACTTCAAGGCGCTTCTCAACGCGGGAGTTGACTTCGAAGCCGGAGACGCCTCAGGAATTACGCCGTTGCATATAGCCGCCAGGGCTGGATATTTAGCGTTTGTAGAGATGCTCTTGAAGAGGGGCGTGCCGCCGGATCCTATAGATGCCAGCGGCGCCACCCCGCTGTATTACGCCGCATGCAACGGCAGAAATAAAATAATTGAAGAGCTAGCCAAGGCCGGCGCCAACCCCAACGTGACTACGAAAAGCGGCGATACGCCGATACACTGCGCAGTCAGAATCAAAAACGTCTTTGTCATGGCACCGGCGCTGTTAAGGCTTGTAACGGTCGGCGCCAACATCGACACGGTAGATGGGAAGGGCCGAACTCCCCTCCACCTCGCCGTGTTGGAAGGCGACTTCGAAGCAGTGGCGCATGTACTGAGCTACGGGCCGGACGTAAATAAGCAGGATGCGTACGGCCGCACTCCGTTGCACTACGCAGTTATTAAGGTCAACGGCAGTATGATCAGGGATCTGCTGGAGCACCGAGCCAACCCGCTGATACAGGATGCTGAGGAAAAGACCCCGCTCGACTTGGCGACGGACGCAGAAATTGCGGCGATGCTGAGGCAAGCGGCCGAAAGGATGCGGCTGGCAACTCCCTGGCGCACAGAGCCAGGCAAGAAGACGCCGCTACATGAGGCGATTGAAAACTGTGACGACAAGGAGGTGAAGAGGTTGCTGGAGGAGGGCCACGACCCCAACGCCCCAGATGAAAACGGCAACACGCCGCTACACTTGGCGATAAGCAGATGCGGAAACAATTTCGCCACGTTCAGAATTGTGTACGAACTCCTAGAACACGGAGCTAGGCCTAACGCCGTGAACCCCGCCGGGGTGACGCCGCTCCACTTGGCGGCCGCGGAGGCCGACGAAACTACCGTGGGGGTGCTTCTTGAGCACTACGCCGATCCGCTGGCGAGGGACCCGCAAGGACGGATACCGCTACACTACGCCGCGGTGAAGAACTGGTGTGTATTAGACATATTGGTAGGATATGGCGGCCTCAATGTAAAGGACAACGGGGGCAACACGCCCCTCCACCTGGCGGCCATGGCCGATGAAGTATCTTCGGCTATGGATCTTCTGGAATGCGGCGCAGACCCGCTAGTCCGCAACGATGAAGGCAAGCTCCCAATCGACTTGGCAAAAAGCAAAGAAGCCATCAAGTTGCTCGAAAAGGCGATGGCCTTGAGGTGGTGGCAGATGCATACTCAATATCTCCGCGGCTGAAGAACGCCGTACGTTAGATGGCCGTTCTAGGCGTCGATAGAAGCCGAACGGCCGTATTTTCCTGTTTTCCTTTGAGGGATAAATTTAAATGTGGGTGCCTGTAGTATGTACATGAGCACAGAAGTCGTGCTGTGGGAGGCTGGCGGAAATAAGCTGGTACCGATCATCTACGACTCAAATATATTCGACATCGATTTCTCTCGCCGCGGCGTCCTTGATTGAGGCCTACCTCGTCGCGGTGAGCCGGAATCCTCTGATCATGGTCGCGGCGCCGTTTCCGCCCCTTGCGGCCGGCTTCGCCGTATGTCTGGCGTGCCCCACCAAGACGCTCAACGTGCTTGCGGTTGATCTCGCCGTGTTCGGATTTCTTGCGTTTACGGCACCATCGGCGGCGGCCTTCGCGGAGCACCGCATCTTCTTCACGTTCTTTGCCTTCCTCGCCGCGTTCGGCTACCTTGCATACATCTTCCTCATCCTTGATGCGGATGAAGGCGGGGAGGGTTGCAGGCGGTGGTGCGGGCTCTAAGGCCGCCGAATCTGTTTCCTATTTTGATCTATTTTAACTGTCGGTCTTAAATATATCTCGGGTTTGTTTTTTCCATGGCAAGGACAAAAATGGACTGCGTTGAGGAGCCGCAGGCGGCTCCCCAGCACGGCGCGCAAGAGGCGCGGGCAGGCGCGGCGCGCTTCGGCCAATTCGCCGCGGCCGCCTACGCAGGCGCCTCGGCGGTTCTGGCGATCCTCATGGTTGCCACGGTTTTGGGGCCGGCCATAGCCCTCATAATTCCCGCGGCGGCAGGCGCCTTCGCCGTAGCCGCCTACCTGGCGCGGCCCAGGGACTGCGCCGCGGCCCTCGCCACAGCCGTCGGATCCTCGATAGTGATGGCGGCCTATGCCGTAGCGGCGCTTACAGCAAGTAGCCCAAGCGAGGGCGCCCTCTACGCCGCCGCGGCGGTGCTCGCCGCGTTCCCCCACCTCGCCATCCTGGCCGCCGTGGACTGCCCCGACGTTTTGCACGTCTGATGATCGCCTGCGCGCCGGAAATGGACGCGGAGATAGCGGAGAGGCATGGGGTAACGCCGTGCCTGCTGGCGGTCATGGGGGCGCGGGCGCGGTACATCCCCGGCGGCGCCGTGTTGGCCGACATAGGCTTGCGGAGGGCGCTCCGCGGCGTGGACGTGCACGAATACTACATGTACGTCAGGAGGGCCGTCTCGCCGTACCCCCGGCCGCTTCGCTTCGCAGTAGTCCCCGACGTCTTCGGGGACTTCGACGCGACGCTGAGGATGTACCTGCAGTACGCGCAGATGTTCGGACGGCACGCGCATCCGCTCCTCGTCGCGCAGGACTTCGGCAGGAGGCTCGACGACGTGGCGGGGGAGGCCGCGGCCCGCGGCCTGGCCTACATCGCCCTCCCCATGCGCAGGCATCCGGACGCCGCATGCGCCCGCCGGCCCGACCTCTGCGCCGGGAGGGCCGAGAAGGCCTTGAAGAGGCTCTGCGGCAAGGCCGTCCACATCCACCTGCTCGGCCCCGCCCTGCGGAGCCTGAGGGCCCTCCTGCCGGCGCTGAGGGACTGCGAAAGGCTCGGGACGGGAGTCTCGTTCGACACGACGGCCCACCACATGGCGCCCAACAACGCCGTCAAGGCCGCCCTAGGCGGCAAGTGGCAGGCCCCCAACGGCGAGTGGGCGAGGAAGATGCTAGACGCATGGCTCGCGCAGGCCGGGCTGTAGCGCCACGGGCGGAACATTTTTAAACCAGTATTTTCATTTTTTACATGGAAAGAACAAACCAAACCGAACAAACCAATCAAGCCCAATGGGTGGAAGCCCCGTACCGCTCCACGGGGATGGGCGGAGTGACCTACCCCGTGGCGCTTAAGGCAGTGGTTGAGGGAAGACCCAGGTTGAGGGTTGTGAGGCCTAGACGTGAGATATACTCACGCTCGCATTCTCATGGAACATGGATATACCGCAGAAGCGATTTTGACGTCTTGTTGTATCTGGAGCGTAGCAACAGCGGACGTCCTTATGTTGTGCTGAGTATCTGCGATCTGCCTGAGGACGTCTGCAAGAGGATTTATGAAATCGCATGCAATGCGTGGGTTGTCGACGATTTAGAAGCCAGGGAAGTGGAACATGTCCTGGAGCTGGTGGAGGTATGAGTTGCAAAGACGTGAGCGAGGGGGCGTGCGCGCAACTGCGCAGTGCGGAGGTGGACGATGTAATGAAAATGCTCGCATTCGTGGCTAAATCGGCGATGGGGGAGGCGCGCACCGGCGACTATTGTATATATCACAGGGACGAATTCGGCAACAGGCATGACTCGATAAACTGGAGCGCCGTGAAGCGCGTATACGGCTGTGCCATATATGTCTCGCCGCACGACTACTCGTACCGCCTCATCGTAACTTCGGGCGCCGTGATATCGTACGTCCACGACGGCGCCCGGAGCCACTGCGCCGTATACGACAGCGAGGAGTCGCTGAAGACACTGCTGAACCATCCGTTCAGCGAGATCCATGTCCTTGAATGGGAGCCGAAGGACGTCGACACGGCGCGCGCCGTCTGCCTGCGTTGACTCTTTTCAGCGGTAAGACCGATTGCAACAAAGAGTAACCTTTTTTACTCCTTTCAAGAACAACTTTACATTAAACAACCTCGCGGGGGCTAGCCCCTGCGAGCGCTTCCACAACCCTGTAATGGAGCAAAAAGGGCTACGGGGATCAACCGTCGGGCAACGGCGCATTCCTAAGCAATATCGATATAAGGCAGTCCTTAGTATGCCTTTATGACTGCGGGCGTAGAAAAGGAACTGAGGAATAATGTGGAGCATGGCCGCGGCCATCCGCCTGCTTAGCCTGCCAGTCGGGGGGCGCCGCCTTGAGGAGGTCGCCGTGCTCATGGCCGAGTGCTCGTCGAGGCAGGTGAGCGTGGAGGAGAGGGACGGCGCCTTCATCGTCTATGCGCCGCTGATGCTCGACATCTATTTGGCCGTGCCGGCCGTCAAGAAGGTCGTGGAGAAGCATGTGTTGTACTGCGCCGCCAACATAGCGGAGATGCTGAGGATGGCCGTAAAGGAGGTCGGCTGGCAGGAGCTCGACGGGGCGAGGCGCGAGGCGAGGTACTACGCCGTGGTCGAGCGCCCGTAGAACTGCAGGGGAACTGTTAAATATATCTTTTTCCATATATGCATGGAAGGAGAAATGGAGGCGATAAAGGACGTCGTGAGGAGGCAGTGCCTCGCCGCCGGCGGCGGCGAGGGCATATGCGAAAAGGCAGTAAGGATAGTCGAAGACGCCGTGGAGAGGAAGTACATAGAGAAGACGGCGAGCAACGGCACACGCGTGGCGGTGAGGTGGGCTGGGGACTACGACTTCGCCGCGCTGACCATCGCTAAGAGGGAGAGCGACGGCAGGAGGGTCGCCGTGCTGGGGCTCGAGAGCGACGGCAGGAGGGTCGCCGTGCTGGGGCTCGGCGGAGGCGGCCTGCCGCCGCTGGTCATAGTGATACTCGACGACGGCGCCATAGAGGAGATGCAGGTGCTGGCGAAGGAGTACTTCAACGCGCTGGATCCGCATCCCGACGCCATCATCAAGTTGCTCCGCCGCGGAGTGCCTCCCGGATTCGGCGAGTAACGACAAAACATTTTTTTTTCCTTTTCCTTCATGTGAGAAGCATTCAAAAATAAACAGAAAGGTGGAAAAAACTTGTGTTGTTGGCTGAGGCTAGGCCTCGACCGCCTTCTTCCTCCGCCTCTTGGTTCCGCCAGCACGTTTGGCCTCCTCGGCGAAGACCGCCGACGTTATCTCGGGCGGCGGGGCCTCGACCGCGGCGGCCTTCCTCTTCCTGCCTTTCTTGAGCGGCACGTACACGTAGACCGCCTTGGCGTTCTTCCCGACGGGCCTCACGCCCTTCACCTGCGGGAGCTCTACCTTGTAGGCCGAAGGAACCGAGATGACCAAGCCGCCCTCGGCCTCGGCGATTGGCTTTAGGACGAAGCCGACCCTGCTGTCCGGCACGTTGAAGGCCAGGAGGCCGTAGTTGGTCAGGGCATCCATCTTGTATCCCCTCCTCCTCGGCACCAGCTTAATCGACTTGAGCTTGACGCCCCCTCCGGCCCGCTTAGGGGCCTCCGCGGCCGCCTCAGATGCCTTCACCTCTTCGGTCTTCGCCTCTGCGGGGGCCTTCGCCTCCTCCGCCGCAGGGGGAGGCGCCTCCTCCTGCGCCTTCTTCCTCTTAGCTATACCGCCCTCCGCCCCACCTGCATTTATACCTTGCGCTAGGTTGAAGATCACCATGTCGCCTTCGTAGCTCTTCTCCGCGGGGACGGCGGTGCCGTCCCTCATTATGACGACCTCGGCGCCGGCCTTCCCCGTGCTCCTTCTCAGCTTCGATATGTAGTCCACCAGGGCCGCCTCCTCCTCCTGCGTCAGCGCCACGTTGGCCACGGGCCTCCAGCTGGACTTGGTGTAGAGCCTGCCCCTCCTGTCCCTCGCGATCGGTATCAGCACCGCCTCTCCCTTCACGTCGAGAGCCCTCAGGCCGGCGGCCCACTGCGGAGCCGCCGCGCCCACGGCCTTCAGCAGTTCCGGAAGGGGCCTGGGGGGCCTCCCTACGTCGTACGGCACCACTATATACACGTCGCCGCCTCCCCTGACCCTGGCGCGGACGGGGGCGATCCACCCGTTCCTGTAGACCACCACGTCGCCCTTCTGCAAGGCGCCTGAGGCATTGAGGGCCTCGTACAGCCTCCTTGCCTCGTCGCGCCCGACCTCCCCCCAGCCGAACTGGTAGAACAGCTCGCCGTCCTGGCCCCTCTTGAGTGGATACGAGAACACGCCGTCGCGGTTCGGCGTAGGCCATATGACCACTCCCTCGGCCCACTTCGGGATCTTCTCAAGAAGCGCCTTCAGCTCCTCGTCGTAGGACATACACGAAAAAGACGGGGTTACATATATACCATTATACTATCATCAGACCTCGAAGGACAGCCGTTCAGAGCGCCTCCTCGGCCGCGAGGGATGCGGCGGCCAGGGCGACCGCCGCGGCGGCCAGGAGCCCAGCCCCGAGGAACATGGCCTGGGGGAGCGGCGCCGCGTAGGTCACGCCTTGGCATATCTGCACCGACGCGTAGGGCGCCGCCACGCCGATCCACGAGGGGACGGACAGGGCCACTCCGACCAGCGCCGCCGCCAGGGCGCCCCTCCTCCCCATCCGGCCGAAGCCCACGGCCGCTATGAGGGCGGCCGCCGCCGACGCGGCCAAGAGGGCGTAGGGGTACATGAGGACGTACTGCGGAAGGACCTGCGGCGGGAGGTACGTCGCGTTGGCGCCCAGCACGTATACCTTGTGCGCAGTGCCGTTGTAGACGACGTAGTAGACCGCCGTGCCGTTGCAGAACACCGCGGCCGACGGGGGCGCGGCCTGGAGGACTGCGGCGGTCAGTAGGAGGAGGGCCAGGCGCTCGGCCAGATGCTTGAACCTCATTGCTCCTCGATCTTCCATGCGGCTAATAACATTATCGCTCCGAACAGCCACGCCACGACGGCCGCGGCGGTGGCCTGAGGCGAGGCGAGGCCCATCACCGACAGGAGGCCGTAGCCGACCGTGGCGAAGGCCAGGGTGCCGATCGCCGCCATCTTGAGGCTGTGGCGGCCGGCGAGGGCGGCGAAGACTGCGAAGCCCAGCAGTGACACGGCGCCCGCCAGCGGAGGCGGGGCCGAGGCGGCCGGCAGTGCGAACGGGGCGTAGAACCAGCCTGTGGGCGGGTAACTGTAGCCCCCTATGTACACCTTGTAGAGCACGGCGTTGTACTTGGAGACGCCGTTCAGCGTCATCTTGAGGTAGCCCGCCGATGTGAAGTTGCCCAGAACGGCGCCGATGTATGCGCCGGTCGAGTTGACCACGCCGAGCGCCACGCCGTACATCACGGAGGCGGGGGTCGAGTTGGCTATGTAGTACGATATGAACGTGGCGTTGACCGCCGTCGAGTTGAGCGGCGTAGCCAAGACGTTGATGGAGACCCCTATCAGGTTCGGCGGGATCGGCGTCACGTTGACGTTGATGCTGACGTTGAGCGTCTGCTGGCCGGAGGAGGTGCCGTTTGCCGCGATCTGGCCCAGCGCAAACGCGGCGAGGACGAATAGGAGGAGCGCCGCCCGCGTCATCTCCTCCTGGTCCAGATCAGCACGGCCGCGGCGGCCGCCGCCACTATGTAGGAGATGTACTGCAGAAGCGGCATGGCCGCGGACATGCCCGAGGCGTAGGCGCTCGCCGACATGCCAGTCGCGTTGTCTGGCGTGGCGCTGATCCGCACCGGGCCGGCCTGCGACGCCAAGGCCGAGGCGGCCTGCGCTGCGGCGCTGGCCAGGTTGCCTTCGGCGATGGCCAGGATCTTGTAGACCATGCTTGCCGTGAACAGTATGGCGGCGACGGCGAGGAGCACCACGAAGTACCTGGCGACGTCCATCAGTCCTCCCCCCTCACCATCGATACCACGGCGTGGATCACCCCCACCACGCCGGCCGCGACTATCGCCGCGGTGGCGTACGGCGCATATGCGGAGAACGACGAGCCGAGGGCCGTCACCTCCCGCGGCGGCTGTCCGATGTACGTCCACGTGGCGTAGGCCAGGGCGTTGAATATCTTGATCATGTAGAACCCTATCCCCAGCATGAAGACGGAGACGCCGAGCTCTATGAGGCGGGCGAAGAGGCTCATGACCCGAACACCATCTCGGTGAGTATGGGCCTGCCGAATATATATGCGAATATGGCGTCGACCAGGAATATGTCGGCCATGGCCTGCAGAATCGCGGCGACGGTCGTCCCAGCCGCTATGACCGCGGCCGGCGCCCCCGCCGCCCAAGCCAGCTTGTACGCGATCATGGGGAGGCCCGCGAAGGCCCCCAGGAAGAGGTTCGTCGCGGCGAAGAACAAGCCAGGCATCACCACGTAGAAGAAGAACGTGGCGTACATGTTTAGCGATGCCTGGTTCAGCTGTTGTCCGGCCAGCTTCTGCACCCCAACGAAGAAGGGGCCCCCGAGGAGGTTCGGCGCGAAGTAGAGCCAGTCGGGCACCGGCGCGCCCGAGCCGGCCGTAGCTATCACAACGGCGGTGTCCAAAATAGCGAGGAAGAGGACGAAGGTCGCAACCGACCTGAGGGTCGAGACCAGACCCATATGCGGATGCGGAGAGGTTCTATATTAACTTTATTCAGACTCCTCCTCGGGCTCCTCCCCTCCGCCTTCCTCCTCAGCTTTTTCCGCCTCCTCCTCCGCCTTCTCCTCCTGCGGCTGGAGGTCGAGCTCGTACACCATGTACCGCGACACTGCGCCTCCCTTCTCGCCGACCTCCACGACCCTCGCCAATATATGTATCACCTTGTCGCCGGCCTTGACGACCAGGTACGGCAGGCCGTCCCCCGTGACGGCGGCCTTCGCCTTGACCGCGTATGGGTTGGCGGTGGTGACGACGGCGCCGCTGACGCCGTAGGCGTACTGCATGCCGAGCGCCGCCCTGTTGAACACGAAGAGCTCGGCCGCGTCTTCGCTCCTCACTGCCGCGGCGGCCTCTATGGCCTCGGCTATTCCCCTAGGCGTGAGGGGCTGGGGAGAGTCGAGGAGGGCTGGGAGGTACGCCGCGGCCTTGGCGTACGCCCGCGAGCTCTCCCTCATCCGCTGGAACGCCTGGTCGTAGTACTCCCTCAGCTGGTCGTACTGCGCCTTCAGCTGGTTCCGCTCGGCCTCGACCTGCGCCAGCCGCCTCTGGAGGGCCTCGCACTGCGCCTTCAGCGCCCTGTACTTCGCCTCCCAGCTCTCGCCGCTCATCGCCTCGCCAGGAAGACCGCCACAGCTATTACTGCCGCGGCCGCCGCCAGCAGTACGTTGAACAACGCGAGGACCGCCGCCGCGGCGGCGCCTACGAGGAGGGGCCTCACGTCTCTCCGCCTCCTGTAGAGGAGCGAGACCCTCTTCCCATCGACGATCCTCACGGCGAAGCCCTGCAATAGGCCCCTGTGCCGCTCGGCGTAGAACGCCTTGAGGAGCCCCGAATTCTCGCGGAGGTGGTCGGCGAACAACTGCGGGAACGTGTCCGGGGACGCCGGCGCGGCCTCCCCCTCCATCTGGACGTAGGCGGGGGGCGGCTCCCCGTCGTCGGCGCAGGACGCCACGGCGAACGCGGCGTATGAGTCGAGCCCGAGCGCGTTCCTGAGGGACACGGTTAAGCCGAACAGCCTCTCCACCACCGGCGACGTGACCTCCCTAGGCAAGGAGACCTCGGCCCTCACGCCCGGCGGAAACGCCCACGCCCTCCCGACGCACCTCCCCCCGTCGAGCCTGGCCAAGACCGCGCTCCGCCTCTCCACGGCCTTGGAGAGGTATTCATGTGTTATGGAGTCAAGGACCTTGGCCAGATTCACGTGCGGGAGAGGCGGAGGGAGATATATGGCTATCGCTCAAGGAAAAAAACAGGAGAAGTTTGATTCGAGTTCAAGCGGCGGTCACCTATGTGCGAGGAGGTACTCCCTTATGCAGTGCTGGAACTTCTGGCCGGGGGCGCGGTGCGTCTTGCAGTAGAGCGCGGCTTCCTTGAACTTCATCTTCCACTGTTCTCTGTTGTTGCCCGTTTTCCTGACGCGGCTCCTTGCCATGCGGGTGCGTCCGTTCATGCATATATACCTTTCGCTTTATCTTCCGCATCTACGCTCCTTTACGGCCTGAAAAGCCTCACTTGAAGGCGGCGGCCGCCGCCAGCTGTTCACAGCTGATCCTCAGCTTCGAGGCGGCCCACGCGAAGTCCACCATGTCCCTGACGGTGGACGGCTTGACGAGGCTCTTCACGTTGGCGCACGGTATGCCGTAGAACCTCACGACGGCCTCCGTCAAGTAGTCCCTCACGACGGCGTAGTCCTGGGCGAGGATCAGCGGCGGCAGGCGCACCTCCTGCGGCATATGGTCGAAGAGGACGGGGACGGACGACTCCAGGACGACCCTCAACGGGTCGCCCCGCAGGGTGCCCGGCGCCAGGAGGAACCCCCCGAGCTGTTCCGCCACGGCCAGGGCGTCCCTCGTGTACGCTGACTCCACCAGCACCACCACGTGGCGCCTGTAGGCGCGGGCGACTATATACGCGAGCGCCTTGGCCAGCGCCGAATATTTATATTCTGAGACGGGGACTTCGGACGCCCCCACCACGGCCGGCACCGCCTTGAAGGACGGGTCGGGCCCCAGCATGCCCTTGATCCTGTCGGACATCCCCGCCGGCACCGGCGGCACCTCCGATAATGGCGACAGCATGGCGTAGCCCGGCGCGTTGAAGCGGAAGATCGACTCCAGCTTCCCCGTCGCTATGGACATCCTGAGGGCCCTGATTATGTGGCCCCAGGAGGCGCCCCTCTGCGCCTCCCTAATTGCGAACGCCGCCACTTGCTCCCTCCCCAGCGCCTCGTACGCCCGCCTCAGCACGTCGGACTGCGACTGCTCCAGCCACATCCTGACCTGCTCGACGGTCGGCGGCGGGACGAATATGGCAGGAAGCCTGCGCTCAAGCGCGGGGTCCGCCGCAGACATGTTGGACGTCGCCAGCACCACCTTCGGCGAGTCGCGCACTTGATCGATCCAGTCTATCAGTATATGGCGAAGGTTGCTGTAGACCTCGCTCACGGAGGAGCCCGAGGCGCTCTCCGGCACCAGGAGCGTGTCGAAGTCGTTCAGCGCCACCACGGCGGGGTTCGGCGTCCTCGCCGCCTCCTCAAGCGCCCTCTTCAGCCTCTTCTCCGACTCCCCGACCCACTTGGAGAGTATGGAGCCCGCGTCGACCGACATAAACATGGCGCCCGACAGCGCCGCCGCGAGTGAGGCCAGCGTCGTCTTCCCAACCCCAGGCAGGCCCACGAGCCTGAAGCCCGCCGAAAGCGGAGGCCTCCCCTCCTTCAGGGGCTCCACTATGCTCCTGTAGATCTTGAGCCAGACCGTGGGGTCGTAGACGTAGGTCTCCCCGTCGAGCTTCACCACCACGCCGCCCTCCTCCTCCCTCACCTGGAAGCGGGCCGCCGCCGCCACGGTCAGCTTCGTCGCCGAGGCGAAGAAGGCGCACCACCCGTCGTCGTCCGGCGACACGTCCACCACCCTGCATGTGAAGATGCCCCGGTACTCCACGACGTCGCCCTTCGCCGCCCTGCCCCTCTCCCTCAGTATGTCGCGGACGATTTCCGCTATGGAGTCATCGCTGACGCGGCCCTCCTTCTCGCACCTCAGCTGAACCCTGTCGCAGATCATCGCCGGCCGCGGTCCATCAGATGTGGAGCGACGTCAGCAGAACCGCAATGATTATGAAGGCGATTATGCCGATCAGGGCCAGCCTCGCCCAGCCGGAGAACCTCACCTCGCCGAGGCGGATCAGCGACTGCATCAGCTTGTTTATGGTCGTCCCCGTGTTGAACATGATCAGCGACGCCTCGGCCAGCGAGCTCACGGTCTTGGCCGACGCGGACGCGAGCGCCGCCGCGAGGGCCTGCACGTCGACGCTCCTCACGATCTCGACCCCCAGCGCCGGGGACCTCTCAGCGCCCTCGGCCTTGGTCGCGCCCTCGGCCAGGAGCTTGTCTATGACCTCCAGGAGGCCGCCCGCCCTCACCTCCATGGCTGAGGCCACGCCCTTCGCCGCCGCGACCTTGGCGAGGTTGTCCGAGTCGAAGGCGAGGAAGGGGTTGATGGAGGTGCCCGCCAGCATGTTGGCGCCGGTCGTCGCGGCTATGGGCACGGCGACCCCGATGTAGATCGTGTTGCCGTTCGCCAAGCGGATTGCGTCCCTAGGGTCCGGCAGGAATACGACTTGCCTGCCCTCCTCCATCATGACCCTGACGGGCCCCACGACGCTGGACATCTGCACCACCGATGCCGGGCCGTCCGGCCTCAAGACGATGAGCTGGACCCTCCCCGGTTGCTTCCTGCCCCTCCTCGCCGCCAGCACGACGAAGAGCAGGGCTATGATTAGGACGGCCGGCAGGCCGAAGACGAGGCCCGTTACGAGGCCCCCTCCGAAGCTGGCGGCGCCCGACGCTATGGACGGGGCGGCCGCCGTCGTAGCAGTCGCCGGAGCCGCGGGGGGAGTGGGCGACGCCATGTCACCTCTTCCTGCCTTTCTCCTCCTCCTCGACGGCCGGTAGCTTGATCGGCTCCGTCCTCCCGCCCGTTATCGGCAGTTTGCCGTACGCCAGCGAGTGCGCGAACGCCGACAGGGGCACCGTCGACGACAGCGATATGAGGGCGTGGACCGTGGCGGTGGTCACGGCCACGGCGTACGGCATGCCGTCCACCACCAGCGACATGGCCTTCCTGAAGGCCTCCCTCGCCGCCGCTGGGTCCGCGGCGGCGGCCACCTGCTGTGCGTAGTCGGCCGCCCTGTGTGCCAGCGCGTTCAGCCGCTGGCCGGCCAGCTGTGCGAAGAGTATAAAGGGGCCGTAGCGGTCGTAGAACGAGAGGACGTTCGGCCACAGCTGTAGCTCCCTAGGCGTGGCCTCGGCTACCACCCTCCTGACCTCCGCCAGGGTGGAGCCCGGTGCCGGCTCCACCGAGAAGAGCTCGGCGACGGCCGACGCCCTCTCGGAGAGGACCTCGTGGATCGTTAGGGGAATGACTCCGTCCTCCTCCTTCTTGCGCCTGGCCACGAGCCACAGTGGGGAGGGGCGTTAAAAATCTATCATTTACAAATGTCGAAAGCCTCGCCCTTCAAGGCGGGGAGGAGGTCAAGTCGAGTTGCGCATCTGCACCGATATGAGGAGTCTGCAGGGGAGCGTCCCGACGCGGACGGGGCCGGGCGGCACGTCTATGGTGATATATATCGAACCGGCGGAATCTATATAGCGAAGCCCGTCGGACGCGTAGACGTAGACCGCAGTCCTGCCTCCCGTCAAGCCGGCGATCATGAGGAACGCGCCGCCCGGCCCCGCCGTCCCGTTGTAGATCCAGCAGGCCGGCGGCATCAAGAAGAGCCACGGAACTGCATGGACGATGAGCGTCCCCAGCAGGAGCCCCAGCACTAACATCAGCCCGTCCAGCGCCGCCTCGGCCGCCCTCATGCGGGGCTATGCGTAGAACGCGCCTCCCTGGCGGGAGGCCGATGTGGAGGTCTGGGCGCCCGACACTGAAATCTGGGGGACGCCCAAGGCGTTGACCAAGACCTTGTACGGTATGTTCCTCGCGTCGGCGCGGAGGGCCTCCCACGTTGCGTACTGCATGCCCATGTCGCGGAGGGCCGCGATCACCACCGCCCTCGCCACGTCCCTCACCGGCTGGCTCAGGCCGTCTATGCAGGAGAGGAAGTCGGCGACGGTCTGCGCCTTGCCGCAACGGGCGAAGCTCCTCTCCACGGCCTGCCTCACCCTCTGCACGTCCCTGTTGACCACCTCCCCCACCACCTGGCCGGGCGGGACCTGCCTCCTCTGGAGCATGAACGACATGTCGGGAAAGGAGAGGGGAAAAATAAACCTTTCCGGTTATTTTGGCGCCTACTCCTCCAGCCCGGTCTGGCGCATCGTCCGCATCAAGTACACGATTATCAGCGCCACGGCCGCCACCACTATCACCATGGCGAACAGCAGGCCTATTATGTTGTTGAAGTTGAACAGGTACTTCAGCACGTTGACATTCTCCGGTATGGTGATGCCGGTCGAGTTCATCTGACCTAGGATGTAGTACAGCACGCCGCCCAGGAACGTCGCTATGAACAGGCCGACGACCAGCCATATATACGCATTCACCGTCGGCTTGACGGTCTTGTTGGGGTCCTCTGCCCTTATCGGCGTTGTTGCCGGCATTAGGCTCGCCCGCATGCGCCTATGTGCGGGGGACGCATAAATACCTTGCTCCGACAAAAATCGCACGCACCGGCCGTGGGTGGGGCCTCCATTCTGCATCACCTCCTGGTGAAGGCGACGGCGGACGCTATGACGAACATGACCGCCCCTTCCCCTATCATCCAAGGGAGCCAGAGCGAAAGGCCGAGGGCAGTCACCAGGGCGCCGGCGGTCATGAGGCCGGCTGTGAGGGACCTCCCCCTCCTTATCATGAGGATCACCAGCGCCGCCACGCCGGCGTTGGCGAGTATGGCTGAGGTGGGGGCTATCCTCCCCGCCAGCCCCGCCCACGCGCCGGCGAGGCCCGCGAAGGAGGCGGGGCTCGAGACGGTGGCCGTCCCCAAGTTGACCGCGATGCCTTGGGCCGCAGATCCCTGGCATATGGTGAGCTCCAGGGGGGTGGAGACCTGCTGGAGGAGAGAGCACGTGCCTCCCGAAGGCCAGGACGCCATGAGGAAGTAGGCCAGCTGGCCGATGGACTTCGTGGGGAGCATTATGGCGAAGGACGTCGGCGGCGAGGAGTAGAACCCTCCCGACATGAGGGCGTAGGAGCCGGACGGCGACATCTGCGCCGCGGCGAAGACCAGGTTGCCGCTCCACTGGTTGAACAGCTGTGAGGGGACCGACACGTATGTGTTCACGGCCGTGTAGCCGCCCCTCGCCACCACCAGCTGTGTAGCCGAGGGGAACCGCTGTACTATATAGGGCGGCACCCCTATGGTGGAGTTGAGGAGGAGCCAGAGCGGGCCTAGGGAGCCGCCCGCCGGGAAGGCCAAGTACGAGAAGGGCCTGGGGAAGAAGAAGGAGCCCGACAGAGCCCCGTTGTACATCCACGCGGTGACGTTGGCGGAAGAGGCGGAGGTCGGCGACAGGCCCTCCGTCACTATCTGCAGTGCCCACGAGCCCACTGCCGTAGATGTGGAGTTGGCGTATACGGCCATGGAGCCGGGAGCGCCGAAGTAGGGGAAGTAGGCGTAGGGCCCCGACGCCTGGGTGTAGTTCAGCCAGACTCCCCCCGACACGAACGCCAGCACCGACTGCGAGATGGGGCGGCCCCAGACGTAGAGCGCCGGCGATCCCCCGCCCGCCAGAATCTTGGAGAGGCCCAGCTGTTGCACCCACGACGGGACGAAGGCGTACGTCTTCCCGTCCGCCCCCGTCATGTAGACGGGGGTTGGCGGCGGGTTCTGCGAGTCCCAGGCCACTTTCCAGACGCGGAGGTTCTGCACGCCGCCGAACGACGCTGAGTAGGGCGGCGGCGACGCCGCGGTCAAGGAGGCGGTGTAGAGCGTGCGGGAGGCGTTCCACCAGTTGCCCAGCGAAGCCCCGACGTAGACGCCGCTGTCTATAGCCGGTATTGTGAGGGTCGAGCTGTGGGGGGCCGAGGGGGCCGTGTAGGACGTGGAGTTGGAGGAGAGCCAGTATATGCCCAGGCCGTTGGGGGTGGTCCCTATGGTCGCCGAGGCCGACGGGGCGAAGTACGCCGTGTAGCCGCCGTAGAGCGGCACCCTCCACCCGCCTATGCTGAGCATCGCCGTCGTCGCGGCGGTCGGCGATATGGAGACCGCCGACCAGGACGGGACGGAGGCGAGGACCTGCGGGCCGACGTATATCGCGTTCGAGCCCGGCGTCGGGACGTAGTTCGCCGCGCCGGCCGACACCGAGGGCGTGGAGGTCCAGACGGCCGCCGAGGGCGCCGGCACGTAGGCCGTCTTGGTGGGGGTAGACGCCGCTATGTAGACGTCGGTCGAGGGGCGGGCGCCCCGCTGGCTGAACGAGACGGCCAGCACGGCCCAGTTCCCGTAACAGCCGTCGTTCGCGGCCACTATCCCGAAGACGTACTGCCCCGGCTGGGGAGGCGCGAAGTAGCCGTTGAGGCTCACTGAGGCGGACGCCGTCTGGCCCGTGTTGAGGTCGGTCGCGTAAGCTGTAATCGTGTTGGCCGAAGGGTCGTAGACGACCGTCACGTTGATCAAGTCGTCCGGGCTGGGTGCCGGAATTCCGGTGCCGTACCCAGTCCACCCACAGTAGCCGCTTCCAAGGTTGGGGGACGGACAAGGCGAATATGATAGAGAACTGCCCGAAGGATTTGATACGATGGCTATGTTCCAATCTCCACGGTCTGAAAAAACTGGATCATACTGGACATAAATATACGGCGAGCTCGATTGGGGTATCATTACAGCGCCTCCGAGACGAAAAGGAATACCGCCGAAGCTTGCTGGGATCGAGTAGTTGTACTGCGGCGCCACGGCCCAGGTCGACGGCGTGATGAACAGCTCCACCGTGTAGCCGTCGGCTACGCAATCACCAGTTGACGTGTACGTGCCGAGGAAAGAGACGACGACAGCCCCGCCTGTGTAGTCGGCCTGCCAGAAGACGCCGCCGCCTGCGTCAACAGTGTTTGGTACCAGCATGAGGACGGGCTGGTCGAAGGAGGCGCCCCAGTAGCTGGATGCCGAGGAGGGCGGGTAGAACGCTGGATACGACGTGCCGCCGGTTCTTCCGCCGTAGACGTGGGGGAAGTTTATGATGGGATTCCTGTAGTAGAGCTGTCCCGGCAACGACGCGGAGGGGTTCGATATGTAGATCGATATGGTGGGGCTGGCGGTGGGGCTGGTTATCTGGGCGCTCCACGACGCGCCTGCGCTGTCGGTGTAGCCGACGGTCGCGACGGCTATGGGGTATCCCCCTCCCAGGGGGTACGCCGCGATCGACGTCGCCGTCGACGTGTATTTAGAGTAGTCGGTGGGGTACACGGCCGCGCCCGACGGCGGCGACATGCCGGAGCACGTCAGGAGCTTCGAGACGGCGGCCGCGGCCGGAAGGAAGTAGACGTTCTGGGGGCAGTTGGCGGCGGCTATCGACAGTCGGGAGGAGCTGTCCGTGTAGAATGTCATGTTCCCGGAGGACAAATAGATGGGGGAGGTTCCCGACAGGGAGAAGTAGCCGGAGGACGGGGAGTCGGCCGTGTTGACGACCGACACGGCGCCGGCGTACGCCGTAACCACGTAGGGGCTGGCGGAGGTCGTCCAGGGGAACACGACCGTGTCGCCGCTGGCCGGCGATATGGAGAGGGCGTACTGCGTCCCGGGGACGTAGGACGCGCCGACGCCGGAGCTGGAGGTGGATATCTGCACCGCGACTATCCCGTTTATCTGGCCGCCGGTCGTGTAGATCGACACGGCCAGGAGGTACGTCCCCGGGGAGTAGCATGCTGAGGGGAGGCTTTCGCTGAGGTAAACGCTCCCCGACCCAACGTTGCTGGCAGAATAGAAGGTCAGGTAGGCCCATGTGGAGTTGGCCAGCTCGGCCGCCACGTACGCCGTGCTTACGGCGGACAACGTAAAAGCCTCCGAGAAGTACAGCGAGCCGCAGTACGTGCTCGATATGGAGACCGCCGCAAGGGCGAATACGCCGTTCGTTGAAGATATGGAGGTGGTGGAGCCCAGGGACGCCGTGTACGACGCAGACACAGTGCCCGAGTACATATAGCTGGAGAGCGTGGTCTGTCCCGACGTGGCGTAGACCGAGACGGCGCCGGACGTGCCGAGGTACGACGTTATGTTGTAGAACGCGGCGGTGCCCCTCTCCGGCATGGGGGGCATTATCCACTTGACCGACGCCGCGGAGTAGAAGGCGGCGCCGTAGCCCCAGTAGTTGCCGAAGGTGGACGACGCGCCGCTCGACGGCGAGTTGTTCTGGACGGGCGCCCACACGGCCCAAGTGGCGGCGTAGGCCGCCGCCGCCAGGAGGAGCACGGCCAGGAGCGCCAGCCTGACAGACATGTGGAAAAAAGGATGGTGATTATAATCCTTTCTACAGCACCAGCCTCTCCCCCTGCCTGCCGGGCCTGTACCTCCTCCCCCAGCCGCCCTCGGCGGGGTACCAGGGCCATCCGCCGACTGTGATCGGCGGGGGAGCTTCCCCGATCGGCGTCTGTTGTGGAGTCGGGACGGGCGCCACCATTGGGATCGGCGCCTGCTGTGGGATCTGTTGCGGAGAGGTGCCCGGCGTAGTCAGCTCCGGCGAGGTCTCCGGAGTGGTGGAGGGGGTCTGCGTGGTCGAGATCTGCGTGGTTTCAGTGGTGGAGGGGGTCTGCACCGACCCGGTGCCGGCCGGCGTAATAGGCGTGTAGTAAGGCGTGTAGGTCGGCACAGCCGCATATCCGGGCGCCGACACGGGCACGAGCTGAGGCGGCGCAAACGCCGGCCCGGGCCCGTAACCCGGCTGGAGGGCGTAAGGCACGCCGAGGAGCCACCGCCTCCGCAACTCCTCCCCGATCCTCTCCGCGAGGGGCGCCCTCTCCGGGATCCTCAGCAAGCGGCCCTCCTCCTTTAGCAAGCGGCCCTCCTCCTTTACCTCAAGCTTGGGCCTCTCCTCGACTAGGAGGACTTGCCCGCCCTCTTCCCTCGTCCGCACGCCGCCCCGCTCCTTGGCCTCCTCCTTGGCTTCGCTCCGCCCGGCTTCCTCCTCCTTGAGGAGGAGGACTTGGCCCTCCTTAGTCCTCACCTCCTTTCCGCCGCCCTCCTCACCGACCCTCTTCTCTGCCCCGCCCTCTTCTCCGGTTCTCGCCTCCCCGCCGGCAGGGGGGCGTGCCTCCGGGGGACGCGCCTCGCCCGCGCCGCCCCTGGCGAGGGCCCGCGCCTTCCTTTCCAGAGCCTCCTCCAGCATCGCCTGGAGGTCCTCCTCCTTGACGCCGAACGCCCTGGCCGCCTCCGCGAGCCTCGCCCTGTCAGACAGGAGCTCCTTGGCATCGGCCGCGTCCATGGCCTCCACCACATCCTGCAGGTGGGAGGCGGCCCACATCTTGGCGATGTACTCGATCTTGTCCCTCGCGACCCCCAGCTCGCCGGCGAGCCTGTCCAGGGCGTCCCGATCCCCGAGGGCCGCCTTGGCGAGGACGTCCCTCCCGACCTTCCCCGCGTTCTTTGCCAGGGACTCCAGCTCCTCCGGCGTGAGGACGCTCCTCAGCTTGTCGAGGGCCTCCCTCCCGCCCAGCTCCCTCAGCGCATCGGCCAGCCTCTCCTCCGCCAGCCTGGCCCTCGCCGCCTCGAAGACGGACGGCCTGAGCTCCCTCAGCGCGTCGTAAATCTTGTAGTATCTGTTGAGCGCCGCCTTGAGCCTCAGCTCGTCCAGCTCCCTCGCCTCCCTCTCCGACAGGGATCCCTTGCTCTCAAGCTCCCTGATCCTGTCTACGGCCCTCACCACGTCCAGCGCCTTGTCCACAGCGAAGCCGAAGTTGCCCCTCTGCAGGGGCTCGTCTACGTTCCTGGCGAGCCACCGCATGACCCTCACATCGATCTGGCTCTGTTCCCCGCCCTGCCTCGGCGAGGCGAGACTCTCCCCCACCTCTTCGGCTATCTTGGCGGCGGGCCTCACCACTGCCCCCTCCACGGCGCCTCCTGCCGCCTTGATCGACCCCAGAATCTGGGAGGCGGCAGTCCTGGCCGCGTCCACGGCGCTGGTCACGACCTTCCTGACTTCTTCACCAATGGAGGTGCGTGTACCCGCGGCCTCCTCCCCGCCCAGCGCGGCAAGCCTGTCCTTGAGCGAGGGGATGTTCTGCGCGAGGGTCGAGAGGTACGCCTTGTAGGCCTCGGCGAACTTAGCCGCGTCGGCCTCCGGCAGGCCCGCGTCCAGCGCCGCCCTGTATGGATCCACCTTGGCGCCGGCCGACGCCTGCCGCATTATGCTGAAGTACACATCGTAGGCCTTGCCCGGCGGGGCGGCGTAGTCCACGGCCTCCTTGGCTAGGGCCCGCGCCGCCTTGTCCGCCTCAAGGACCACGCGGAGGCCGCCGCCCGGCGCCTCCTCGGCCGTGCCTCCGGCCCTCTCGACCGCCTTCTTGATCAGGTCGGTTATGTCGCGGACGGGCCTCCCGGCCGCCTTCGCCACGGCCTCGATCTCGTCCCTGCTGATGTTCACCTCGCCCTTCCCCAAGCCAGCGAGCCCTCCAGCCATCAGCGACAAGAAGCCCACGTCGGCCCCGGCGCCCAGCGCCATCTGGGGACTGCCCGTGGCCAGGTACGTCAGCGCGCCCGCGCCGGCGCCAGCTCCGGCCGCGGCCAGCGCGGCCTTCGGCCCTATGCCGCCCATGGCCGGGGCAAGCGCCATCCCCAACAGGGCGGACTTCACCACGTCCTCCGGCGACCCTCCCCCCGCCGCCGCGAGGGCGCCGCTTATGGCGGCCGACGGGACGAGGTTCCTCGCCAGCACCGACGCGGCGCCGGACAGGCTACCCGCCGATGCGGCCTCCGACGCGAGGGAGACTCCGCCGAGGACTGCGCCCGCCGCGGCCGTGCCCCAGCCGACCACTTGGCCCGCAGTGTAGAGGGGAGTCCCCTGCGCCGCCAGCTCGATCTGCTGGACGGCTTGCTGACCCTTCGCGTACGTCTCGCCGAATGGCTTCCCAGTCGCGAGTGACGCCAGCCCTGCGCCGGCGAGCTTGCCCAGGGTCTTGCCCATCGCGCCGAGGGGCGTCGACGCCAGGCCGGCGGCGAACTGATCCATTATCTGTTGCCACTGCGGCTTCAAGCTCTCGACCGACTTGCTGTAGTACTGCGCCGCCTGCTGTAGCGCCGACTCGTTTATGTTGCCGGCGGGGTCCGCGATGGGCATCCACCCGTCGGCCGTCCTCACCATCACTATGGGCGCACCCGTCGAGGTCAGGTTCTCTACGACCTGGGCGTTCCCCGATTTGCCCGCGAAGGCGTATGAGGAGCCCGGCGGAAGCAAGAACAGGCCGTACTCCACCCCGTCCTGCACCCACGTGGCGACGGGAGAGCCGCCAGGCCCGGGCTTCACCTCCACCGGCTTGTCCGATCCCTTGTACCATATATACGCCCTCCCGTCCGCCGTCCACGCCACCGCGACGGGCGGGATCTGGCCGCCCGCCATCGACCGCTCCACCTGCTGTGAGAGCTTCGAGATGTCGAAGATCTGCGTTGCGTTGGGGGTAATGTCAGGCGAGATTGTGATGGCTTGGCCGTTCGCCAGCTTTATTACGTTTACGCCCTTCTGCATGAGCAGGTAGTCGGGCGGCGGCATGGCCTGATGCATGAGCAGGTAGTCGGGCGGCGGCATGGCCTGAGGCTGTTGAGCCGGCTTGGGCGCTGTCTCCGCAGGGGCTAGGTTCGTCTCGCCAGGGATATACGGAGCGGTCGGCGTCCACTTCCCGCCCTCCAGCTTGTAGAAGGCGCCGTTGGGCAACTGGATATAGAGATCTCCGTTCGTTATCTCCACGTCGTTGGGGGTGGTGTGCACGTTGTTGACTATGTAGAACGTGCCGGAGAACGTCGTCTGGTCTAGGGGAACCTCGAAGGTGCTCGTGGCTGTGCCCCACACGCCCACCTTGGCGGGGCCCTTCCCCATGTAGTTCTCCACAAGCCCCCCGACTCCGTTGAGGGGATACGTGATTTCGATCGTCCCCGTAAGCGGCTTGAACGTCCACTTGCCCGTGTTGGGGTCGTACTGAACCTCCAGCTTGGCCTTGCGTCTGTCGGCCATATCCTTGACGGTCAAGATCCACATGTTGTCGCCGACCTTCTGGACGTCGGTGTTGTAGCCATACACCATCTTGGCCCATGTGTCGAGCATCTGGGGATTGGGGGGAGGGATCTTCGGCGGCGCGGCGTAGAACACCTCCACTGATGTGTTCCCGGACTTGTAGCTGGATCTGGCGAACGCCGCCGGGTCGTCTGTCGGCTGTACTCCTAATGTTGAAAGATATGAACGCAACAAGTCCTTCACGGTGAGCGAAGCCGCGTGCTCATACATGCTGTCCAGATCCCGCGCGGCGAGCGACATGGCGGTGTCCATCGTAGCGGCGTGAGAAAGAACCGGCACAAGGCCGACCTTGCTTCCGTCGGACAACGTCAAAGTCTCGGTGCCCTTGTCGGGGGGAACGACCATGTAGAGCTTGCCGTCCTTGACTATGTACGGTATCCCTGCCTCCTTCAGCTTGTTCTCTATGGTCAAGAAGGCGTCCAAGAGGACGTCCAATCGGGCAGCAGGATTAGGCGGAAGTTGTATCAGCTTACCCGACGCGTTGAGTCCGAGGAACCTCGCCCCCGATGTCCCGTACGCGCCCACCTCGGGGAGGCCCAGCGAGCCGAGGCCGACCGGGCCGGTCCTCCAGAACTCCTGGGCCGTCATGGAGTCGGCGAGGTACAGCCTGCCGGAGGTCGGGTCGTAGAGCCACCTGTGGCCCTCCGCCTCGAACAGCTTCAGGCCGAAGGCGTTGGTCTGCGCGGACTTCAAGTAACTATCTATATTACTTAGTATCTTCTGGCCGTACGCCACCGCGGCCCCGGCCAGTACGGCGCTTTGCTCCATCTTGTCGGGCACCTTCGCGACCGGCGTATCGCCTATGTAGAGGACGCCGTCCTTTATCGAGGCCTGGAGCGTCCTCCCATCGGCGAGTCTCACGACGCCCGCGGCGTAGTCCACCGAGGCTATCTTGGCGCCGAGCCTCAGCGAGGCGTCTGCAAATGCGTTGGGGTCGTTGACTATCGAGTAGAGGAGCGCCGCCAGCTCGCCCTGCCCCCTGTACTGCGAAAGGAGCTGATCAAGCGTCGGGTTGACGTTCCTCAGCGCCCCGGCGGAGGACGTGTAGAAGGCGACCTTGGGGTCGAAGTTGCTCCAGCCGCCGCTCCACGTATATCCGCCCAGGAGCTTCCCGCCCTCGTATATCCCCATGGAGCCGGGCGACAGCAGTATGTCGGCGGTGGAGCCGTCGGCCCTCTGCACCACGATCCTCCACGTGTCGCCGCCGAGGTTCTGGACGGACGCGGCGGAGAGCCCCCTATCGCTTTTGAGGAAATCTATGGTCCTCTTGACGTAGTCCGGCAAGTTCTGCGGGACGCCCTGCGGCGCCGGCGGCGGCGTGCCCTTTGCGACGAGCTCCGAGAGGAACTGCGCGGCGGCCTCCCCTCCCGAATCGACGCCGTATTCGTACTTGGACACGTCGCTCGACACGATGTACTTCGACGACGCCGGCGAGCCGACGACGTTGCGGATCGAGATGGTGTGGGCCTGCCCGTCGGGCCCCAGCGCCTTAATTGTCCACGTCTGCTGGCCGGCCTCGCTCACCGGGCCGCCCTCCACTGAGAGCACCTCGACGCCGTTCTTGGCCAGATCGCCCACGAGCTCCTTCACGTAGTCGGGGGCGTTGGGCGGGATCGGCGGAGGGGCCTTATTATGGAAAGCCTGCCCTTGCTTGGGCAGATTAGACGGCGGCTGTCCTTGGCTCTGCGGAGGCTGGCCTTGAGGCGTCTTCTGGATCCCGAGCTTGTCGGCGAGGCGGCTCACGGCGTTTCCACTGCTCCCCACCAGCTCCTCGGCCTCCCTCCCGATTGAGCTCCCTACAGTGGTCTTGACCAGGGCGCCGCCGGGCTGAACCTCTATGCGCTTGCCCTCGCCCTCTATGACCATGCGGCCCGGCTGGCCGACCGCGCGCTCCTCGACATGAGTTGCGGCGGGCCTCGGCTGGACGGGAGGCGCCGCGGGGGCGGCGGCCGTGGACGGCGCGGAGGCAGTCCTCTGGGCTGGCTGGGGCCTCTCCACGGCTCCCTGCCCCAGATGCGGCGACAAGCTGACGGCTCTGCCTTCCTCCGGCCTTTCAACCTTCACCATTTCCTTGGCCGCTTCGGCCACCGGCTTGGGGACATGCGGAGCTTCTATCGGCCTGGGCGGCTCAGCCGGCTTAGCGGCCTCATGAGCGGGGGTTGGCTGAACTTGCGGGCGTGGCGCCTGCTGGGGGCGGGGCATCTCTATGTGCGGCTCCCCTACATGGGGCGAAAGGCTTACGCGGGCTTCCTCCGTCAGCCTCCCGGCTGGCGGCGCTGGTTGAGGCGGCGGTCTAGGCTGACGTGCTGGTTGCGGCGGAGCGGCCTCAGCGGGCGGCTTAGGCTGTGAAGGAGACGCTGGCCGCGGAGCTTCGGCTGACGTCTTAGGTTGTGGAGGCGGAGCGGCCAGCTTCGGCTGTGGGGAAGCCTCGACATGCGCAGACGGCGGTCTAGGCTGAGGGGGAGCTTGTCTAGACGGTGGACTCCTCTCCACGAGCTCCCTGGCAATTTCCTTGATCTGCTGAGGCGGATGTGCGGGCGGAGGCTCCCTAGCCGGGGTGCCGATATGCGGGGCGAGGTGGACAACGCCTTCAAGTCTCGGGGGCTCCGCCCTCACCATCTCCCTCGCCGCCTGGATTACGGACTGCGGGGGAGACGGCCGGGCGGGAGGCCTCTCGCCGACGATCTCCCTTACGACTTGGTTAACGGGTTGGCTGGCCTGCCTGCTGGCGGGCACGGCGGGCCTAGGCGCTGGCTGTGGAGGCGGCGGGCGCTCCGCGGCGGCGGAGCTGGAGGGAGGACTGTGCTGAGGCTCCGGAGGGCGGCTCGGCGGACGTGCATCGTCTTGGACGGACGTGCCGTCGTCCCTCCGTATCTGCTGGTTCAGAAACGGCATGTGGCGATCTGACAAAGTAGTTTATATACCATTCTGCGGCTGGCGCTAGGCCGACAGCTGTAGGGCGGCCGCCCTCTTGAGGGCCTCCGCCTCCTCCTTGACCTTCTCCAAGGCCTCCTCGTCGGCGGTCCAGCCGCCTACGGCTGGGGCCGGCGCCTCGGCCAGAATCTTTTCGGCCAGGGCGGGCGCGCCCTCTTGGAGGATGGCCTGGGCTATGTAGTGCACAGCGCCGTCGGGGAGCGCCGCCTCCTTTTGCTGTGGGGCACCTTGGCGGCGCCGGGGCCCCTCCTCGGGCTGTTCCCTCCTCCGCGGCGCCGCCCCGGTCTCCGCAAACTGAAAGACCGACATGTACATACAGACGCGGGGGCGTATATACCTTTCCCCTATTCGCCCTTCGCGCTCTCGAACGCTATCACGACGACTGAGAGCGCCACCAGGGCGGCGGCGACGTACTTGTTGGAGAGCCAGCCCAGTACGGGCGCCGCGGCGGCGCCGAAGGCCGAGCCGGCTGTGTAGAGGAACTGGCCGAATGGGTCGGCCGCAGCGGTCTGGGCCAGCCGGTCTATGGCGGAGGTGGCCGAGGTCATGTTGGCGAGGGCGGACGGGGGCCTCGTGATCAGGTAGGCGAAGTAGTCCCCCATGAAGAGCATGACTATTATGAAGAGCGCTATGGCGCCGACCGAGGCCCTATCCACGTCGGTGCCGGGGAGGGGCTATATATACCATCACTGCGGCGGGCGCGGACGATGCATATTAATATCCGATGCGTTCTATGCGTGGCGTTTGCGCCGCCTCCCCGATGGACGCGCATAGATCGCGACTACGACATCTGCACGGCCGAGCTGGCCAGGATGTTCGAGCCGTCCCCCGCCAGGATCAGCGTGGCGGAGAGGCGGCCGGAGGAGTTCGTCGAGGAGGTGGAGATGTTCGTGGAGCGTTGCGCCGAGAGGCTGACTCCCCCCTCGACCTTCGTCCGCCACATCTACGACAGGGACCTCCTGCGTTGCCTCCAGGCCGCGGGCCTCCCCGTCACCTCAATTGGGGGGAGGCCGGCCGAAGCTGTGAAGAACGGCGCGGTCGCCTGCGTCAAGAACGTGATCGATGAAATGCAGAAGGCGAAGGGCCTGGCGACTGCCAGGAACAGGTCGCTTGCCTACCAGAGGGCGGTGAACCTCTGCGTGGCGCCTGCCCTCAAGTGCCAGTACGACGTGGCGGCGGAGCTCGGCTTCGCGCAGGCCGTCGGCTGGCTGAGGACGTAGCCATGGCGGACCTCCTCGCCAAGGCGCTTGAGGAGGAGCTCAGGAACAGCAGGGGCAACGTGATCTGCATACGCTCCACCAGGCTGAGGAGGGCCGCCGAGAGGCTGAGGAGGCCGGCCAGGAGGAGGAGGACGGCCGACGCCGTGTGGGGCTGGTGGGGCGGGGACGGGTGGGGCCTCGTCAAGAAGGCCCTGGCGCTGGCGAGGACCCTCCTCCTCTACCCAGAGGCGCCCGCCTTGACGGCCCTCCACGACGACAAGGGCATCGTCTGCATGGAGAGGAGGACCGCGGAGAAAATACTTGAGATGTTGAGGGAGGGCTAGAGGTAGGCCGACGGGGGCCCCTCGACCTTCGCCACGTCCTCCCACCGCATGACGGCCTTCCCCCTCTTGGAGAGGGCGGCGAAGACCTTCATCTTGGCCGCCGCCAGCGCCTCCTCGTTGCTCCTCACCGCCGCTTCGACGCACGTCTTGAACGCCGCGAAGTCCCCCGACTTCTTGCATATCTCTATGGCCCTCTCGGCCAGATGCTCCACACGGCGGGAGCTCCTCGCCTCGGCCTGGCTCTCCCCGTTGTCGCCGTGGACCTGGAGCTGGGGCACGGCGGCGGCCGGCTCGGGGGCCTCCGCCTTGGGCTTCCTCCCGATGACCAGCTCGGCGATTTTGGCAACGGACTGGCGCTTCCTCTTGGCTATCTCGTCGTCCAACCACTTCGGCATCCCGAAGGACGACTTCGCCGGCACGTCGTCGGAGAATTTGAACTTCAAGCCTCTTCGGAGTTGCCCCTTCTCGCCCTTTAAGAAGAAGGGCACCATCCGCCAGAACCTCCTCGCATTGTAGCCGTAGTTGCCCACGATGAATTCGGTCTCCCTGACGGCCTCCGGCGGGAGGAACTCCTTCGTGGGGGCGGTCACCACCACCACGCTGGAGAAGGACCTCGACAGTCTCAAGATCTCCCTGAAGGCGAAGTACGCCTTGCGTAGCTCTCCGCCCAGGGTGTAGCCCGTCCTGGTCACGATGTCGTCGAGGAACAGGATCCTGCGCTTGGGCGTGCCGCTCTCGGCCAGCTCCGCCGCCGTCTCTATGAGGCTGAAGAGGCCCTGGGGGCCTGTGTAGATGTCGAGGGCGTACTTCTTGTCGAGGGCGTCGGGCTTC
>WYEB01000100.1_pt1 | contig 37254 bp, 34 predicted proteins | sample 6343061 | NCBI WGS metagenome assembly WYEB01 (sample SAMN13812332, study PRJNA600296) | hot springs metagenome | biome: ENVO:00000051; feature: ENVO:00002007; isolation source: sediment sample from Evening Primrose shelf | place: USA: Yellowstone National Park, Evening Primrose Hot Spring ... | reverse complement strand
GGGAGACCCCTCGCTGACGCTCGGGGTGACAGGGAGAGGGGAGACCCCTCGCTGACGCTCGGGGTGACAGGGAGAGGGGAGACCCCTTGCTGACGTTCGGGGTGACAGGGAGAGGGGAGACCTCTCGCTGACGCTCGGGGAGACAGCGGGATGGCTTGCACAAAAACATTTTTAGTACAGCCTCAGGGGGAAGCGGGGCTGTTTAAAAAAAGTCCCCCCTACTTTGTCCTGCCAAGCGATAGCGAGGCATCCCTCACTTCGTTTGGGACAGCGTCCCTAAGGGGAGACCCCTCGGCTGACACCTCGGGGCGACAAAGTAGAGAAGCGCTCGGGGAGACAGGTAGAGAGGAGACCCCTCGGCTAACGCCTCGGGGCGACAAAAAAAAAGGGTGGCTCGGGGCGACAAAAAAAGGGCTCGAGGGGACAAAAAGGAAGCGCTCGGGGCGATAAAAAGGGGCGTTCGGGGCGACAAAAAGGGGCGTTCGGGGCGACAAAAAGGGGCGTTCGGGGCGACAAAAAAAAGGGTGGCTCGGGGCGACAAAATAGAGGTTCGGGGCGATAAAAAGAAGGGCTCGGGCTGACAAAATAAAGAGGATGGGGCTGACAAACGGGGTTCGGGTTAACAAAATGGGCTCAGGGTTAAAGGCTCATGGCAACGAGCAATCGCTTAAGTTTAACTAAACTTTCTTAGCAGTTCTGCCTTTAAATTGTATTTTTCGATGCGATAGCTAAGCTGTCTCCTTGTGTAGCCAAGCTTTTTGGCAGCCTTTGACTGATTGAAGTTGCACTCGATGAGAGCCTTAAGGATCCTCTCCTTCTCCAAGTCCTGTAAGGCATCCCGAAAGGGCTTTTGGGTATCCTGAACCCTTTTACAAACATCTCCTTCAAACATCTCAAAAGGCAGGTCCTTTGGCTCGATGACCTCCCCTTCAGCAAGGAGGACAAGCCTTTCTATAAGGTTTTCAAGCTCCCTAATGTTCCCCGGGAAGGGATACTCAAGAAGTATTTCCATGGTTTTAGGGCTAAGCCTAACCCTCTTTTGATAAAGCTCGTTAAACCTCTTGAGAAAATGCTCGACAAGAACCGGGATATCTTCCTTTCTCTCCCTTAGCGGTGGGATAAAAATAGGGACGACATTTAGACGAAAGTAAAGGTCCTCGCGGAATTTTCCCTCTTGGATAAGCTTTTCCAAGGGTCTGTTTGTGGCGCAGATTACCCTTACATCAACCTTTATAGGTTTTGTGCTACCAAGCCTCTCGATAGTTTGATCCTGAAGAAAGCGGAGAAGTTTTACCTGAAGGGATAAAGGCATGTCGCCCACTTCATCAAGAAAAAGCGTCCCCCCGTTGGCTAACTCAATTTTTCCTGGCTTTGCGGCAAAGGCTGAGGTAAAAGCCCCCTTCTCAAACCCAAAGAGCTCAGCCTCAAGCAGGGTCTCTGGAATGGCGGCACAGTTTATGGCTACGAAGGGTTTATCGCTTCGGTCGCTATTCATATGAATGGCTTTGGCTAAAAGCTCCTTCCCCGTTCCGCTTTCTCCGCGGATCAAAACGGTAGACCTTGTCTTAGCGATCTTGATACAGGTCTTCACTATCTCCCGCATCGCTTGGCTGCGGAAAACAAGATTGTGGAACTGATACCTTTCTTTTATCTCTTGTTCAAGCTCCTCCCTTCTTGAACGCTCCTTCTCAAAGGTTTCATATAGCTTTATAGCCTGAGCAATAAGGACTGAGACAACCCCAAGGACGCGTAAATCCTCTTCAAAGGATATGCTCTCATCAAAGATCCTGTCAACAGAGAGAACCCCAAGGATTTCTTCATTTAGCTTGATGGGGACACAAAGAAAGGAAATGTTGTTCTTGTCGATACGGGCACCCGTTCGGTTCAAAAACAAAGGCTCTTTCCCGATGTTGGGGACGATAATCGGCTCCCCTGTCTCAAAAACCCTTCCTACTATGCCCTCCCCTACCTTGTATCTACCTCTTGCCATCTGCTCCGGAGTTAAACCAAATGCGGCAACGATCCGAAGCTCCCCCGCAGTTTTATCGTATAAGGTGACCGTGCCCCTTTGCATGTCAAGATAATCGGATAGCAACTTCAAAGCGGTGTTCAAATTGTCAATGAGGTTAAAAGATGAGTTTAGGACCTTGCTGATTTCAAGAAGGGCTGTAAGCTCAGCCTGGGTTCTCTCAAAGGGGTTCATGTTTTTAAAATAACACTATACCAAATTTGTGCAACTCTGGGACAAAATTGACAAAATTGTTAGTTTATTACATATATTCGTCCCTATCTAACCTTGACTTTTCTTAATTTGCAAATTGGCATACTTCTTGTTAGAATAAGCGAACAAATTTTAAAACAAAAAGGGAGGTTTTTATGGAGAAACCGAGGGATAAGAAGGATGTGCTTGAACTTTGCAAAAAGTATGATGTTCGTTTCGTTAGGCTTTGGTTTGTTGACATCCTGGGGCAGCTGAAAAGCTTTGCCATCCATGTGAATGAATTGCCAGCTGCTTTTGAAGAGGGAATGGGGTTTGATGGTTCATCCATTCGCGGTTTCCAGAGGATTGAAGAGTCAGACATGGTGGCTATCCCCGACCCAACAACCTTTGCCCTACTTCCCTGGAGACCCAAAGAAAAAGCTGTTGCTCGGATGTTCTGTGATATCTACACCCCAGATGGGAAACCCTATGTTGGCGACCCAAGATATGCCTTAAAGAGAGCCTTAGAGAAGATGAAAAAGATGGGCTTTACCCATTTTTACCTTGGTCCTGAGCTTGAGTTTTTCTACTTTAAATCTGAAAAAGCTCCGGAAATTCTTGATACGGTTGGATACTTTGATTATCCAATGGATGCAGCTGAAGATTTAAGAAGAGAAACTATCCTTGCTTTAGAAAGCCTTGGCATCTATGTAGAATACTCTCACCATGAGGTTGCCCCTTCTCAGCATGAAATTGACTTAAGGTATGATGATGCTCTATCAATGGCTGACAAGGTCATAACTTACAAAATAACAGTAAAAGAGATCGCAAGAAAATACGGCGTTTACGCAACCTTTATGCCAAAGCCAATCTTTGGACAAAACGGAAGCGGTATGCACACCCATCAAAGCCTTTTTATCAATGATAAAAACGCCTTCTTTGATGCAAACGACCCTTACCATCTTTCCGATGTAGCAAAGCACTACATCGCGGGGCTCCTTAAGCACATTAAAGAGATTACTCTGGTTTTAAACCAAACTGTGAACTCTTACAAAAGGCTTGTTCCTGGGTATGAAGCACCTGTTTATATCTGCTGGGCAAGAAGAAACCGTTCAGCTTTGATCAGGGTTCCTATGTATAAGCCTGGTAAGGAAAAAGCTACAAGGATTGAGCTTAGAAGTCCAGACCCAGCCTGCAACCCCTATCTTGCCTTTGCCTGCATGCTTCACGCAGGATTAAAAGGGATTGAGATGAAGTATCCTCTTCCTGAACCGGTGGAAAAGGATGTCTATCACATGTCCCCAGCTGAGAGAGCAGAGCTTGGCATCGAAGAGCTACCCGGAAGCTTAAAGGAAGCAATAGAGTACGCTAAGAAAAGCGAGCTCCTTAAAGAAGCCCTGGGCGAGCACATCTACAACCAGCTTATCATCGAAAAAGAAGCAGAATGGGACGACTATCGCATAAGGGTTACCGAATACGAAATCCAAAGATATCTACCCATTCTTTAAGGTAAAGACATCGGGGGCGTTCGCCCCCAATTTTTTAATAGACTGGAACAATTTAGCCTTCTTCTGACGCTGGAAACGATAGCAAGGCATCCATCGCTTCGTTCATGGCACCGTCTGTCTAACGAGGAGGCTCCTCGCATCGCTCGGAGAGAGAAAACTGTGTGAAGCAAGGGGTTATCTCTTATGCGAGGAATGGACAAAAGGGGACCCCTCGCTTCGCTCGGGGCGACATTCCCCGCAGTGTCTTCCCGAGGTGCGTAAGCGCCGAGGGACCCCTCGCCTTGCGGCTCGGGGCGACAAAAAAAAGGATGTTCGGGGCGACATCCTCTACCCTGTCCTGCCGAGCAATAGCGAGGCATCCCTTACTTCGTTCGGGGCGACATGTAAGGGGGTTCGGGGCGATATAAAGGGAACTTCGGGGTTAAATAAAAGGAATGTTCGGTAAGAAAGGTAAACGGTCGCTCAAGGTTTTATCAGGCGGAAGTCGCTTGCCCTATAGATACTATTAAAAATTGACATTAAAGTTTTTTTTAAAAGTTCCGATATAATTAATAACCAAAAATGGGGATGAATTCCTGATGAAGATTAGCGACAAAGTTGACCTAACTTTACTTAGGTCAACATTCGAGGAAAATGAAACTCCCCTTTCAGTAAAAAAATCTATACAGTTAAAGCCAACTGAGATCCCCTCAATCAATGAGACCGAAGCAAATCCTAAATCAAACAAAACAAATTCAATAGCCCCCTTTAATGAAGAACCCAAAAACTTCAATGAAGACGAGCTTAAAGGGGTGGTTAAGGAACTTAACAAACTGCTAAGCGGGCTTAACCGTGCCTTAAAAGTAGAGATAGATAGAGATTTAAAGATACCAGTTTTTAAAATCATCGACCTTGAGACCAAAGAAGTTGTGAGACAGATACCTCTTGAAGAAATATTAAAGTTTAAAAAGGCGTTGACCGCCTTTCTTGAAAAGTATGGAGCCTTAAGCGGTAAAGAAGCTATCCACAAGGTAAATCAAGGAGAGGTTTCCGATATAAAGGGGCTTTTCCTTAAAAAGGAGGTATAAACCATGGCTGACGAACTTTACTTAAGCAATGTCACCGGTCTTCTCGATGTTGACGCCTTTGTTAAATCTTTAACTTTAGCAAAACAGAAATCTCTCCAAAAAATCGCTCAAGACAAGGCTTTACACCAAGCTAAGGCAAGCTCGATATCTAACCTTCTTTCTGGTATAAACGACCTAAAGGATTTTGTCTCAAGCTTAAACATCGACAAGCCCTTTCAAGGGAAAAGCGTTTCAGTATCTGATAGTTCGGTTATCTCAGCCCAAGCAAGCGCTAATACCCCCAACCTTACCCTAAAGGTAAAGGTGAACCAGCTTACTCAGGCGGAAATGAGGCTTTCTACAGGTGGGGTCTCAAGCCTTGAGGACACGCTTTCATCGGCAACCTTTACCCTGCGGTATTACACAAGCGACTCCGCTTACGAGGAGACAACCATCAACTTTTCTGGAGGCAAGCTTAACGACCTTGTGAACGCCATAAATTCATCTCAGAACCGGGTTCAGGCAAGCGTATTTTTTGACGGAAGTAGCTACAAGCTTCTCCTTTCGGAAAAGGATGTTGGAGCTTCAACAAAGGAAACATCGGCTTCGGGCTCGGTCATAGAGATAGCCTCAGGAAGTTTGCCATCTCCCCTTGGCTCTTTAACAACTCTTCAAGAGGCAAAGAACGCTCAGCTTGAGCTCCCAAGCGGAAGCATTCTTACAAGCCCAACGAACACCTTTAAAGATGTCCTCCCAGGGTTAAACATTACCGCCCAGAAGACTTCAACGGATTATCTCAGCCTCACCATAAGCGATGATCTGTCTGGGGGCAAGAAGGCAATTTCTGACCTTTTAAACAAGATAAACGGGGTCTTAGACCTTTTAAAACCCATGACCGAAAAGGGTGGGCTCTTTCAGGGCAACTCCGCCTTGGTCCAGATTAAGGCTAGCCTTTTTAGGCTAACTAAACCTTTGCAAGAGTTAGGATTGATCAACATCGGAGACGATGGAAAGTATTCGCTAAGAAGCGAAGCTTATGATCAGCTTCTCTCTCAAGGAAAGGTGGAAGATGTAAAGAAGGCTCTGGCTTCTGTCAAAGAGGGGTTATCGAATTACCTCGAGGGTCTTGCAAAGACATTCACAGCTTATAAAAATGCTGAAGACCAAGCTATTTCTCGCCTTGATAAGAAGGCTGAGGAGCTTACCGCTTCTTTAAGCAAAGAGGAGAAAAAGCTTAGGCTTATCTTTAGCAAGATCGAAGCCTTGATGAACCAGAACGAAACCCTTAAGACAAGGCTTGAATCCTTTGTTAAAGGATTAAGCGAGACGAGCAAACAATAGAAATTTTAGAAAATTATCCTCCATCCGATAAGTAATGTAAAAAAAGGAGGAGAAAGATGGTTAGACCTCAGCCCAGATACTTGGAAAAGGAGGTTTTGTCAGCAAACCCTGCCGCTCATGTTGTGCTCCTTTACAACCGGGCGATCGCACTACTTAAGCAGATTTTGATGGCTGAATCCGAGGAAGATGAAGTCAAAAGGGTAAAAATTAGGGCTGAAGCTTTTAGCAAGGTAGTAGACATTCTCAATTATCTTAAAGCTTGCCTAAACTTTGAGAAGGGAGGAGAAATAGCTAAGAATTTAAACGAGATCTATGAAGTCTTAATCGAAGAGTTGATTAGGGCAAGCATCAGATGGGATGAAAAACCCGTTCGCGACTCCATCGAGATCTTAGAAAAGCTAAGGGATGCTTTTTATGCCATCGGAAGGGCTTAAAAGCCTAAACCTTAAGGATAGCCTTAAAAAGGTTGAGCTTGCACTTCTTTCCTCAGATTTTGAAACCGCAGAAAAGGCTTATTCCGAAATCTTGGAAAATTGGAGAATGTATGAGGAGGCTTTAAGAGGTAGGGAACAGGAAGCTAAAGAATGTTTAGCCCTGGTTGAATACATTGAGAAGCTTCTTGAAGAGAAACGAGAAGAGATCCTACGCCAGATAGAGTCCTCAAAGGTCCGAAGGGCTTATGCCCTTCGGTCAATAAAGTAGTTGGAACCGGGAATTTTCTTGACGACGGATTTCACCTGGGCAGCTCTTGCCGCAACCTCTCCCGGATGTTTAAACTTTCCTTTAGTAATAGGAACAAGCGCTATGGAGACGGAAAGGAGGGGGATCTCCCTTAAAACTCCCTGCCTATCTTTAGCTATAAAATAGCCTCTTTTTAGGTCTTCTTCGTTTAAAAAAGCGGGCAGAAGGGCGTTAAACTTTTGAATAACTTCTTTGCTTATCTCTTCAGCCATGGAAAGGGGGACGATAAACACAAAATCATCCCCTCCAATATGACCTAAGAAAGCATTTGTGGTCTTCTCAAGGATGGTAGTTTGCAGGATCCTTGCTAAATTCTTGATCACTTCATCGCCGGCAGAAAAACCATAAATATCATTGTAGGCTTTGAAATTATCAAGGTCAACATAGCCGATGGCTAAGGGCACTTCGCTCTCAAGGGCTTTTTTTATGGCAAGCTCGATGGATACATTGCCTGGAAGCCCAGTTAAGGGATTGTTGTCTGAAATCCTTGTGAGCCTATGAAGGCAAAGACTTAGCCTTATCTTTAGCTCTAAAGGGGTTGAGCTTGTTAGAATTATGTCATCAATGAGACTTAAAATTCGGTCATCAGATAGCTTTTCCAGGTCCTCTTCCTCAAGAACTAAAATTATAGCCAAAGAAACAAGATTAAAGTTATGTTTAAGTTGAAGAAGGTTTTCAAAGACTGTTCTATTGCGATTAAAGTAGTAAAGTATTGCCTGGGGAGGCGAAAAAAGCAGAGCTGAAAGCAGGTCCTTTGACTTATAAAAATGCTTTAACTTGAAATCGTTTTTTAAAAGCTTTGACCAATCGGTAAAAGGCTTTTTTCTTGGTAGGAAAAGAAAGATTTCTTTCTTTTCCTTCTTTGACCTCAAGTCATCTCCCTTTTCAACTCTTCGGTAAAGAATTTTAGCTCATACAACCTTGGTTCAAGCTTTAAGTAGATTTCTTTAATTTCCGACGGGTCAACCTTGAGGATGGTTAAGGCTTTAGGGTCAAAGGGTGGAAGCCCAACATAAGTTGTTTCTCCGTAGCCTCGAGCATGAACTAACAGGTCAGCAAGATGAAGGAGGGCTGATTCCTTTCGATATTTTTTAGAACGCGAGAGGTCATGATGCGAATTCACCATCTCTATAAGCCTCTCGGGTAGGTTCCACTGCATCATAAGAAAGGCTCCCATTTCAGCATGGTCGATCCCAAACACCTCAAGCTCAGCCTGAAGGGGAGAGAGTCCGTCTTCTACCTTCCTTTTCACCTCTTCGTAATCCTCTTTAAAGGCGATCATCTGAACGACTTTGCCAAGGTCGTGTAAAAGTCCAGCCGTTGCTATCTCTTGCGGGTCTGATACTTCCTTCATTTCAGCAAGGATCTTAGCGCAGGCCGCAACTCCAACCGAATGCTCCCAAAGCCCAACATCTTCCTTGGAGATTATCTCGAAGATGGATGAGGTCATGATAAGGATCTTAAGGACATTTATCCCAAGGAGCATCATGGCTTGCTGAACCGTGGATACCTTGCGAGGAAAGCCGTAGAAGGCGGAATTAGCCAAACGAAGGACTTTAGTAGTTATCACCTGGTCTTTTTCTATAAGGTCAGCGATCTGGGTAAGAGATGACCTTTCATCCTCTATGAGGGCGTTAAGCTTTTGGATAATCGGTGGAAGGGCTGGCAACCCTTCAAGCTTTCTGATCTTCTTTTTGACTTCCTTTCTTTTCTCTGAAGGATCAGCCATTTTTGGCTCCTGAAGAATGCTTCATCATCAAAACCTCTTTTAAAACCTCTTTAACATGCAAGAGAAACTCGTCTTTTACCCCGGAAAACCTTTTCTCTAAGAGCTCAAGCTCTTCTTCCAAGGTCTTTTCCCAGGGGAGTTTAACCGGTGTCCCTTCTACTGTTATGTAGGATACTCCAAGCTCCTGAAATTTCTGAAGCATTGATTCGGTAAGCTCAACCCCTTTTCCACAAAGGACCCTACCTTGGGCATCCACAACCTCTTCAAAGGTCTTCATTCCTGGTCTGATGTAGGATAACGGAAGCCTCTGCATGCTTTTCCCTCTAAATAACTTTGTTTAAACTATACTCTATGATACCCTGAACTCCAAGGTCAAGAAGTTTTGGAACGAGGTCCCGAACTTGCTTTTCCGAAACCACGACTTCAAGGGCAAACCAATCAGTATCGTAAAGCTGAGAAACGGTTGGAGCAGTAATGCTTGGAAGGATCTCGATAACCTGAGGTAGGCTTTTTGACGGAACATTCATTTTAAGACCTACCTTTTTATGGGAGTTTAAAGCCCCCTTAAGAAGGACCGCTATTTGCTCGACCTTCTTTCTTTTCCAGTCATCCTTATAAGCCTCTTCATTAACTATAAGCTGAGGATAGGTTTCCATTAGCTCATAGATGATCCTTAAACCATGAGCCTTGATGGTTGAGCCTGTCTCGGTGATCTCGACGATGGCATCGCAGAGACCTTGAACTACTTTTGCCTCAGTTGCCCCCCAGGAATAGCTTACTTCAACTTGAATTCCTCGTTCGGAAAAGAACCTTTTAGTGTAGTTGACAAGCTCGGTGCTTATTCTTTTACCATGTAAATCTTCTAAGCGGTTTATAGGAGAGTCTCCCCTCACCGCTATTACCCATTTTGCCGGCCTAAAGCTTGCTTTAGAGTAGATAAGGTCTTCAACGACGACCACCTTAGAATCGTTCTCTAAGATCCAGTCTTTACCGGTTATACCAGCATCTAAGATGCCAGCCTCAACATATTTACTCATCTCTTGAGGGCGACAAATGACTAAGGATAGCTCCTCATCATCGACAACAGGAAAATAAGACCTTGCATGGACTTCTATCGTCCAGCCTGCTCTCGCAAAAAGGTCAATCGTTGCCTTCTCTAAGCTCCCCTTTGGGATGCCAAACTTAAGCTTTCTTTCCATAAAGCTCCTCCGGCGACACTAATCTTTCCTCAACTATGACAAGGCTATCACCCTCAAGACGTCTATAAAAGCAAGTTTTATAGCCTTCATGACATACAGCTCCAACAGGCTCAACCTTAAAGAGGATGGCATCCTCGTCGCAATCTACATACACCTCACGCAGATAAAGATACTGCCGAGAGGTCTCCCCTTTTAACCAAAGCTTGTTTCGTGAACGGCTGTAGAAGTGCACTAAACCTGTTTCAAGCGTTTTTTGAAAGGCTTCCGCGTTGACATATCCGAGCATGAGAACTTTCCCTGTTTGATAATCCTGAACGATGGCTGGAAGTATGCCCCCACCCTTCTCAAAGTTTGGTCTGTATCCCATGATTAAAATTATACTTTTATATGCCCCTCTAAGCAAGTAAGGTCTGCAAAAATTCTTCAGGGTTTTTGTGCCTTACCAAGGCTGTCCCGATTAAAGCCCCGCTAAAGCCCTCAGCTTTTAACCGTCTAATCTGCTCTTGGTTATCGATCCCACTTTCAGCTATTACAGGAATGCGGGAGGGGATGAGGGATTTCAGTCTAAAGCAATGCTCTGGGTTAACCTTGAGGGTTGAAAGATTTCGGTTGTTTATACCTATAACCTCGGCACCGGAGGACAAGGCGATTTCTAAATCCTCCTCATCGTGAACTTCAACCAAGCTTGAAAGCCCAAGCCTTTTTGCATAGGAGATTAACTCAGAAAGCTCTTCCTTTTTTAAGATTCCTGCTATTAGGAGGACAAAGTCTGCCCCAAAGGCTTTGGCTTCTTCTATCTGCACTGGGTCAAGAATGAAATCTTTCCTAAGGATGGGAAGACTAACCACCGTTCTTACGGCAGCTAAATACTCTAAGGAACCGTTGAAAAAGACCTCCTCTGTGATGACAGAGATGGCTTTTGCCCCTCCCCTTTCATAAGATAAGGCAAGTTCAATGGGGTTAAAGTTTTCTCTAAGTTCACCCTTAAGAGGACTTGCCCTTTTTACCTCAGCGATGACAACAAAGCCCTGGGATTGGAGATAAGATTTAAGGTCAAAGGAAGGTCTATTCCAAAAGGGACGGAAGAAAAGACCTTTGCTCTTTCTCTTCAAAAGGTTAGCGTAAACTTCAAACAATATTTGGTTTAGAAGAGGGCTAATCTTTTTCATGAGCAAGCTCCTTAACCGGTGTTAAATCATTTTAACTTATGGAAAATTTTTTAGAAGATGCTAAACTTTAGGGTCGCAAAGCTTTGATGCTTATCCTTAAAATCCTTTAAGGAGGTCTCTTATGCCAAAGAGGACTTATCAACCAAGCAGACTTAAGGCAAAAAGAAGGCATGGTTTCCGAGCAAGGATGAAGACCCGCTCTGGCAGAAGGATCTTAAAGAACCGCAGGAGAAAAGGACGCTGGCGTCTAACAACCGTCTAAAGCTTAAAAGGAAAGAAATTGAAAGATTATTTAAAGAAGGAAAAAAGATTTGGCTTGAGGATATTTTATTGATAATCTTTCTACCGAATAGTCTCGGTATTAGGCGTTTTGCCGTGGTGGCAAGCAGAAAAGTTGGCAAGGCTTTAAAAAGAAACAGAGCTAAAAGGTTGCTACGGGAATTTTTTCGAAGGAATGAGAACATCTTTCCCGCCTCAGCGGACTTCATCTTGGTTGCAAGCCCAAAAATTTTAAGCTTTAAGTATTCAGAGCTTGAAGAAAAGCTCAAACCTAAACTTTCTGAGGAATTCTCTAATGCCGTTCCTTAAAAACATCGTCCTTAAAGCTATAAGTTTTTATCAAAGGTTCATATCTCCTATGTTCGCTCAAATCTTTGGAATACACTGTCGCTACTATCCTTCGTGTAGTAGTTATGCCTACTCAGTAATCAAAGAATGGGGGGTTATAAAAGGCTCCTATCTTGCAATGAAGCGGATTCTAAGGTGCAATCCCTTCTTTGAAGGAGGCTACGACCCTCCCCCATTAAAGGATAAAAAATCTATAGCCTCGCCAACAAAAGGAGGAATTTAATGGAAAGAAATGTGATCTTGGCTATTGTTTTGTCTATCCTTGTTTTAATCATCTTTCAGGTCTTTCAAGCAAAGTTTTTCCCAGCTCCTCAAACACCCCAGAATGGGACGGTAAACTCAACCCAACCTCAGGAAGCGATGAAGAAGGGAGAGGTATTACAAAAAAGCTCAGGTCCTTCTCAAACACCCTTTCCTACAAACGAAACGGTCTTGCCGTTGAAAAAAATAAGCCTTATCACTCCTCTTTACATAGCTGAGCTTAATACCTCCGGGGGAAGGTTTACTGAATTTAAGCTTTTAAACTATCGAAAGGAAAAGAATAAGCCAGAGCCCGTAAATCTTGTGCCCCATAATTTTTACCCCTTTGAGGTCTACTTAGCAAGCGACCCAAGCATAGCCTACATTCCAATGGAATATCAAGGACCGGATGAGAGGACCTTAAACAAAGGAGAGAGGGAAAGGATTGTGCTCACCGGTGAAAAAGGGGGCGTAAGCCTAACTAAAGTCTTTACTTTTAAAGGGGATAATTACTTCGTTGACCTCTCGGTTGAGCTTAAAAATTTGAAGAATGAGCCGGTTAAGGATCGACTTCTTATAAGGGGGCTTTTTTCACCCTTTGTCAAGGGAAGTCAGTATGTCTTTAAAGGACCATTCTACTACACAAACCATCTTAATGAGGTTGAGCTAAAGGATACGCTTACCGAGTATGTTGGACCGCTTAAATACCTTGGCTACATGGATGTATACTTTATGACGGCTATCATCCCTGAGCAGGAAGGGAATTTTAGAGCCACCTTCCGTAGGCTTGAAAACTCAGAGGAATTCATCCTTTGGACTCCTGAATTTACTCTAAACCCAGGAGAAAAAATCACCTATAACTTTAAGTTTTACCTTGGTCCTAAAAAATCCGAAGAAATGGGAAAGGAGTATCCTCTTTTATCTAAGGCTCTGTATTTTGGCTTTTTTGACATCATAGCAAAGCCTCTGTTATGGTTGCTTAAATTTTTGCATAACTTTACTCATAACTACGGTTGGGCGATAGTCCTAGTCACCATCCTCATACGCATCCTTTTCTATCCTTTGAACCATATAAGCTTTAAAAGCATGAAGAAGATGCAGGAGCTTCAACCGGTAATCCAACGCTTAAGGGAAAAGTATAAAGATGACCCACAAACCTTACAAAAGGAGATCATGAACATCTATAGGACCCATAAGATAAACCCCTTCTCTGGCTGCCTACCCATTTTGATCCAGATCCCTGTTTTCTTTGCCTTCTACAAAGTGCTTCTTATGGCTATCGAGCTTCGGCATGCCCCCTTTATCCTTTGGATTGATGACCTATCAGCCCCTGAGAGGCTCTATCTTGGAAGCTTTGAAATTCCATGGCTTGGTGGAATTCCTCTTCTTACTATCCTCATGGGAGCTACGATGTTCATTCAACAAAAGCTTACGCCATCATCGATGGACCCTGTGCAAGAAAAGGTTATGCTTATACTTCCGATATTCTTTACCTTTTTGTTTGTAAACTTTCCCTCAGGGCTTGTCCTTTACTGGTTTGTGAATAATCTTTTATCTATAGGGCAGCAGGTTTTGAGCCTTAGGATGTATAAAAAATAAAAAATTAAAGGCGAGGGGGTGCTATGGAGAGAGGTCTTTCTCTTGAGGGAAAAAGTCTTGACCAGCTTTTAGAAAAGGCCTGTGAGGAGCTTTCCTGCCTACCAGAAGACCTTGAAATTTCAATTGAGGAATTTAGCCAGGGTGGAATCATCTCCAGCAAAAAGATAAAGGCTTACTTTCGGATCAAGCCCGCAAGGGTTTTATCTGAAAGGGCAAACAGAGCTATCCTGTTTCTCAAAGAGCTCTTCCATAATGCAGACCTCAACATTGACATCAAAACCAACCTCAATCAGGCAAGAATGGAGGTAGACCTTATACTTTCAGGAGAGGATTTGAGATATCTCTTGGTAAACGGCGGGGAACCGATCTCAGCTTTAGAATTCTTAACGAATAAAATCGTTGCTAAAGCCCTTGGCGTTGGACCAAAGGTTAATCTTAAACCTGAGGGCATTGACCTTGAGGGGGAGAGGCGCTTTTTGCGGGCTTTGCAGAGGGCTATTTCTCTCGTAAAAGAGGATAAAAGACCTCGCACCTTAAGGGTAAAAACAAGAAGGGAAGAACGCATCGTTGAGCGTGTCCTGAGAGAACATCCTGATATCTCTTACACCTTTGAAGGAAAGGGAAAAGAAAGAAAGGTAAAGCTCGAAGTTAAGTCCCAAGCCTAAAGTTGCATCCAAGATACTCTACTGAAGACACCATAGCGGCGATAGCTACCCCTCCTGGGAGGGGGGCCATCGGTGTAATCAAAATCAGCGGAGACGAGGCTAAATCCATTCTTCAAGCAATTTTTAAGCCTGCAAAGGCGCATAGAGGCCTTGAACCCCGCAGGCTCTACTACGGCTTTATCGTTGACCCAGAAACTGGGGAGAGGCTTGATGAGGTCCTTGTTGCTTACATGAAGGCTCCCCATTCTTACACTCGGGAAGATGTGGTTGAAATCTATGCCCATAGCGGATACATAAACCTTAGGAAGATCCTCGAGCTGGTTTTAAGAATGGGGGCAAGGCTTGCTGAGCCTGGCGAATTTACGCTAAGAGCCTTTCTTAACGGAAGAATAGACCTTGCTCAGGCTGAAGCCATAGAGGAGGTCATCTCGGCAAAAAGTGAGGTCTCCCTAAAACTTGCCTTGAAGGCTTTAGAAGGGAAACTTTCTCAACGCATAAACCAACTGAAAGAGGCTATCCTTGAGATGCTTGCCCATGTAGAGACTGCGATTGACTTCCCGGAAGAGGACATCGAAATCTTAGCCCCTCATGAGCTTAAAAAAAGGTTAAAAGAAGAGGTTATGGCTGAGATTGAGCGCCTCATCTCTGCTCAAGAAGAGGGGAAGGTATTTCGCGAGGGGCTAACCTTAGTAATAGCCGGAAAGCCAAACGTAGGCAAATCCTCTCTTTTGAACGCGCTTCTCAAAGAAGACCGGGCTATCGTTAGCTCAATCCCAGGCACAACGAGGGATTTCCTTGAAGAATTGGCAACCATAGGTGGGCTCCCTGTAAAGCTTGTTGACACAGCAGGACTTAGGGAAACGGAGGACCCTATCGAGAAGGTCGGTGTGGAAAGAGCTTGGCAAAAGGTTAGGTCAGCAGACCTTGTGGTCTTTCTTGTCTCAGCGGAAGCGGAACCAGATGAAGAAACAGAAACCATCTACAAAGAAATAGAAAGCCTACCCCATCTCTTTGTGATAAATAAAATTGACCTTACGCCAAACTATGTTGCCGATTGGGAAGCCTTCGCTAAATCTCGGGGAATTTCTCCTATTAAGATTTCGGCAAGCCAAGAAATAGGGCTTGAGGAGTTGTCAAAGGCGATCGCTGATAAGGTTTTATCTAGAAGCTTTGGGGAAGTGCCTGAGGTAGCCCCGAATTTAAGACAGAAGATGGCTTTGGTTAAGGCAAAGGAGGGGCTTGAGCTTGCCCTCTCTGAGCTTGAAAAGAAGGAACCCTTGCCTGAGCTAATAGCCATTGGTCTAAGAAGTGCCCTCTCCTCTCTTTCAGAGATCACAGGAGAGGTCACTACAGAAGACCTTCTTAACACCATTTTTAGCAGGTTTTGCATCGGAAAATGAGGGTTGGAGTCGACACTGGAGGCACCTTTACAGATTTTGTCTGGGAAGAGGATGGTGAGCTTAAAACCCTAAAGGTTCCGTCAACGCCTGGCAATCCTGCAAAAGCCATCCTTCAAGGCTTAGAAAGAATTGGAATCAAGCCTGAAGTTCTTATTCATGGAACAACGGTTGCAACAAACGCCTTTCTTGAGCGAAAAGGCGAAGATTTCGTCCTTATTACCACAAAAGGTTTTGAAGATGTTATCCTTATTGGAAGGCAGACAAGACCAAAGGTCTTCGACTTTTTCGTGGAAAAGCCTAAACCCTTTGTCAAAGAGGAAAACATAATCGGAGTGGATGAGAGGCTCTCGGCAAAGGGTGAGGTGATAAAACCTCTAACAGAAAGAGAGGTCAAAAGGGTTTTAAAGTTTGTGAAAAGAAAAGGGGCAAGAAGCGTTGCCGTATCCCTTCTTCATAGCTATAAAAATCCAGTTCATGAAGTAAGCCTTGCTAAGGCTCTTTCGGCTTCTATGGAGCTTCTTTTAAGCTTAAGTCATGAGGTCCTCTGCGAAATAAGAGAGTATGAGAGGACAGCAACGACGGCGATAAACGCTTATTTAAGCCCTATCTTAAAAAGATACCTTGAAGCTTTGGAAGAAAAGCTTTCTCAGACGAGGGTTTTTGTTGAGCAATCAAACGGAGGTTGCATGCCTATCTCCCTTGCCAAGCACCGAGCGGTTCAGACCATACTTTCTGGACCTGCAGGAGGGGCAAAGGCAGGTTTAAGCTTAGCAAGGTATTTTGGGATAGCCGGAGTTATAACCCTTGACATGGGTGGCACCTCAACGGATGTTTGCCTTATAAAATCATCCCTTCCCTTCACTAAAGAGTATCAGTTTGATGGGTATCCGGTGAGCATACCAGTCATAGACATTCATACGGTGGGGGCTGGGGGTGGGTCGATTGCTTGGGTTGATGAAGGGGGTCTTCTTAAAGTTGGTCCGATAAGCGCTGGAGCTGACCCAGGACCAGCTTGCTACGGCAAGGGAAACGACTTTACAGTCACGGATGCAAACCTTGTCCTTGGAAGGATAATCCCTGAGTTTTTCCTTGGGGGAGAGATGCGGGTTTTTCCTGAAAGGTCTTTTAACGCCTTAACCAAGCTTGCTGAAAAGGTAGGATTATCTCCTCTTGAGACAGCGCTTGGCGTGGTAGAAATTGTTAACACAAACATGGTTCGAGCTTTAAGAAAGGTGTCAACTGAGAGGGGTATTGACCCCTCAAGCTATTTTCTCTTAGCCTTTGGCGGAGCAAGCGGTCTTCATGCCTGCGACCTTACAAGAAAGCTAAATCTTCAAGGCTTTATTGCACCAAAGCTTGCAAGCTCCTTTTCTGCCTTAGGGCTCTACACCGCAAGCCCAGTGTTTGACTTTTCAAAAACCGTCCTCCTTCCTGTAGAAGATTTAGAAAAAATAAAAACCGAAGTAGAAAACTTAAAGAAAATGGCATTGGAAAGGGTTTTATCCTTTGGGGCGACAAAAGGGGACCCCTTGCTTCAGCTCCGGGCGACAGCCTCCCACCGTGTCATCCAGAGGCACGCAAATGCCGAGGGACCCCTCGCTTCGCTCGGGATGACAAAAGAGGGGCTCGGGGTGACAAAAGAGGGGCTCGGGATGACAAAAGAGGGGCTCGGGGTGACAAGGGTTGAAGTCTTTCTTGACTTACGCTACAAAGGACAGGGCTACGAGCTTTGCTTGCCCTATCAAGAGAACCTTGCTTCAGCCTTTCATGAGGCCCATAGAAATGAGTTTGGCTTTTGCCTTGAGCATTTTCCCGTAGAAGTGATAAATGTGAGGGTTCGCCTGACTGGGGAGGATGAACCTTTAAACCTTAAAGTAGAAAGCCAAAAGTTTGTATTTTCTCCTTTTGAAAAGGAGGTCTACACGAAGGAAGGTCCTAAAAAGTTTAAAGTTATCCCTTGGGACGAGCTAAAGAAGGGAGATAAGCTCTTTGGACCTTTCTTAATAATCGACCGGTATACCACCCTGTTTGTAGAAGAAGACTTTTTAGCTGAAGTAAAGGACGGGCTAACCATCTTTTGCTATCCTAAGAGGAGCTAAAAAAAGCATGAAGGTTGTTGAGCTTGAAATACTAAACCAGCTTCTCTCCGGGATTGCTGAAGAGATGGGGGTAGTCTTGAAGCGCTCAGCCTTTTCTCCAAACATCCGCGAAAGGTGCGACTTTTCTTGCGCCATCTTTGATGAAAAAGGCGAGCTCTGCGCCCAAGCATCCCACATTCCGGTTCATCTTGGAGCTATGCCCGAGACGATGAAACATCTTAAGGGCCTATTTCCCTGGAAGGAAGGAGACATCGCCATCACAAACGACCCTTATAAAGGGGGAACACACCTTCCGGACATAACCGTGGTAAAGCCTGTGTTTTATCAAGGAAAACTCAGGTTTTTCTTAGTTGTTCGGGCTCATCATGCCGATGTCGGAGGAAAATACCCAGGATCAATGGCTCCAACCACCCACATAGAGGAAGAGGGAGTGATAATAGCTCCAAGCCTAATCAATGAGGCGGGAAGGCTAAACTCCGAGCTTTGGGAAAGCTTTTTAAAAAAGGTTAGGAATCCGGTTGAGAGAGAAGGCGACCTTAAGGCTCAGCTTGCAAGCTTAGAAAGAGGGGAAAGGCGCCTTGTTGAGCTTCTTCAAACTCACGGAGAAGAAAAGGTTCTTGCCCTAATCGATGAGCTAAAAAACTATTCCGAGAGGGCTTTTCTTAAGCTTTTAAGGTTTAGCCAAAAGGGAAAGGCAAGCTTTACCGACTATCTTGATGATGACGGCTTTTCTGCTAAAAAAATTCCGATAAGTGTTGAAGTTTCCGTCTCTGAAGAAGGGGTTTTGGTTGATTTTACTGGCACCTCAAAAGTGGTTAAAGGTCCGATTAATGCTCCAAGAGCAGTAGCCCTATCTTCTGTGTATTATGTGTTCTTTTCTCTTCTTTCGCGCCTTGGAGAATATCCCATAAATGAAGGAATACTAAGGAGGATTGAAGTTATAACTCCTGAAGGTAGCCTTGTTAACGCCAAGTATCCTGCTCCGGTGTCGGCGGGAAATGTTGAGACCTCGCAGCGGATAGTTGATGCCTTGCTTGGTGCCTTAGCAGAGCTTATGCCAGAATTTGTGCCAGCTGCCTCCTGCGGAAGCATGAACAACATCGCCTTTGGAAACGAGCTTTGGGCTTACTATGAAACCATCGGAGGCGGAATGGGGGGAAGGCTTGGGCTCCCTGGTCTTTCTGGTGTTCACACCCATATGACTAACACCATGAACACCCCGATTGAAGTCCTTGAAAACATCTATCCTGTGCGGATAGAAAAGTATGCCCTAAGACGAGGGTCAGGAGGACTGGGAAAGTATCCTGGGGGAGCGGGCTTAATCCGAACCTACATCTTTCTTGAAGACCTTGAAGTAAGCCTCCTTACCGATAGAAGAAAAACAAGACCCTACGGGCTCTTCGGGGGTTTACCCGGAAAACGAGGAATAAACTATTTAATCAAAGAGGGAGCTCGTAGAGTTCTTCCAAGCAAAGTAGCACTTCGCGTTAAAAAAGGGGAAAAAATAAGCCTTTATACTCCAGGGGGAGGAGGCTATGGGAGAGCAAACCATAAAAAGGAAAATACAAAATAGATTAAAAGATAGGAAATAAAGAGTACAAAAACCAGCTTTTCGTGCCTTCTAAACAAGGAAAAAGCTTGATAAAGAAAAGGAAAGAATAAAAGGTATAAAAAGACCAATTCTTGGGGAAAGACTTTGAGCATGCTTTGAGCTCCAACAAAAAACCAAGGTCCCCTTGCCTCGACCTCGCCAAAGGGCTTTAAAGGTGGGTAGAAAATAAGGGCAAGCACAATCGAAAAAAGGGCGTAGCTTGCCTGGGGAAACCGGACGAGCCTTTTAATCCGCACATGAAAGATGAATATTCCGCAGGCCGTTAAAAAGGAAAGAAAAATATGCCAAAGATAAACCCGATGGAGCCCTGTCTCAGGTATAGCAAAAAATAGCTTGTTTAGAGCCAAACCAAGGATAGGAAAAGATTTAGTCAGGGAGTCTGCTATGGCGGAAGCAAGCTCCCCTACTTCATCCCCTCGCAAGAGATACCCGGTAAAACAAAGATAGAGCATTACAAAAAGGGATAGACCAAGAAAAAACCAGCTTACTCCACTTTTAAGAAAATAGACCTTTAGCCTTAGGCTGTCCAAAAGATGAAGGAAAAGACTTATGAGGGCTATTTGGGCTGAAAAGTAATGAAGACTGCGAAAGAACCTTCCGAAAGGAACGGTTGCTTCAAGAGTTACAAGGCTTTGCAAGGCTTTCTCTGGAAAATAATGAAAAGAGAGAACCATCCCGGAAAGGATGCAAACCAAAAAAGATGAGGCCGAAAAATAGGCGACCTCTGGGTAGAGTTTTTTAGGTAGGTTAGGTAGGTAAGGCAAGGGAAATACCCTTGTCTGAGGGTTTAGTGTTTAAGCGAGAGAGGTCCTTTTTAGCAGGACCGGAGATGTATTTCCCCTGAAGGGTAAACTTACTGCCATGGCAGGGGCAAGATATAAGATTTTGGACTGGGTCAAAGTTTAGCTTACAGCCTAAGTGTGGACATTTCCTGCTAAAGGCAAGGACCTCTCCGCTCACCTTAACTAAGATGTAGTCTTCCCCAAAAAGAGGACCGTTCTTTAGCTTTTCAAGCTCGTTTGAAGGGATGAAAACAAGCCTTGGAGGACGGGAAGTTAAATGAAAGAGGCTTCTTAAGCTTGCAAGCCCTAAGGCGGCAAAACTTCCCAAGGTTAAAATCTTTAAAAAGCTTCTTCGGTTCATCAACTTGCCCCGATGCCTCGCTAACGCTCGGCAGAACATGGGAATGGAGCCAGCTCTTTCAAAGATTTTTTCAAGATTTCTTCTAAAGAATCCCCTTCCGTATACACCTTAAGAAGCACTTCTTCCGCAACCTTTGCTGAGAACCCAAGGCTTATAAGGCATTCTTTAGCTTCTGATAGCAAGTCAACCACAGGCTCTGGCAAGGTCTTTCCTTTCTTTGTAAGCCTCTCAAAAAGCCCCTTTATCTCAAGGATAAGTTTTTCTGCCTTTTTCTGCCCTATCCCTGGGACCTTTGCCAGCTCGTGAGTTCTTCTTTCAAGCACAATCCGCTTTATATCCTCTGGAGTGTAATAAGAGAGGATGTTTAGCGCTAAAACTGGACCAACTCGGGAAAGCTTGTTTAGCTTTAAGAAAAATTCTCTTTCCTCTTTGCTTTCAAAACCAAAGACCTGAATAAACTCCTCCCTAACAAGCATGACAGCAACAAAAAGGGTTATTTCTTGAGATGGGTTTTGGCTCTTTAAGCGCTCAAAGGTCCGTAGGGGAAGAAATACCTCCCAGGCAATCGCCCCAGAGGAAAGAATAAGCCTGTTTGGCTGAACAAACTCTAAGGGATACCCTTTGAGAAGATAGAACATCTTAGATTAGCCCCATATCCAAAGCTAAAGAAAGGCTTATCCCGAGTGCGGAAAGGGCATGCTCATCGAGTTTTTCTAAGGTTTCCTCAGACATGAAGAGCTTGAGCCTCTCTTTTAAAGCTTCTAAGTTTTCGGTTGCTGAGCCTATAAGTAAGCTTCTCCAGGTGCTTGGATGAAAGGTCTTTAGGGGTATTTTAAAGCTTGCTGAAGCAAGGTGAACCAAGGCTTGAGCTTGAGCCACCTTGGCTGAGCTTTCAGGGTTCACTCGAGGTAAATACTCCTCACAGGCTAAAAAATCAGGCTTAAAATCCTCAACCAGTTTGGTCAGATTTTGATAGAGCCAAAAGAGTTTTTCTGAATAGGAATATGAACGAGGGGGGGAAAGGGTGCCAAAATCCAGAAGGTCTAACTTATCTGTTGAGACACAAACCTTGGCATAGCCAAAATTTAAAACCCCCGGGTCTAATCCAAGGATTTTCATTTACTTAGACTATCCATAAGGCTTTCAGGTATATCAAAGTTTGCGTAGACCTGTTGGACATCGTCGTGGTCTTCAAGGGCGTCAAGAAGTTTTAGCAAGGTCTCAACTGTAGATTTATCCTGAATAGGGATGGTTGTTTTTGGGACCATGGTAAGCTTTGCTGAAAGAATTTCGAAACCCGCATCCTCAAGGGCTTTTTTAACGGTTTCAAAGTCTGAGGGAGAGGTTACAATCTCAACCTCGCTCTCATACTCCCTTGTGTCTTCAGCCCCTTTATCGATAGCTATCTCAAGCAACTCCTCATCCCTGTTTTTATCCCTTTTCACAACGATAAGACCTTTATGCTCAAAGATCCAGGATACTGCACCCGGCTCAGCTAAGCTTCCGCCATACTTGCTGAAAAGATGCCTAATCTCAGAGACCGTCCTTCTGCGGTTATCTGTTATCGCTGTAAGAAGGATAGCTACACCCCCTGGACCATAACCCTCAAACACTGCCTCTTCGTATTGCGTGCCCTCCTCTTGACCAAGGGCTTTTTTGATGGCTCGTTCAATGTTTTCCTTGGGCATGTTGGCAGCCCTTGCCGCTTGAATGGCTGCTCTAAGACGAGGGTTCATGTCAGGGTCCCCGCTTCCGCCGGTTCTCACCGCTATAACGATCTCTCGAATAAGCTTAGTAAAAAGCTGCCCCCGCTTAGCATCTTGAGCAGCCTTTTTTCTTTTTATTTGCGCCCAATGGGAATGTCCAGCCATACCCTCCCCCTTATTAATGGAATCCTTTTTGCCTAAATTATAAAATCTAAAAGCTTTTCTGACAACAATATTGAACCCATCATGTCCTCCCCAAGCAACCAATTGGCAAGGAAAAACTTTTTGATTATAATCTTAGGCATGAACATAGATGATAAGATTTCAAGCGTAAAATTTTATGTCGATGAAGAATACGCTCATCTTAAAATAAAGAATGAGGGGACTTGCCTTCGCTGCGAAACAAAGCCCTGTCTCTTTTTTTGTCCAGCTAATGTCTATCGCCTAAGCGAGGAAGGAAGGATAATCGTAGCTTATCAAGCTTGCCTTGAATGCGGTTCCTGCCGGGTTGCTTGCCCCTTTTTAAACATCAGTTGGGACTATCCTCGAGGAGGTATGGGTCTTGCGTATAAATTTGGCTAATTTAATCTACTACCTTCTTTTTTTAGTGGTCCTGGTCTTTGGTCTTTACATCCGTTTTGACGACGTCCAATTTTGGAAAGCAAACGAACACCTCTTCTTCTACAAAGGTGAACCCTTATACAGCGAGTTTGACTCTTTCTTCTTTGCCAGGCTTGTAAAGGACATGGAAGAAGGTTTATATAGGCCTGGGAAAATCGACCCCTTTAGGTTTTTTCCAGATAATTCTTCACAAGCTAAAATTGATAAAGAAGAGTTTGCGCCAAAGTATGGAATTTCTAGCACTTTTATTAGTAATATATTTTATTTTTTATCTCAACTAACTGGATTATCCGTTGCTTGGCTTACTTGGTATCTAATACCATTTTTAGCAATTTCTCCTGCTATTCCACTGTTTTTCTACCTAAAAAGGCTTAACCTCCCTTTTGCTGGTTTAGCTGGTGGGATAGTAATGCTTTCCGCACCCATGTATCTTGGCCGAACAAACCTTATGCGCCTTGACCACGATGTCCTAAACCTCACCTTCCCTATCCTCATTGCCTTTCTTTTCTATCTCTTCTTTGTCTCACAAACTCAAAGAAAAAAGCTAATCTTTGTTAGTCTGGCTTCGCTTACTTTAATCTTCTATCAGCTCTGGTATGGTCATCCCAACCTTTGTTTCGTCTTGGTCTTAATTTTTATTATCTATTACTTCTGGGAAAAGAGGTTTAAGCTTTCTTCTTTTAAAAAGGAAGACTACTTATACCTTGGACTGCTTATTCTGCCTCAACTTTGGTATCTCTACACTGGTCCCTATCATCTCTATCTTCAAGTAAAAACTTTAGTTTTTGGTCTAAAGGAGCAGACAAGCGTTGAAAAGCTCTTTTCTGATTTTCCAAACATCTTTCAATCAATCTCGGAGCTTCAACGGCTCTCCTTTGAAGAAGTTTTTGCCACAGCAACCTACTCAACAGCCTTTGGAGTTGCGGGCTTAATCGGTGCCTTCCTCCTTTTCATCTTTCATTTCAGAAGCCTATTTTTCCTTTTACCCTTTTTTGGAATAGGGCTTCTTACCTTCGTCTCTGGCGCAAGGTTTGCCATGTATTTTTCTCCCTTTGTAGGTCTTGGGCTTGGCTATCTCGTGCACCTCCTTTTTGAAAAACTACTCCCAATGATGGGGCTTTTCGTAGAAGAAAGAAAAAGAAGCTTTGCCCTTCTTCTTACTGGGACAATCCTCTTTTTGGCTTTGATTTTTGCTTCAAGAGGGGCAGTTTCTGCCGTTAGCACTCCGAAGGTTCATTCCTTTCTTGTCAAGGATATGGATTGGATAAAGCATAACACCCCGAAGAACTCTGTGATCTGGACCTGGTGGGATTACGGGTATGCCTTCCAGCTTTACGCAAGAAGGGCAACCATCCACGACGGAGGAAGCCAGGCGTCTCCCAAAACCTATCTTGTGGCTAAAAGCTTTGCGGTATCTAACCCTGAGCAAGGATGGAGATTTATATCCTTTACCGCAAACTACGGGCTAACGGGCTTAGCAAAGCTTCTTAAAGAAGGTAAAAGGGCAAGCGCAATTGTAGAAGATATACTTGCTGGCAAGTTTGATATGCCCATCAAAACCCCCATCTATGTCGTCTTTACCGATGACTTAATCTCCAAGTTTGGCTGGGTCCACTATTTTGGCTCCTATGATTTTAATAAAAAAGAAGGAACCTTTGGACAGATAGTTTCACCTCAGGACTGTAGAATTATAGCTCCAAATGTTATTCAATGCGCTGACCTTGATAATGCCATATTGGATTTAACAAACGGTATAATCAACATAAAGAACGGCACAATTCCTATTAAAGATTTCTATTTTCATGACGGAAAAGAGCTTAAGGCTAAACACTTTTTTGAAAACGGCTATGTGGTTGAGCTTGTCCGGACACAGGGGGGAAAGTTTGGGCTCTTTCTTCTCCCTCCTCAGCAGGCAGACACCCTGTTTAATAGGATGTTCATCCTTAGACAATACGACCCACGCTACTTTGAACTTGTTTACGACAACTTCCCCACTACAGTCATCTACCGCGTAAAACCTGAATAGGAGGTTTTAGCGATGGCCTTTATAAAAAACCTGTCTCAAATTGAGCTTACACCCCATCCAAAGACCCCTGGGGTGAGAATAGGATACATCCTTTCAAAGGAAGAAAGCCCAACCCTCAGCTTGATTGTTTTAGAGCTTTCACCAAAAGTAGAGGTTCCCATTCATACCCATGATGTTCAGGTAGATAGCATCTTTGTGCTTGAAGGAAGAGGCGAGGTTTATCTAAACGGAGAATGGAAGGAAGTGAAAGCTGGGGATGTGGTTGTGATCCTGCCGGGTGAGGAGCATGCCCTTCGGGCTAAGGAAGAGGGTATTCGCTGCTACATCGCCCATGGACCAGCCTTCTGGTAGAGGTTGTTAATCTCCGAGGAGTAAACCATGGATATCTTAGAGAAGGCTAAAATTTTAATCTCAGCCCTTCCTTATTTTCGGGATTTCTATGGTAAGGTCATGGTCATAAAGTATGGCGGGCATGCCATGGTTGATGAAGAATTAAAGCTTGCCTTTGCCAAGGATATCGTCCTTATGAAGTATGTAGGCATAAAGCCGGTCATAGTTCATGGTGGCGGACCCCAGATCAGTCAAATGATGGAGCGCCTTGGGTTAAAGCCTGTTTTCATAGAGGGTCAAAGGGTTACGGATGAAGAGACGATGAACGTTGTTGAGATGGTCCTTGTTGGGACAGTAAACAAACAGATCGTTAGCCTGATTAACCAAGTGGGAGGAAGGGCGGTTGGGCTTTCTGGAAGGGATGGAGATTTAATCCAAGTAGAAAAGATGACTATCTATAAGTATACAGGAGAGGATAGACCGCCTGAGATCATAGACATTGGACGGGTGGGAAAGGTTAAGAAGGTTAACCCTGAAGTTTTGTTTACGCTCCTTGAGCGAGATTTTATTCCTGTGATTGCACCTGTCGGCGTTGGCGAGGATGGACAGGCTTACAATGTGAACGCTGACCTTGTGGCTGGAGCTTTAGCAGGTGCCCTTCAGGCGGAAAAGTTGATCTATTTGACAGATGTAGAGGGAGTAAAAGATGCCGAGGGAAAGCTTATCTCTACTCTAAAAGTTTCTGAGGTGGAAGAGCTAATCTCAAGCGGAGTTGCCCGGGGAGGAATGATCCCCAAGCTTAAAAGCGCAAGAAAAGCCATTTCTCAGGGTGTAAAAAAGGTGCATATAATCGACGGAAGGGTTCCCCATTCCTTGATTATTGAACTATTCACAGATGAAGGGCTTGGCACACAAATCTTAGAAGAAAGGGGTGTAGCTTGATACAGGAAAATAGTGAGGGATGCCTCGCTATCGCTCGGCAGGACATGAGAAAGGGGGTGAAGCTTGATGAAGGAAAGTCTTGATAAGGCATATGAACCACATTCTATTGAAGAAAAATGGCTTGAAAGATGGCTTAACTCTGACCTATTCAACCCTACCTTTGAGCCATCAAAAAAGCCCTTTTCGATGGTCATACCACCTCCTAATGTCACGGGTTCTCTTCACATTGGGCATGCCTTAAACAACACCATCCAAGATGTGCTGGCAAGATACAAGAGGATGGATGGCTTTGATGTGCTCTGGGTCCCAGGCACTGACCATGCGGGTATTGCCACTCAAAATGTAGTAGAAAGGGAATTAGCTAAGGAGGGGCTCTCAAGGCATGACCTTGGAAGGGAAAAGTTTTTAGAAAGGGTTTGGCAGTGGAAGGAAAAGTATGGAAACACCATCATCAAACAGCTCCAGAGGCTTGGGGCAAGCTGTAGCTGGAAGTATCTTCGCTTCACCATGGATGAGGGCTTGTCAAAAGCAGTGCGGGAGGTCTTTTGTCGGCTCTATGAGGAGGGGCTAATCTATCGCGGAGACTATATCATCAACTGGTGTCCAAGGTGTGAAACCGCCCTTGCTGACCTTGAGGTGGAGTTTGAACCAAGGCAAGGAAAGCTCTGGTATCTGGTGTATCCCGAAGCTTCCGGCACTGGAGAGATTGTCGTTGCTACCACAAGACCAGAAACCATGCTCGGGGATACTGCGGTAGCCGTTAACCCAGAGGACGAAAGGTATAAGCACTTAATAGGGAAAATGGTTAGACTTCCCCTCATTGGAAGGCTTATCCCCATCATTGCCGATAAAGCCGTTGACCCAGAATTTGGAACCGGTGCTGTAAAAGTTACCCCTGCTCACGATTTTGCAGATTTTGAGATTGCAAAAAGACACAATCTCCCCTTTGTTAAGGTTATAGATGAAAAGGGATACATGACGGCTGAAGCAGGTCCTTATCAAGGACTTGATAGGTTTACCGCAAGGGAAAGAGTGGTTGAAGATTTGAAAAAAGAGGGGCTTCTTCTTAAAGAAGAGGATTATGAAGTGGTGCTTGGGCACTGCTACCGCTGTGGCACGGTTATTGAGCCTATCCTTTCCAAACAGTGGTTTGTGAAAACAAAGCCTCTTTCTCAGCCCGCAATTTCCGCGGTTGAATATGAATTCATCAAGTTTTATCCAGAGAACTGGAAAAACCTCTACTTTGATTGGATGAGAAACATAAGAGACTGGTGCATTTCAAGGCAGATCTGGTGGGGGCATAGGATCCCCATTTGGTATTGTGAAGATTGCGGAGAAACTATCGCTTCAAGAGAGGATGAGGTCCTAACCTGTCCAAAGTGTGGGGGAACCCGCTTAAAGAGGGATGAAGATGTGCTTGATACTTGGTTTTCTTCAGCCCTATGGCCCTTCTCAACGATGGGTTGGCCTGAAAAGACAGAACTCCTTCAGCGCTTCTATCCTACCTCAGTGCTTGTCACAAGCTTTGACATTATCTTCTTCTGGGTAGCACGGATGATCATGATGGGGATTCATTTTATGGGAGCTATTCCCTTTGAAAAGGTCTACATCCATGCCCTGGTAAGGGATGAGAAAGGACAAAAGATGAGTAAAAGCAAGGGTAATGTAATAGACCCCTTGGACATGATCGCAAAGTATGGGGCTGATGCCTTACGCTTTACTCTTATTGCCCTTGCTGCGCAGGGAAGGGACATCAAGCTTTCCACCTCCCGCATTGAAGGCTTTAGACACTTCTTAAACAAGCTCTGGAACGCTTCCCGCTTTGTCCTAATGAACCTTGAAGACTTTGAGGAAGCCCATTCACTTTTTAACTTTGATACCCTCCCCCCCTTCTCAAAATGGATCCTTGTTGAGCTTGACAAAACTGTAGCGGAAGTTCGTCAAAAGCTTGAAGAGTTTGAGTTTGACCAGGCAGCCATGTCTGCCTACCATTTCCTTTGGGATGCTTTCTGCGATTGGTATTTAGAAATTTCAAAGCTATATCTCAAAGACCCAAGATTGAGGAGAGAAACTCAGGGCGTACTTTACTATGTGTTGAGCGAAGTTTTAAAGCTTCTTCATCCCTTTATACCTTTTATAACCGAAGAGCTGTGGAGCAAACTTTCTGGAAATGACGGAAAGTTCCTCTTATCTCAGAGCTATCCTACCCCCAAAAATCTTTCTTTGTCTCATGATGATGAAAAATTAGTAAAAACTATGATCGAGCTTATTCAAGCTATAAGATACATAAAATCGGAATACAACCTTTCAGCTCAAAGAGACTTACCTTGTTATTTTAGGTCTTCCGATGAGAAGCTTTTAGAGGGGCTCACTCGGGAGCCTATCCATCAAGAGATCATCAAATTTTTGGCAAGGATTGATGAAATCAAATTTTTAACCGATAAAGAAAGGAAAAAAGGAGAAGTTTCGGTGATTTTAGCAAACGGTGAAGTCTATCTTGACTTAACCGGTCATATTGATACCATAAAAGAAAGGGAACGCTTGCAAAAAGAAAAACAAAAAATTTTAGGTAAATTAGCTCAGATTGAAAAAAAACTTTCAAACCCTGAGTTTTTAACGAAAGCTCCAGAGGAAGTTGTAGCAAAAGAGAAGGCAAGTTATGTAGACCTTAAGGACAGATTGGCTAAGATTGAAAGATTTTTAGAAGAGTTATAAATCAGAGCTTTTATGCAAAATAAACGTTTTTACACAAGATACAGAATAAATGCCGATACCCGAATAGGCACCTTAGATGGAAAAGTTTATAAAGGTGAGCTCGTTGACCTTAGCGCCGAAGGAGCAAGAGTAAGACTATATGACATTCCGGAGCTCAATCAGGGAGATATCGTTTATCTTCTCATAAAGTTTAAAACCTATAATTTTAAAGCAAAAGCTGAGGTTCGCTGGATAAAAGCTGATAAAGTAATGGAAATCGGTTTAAAATTTATAGAAATGACTATAGCAGATAGACAGGTCCTTTCGGAAATTCTTACAGAAATTGCCATGGCGAGCCTTGAAGATAGCCTCTTAAGGTAGGATAGCCTTTTTTGTTCGGGGAGTTGCCTCGAGCTGATGATCCTTCTTAAACTCGCGAAGGTTAAGTTTAAGAACCTTGGATATTCCTTTCTCTTCCATTGTCACTCCAATTAAAAGGTCAACTTCCTTCATTACTTGAGGGTTGTGAGTTATCAAAAGAACCTGAGAATTCTTAGTAATCCTCTTAAGCAGCTTTACAAATTTTATAGCGTTCTTTTCATCAAGGGGGGCATCAACCTCATCTAAGACCAAGAATGGGCTTGGATGGACAAGGTAAAAAGAAAGTAAAAATCCGATAACACATAAAGCCTTCTCTCCACCAGAGAGCATGTTAATACTTTTTACATTTTTGTTTGGGATCCTTATCCTAATCTCAAGCCCTGCGGTTAGAGGGTCTTCCCCTACGAGCGCTAATTCTGCCTGCGCTGAAGGAAAAAGCTCAGAAAAAATCTCCCTTGCCTTTTCGTTTACCTTTTCTAAAGTTTCCACAAGCTTTGACCGAGCGGACTCATTTAGTTCCCTTAAAACCTCTTTTAGCTTGGCAATGCTTGCCTCTAAATCCTCCTTATGAGAAAGGAGCTCTTTATAGCGCTTCTCGATAGCTTCAAACTCTTTTATGCTGTGAAGGTTTACATCTCCAAACCTCTTTAGCTCCTCTCTAAGCCTTGAAACCTCTTCAGCAAGGTCAAGGGAGGGGTCAAAAGTTAGGGGTAGGCAAGAACCACTGTTTAATCCATCAAAAGACAAGCTTTCTTTAAGGCTCTTTATCTCATCGTTTAACTTTGCTAAAAGAAGCTCAAGCTCTTTTTCTCGAAGGCTGGCATTATGTATCTCTACTGTGAGCTTGTGGACCATCTTTTCATGAGTTTTTCTTTGGTCTTGCAATTCTTTTATTCTTGAAGCATACTCCTCTCTTTTCCCTTCAAGCTCCTGCAACCTTAGTTTTATAGCCTCAAGGTCTTTTTCGAGCTTAGACCTTTTCTCTTTAAGGGTTTTTAAGTTTTCTGAAACAATCAAAGCCTCCCTTTCATGCCTTTCAAGATTAAACTTTGAAGATTTTATAGCAGATAACGCCCTTTGTTTCTCTTCCTTTAGCGCTTTAAGTCTATCGTTTAAGTAAGCTATTCTCGTGTTAAGTTGTAATAGATCTCTTTCAAGGCTTTCTAAGCTCTTTCTTAAGCTAAAAAATTCTTTTTCCCAATTTTCGACTTCTCTTTTCTTATCCTTTATTTGTTTCTCAAGGGTTATTAGTTTAGCTTGTATCTCCTCTAACTCCTGATTTATGTTTCCCATTTCTGAAAGAGCTCTCCGGTGCATTTCTTCCAATTTTTGCCTTTCTTCACTTAGGCGAAGTCTTCTCTCTTCCATCTTTAAGGCTTCTTTTTCTAACTCTCTTTCCATGGATAAAAGAGCGTTTAACTTTTTTTCATGCTCCCTTGCCTTTTCTTCAAGCTTTTTAATCTCGTTAGAAACTGCCTCTTTTTCTTGAATCAGGCTCTTTTGCCTCTCTTTAAGCTCCTTTTCTTTTTCTTGCCAAACTTTTAACTCTGCTGAAAGCTCTTCCCTTTCTTTAATCAAGGAAAATAGCCCCTTCTTTTCTTTCTTCATCAAATAGAGGAAACCGTCTGGGCTTATGATTAGCCCTGTGTCTTTGTGATGTTTGAACAAGGAAAAGTCGTATCTTTTAAGCTCTTCTTCCAGTATAAAGATGAGGTTTTCCTCGCTACTTTTAGCCAAATTTTTTATTTCGTCTATATCTTTAACAATGATGGCTTTAAGCCTATCACCAAGCACAAACTCAAGAACCTTTATATCCTCTGTAGAGAGGTCTTTAAACCTATATCCAAGGATCCTTTCCGTAGGGAGGTCAATTTTCTCAGGCTTTCCCTCTTTTTTAAGCAGAGAATCAAGAAATTCTATGTTTTTTACCAATCTTTGAGCATGAGAGGAGACTAAAATCATCTCCTCTTTTAAGCTTGAAAGGTTTGACGAGACCTCATCCTGTTTGTTTTTAAGCATATTGATTTCTTGCCTTATTCTTTGCAAAGCTTCTTCCAGACCTCTTCTTTCTTCCCTAAGCTTTGCCATCCTTTCTTTAGAAGAACTATCCCTCTCCTCTAAAGTGAGAACATCCTCTTTTAGCCTTACTAATTCCTTCTCAAAGCTTTTTATTTGGCTCTCAAGTAAAGCTTTTTTCTCGTAAAGTCTATCTCTTTTTCTCAAAAGCTCTTGCCATGAAGCATCAAGCTTTGCCAATTCAGCTTTTTTAGCTTCAAGCTCCTTTCTTCCCTTGGCTTGAGCCCTGTTCTTTTCATCCTTTTGCCTTTGCAGTTCATCTTTTTGTTGGGTAAGCTTCGAAAGCTCATTCTGAATTGTTCCTTCTTCAGCTTCCACCTTCTTTATTCTTTCTTCTTCATGACTTAAGCGAATCCTTTCCCTTTCCATGCGAGCCTTAAGGTCAGCCTCTTCTCGAAGAAGGTTATTTAGGCTCTGATTGAGCCTGTTTAGCTCAGCTTCTAAGTTAGCCTTTTCTCCTTGCAAAGATTTTAGCTTTAATGTAAGCTCAGACATCGTTATCTGCTCTTCCTTTTCCAGGTCCTCAAGTCTTTCAATTTCTCTTTCTAAAGAAGCCTTTTTCTCCTCTAAACTTTTTATCTTCTGCCGAACTTCGCTTAATTCAGTGCCTACCCTTTTAGCCCTTTCCTCGTTTAAGGCAAGCGATAGGATAAGATACCTTCTTTTTATCTCTAAGTACTTCTGTGCCCTTTCTGCCTGCTCTTTTAGGGATAAATACTGGCGTTCTACTTCTAAAAGCAGGTCTTTAATCCTAATGAGGTTAAATTCTGTCTTTTCTATGTTTTTAGTTATCTCAGCCTCGGCAAATTTAATCTTTGAAACTCCCGCTAAATCTTCAAGAAAAACTCTTCTTTCCTTAGCTGAAAGCTCGATGAATTTTGTGATATCTCCTTGGTCGATGATGGAATAACCTTGATTACTAATACCAAGCTCAAGGAAAAGAAGTTGAATATCCCTTAGCCTACAGGGTTTTTGATTGATAAAAAACTCGCCCTCTCCGTCCCGATAAAAACGTCTAACAATGCTAATCTCCGGGAGGTCTTTAAACTTTTCTAACACAGGAGGTTCATGAGCTAAAACAAGCTTAACCTCCGCAAAGTCAACTTTTCGTCCATGGTCGCCAGAAAAGATAAGGTCAGCCATCTCTTTAACTCGGAGGCGCTTTGGGCTCCCTTCGCCAAGGACCCATTTTATGGCATCAAGGAGGTTGCTTTTCCCCGCCCCGTTTGGTCCTACAATCCCTGTAATCCCAGGATGCAATTCTACAATGGTTCTATAAGGAAAGGACTTAAACCCGTAAATCTCGAGCCGTTTTATGTATACTGACGCCAACTTGTTATAGAATTGACCTCTTAAATGATTGTCTTATTCTAACACATTCTTGATGTTTGTCAGTAAGGTCTCCTAAGGGCTGTTCAAAAAAGTCTCCTACTCCGTCGTGCCGAGCGATAGCGAGGCATCCCTCACTTCGTTCGGGACGGCGTCTCACAAGGAGACCCCTCGGCTGACGCTCAGGATGACAGCGCGAGGGCTTACACAAAAACATTTTTAATACAGCTCAGTAATGTCTCCTATAATTCCAAGTTTAGAATTTCATATCTTTGGTCTTTGCATGCAAGGAAGGACCCATCTGAAAAAGCCAAACTAGCCTTGGGGCATCCCTCCATCTTCTTCGATGAATTCTTCTCTTCCTTTTAGCTTCAGGCAACTCCTATTTTATCGAACTCTGCCTCAAACTCTCATAATTTATGCGGATTTTATGAAGCTCTATCAATTTATCCCAAAAAGCTATCACCTCCCTGAAGGGACAGGGAATATACCCTCTCAATGTCGCATATCAAATTAGGAATTAAATGCAATATTTTAAAATAGTAACAATATAGTAACGACACATTATTATATTTGATCTTGAAAAAGCTGAATGAGAGGTTAAATTTACGGAGGTTAAGGGGATTAAACGAGATTGAATTGGGGAACCACCATACCCTTCTCGGAGAAATTTTAACACAATAAAAAGGACACTATGTTCTCTTAAAATAATAATTAATAAAGTATTTTGAAACAAGGTTTAAATAAGTATATTTAACGAGGTAAAAAAATGGTAAAAATTAAGAAAAACGAATTAGGTTATTCAGTTCTTACACAGTTAATAGATTATGCAAAGAAAGACATTGATGACGTGCTTAAGAGTTTAGGAACTGATAAGGATGGCCTAACAATAGAAGAAGTTGAAAAAAGACTTAAAATTTACGGTCCAAATGTAGTAATTTATGAAAAACCCACTCCATGGTACATTTTTTTTCTCGAATCTTTCATAAATCCATTTATAGGGATACTCGCATTTATTGCCATTGTATCTTTCTTTACTGATGTCTTATTTGTTACACCTGAAGAGAGAAATTGGACTAATATAATAATAATTTCCATAATGATTTTAGTTAGTGCACTTTTACGTTTTTTTCAGGAATATCGGTCTAACAAAGAGGCTGAGAAACTAAAAGCTATGGTTCATACTACTGCGGCGGTTAAAAGAAAAGAAACTAATATAAAAGAAATAAAAATTGAAGAAATAGTTCCGGGAGACATAGTATATCTTTCAGCAGGAGATATGATACCTGCAGATTTAAGAATTATTGCTTCAAAAGATCTGTTTGTAAACCAAGCAACGTTAACTGGAGAATCTGAACCTGTAGAAAAATATCCAAATCTAAAAAAAGAAAAAAAGAACGTAGAAAGGTTATCTGTATTGGATTTAGAAAATATATGCTTAATGGGAACAAGTGTAGTTAGTGGTTCTGCAGTTGGTGTTGTACTCCAAACAGGGGAACGTACTTACTTGGGTTCTATAGCCAAAAAGTTGGTTCGACAGAAACCTAAAACAAGTTTTGAAAAGGGCGTTGATGCAGTAACCAGACTTTTTATTCAATTTATGCTCATTATGTTTCCCATAGTCTTTTTAATTAATGGTTTAACAAAAGGTAATTGGTTAGATGCCTTATTATTTGCAATGGCAGTTGCTGTGGGATTGACACCTGAAATGCTTCCGATGATTGTTACTGTAAATCTTGCTAAAGGTGCTGTTTCAATGGCAAAACGTAAAACCATTGTAAAAAGACTTAATTCAATAATAAACTTCGGAACACAAAATATCCTTTGTACAGACAAAACTGGAACTTTAACCTTAAATAAGATAGTGTTAGTAAATTCTTTAGATATACACGGAAACGAAAGTGAACGAGTATTAAGACATGCTTTTTTGAATAGTTACTATCAAACAGGGTTAAAAAATCTTCTTGATGTAGCCATATTAGAATATAGTGAAGAGAAGGGACTAAATATAAATGAACTTGTAAAAAAATATAAAAAAATTGATGAGATACCATTTGATTTTGTAAGAAAAAGAATGTCTGTGGTCTTAGAAAGTGAAAATGGAGACGGTGGTAAAAAAAGACAATTGGTTACCAAAGGCGCTGTAGAGGAGGTGCTTTCAATCTGTGATTGGATTGAGTATAAAGGCATGGTTATACCTCTAACAGAAGAGCTTAAAAAAGAAGCTTTAAAATTGGTTAAAAAACTTTACGAAGAGGGTATGAGAGTAATTGCAGTAGCCCAAAAAAATGAAGTTCCTCCGGAAGGTATATTTAGTGTAGCAGATGAAAGTAAAATGGTATTGATGGGCTTTTTAGCCTTTCTTGACCCCCCTAAAGAAACGGCTTATTATGCTATAAAAGCTTTAAGAGAATTAGGGATTGAAATAAAAATTTTAACAGGCGATAACGATATAGTAACCAAAAAAGTTTGTAAGGAAGTGGGGATACCCGTACAAAACATTCTTTTAGGTGAAGAAATAGATAGTATGACAGATGATGAACTCGCAAAATTAGCAGAAAAAACGACGATTTTTGCAAAACTTACTCCTATACAAAAGGTCAGGATAATTAAAGTATTAAGGAATAAAGGATATAGAGTAGGATTTTTAGGTGATGGAATAAATGATGCTCCTGCCATGAAAGAAGCAGATGTTGCAATATCTGTTGATAATGCTGTAGATATTGCTAAAGAATCTGCTGATATCATTCTTTTAGAAAAAAGTTTATTAGTTTTAAAAGACGGAGTAGAAGAGGGACGAAAAAGCTTTGCAAATACTCTAAAATATATTGCAATTACTGCAAGCTCCAATTTTGGTAATGTTTTTTCAGTACTTGTAGCTAGTGCTTTTTTACCTTTTTTGCCGATGACACCACTACAGTTCCTGACTTTAAACTTAATCTATGATCTTTCAATGACTTTAATACCTTGGGATAAGGTGGATGAAAAATATGTTAAAAGCCCTACAATATGGAATACTTCAAAATTAAAATATTTTATGATTTGGTTCGGACCTATTAGTTCTGTTTTTGATATAACAACTTATATTTTAATGTTTTTTATGATTTGCCCAATAACTATAGGATCTTCTTATTTCTTGTTACCTGCTGAATTAAAAGCTCATTTTGTTTCTCTTTTTCAAACAGGTTGGTTTGTAGAAAGTTTATGGACACAGACCATGGTTGTGTATATGCTAAGAACAGAAAAAATACCTTTTATACAAAGCTTACCTGCATGGCCTTTTCTTTTCTTAACAACAGGAGGTATACTTTTTGGAACAATTCTTCCATATACTCTATTAGGGCAAAAACTTGGCATGACCCCTTTACCCTTAGTATATTTCATAGCAGTATTAATACCAACAATAATAATATATTTAACTTTAGCTCAATTTGTAAAATCAAAATTTATAAAAAAATTCGGCTCTTTATTATAATAAAATTTCTCTAATCTTCTTATAACCTCTTCACCTGAAATATTTTTTAGTTTAAACATTAATTGCAGTGTCAAAAGTAGAAATAATAGGCTTCGAGCTCTTTCTTAGCACAAACTCTTTAATATATAAACCAGTTGATGCCCCTTCTTTTGATAAGCATTCTTCAAGATACAGCTCAGTTGCCTCTTTAAGATTTGCAATTGCTTCCTCAATTGTGTATCCCTGGCTTACCGTCCCAACTTCAGGACATTCCGCTACATAAATATCACCTTCTTTATAAATAACAGCAGTAAATGTGCGTGTTAACATCAAATCACCTCCTTCTTTTGTTTAACTCATACCTAAACTATCAATTATCTTAAAATATTCCACCAAGCACATTGGACAACATTTCATCCAAGTTAGCCCTAAAATTATACCTCTCCCCCTCTTGACCTTCCTTCTACCTCCAAAATAGCTCTCGTCCACCTTTATTTCTCCACTTAAAAATTCGCCATCCTCTGAACCAAACTTAAATATGCACCTGCCTAATCCTGTTGTCCATCTTGTGGGTAGTATGTAAGCTAACTAAAGCTCTTTATAAGCCTTATTAACAGGGACTTCTAAGATAAAAAGTTTAATAACCAGAAGAAACTTAGTCAATGGGACTTTGAAGGTATTTTAAAAATTTGTGCAAGCCCCCATGTGTCCCCCCGAGCTTCCTTTTTTTGTCACCCCGAGCGAAGCGAGGGGTCTCCCCCTGGGGATGCCGTCCCGATTGAGGTGAGGGATGTCTCGCTATTGCTCGACATGACAGGGTGGGGGTGTCACCCCGAGCCTCCTTTTTTGTGTCGCCCCGAGCGAAGCGAGGGGTCCCTCGGCGCTTGCCCGCCTCGGGAAGACCTCACGATGCGCCGTCCCGAACGAAGTGAGGGGGGACGCCGTCCCGAACGAAGTGAGGGATGCACGGCTTACGCTCGGCAGGACAAGGTAGGGAGGGGACTTTTTTGAACAGCCCCAGGGGACCTTTAAGGCTTCAACACAAAATTGAAATCCACGATTTTAGGCTTATTTTTTATAATCGAAAAAGTAAGGCAAGGGGAAAAGAGATGCCAAAAGATTACTACGAAATCTTAGGAGTCCCTCGGAACGCTACTCAGGAAGAAATTAAAAAAGCTTACAGAAGATTAGCAATGAAATATCATCCTGACAGAAATCGTGGGAACAAAGAAGCAGAGGAAAAGTTTAAAGAGATTAACGAAGCCTACGCCGTTTTATCAGACCCTGAAAAAAGGCGCCTCTATGATATGTATGGTTCAGCTGAGTTTGAAAAACGCTACACTCAGGAAGATATCTTCAGAGGCTTTGATTTTGAAA